>ENA-ORBV01000384-ORBV01000384.1-microbial-mat-metagenome-genome-assembly--contig:-NODE-384-length-101747-cov-10.313347_pt1 | contig 101747 bp, 104 predicted proteins | sample MGYA00237777_ERZ505514 | MGnify/ENA primary metagenome ERZ505514 (study PRJEB26160, sample SAMN06269048) | microbial mat metagenome | isolation source: Oligotrophic lake microbial mat | place...
GCGATGCCGTTGACGGTGGCGATCCTGGAGGACGGGCCGGCGGCGGGGGCGGCCGGTGCGGGCGTTGCCGCCGGTGTGGCCTTGGCGGCGGCGGCCGGCGCGGCGGTCTGCGCCATGGCGGGTACGGATACGGCTGCGCTCAACGACAGGGCCAGCAGCAGGCGGGAGGGGGTATTCATGACATTTCCTTAGCGGTTGAATTGAAGTCCTGGGGTGCGAATGCCGTGATGGCGAGCGCGTGAATCTGCTGGTGCATCATCGGACCGAGCGCATCGTACACCATGCGGTGGCGCGCCAGCGTGTTCTTGCCGGTGAAAGCGGGCGACACGATGGTGAGGCGGTAGTGGCCGCCGCCGCCCTTGGCGCCGGCGTGGCCGACGTGCTGCCCGCTCTCGTCGAGCAACTCAAGGTGCTCGGGAGCGAGCACCGCGAGGCGTTGCTCGATCTCCGCCGGCACGCTGTTCGGGGCGGACATTATTTGGGTTCTTCCTGCTGTATGTACTTGGCAAGGAAAAAGGCCTGGGCGATGACAAACACCAGCATCAGTCCCATGCCGCCAAACAGTTTGAAATTGACCCAGTCGTCGGTGGAGTAATTGAAGGCGATGTACAGGTTGAGCACGCCCATCACGGCGAAAAAGCCGGCCCAGCTCCACAGCAGGCGCGACCAGGCGGCATCGGGCAACTGCATCTGGGCACCCATGATGGAGCGCATCAGGTTGCGGCCGAACAGCAACTGGCCGCCGGCGAGCACCAGCGCGAACATCCAGTACAGCACCGTCGGCTTCCATTTGATGAAGGTCTCGTCATGCAGGAACAGCGTGGCGCCGCCGAACACGACGATGATGCCAAGGCTCACCCACAGCATGGGTTCGATCTTTTTACCGCGCAGCTTGAGCCAGCCGACCTGGGCGAAGGTGGCGGCGATGGCCACCCCGGTCGCGACGTAGATTCCGGCGAACTTGAAGGCGATGAAAAACAGGATTACCGGGAACAGGTCAAATAGGAATTTCATGGGGCGAGATTATAACGCTTAGGCAGCCGCAGGCACGCCGCAGCCGGCGGCGGGTGCCGGGGTGGTTTCAGTCGGATTTTTTGTCGAATTTCAGCGACGCCGAGTTGATGCAGTAGCGCAGCCCCGTCGGTTTCGGACCGTCCTCGAAAATATGACCGAGGTGGGCCGCGCACGCGGTGCAATGCACCTCGGTGCGGGTCATGAAATGGCTGCGGTCAACGGTCGTCTCGACATTGTCCGGGGCGACCGGCTGCCAGTAGCTCGGCCAGCCGCTGCCCGAATCGAACTTGTGCTCGGAACTGAACAGTTCGGTGCCGCAGCAGACGCAGCGGTACACGCCGTCATCCTTGGTGTCCCAGAACTCGCCGCTGAAAGCGCGCTCGGTGCCGTGCTTGCGCGCGACCTCGAACTGCTCGCGCGTGAGTTCCTTTTTCCACTCGGCCTCGGGTTTGACGATCTTGGTTGCGGTCTTGCTGTCCATGCTGCTGCTCCTTTTGGGCTGGTTGCGCCAGTGGTCACTCTGTCAGACGGCAAAAAGGGGGCGAGGCCCCCTTTGCGTCACCCAACCCGACGGAGCGTCGTTTTCGATCAGTCGGCTTTGGCCCCCGAATCTTTCACGATTTTGCCCCATTTTGCGATCTCGCTGCGTATGGTTGCGGCGAACTGCTCGGTGCTGCCGCCGATCGGATCGGCGCCCTGTTGGGCGAACTTCTCCCTGACATCGGCGAGTTGCAAAAGTTTCACCACCTCGGCGTTGACCCGGGTCGCAATCTCGCGCGGCGTGCCCGGCGGCGCAAACAGGCCCAGCCACAGGATGGACTCGAAGCCGGGCAGACCGGACGCGTCCATGGTCGGGATGTCCGGCACCGTCGCCGAGCGTTTCAGGCTGGTGATGGCGAGCGGGCGCAATTTGCCGGACTTTAGTTGCGGCACGATGGAAATGGTGTAATCGAACATCAGCGGCACACGGCCTTCGAACAAATCGGGAAAGGCCAGCGCGCTGCCCTTGTAGGGTACGTGCACCATGTCGGCGCCAATCGCGCCCTTGAGCATTTCGCCGGTGAGGTGATTGACCGTGCCGTTGCCCGAAGAGGCATACGACAGCTTGCCCGGATTGGCCTTGGCGTAGGCGATCAGTTCCTTCAGGTTGGTTACCGGCAGGCTGGGGCTGACCACCAGGATCATCGGCGATGCGGCGACGTTGGCGACCGGGGTGAAATCCTTCAGCGGATCGTAGGGGAGCCTGGCGTAAAGCGCGGGCGCAACGGCGTGGGTGCTGGTTGAGCCCATCAGCAGCGTATAGCCATCGGGGGTGGCCTTGGCAACCAGGTCTGAGCCAAGGGTGCCGCCGGCACCGGGACGGTTTTCCACGGTCACCGGCTGGCCCAGCGACTGCGTCAGTTTGTCGGCCACCACGCGCGTGACGATATCGGTGGCGCCCCCGGGCGGGAAGGGCACGACGATGCGAATCGGCTTGTTGGGATACTGCGCCGCCGCGGGCAGGCAGATGGCGGCAAGGGCAAGGGCGAGGGCGGTCAGGCAGGTTTTGACGCGGGCAACAGTACGCATGGGGTTTCCGTTCGTTCAGATGAAAAAAACAGGTGTGGCGGGGAGATACTATCGCTGCAAATCGTGGCGCGAAAGACCCGCACCACACTGACAACCGGCGCACCACCTTGGTGAAGCCTTGCCATCGTGCCATGCAGAGCGGTTCAATGTTGCAGAAAAAAACAGACATATGCTGGAAAGGCCCGCCTGGCAAGGCTTTCCAGCCATTACGCCTAGCGCGTTGCCGCCGCTGCGAGGGCGTTCCAGTCTTCAATGCGCACCCGCGCGGTGATCTCGAAGCCCGCCGCGGTGCCCAGGGGCTTGACCACGGCCATTTCGCCCTCGGCAAGATAGGGCGACCCGGCCACCGCCTGGAAGGGGTTGCCGTGACTGGAAATGACCAGATTGCGCTCCGGGCGCGTTGACATCAGCGTACGCAAGCCGGCATAGCGCTCCGGGTCGCTGCTGCTGAGCGGGCCGCCGCGCACTTCGTGCATTTTTTCAGCGCGGCCGAACAGCAATTGCGCCGTTTCGACGGTGCGGCAGTAGGGACTGGCCAGCACGCGGCCGATGGGGATGTCGAGTCCGGCGATGAGGACGCCGATGCGCCGCGCATCGGCGCGGCCGCGGTCGATGAGCATGCGCTGGTTGGCGCAGTCGTCGAAGTCGCGCATCTTCGCGTCGTTTTGCGAAAAGTCGGTGGCGACATGGCGGAAGTACAGCACGTAGCCGCCATTGCGCAGTTCAGCCAGCAGTTGCGCCGGCGCGATGGGGAGAACCGGCTGCGACCCCGGGTTTGCCGGTTGCGCGTGGCCGGGGCTGGTCAGTGTCGCCGCCAGTAAAAACAGGGCCGGCAGGCAAAGGCGGATCACGGTGAACACACTGAATACACGCATCGCGGTGGAAGGCATGCGGATTCGATGCGTCGCGCCGGCAAACGTTCCCCGCCTCAGCTTTGTTTGCGGTAGTCGGCGATGCGTTGCTTCAGGCCGGGCAGGGACGCAGAGGCGACGAGGTCGGCCATGTCTGCAGCGCGGGTATCGGTGATGGTGGCGGCGTACAGTCGTGTGCTCGCAGCGGGCGATAGTACTGTCGCCCGCTGCACCTCCGTCGCGACAATCGGGTCCCAGTAACCGGCCTCGGCAACATGGGTGACAAAGCCGATGTCGCGTGCAGCCACGGCATCGAACGTGCGGCTGTCGCCGAGCAGGGCGCGGGCTTTTTCAGATCCTGTGCGTTGTGCCATGCGCCGCGTACCGAGTTGCAGGCCAAAGCGCAGGCCGGGCAGGCGAAAGCTCGCGTCGGGCGCGGCAACGCGCACCGAGGCGGCAAGAAACAAGTCGGCGCCGGCACCAAAGTTGCGGCCGTGGGCGATGGCGAGTGTGCAGAAGGGCGCGTGATACACGGCCTGCAGCAATTGTTCGATGCGCACAAAGCGCAGCAGCAAGTCGCCTTCGCTTTGCGTCTCGTAGCCGCCGAAGTCGAAGCCGGCGGAAAAATTCTTCGCCCTGGAGTCGAGCACCAGCAGGCGGGTGCCGTCGGTGTGCGCGGCGCTGACTGCGGCGAGCAAGGCCTCGACCAGCTCGGCGTCAAGGGCATTGGCCTTGTCCGGACGATTGAGACTGAGGCGGGTGAGGCCGTCTGCGCGCGCGACGATGAGGGCGCTCATCGCGCCCGCTCCGCGGCGGCGCGCACCTCGGCCGAGCGGTCCCAGAAATTGGGCAGAACGCTGTTGTGATAACCGGACACGAAGGGTTTTACCGCGCCGCTGGCGGCGTCATAGACGTGGCGGCTGACCGCGCCGATGTTGGCGCCATAGACATGGATGCTGACAGAGACTTCGTCGGCAAGGGCATTCGACACGGTGTGGATGTCGCCTATGGTCGGCGACACGCGATCGACGCTGCCGGGGCCGACGCGGTGCTCGTTTTGCGCCAGCATGGTCTTGCCCGCTTGCGGCAGCGGGTACTCGCGGCACAATTCGGCGCCGCGCATTACGCCGACGAGGCCCCACACGGTGTGATCGTGCACCGGCGTGCCGGCGCCCGGCGCCCAGACGAAGCTGGCAATCGAAAAGCGCTCGCGCGGGTCGCAGTAGAGCAGGTACTGGCGGTAGGTGCCGGGCTCGGGTTTGGCAAATTCATCGGGCAGCCAGTCGTCGTGCAATACCAGTTCGCGCAGCAGCTTTTCGCCTGCGTCAAGAATGCGCGCTTCGTCGTGCGCGGCGCTGACAAGCGCATCGAGGGCGGTGACGAATTGGCGAAAGCGTGCGGCGTTGCCGTGTTGCTGCATGTTGGTCTCCATCATCTTTGTCGCTGCCGAAGTTCCGGCGTATTTGATAAATGTAGCTGTTGTCATCCCGACCAAGGCGGGGGATCGGCTTTCGAGCCGGCAAAAAGCGCAAAGCAGATTCTTCGCGCTTCGCCCTCAGAATGACATGGCTATCGTACTCACGCCTTGCCCTTGCCATGCGAGGTCGGGCGTTTGGCCAGTTCCCTGATGGCGTCATGGTTGAGGTCAAAGCCCAGACCCGGTGCTTCGGGCAGCGTGAGGTGGCCGTCCACCGGCTTTGCCAGACCGTTGAAAATCTGTTCGGTTACCAGCACCGCGACATAGTGGTATTCGACCAGGCCGCCGTTGGCGAGGCCGGCGTGCAGATGCATGTTGTGGTGAGGCCAGGCGCCGCCGTTGGCAATGGGCACGTTGAAGGCTGCGGCCATGCCGGCGATTTTGGCGCACTGGCTGTAGCCGCCGCTGATGACGACATTGGGCTGCAACACATCGACCGCTTCGCAAAGCAGCAGGTCGCGAAAGCGAAAGGCGAGGCCTTCGTTCTGGCCGGCGGCGACGCGCATGCCGGTGCTGCGGCGCAACTCGGCCATCTGGCGCACGTCGTTTTGGGTGACCGGTTCCTCGAAAAACGTCACATTGCAATCGGCGATGCTGCGTGCCAGCGTCTGCGCGTGGAACAGGTCAAGGCTGCAATTGGCATCGATATAAAGTTGCACGTCCGGCCCCACCGCCTCGCGCACCGCGCGCACCCGCAATGCATCTTCTGCAATCACCGCAGCCAGCGGCCGCGGCTCATCGCGGCGCTGCAGCGCGTGGTGGCCGACAACCATCTTCAGGCGCTGGTGTCCCTGCGCCACCCAGTGCTTGGCCGCTTCGGCCAGTTGCCCGCGGTCAAACACGGCAAAGCCGAAGGTGGTGTACACCGGCACCTTGTTGCGCGCGCCACCGAGCAGCTTCCATACCGGCATGCCGAGCGCCTTGCCCTTGATGTCCCACAGCGCAATGTCGAGCGCGGCGATGGCATGGCTGGCGTAACCGGTCTGGCCGCGCGGTGACAGCAGCCAGTAGAGCTTGTCCCACAGATGCTCGGTGGCGAGAGGGTCCTCGCCGATCAGCGCCGGGCCGGCGATGTCGCGCACCACGGCGGCGATGACTTCTTCTTCGGTGATGGCGGTAAAGCCGTGGCCGACGAGGCCGCTGTCGGTTTCGATCTCGACCAGGCATACCGACAGCGAGGTGGTCTGGTCCACGCCGGCAAGCTGCACGCGGGCCGGAATGTCGAGCGGGGTGGCTTGGACGCGGGTGATTTTCATGACCTCATTCGTGGTGAGCGTTGCAGCGGACTGGGCCGCCATCATAGCCTGAGCCGTTGCGATCTTCCCCCGGGCCGGGCCGCGGCAGCAGCAAATCGTCGCCGATTCTGAACAAATACCCACAATTCCGTGCAGCAATCCGGGCAACAATGATATCTTTGTGCGCTGCCATTCAAACCATACGGGGAAAACAATGAACGTCCACAAATCACTGGCCGCAGTCCTGGCACTCGCCGGATTGTTTGCCGTCCAGGGCGCGCAGGCGCAAACCAAATCCCACCTGCAGACGGTGCTCGAGCGCGGCACGCTGCGCGTCGGCACCACCGGTGACTTCAATCCGATGTCGGTGCGCGATACCGCGACCAATGCCTACAAGGGTTTTGACATCGAGGCGATGGAGCAACTGGCCAAGGACATGGGCGTCAAGGTCGAGTGGGTTCCCACCGAGTGGGCGACGCTGATTTCGGGCATCACCTCGGACCGTTACGACATTTTTGCCGGCGGTTCCTCGCTGAGCATTGCGCGCGCCAAGACGGTGGCCTTCACCGACCCCTATGTCGAGGCCGGCACCGTGCCGCTGATCCAGAAATCGGGCTTGGCGAAGTTCAAGGGCTGGACCGACCTCAACAAGAAGGGCGTGGTCATTGCCGTTTCGCTCGGGACGGTGTTCGAGGAACAGGCCAAGGCGCATTTCCCGCTGGCGACCATCAAGTCGGTGGAGAAGCCCGCCACCGGTTATCAGGAATTGCTGGCCGGACGCGCCCAGGCGACCATCACCAGCAACATCGAGGCGGCAACGCTGGCGCAAACCTATCCGCAACTGGCGCTGGTCGGCAGCACCTCTGACATGCGCAACAAGCGCCCGTTCGCCTACCCGGTGGCCCAGGGCGACGCGACCTGGAACATTTTTCTCAACAACTGGATAGCACTCAAAAAATCCGAGGGCTACTTCGACGCGCTGGAGAAAAAATGGTTGGGTAAAAAGTAGGGCGGACTGACTAGTCGCTGCCCCATCCCCGACAGGCCGCCGTGCATGGGTGCTGCATCCCGGGCCGGCGGCCTTTGACATGTCCCGGTCGCCTATTGCCATGACTTTGCCCTCGCGCGCAAGTACCGTTCTTGTCGCGGTGTTTGCGGCGCTGCTCGTCGCCGGCTGCGGCGGCGACGCCAATTACCAGTGGGGCTGGTACATCTTCAATCCCAATCTGCCCAAGGGCGCATCGAATATCCAGTTCATGCTTGCCGGCTTGTGGCTGACCGTCGTGCTGGCGGTGTGCGCCATTGCCGCGTCGGTGGTCGTGGGTCTCGCCATCGCGCTCTCCGGCTTGTCGCAGAACCCGCTGCTGCGTCTCGTCAATCGCGTTTACGTCGAATGTTTTCGCGCGGTACCGCTGCTGGTGCTGCTGTTGTGGGTGTACTACGGCCTGCCGGTGCTGCTGGGCCTGCAGTTCGATGCCTTTGCCGCCGGGCTGATCGCGCTCGCATTGTCCGACAGCGCCTTTGAAGCCGAGGTGTTCCGTGCCGGCATCCAGTCGGTGCCGCGCGGCCAGCGCGAGGCGGCTGAAACCCTCGGGTTGTCGCGCTGGAAGACCTTCAGGTTCATCATTTTTCCGCAGGCCATACGCCACATCCTGCCGGCGCTCGGAAACCAGTTCGTCTATGTGCTGAAAATGTCTTCGCTGGTGTCGGTGATCGGCCTGCAGGAACTGACGCGCCGCGCCAACGAACTGAACGTCACCGAATACCGGCCGCTGGAGATCTACACCTTTTTGCTGTTCGAATACCTGGCGCTGATCCTGGTGGTGTCCTGGGCGGTACGCCGCCTCGAGCGCAAGATGGCGCGCGGCCACCGCTAGGGCGCAAGCCCGGCGCGGGCCGCACCCTCAGTGGTGCAGGATCTTGTCGAGAAATTCGCGGCAGCGCGCGCTGCGCGGTGCGCCAAAAAATTCCGCCGGCGCGGCTTTTTCGACGATCTCGCCACGGTCCATGAACACCACGGTGTCAGCGACCTTGCGCGCAAAGCCCATTTCATGGGTGACGCAAATCATTGTCATGCCCTCGCGCGCGAGGCCCTCCATCACCTCCAGCACCTCGCTGATCATTTCCGGATCGAGGGCCGAGGTCGGCTCGTCGAACAGCATGACCTTGGGCCGCATGCACAGCGAGCGGGCGATGGCGACGCGCTGCTGCTGCCCGCCGGAGAGTTCGCCCGGGTACTTGTCTGCCTGCTCCGGGATGCGCACTCGTTCGAGGTATTGGCGCGCCATGGCCTCGGCCTCGGCGCGCGCGATGCCGCGCACCTCGACCGGTGCCAGCACCAGGTTTTGGAGCACCGTGAGATGCGGAAAGAGGTTGAACTGCTGGAATACCATGCCGACCTCGCTGTGGATGCGCGAGAGGTTCACCTTGTCGTCATTGAGTTCGACGCCATCGACGACGATGCGTCCCTGCTGGTGGCGTTCGAGGCCGCAGACGCAGCGGATCAGTGTCGATTTTCCCGAGCCGGAGGGCCCGCAGATGACGACTTTTTCGCCCGCCGCGACCTCGAGGCTGACATCGGACAGCGCACGAAAATCGTCGAACCATTTGGATACGCCGCTGAGCGTGATCATCGCCGTCGCGGCGCCTGTCGTTGTCACATCCATCCCCTGTTTGATGCAAAGGCAGCCCGGCGTCTGAAAGCGTCGCAAGCCGTTAGAATTGCAGTATAACCAGAGAACAAGTCGTCTCCATGATCCTCGTCCGCTCCACCTGGCAGCAAGTCGAAAGCTATCTCTCACGCTCACGCGGCGTGGTGATTCCGGTCGGCTCGACCGAGCAGCATGGCCCCATGGGTCTGATCGGCACCGACGCGCAGACGGCCGAGGCGGTCGCGCATGGCCTCGGCGAACGCGCCGATGCGCTGGTCGGCCCGACGCTGGCGCTCGGCGTGGCGCAGTTCAACCTCGGTTTTCCCGGCACGGTGTCGCTGCGCGCGACCACCTTGATGGCGCTGGTGACCGACTATGTGTTGTCGCTGGCGCGGCAGGGGTTTGCGCGCTTTTACTTTGTCAACGGGCATGGCGGCAATATCGCGCCGGCACGCGCCGCCTTCCAGGATATTTACGCCGAATGGAGCCTCGGCGCACGCAGCGGTAGCGCGCCGCGCTGCCGGCTGCGCAACTGGTGGGAATATGACCAAGCCAACCGGCTGCGCCTCGAGCTCTACGGCGCGGGCGAGGGCATGCACGCCACGCCGAGTGAAATCGCCATCACCCAGCATGTCCATCCGCAATGGATGCCAGCAGTCACCGCCGCCACGCCGGCCGCGTTGGCGCCGGCTTTTCTGCGTGACCACGGTGGCGACAACCACTGGGACGCACAAAGCCATCGTGCCGCATTTCCGGACGGACGCGTCGGTTCGGATTCGGCACTGGCGCGTCCCGAGCACGGCGCGGCCCTGCTCGAAGCGGCGATCGCCGGCGCCGTCGACGACTATCGCGCCTTTGTCGCCGAGCCATGATTTTTTACGCCCTGCCCGGATCGAGCTACAGCGCCAAGGTGCGCATCGTGCTCGTGGCCAAGAACGTGGCCTTCGAGGAGCGCGAGCCGCCGGGCGGCTATCGCTCCGAGAGCTACCGCAACATCGTGCCCATGGGCACGCTGCCGGCGATTGTCGATGACGGACTGGTGTTGTCTGAATCGGAAGCCATCAACGAATACCTCGAAGAGCGCTTTCCGTCGCCGGCGATGCTGCCGCGTGACCCGCAGCAACGCGCGATGACGCGGTTTTTGTCGCGTTTTCACGATTTGTATCTCGAACCGCCGGTGCGCGCGCTGTTCGGCCAGGTCGCGCCCGCCGGCCGCGACGTGGCGCTGGTCGCCGCTCGCCTTGCCGAGATCCGCAAGCGCGTGGCGCAACTGGCCGAATTGTCCGGCCCGCGGCCCTTTCTTGCCGCTGAAACGCTGACGCTGGCCGACTGCGGTCCGGCGGTGACGCTGCCGCTGGCGCAAATGCTGCTCGAGGCGCTGGATCAGCGCCTCGACCTGCCGCCGGCCATCGCCGCCTGGCAGCGGGCGGTGCAAGCCCATGCCGCCGTGGCGCAGGTGCTGGCGCCGTGGCGTGCGGCCACCGAAAACTGGCTCAATGCCAGGCGGGCGTCCTGAGAGGAATGCAGACATGACCGACCGGGATCCTTACAGCCCCTTGCTCAAGCACGATTGGGCCTACATCGAAAAAGTCTCGCTCGAGGACTTCAAGGCCGCCGACTGGACCCTGCTCAACAACCAGCGCGCCCCTTATCTTGCCGGGGAGCAGGCGCGCCAGGTGTTGCGCTTGCTCGCCAATTCAAAGGATGACGCCACATTCGGCTACATGGTCAACAATTACCGCCACAGCCTGCAGTCGGCGACCATGGCCTTGCGCGACGGCCTCGATGAAGAGGACGTGGTGGTGGCCTTGTTGCACGACATCGGCTTTATTGTCTGCCCGAGCATGCACGGCGCCTTTGCCGCAGCCTTGATGGGGGCCTATATCTCCGACCGCAATTATTGGATGCTGCACCGGCATGCGGTGTTCCAGAATGTGCATTCGCCCGAACTGCCCGGCGTTGACCAGCATGAGCGCGAGCGCTGGCGCGGCCATCCACATTTCGAGTGGGCGGCGGGGTTTGTTGAAAAGTACGACCAGGCGGCCAGCGATCCGGCCTATGACTGTGCCCCGCTCTCGGCCTTCGAGCCGATGGTGCAGCGCCTGTTCGCGCGCACGCCGCGACCGCGTTACCCCGATGACTAGACCCGATCAACCCCGCAGCATGAAAGCCCGCAATCGATGAGCGCCTGGATACGCATGACCCCCGTGGCCGAAGCCACCGGCACGCTGAAAGCGATGTACGACAAGGTGAAGACCCCGCACGGTACCGTGGACAACGTGATGCGGGCGCACAGCCTGCGCCCGCATACCATGGCCGGGCATCTCGCCTTGTACAAGAGCGTGTTGCACAACGAGGACAACACGCTGCCGTTCTGGTTTCTCGAGGTTGTCGCCTCGTATGTCAGCATCACCAATCGCTGCGCCTACAGTCTCGAGCACCATTTCACCAATGCGCGGCGGCTGATCCGCGACAAGGCGCGCGCCGATGCGATACGCACGGCGCTCGACGCCGGCAAGCCGGAGCTGGCATTCGAGGGCAAGGAGCGTGCGCTGCTCGATTACGCGCGCAAGCTCACCGCCGATGTCGGCGCGATGCAAAAATCGGACATTGATGCCTTGCGTGCCGCCGGCTGCGACGACGGTGAAATTCTCGAGGTCAACCAGGTCTGTGCGTATTTCAATTATTCCAACCGCCTGCTCAACGGGCTGGGCGTGACGACAGTGGGTGATGTCATCGGCTATTACTCCGAGGATGCCGACGAGGGGGCGAAAAAATGAATTTCGCCAAGGCGCGTGATATTGCGCTGGATGATATTCCGGTCATCGACGTCGGGCCGCTGGCCCCGGGCGGCAGCGCCGCCATAGCCGACGTCGGCGCGCAAATGCGCGAAGCGGCCGAGCGCATCGGTTTCTTCTACATTCGCAACCACGGAATACCGGAACAACTGATACGCGACACCGATGCCATGGCGCGGCGTTTTTTCGCCTTTTCGCAGCAGCAAAAGCTCGAGGTTGCGCCGCTCGACCGGCACCGCGGCTTTCTTGGCATCGGCGAAGCCAAGATGTACAAGAACGCCAGGGTCGATTTGAAGGAGAGCTTCATCTGGGGGCTGGACAACGGCGAGGCCGAAGCGGCCTATCTTGCCGGCAACCGCATGATGGGCCCCAACCGCTGGCCGGAATGGTTGCCGGAGATGCGCCCGCTACTCAATGCCTATTTCGACGCCTCGCACGCTTGCGCGGCAATGTTGCTGCGCGCGCTGGCGGTGAGCCTCAATGCGCCCGAGGATTATTTCGTCCGGCGCTTTGCCAAGCCGGTCAGCCGCGGCGCACTGGTCTGGTATCCGCCCCAGCCGCCCGATGCCGGCGAGCAACAATTCGGCGTTGCGCCGCACACCGATTACGGCGTCATCACGCTGTTGCGCCAGGACCAGGTCGGCGGCCTGCAAGTGGCGACGCGCCGCGGCGAGTGGGTGAGGGCGCACCCGATAGAGGGCACGCTGGTGGTCAATTCCGGCGACCTGCTGGGGCGCTGGAGCAACGACTGCTTCAAGTCCAACCCGCATCGCGTCGTCAATTCGTCCGGGCGCGAGCGCCTGTCGATCGCGATGTTTGTCGATCCCGATTACGACACGCCGATAGCGCCGGTGGTGCAGGACGGCGACAAGGCGCATTACGAGCAGGTGACTTGCGGCGAATACATACTGGGCCGCTTCGACAAGGCGTTTGCCTATCGTGAAAAGGTCGACAAGGGTGACTAGGGTGACAAGGGTGACAAGGGTGACAAGGCTGAAAAGCCTTAGCGCGCAGTAGCTGCGGCCAAGTAGCGCCACGCGCGGCCGAAACCGCGTTAGCATTGCAAAAAACAACAACACTGCTTCAACCCGAGGAGGATGTGATGCAATTTCCCGTTCGCGCCGCGCTGCTGGCCGGTCTGTTGTCCTGTGTGCTGGCGTCTCATCTGGCGGCGCAGGAGGTATTCCCGTCCAAACCCATCACCATGATCGTGCCGTTTCCGCCAGGCGGCGTGGCCGAGTTGACCGGCAGGCCGGCGTCGATCGTGATGTCGCGCTTGCTGAAACAGCCGGTGGTCATCGTCAACCGGCCGGGCGCAGGCGGGGCCATCGGCGCCGCGGTCGTGGCCAAGGCGGTGCCCGATGGCTATACGCTGCTGATGGCCCTGGCCAGTGTCTCGACCAACCCCGAAGCCGACCGGGTGGCAGGCAGAGCGGCGTCGTTCGAACTGTCGCAACTCGCGCCGATTGCGCTGCTGTCGGCCGACCCGACGATATTGATGGTGCGCGCCGACAGCCCGTACAAGACGCTGAAAGACCTCGTCGATGACGCAAAGAAGCGTCCCGAGGCCATCAATTATTCGTCCTCCGGCAACTACGGTACCTACCATGTCGCGACCGAGATGTTCAGCAGCGCGGCCGGCATCAAGATGAAGCACATCCCCTATGCCGGCGGCGGACCGGCGCTGAACGCGCTGCTCGGCGGCCAGGTCGATGCCGGTCTGCTCGGGCCCTCGGTGGCGATTGCGCAGATCAAGGCCGGCAGGCTGCGCGCCCTGGGCAACTGGGGTGGCAAGCGCATCGCCTCACTGCCCGATGTGCCGACGCTGAAGGAGCTCGGCTACAACGTCGAATACAACATCTGGTCGGGGCTGTTCGCCCCGGCCGGCACGCCCGAGCCGGTATTGAAGGCCTTGCGCGATGCGGTGCGCCAGACCGTGGACGACCCGGACTTCAAGTCGGCTATGGCCAAAATCGAAACCCCCATCGCCTATCTTGACGCACCGGAGTTCAAAAAGTACTGGGAAGATGACGCGAAGCGGCTGATCGATGTGGTGCGCAAGATCGGCAAAATTGAATAGTCGGCGAACCGATTCAAACACGACAGCCCCGGCAATTGTTATTCCGGGCGCAGCGAGGAATCTGCTGTTGAAGAAAAAACAGATGCCTCGCTGCGCTCGGAATGACCGCGCATTTTAAAGGCTGCCGTTACACGTTACATAGGATGGGGACCAAAATAAAAACATGGGTACAGCGTTGTTCGGTGTTGCTGCTTTCGGCTTTTTGCGCCGTCGTGTTCGCCCAGGACTACCCCAACCGGACGGTGCGGCTGATCGTGCCCTATGCCGCCGGCGGCGCCCCCGATGTGTTCGCGCGCATCATCGGCCAGCGCCTGTCCGAATCGCTGGGACAGCAGTTCATTGTCGAGAACCGTCCGGGCGCAGGCGGCATATCGGCCAGCGAGACGGTGGCCAAGGCGGCGCCGGACGGCTACACGCTGCTGGTGCCCGACGTGCCGCAGACGGCGATCAATCCCCATATGTTCGCCAAGCTGCCCTATGACCCGGCCAAAGATTTTGCGCCGGTCAGCCTGATCGCGACCATCCCGCTGTTCATCGTCAGCCAGCCGGCAATGCCGGTCAATTCGGTCGCCGAGCTGGTGGCCGCTGCCAAGGCCGCGCCGGGCAAGTTCAACTATGGCTCGGCCGGTATCGGCAGCCTGCACCACATCCTGATGGAATCGTTCAAGGGCGCGCTTGGCCTGGACATCGTGCACGTCCCCTACAAGGGCTCGGGCCAGTCGACGCCGGCTTTCATTGGCGGCGAGTTGACCACGCTGGTGACCGCGCTTGCCGCCATCGGACCCCACGTCAAGGCCGGCAAGGCGAAGCTGCTGGCCGTCTCCTCGCTTGCGCGCTCGCCGCTGGCGCCGGACGTGCCGGCGATTTCCGAAACCATCCCCGGCTATGACTTCACTTCGGAAATCGGTTTGCTCGCGCCGGCCGGCACGCCGCCGGCGGTGATTGCAAAACTCGCCGCCGAAGTGGCCAAGGCGGTCAGGCACCCGGACACGGTGCAGCGCCTGACAGCCCTTGGCGCGGTGCCGGTGGGCAACAGCCCCGAGGCCTATGGAGAAATGATGAAGCGCAATCTCACGCGCTACGCCAAAGCGGTCAAGGATTCGGGCGCCAGGGTCGATTAGCCGCTCAATCTATCGTTTCGTCCGGGCGCGGCTTAGAATCATCCGGCATCGCAGTGTTCATCGGGAGAAAGCCATGAAGGCCAGCAACCAGCTCAACCGCTTGATCGACGTAGCCGCGCCCTACTGGGCAGGTGAGGCCGAGGTTTTTACGACCTACTGGAAGTGGGAGCTACGCACGCGCGAAACCGACCGCGCCTGGCTGGCGCTGCAATGCTTCAAGGAAGTCTGGGGCGCCAGCACCGACGGCAGGAAAAAAGGCCTGTTCCTCGGCCCGCTGGAGCAACTGACCGAGATGTTTCCGAAAATCGACACCGGCGTCGATCGCCACGAGGTGCTCGATATTGCCGAAGGGCTGTGGGCCGAGTTCGCGCATTACTGCGCTTTTGCCGACGCTTATGACGCGCTCGCGCTGCCGGGCGAGGAAAAAATCAATCCGGCGGCGCTCTATACATGGCGCCAGGACAACCGCATGCCGGGCCGCACGGAGGACGACGCGCTGACGGCGCTGCGCAATGAGCACGGCGAACGTCATGGCAAGCTCGGCCACCGCGCGCTGCGCTTTACTGAAGGCGGCTATTGCACGCTGTTCTCCGAGGGCATGAAACTGCGCGACTATCCGACCACCGGCCACGAAAAGGCCGACCGCGCCATCGCCGAGGCCTGCGCGCGTGTCTATGATGACGAGTTCGGCCATATGCTCAAAGGCGTCGTCGGTCTCGACAGCGAGGGGCTCAGCGAAACCGACTGGAAGCTGATGACCGAAATCTCGGTCGAGCAGTTGAAGGGCCGCATTCTGATGCGCAACGCGCAGTTCGGCAAGCCGCTGGCCGAGACGCGGCTGCAGGAAATTCTCGCCGGCAAGTGCAAGCCACTACCCTTCGATTATGCTCGCGCGAGGCTCGCTGCCTGATAGCTGTTGGCTGGAAACGCCCGACTGGCGGCGGTTTCCAGCATATTGCCCGATAAAAAAGCCCGCACCGGACAACCGGGCGGGCTTTTTTATCGAGTGATTGCGGTCTCAGCGCATCAGGATCAGCGGTACCGTGGCGAGGTGCAGCACCTTGGTCGCTGTCGATCCCATCAACAGGTTGGCTGCGGCGTTCATGCCGCGGGTGCCGATGCAGATGAAATCGCAGGCATTCTTCGTCGACTCGGCGACGATGGTTTCGGCAATGGTGCCGACCTTGATCAGGGGCTTGACGGCAAAGCCGGCTTTTTCCAGCAACTTGATGCTGGGCTCAAGTGCTTCCTCGCCTTCTTCCTGATAGTAGCGCTGCAGCGCCGACTTGCCCACCATCGAGCCGAGGCCGCCGACCGAGGGCACCGGCAGGTGCACGTAGAGTGGCAGGATTTCCGGAGCGGACCGCCACTCCCTCGCCATGACGATGAGCTTGCGCGTGGCGTTGACGGCGTGTTTGGAACCGTCGACCGAAAGTAGAATGCGGGTCATTATTGTTATCTCCTGAGCTGTTGTCTGAGTTGCGGGGCGCCTCGATTGTCGCCTTGTCGCGACAGCGTTGTTGCTGAGCCGGTCATATTTTAAACCCTCTTCGCCGGTCGTTCTTTAAGCTTAGTGCAATGGCAGGCCAAGACATAGCAGCCCCGCGCGCAATTGCTCAGGCAGGCCAGGTACGCGGGCGAGGCCGATGAGGCCAAAGGCGGCGATGGCGATGCCGGCAACGACGCGCAGCTTGCGATTGCGCAACTGCGCTCCAAACCGTGTCAGCAACCATCCGGCGGCGAGCAGGTTGGGCAGGGTGCCGAGGCCGAAAGCCAGCATCACTGCGGCGCCGCGCAGCGCGCTGCCGCTGACCAGCGCCAGTGCGAGCATGCTGTACACCATGCCGCAGGGCGTCCAGCCCCATGCGAATCCGGCGGCGAAACGCCCCGCAGGCCGGTCCAATAACGGCAGCTTTACGGCGGCGCCGATCGAGCGCGCCAGTCGCAGTAGTTTCGCACCGGAACTCTCCAGCACCAGCACGGCATTGCCGGCGCCCGCCATGTACAGCCCGAGCAGGATCAGCAGGCCGTTAGCGATGACGAACAGCATCAGTTGCGCTGGTAACAGCGTGCCGGCGGCGATGCCGGCGCCGCCGATGCCGCCGGCAAGCGCGCCGGCGATGAGGTAGCTTGAAATGCGGCCGGCGTTGAACAGCAGTTGCACCGCGGGCGCAGCAGGCCGCTCGACGCGGCGCAGCGTCAGGGCGCCGACCACGCCGCCGCACATGGCGACGCAGTGCACGCCGCCGAGAATACCGATGGTGAACGCCGTCAGCAGCATCGCCTCCATGATTCAGACCACCTGCGAATAGCGTGCGCGCTGTTGTGCGGCGCGCAGATAACGGTCGAACACCATGCAGATCGGCCGCACCAGCAGCCGTCCGCGCGCCGTGACGATGATCGCATCGGCTTCGATTTCCACCAGGCCGAGGCGTTCGAACTCCGCCAGGTCGGTCAGCTCGGCGGCGAAATAGCGGCGAAAATCGAGCATGCAGGCGATCTCGATCGATGAGATGCAAAATTCGAAATGGCACATCAGCGCCTGGATGACGGTGCGCCGCGCCAGGTCGTCCGCGGTCAGCGCGATGCCGCGCATCACCGGCAGCATGCCGCGCGAAACGCGGTCGTAATAATCAGGCAACTCGCGGAAATTCTGGCTGTAGGTTGCACCGATGCTGCTGATGGCCGAGACACCGAGGCCGATGAGGTCGCAGTTGGCGCGCGTCGAATAGCCCTGGAAGTTGCGGTGCAGCCGCCCCTGCAGCCGCGCCCTGGCCAGTTCGTCGTCCGGTTTGGCGAAATGATCCATGCCGATGTAGGTATAGCCTGCGGCGGTGAGCGTGCTGATGGCCAGTACCATCAGCGCCACCCGCTCTGAGGCAGTCGGCAGTTGCGCGACAGCGATGCGCCGTTGCGGCTTGAACACGCCCGGAAGATGGGCGTAGCCGTAAAGCGCGATGCGGTCCGGCGCCATGCGCAGCACGTGTTGCAGCGTTTGTGCAAAACCGGCGGGATTTTGGCGAGGCAGGCCGTAAATGAGGTCAAAGCTGACCGATTTGAAGCCGCGGCGCCTCGCCTCGCTTACCACCAGCTCGGTCTGCTCGACGCTCTGGATGCGGTTGACCGCCTGCTGCACGTCATGGTCGAAGTCCTGCACCCCCATGCTGATGCGGTTGAAGCCGATGCCGGCAAGCACTTGCATGGTTTCGGGCTTTACCGAGCGCGGATCGATTTCGATCGAATATTCGCCGTCCGGGCCCAAGTCGAAAAACTCCCGCGTCGCCGCCATGATCGCGACCATTTCGTCGGCGCTGTGAAAGGTCGGCGTGCCGCCGCCCCAATGCAACTGATCGACCGAAAGCCGCTGCCCGGCCTGCTGCGCCAGCATTGCCATTTCGCGGCGCAGGTAGCCGACGTATTCGGTGGCGCGCCCGCGCTTGCGCGTGATGATCTTGTTGCAGGCGCAGTAATAGCAGATCGAAGCGCAGAAGGGCAGGTGAAGGTACAATGACACCGGTTGCCCGCCGCGTTCGCGCCGGCTTTTTTCCAGGGCACCCCGGACGGCAGTCTCGTCAAAGGCTTCAACAAAACGGTCGGCGGTGGGATAAGACGTGTACCGGGGCCCGGGTTTGTCGAAACGCGACAGCAGTTCCGGGTCAATGACCAGATCCTCGGAACAGGGAGAGGTGAATCCGATGTCCGCCATGATTGTCTCAGCCGCCTGAGGGCAGATGAACGAAGTCCCGACGCAGATCAGCCTCAAGCAACTCAAAACGCATTGCTCGTCGTGCAGCCTGCGTGAACTTTGCCTGCCGATGGGCCTTGACGCCGGCGAACTGGAACACCTTGATCGCCTGGTTTCCACGCGCCGGCCGCTCAAGCGCGGTGACAGCCTGTACCGCAGCGGCGACGTGTTCGGATCGCTCTACGCCGTGCGCAGCGGCTTTTTCAAGAGCCGCGTCACCACCGACGACGGGCGCGACCAGGTGACCGGCTTTCATATGCCCGGCGAAATCCTTGGTATGGACGGCATCGGCACCGAGCACCACACGCTGGACGCGGTGGCGCTTGAGGACAGCGAGGTCTGCATCATTCCGTTTGCCCACCTCGAGGAGATCTCGCGCGAGGTCAAAAGCCTGCAGCGGCAATTCCACAAGGTGATGAGCCGCGAACTGGTGCGCGACCAGGGTGTCATGATGCTGCTTGGCACCATGCGCGCCGAAGAACGGGTCTCGGCCTTTCTCATCAACCTGTCGCAGCGTTTCACCGCGCGCGGCTGGTCGCCGTCCGATTTCCACCTGCGCATGACGCGCGAGGAAATCGGCAGCTACCTCGGGCTCAAGCTCGAAACCGTCAGCCGCCTGTTTTCGCGGTTCCAGGAGGACGGACTCGTTTCGGTGCAGCAAAAGCATATTCGTATTCTCGATGTGCCTGGCTTGAAAAAAATCGTCGGTCAGGATCCCTGCTGATTCCTGTTGGCAGGATCAGCGATACACCAGGACCGGAATCGTCGTGTGGGTCAGCACCTGGTTGGTGACGCTACCCATCAGTAATCCGGCGATGCCGCGCCGGCCGTGTGAAGACATGAATATGACGTCACATTTTTTCTTTTTCGCGGCGGCGATGATCCCCTGGTAGGGCAGGATCGCCTTGATGGCGATCGTTTCACAGGCAACACCGGCGGCGGCGGCCTGCTTTTTTATCGTGGCGAGGTGCTTTTCCGCCAGGTCGCGGCTCTGGCGCTCGAGGCTTGTGGCCATGTTCTTGGGCAGTACGTAGCCTTCGGAGTAGGCGTAGCGGATGGTATCCTCCAGCCCCTGGTAAATCACAAGCTTGGCACCGACGGCGGCTGCAAACCGGATGCCGGCTTTGACGGCTTTGGCGGCGACTTTGGAACCGTCGGTTGGGATGAGGATGGTCTTGAACATGGTCGATTCTCCGTTGTCAGGGTTGAATGGTGTCGCGGTGTGGTCGGGTTGCGGTTGGGTTGGGCGGTGAAGGCTTAGCAGCCGCCGGCTTCGGACCGTTTGGTGCGGCTTTCGGGCCGGTCATCGCCCGGAAGCGGAAAGCGATTGACTTCATTGGCCGAGCGTTGCAGCAGGCAGGTGAGGCCGCTGCTACAGGAACCCAGCGCCCAGAAAAAGAAAAACCCCAGCGTATAGGCGCCCATGCGGCCGAGTTCCAGCGACTCGCCGGGCAAGTGCATGTCGGCCGGGTCGAAAACCGTGAACACCAGGCCGACGGCGGGAATGGCGACGAAAAACGCCGGCCACAGGATCCACATCAGTCGCTGCATCACTTGGCGCCTCCGGCAGTTGCGACGCCAGGGACCGTCGTGCCAAGGGTGACGCGGTCCTGGCTGCTGCGCCAGGCGCCGACGAGGCGCCAACCCGCGCTGCGGTCTTCCAGTTGCAGGCGCCAGGTGCCGCTGCCTTGCGGCGGCAGCGCCGCCTCGTACAGCCCGGGGGCTAAGGGCTTCAGGCTGATCTCCCGGTCGCGACCGGCCTGCGTCGGATGCAACAGCGACAGGTGCAAGGCTTCCGCGCCGCGCGTCTCGCCGCGCTTCGGCTCAGACAGCGTGACGCGGATGCGCTCGCGCCCGGGGCTGAACAGCAGTTCGGCGGTGAGGCCCATGGCCAGGGCTTTTTCGTCGCGCTTGAGTATCTGGTTGATGCCCAGTCCCTGCTTGTAGTAATCATCGGCGACGAGGCCGTCGCTGGTGCGAAAGGCGATCACCGCGGTGATCACGCCGGCCACCACGACGATCGCCGGACCGGACATTACCAGCCAGGGCCAGGGTTCGCGATACCAGGGTTGGATCTGGTTTTGCTGAGCGGACATGGTTCTCCTTCGTGTCGAGGTGCTACCGGGGAGGCCCGGGTATGAAAAAGATCGATTTTTCTCGTATCGAAAACACTTCCGGCAGCAGGTGCTTTTCGGTGTCGCTCGCTTCGATGACGAAATAAATGCGTTCGGATCCGCGCTTTTCGTGCTCCGGCGTCGCGCGTACCCGGACCGGCACGCTGATGGTCGAGACCGCGCCAATTTGCAGCGGTTGCGGCACGTCGGTCAGCACCTCGATGTCCTCAAGGGCATGTACATCGGCGACGCGCACGACGAAGCGATGCGGCTGCTCGGTGGTATTCATGACTTGCAGGCGATAGATATTCTCGATGCGGCCCGGGGCGACTTCGCGGCCCAGGCTGGCGCGGTCGCGGATGACGTCGACCTTGACCGGCACACGCAGCAACAGCGATACCGCCATCGCAATCACCACGGCGGCGAGGATGGCCGCGTAGATCAACACCCGCGGTCGCATGGCATGGGCGAGGATCTGGCGGAAGTCCCAGCCGTTTTTCAGGGCGTTCTCGGTGGAATAGCGGATCAGGCCCTTGGCATAGCCCATTTTTGCCATCACCTGGTTGCAGCCGTCGATGCAGGCGGCGCAGCCTATGCACTCGTACTGCAAGCCGTTGCGGATGTCGATGCCGGTGGGGCAGACCTGCACGCAAATGCCGCAATCGACGCAGTCACCGAGGCCGAGAGCCTTGTTGTCGGCGCTGCGGCTGCGCCCGCCGCGCGGCTCGCCGCGCGCCTTGTCGTAGGTGATGATCATCGTGTCCGGGTCGAACATGGCGCTCTGGAAACGCGCGTACGGACACATGTACTTGCACACCTGCTCGCGCATCCAGCCGGCGTTGCCGTAGGTGGCAAAACCGTAGAACAGCACCCAGAAGGTTTCCCACGGGCCAAGCGAAAAGCTCGCCAATCCAGGCAGCAACTCGCGAATCGGGGTGAAATAGCCGACAAAGGTGAGGCCGGTCCAGAAGGCGAGCGCGGCCCAGACGCCGTGCTTGGCCAGCTTTAGCCCGAGCTTGCGCGCGCTCAGCGCCTCGCCGTCAAGCCGGATGCGCGCGCCGCGATCGCCCTCGATCTTGCGCTCTATCCACATGAATATTTCGGTGTACACCGTCTGCGGGCAGGCGTAACCGCACCACAGGCGGCCGGCCACCGCCGTGAACAAGAACAGCGACAGCGCGGAAATGATCAGCAACGCCGTCAGGTAAATGAAATCCTGCGGCCACAGCACCAGACCGAAAATGTAGAACTTGCGCGCGCCAAGGTCGAACAGCAAGGCCTGCCGTCCACCCCATTCGAGCCAGACCGTGCCGTAGAAGGCGAGCTGGGTCGCCACCACCAGCATCACGCGCCAGCTGGCGAACCAGCCGCTGACCGAGCGCGGGTGGATTTTCTTGCGCACCTCGTACAGCGATTGCTCGAGGCTCTCCTCTGGAGCACCTTCGACCAGCTTGATCGGGATGACGCCGCCCCGGGCGAGGTCGGCGTTCTTCAGCGCGTCGCTCATCGCCGGCTCACTTCCCCGCCGCAGCCTTGCCCAGCTCCGGATGCGACAAGCCATAGACATAGGCGGCGAGGATATGAACGCGGTCCTCGCCGAGAAAATCCTTTTGCGCCGGCATGGCGTTGTTGCGGCCCTTGGTGATGGTCTCGATGATGGTCGCCTCTGACGAGGCGTAAAGCCAGGTCTTGTCAGTGAGGTTGGGCGCGCCAAGCTGCTGGTTGCCCTTGCCGTCGGCGCCGTGGCAGGCGGCGCAATTCTGCACGTACGCCGGCTTGCCGCGGACGATGCGAATGTCATCGGCGGTCAGTCCCGACAGCGAGCGAACGTAATGCGCCACATCCTTGGCGCCGCCGTCGCCCAGCACCGGGCCGAAGGGCGGCATCACGCCGTTGCGGCCGTTGAGGATCGACGTCTTGATGGTCTCCGGCTCGCCGCCGTAAAGCCAGTCGTTGTCGGTCAGGTTGGGAAAGCCGCGGCTGCCGCCGCCGTCAGAGGAGTGGCATTGCGCGCAATAGGTCAGGAACAGCTTCTGCCCGGCCACACGCGCGGCCGGATCGGCTGCGGCCTGCTTGATGTCCATCGCCGCGAATTTCCTGAACAGCGGGCCGTATTCCGTTTCGGCCTGCGCCACCTCGTCGCGGTACTCGCCCACCGACGTCCATTTGCCCGATCCGGCGTAGCTGCCAAGGCCCGGGTAGTACCACAGGTAGGCGAGGCTGAAGACGATGGTGATGTAGAACAGCCAGATCCACCAGCGCGGCAGCGGATTGTTGTACTCGCCCAAATCCTCGTCCCACAAGTGGCCGGTGGTGGACTTGGCGTCGGTGCTGACGCGCTTGCTCGACAGCGAATTGAGCAGCACCGCGCAGGCGGCGATGCTCACCAGCGTGATGATGCCGATATAGAAATCCCAGAAACCGCTGGTGAAATCAGCCATTACTTGTCCCCCCGTGCCCGGTTCTGCGGACGCGCATCGAATTCGTCCGGTTCGTCAAACGGAATGCGCGCCGCTTCGTCGAAGCCGCGCTTGCTGCCCCTGGCGTAGGCCCAGATGAGAATGCCCATGAAAATGATGAAGCTCAGCACGGTGACTGTTTCGCGAATGATGTTGATGTCCATAGTGGTTGGCGCGCCAGTCTAGGCTGTCGCGCAAGTCCCCCGGTTCAGATGAGATTGGTTCATGGCGTGTGGTGTCGGGCCGGCTTTCAGCGCGCCGACTTGATGGCGGTACCCAGTACCTGCAGGTAGGCGATCAGCGCGTCCTGCTCGGTCTTGCCGGCGAGGGCCTTGGGTGCGGCGGCGACATCCTCGTCGCTGTAGGGGTGACCGAGCGTGCGCAACACCTTGAGTTTTTTCTCGATATGCGAGCCATCGGCGGGGTTACTCTCGAGCCACGGATAGCCGGGCATGTTGGATTCGGGCACCAGGTCGCGCGGGTTGTTGAGGTGGATGCGATGCCAGTCGTCGCTGTAGCGGCCGCCGACGCGGGCGAGGTCAGGGCCGGTGCGCTTGCTGCCCCACTGGAACGGCCGGTCATAGACGAACTCGCCGGCGACCGAGTAATGGCCGTAGCGTTCGGTCTCGGCGCGGAATGGCCGGATCATCTGTGAATGGCAGTTGTAGCAGCCCTCGCGCACGTAGATGTCGCGGCCGGTGAGCTGCAGCGCGGTATAGGGTTTGAGGCCGGACACCGGTTCGGTCGTCGACTTCTGGAAGTACAGCGGGACGATTTCCACCAGTCCGCCGACGCTTACGGTCAGGATTACCAGGATGATCAGCAGTGCGCTGTTTTTTTCTATCAGTTCGTGGCTGAATTTCATTGTGTTCCTCGGGGGCCTAGATGGTTGTCAGGCTCAGGCGTGGGCCGGCGCAACTGCGGGTATTGGCGCGTCGGCGGCGCGGCCGTTGGCGATGGTCATCCAGACGTTCCAGGCCATGATGACCATACCCGACAGGTACAGCAGGCCGCCGGCGAGGCGTATGCCGTAGAACGGGTAGGTCGCCTTGACGCTTTCGACGAAGGAATAGGTGAGCGTGCCGTCCGCGCTGACCGCGCGCCACATCAGGCCTTGCATCACGCCGGCGATCCACATCGCGGCGATATACAGCACGACGCCGACCGTCGCCACCCAGAAGTGCAGGGTGATGGCCGGGATGCTGTACATCTGCTTGCCGCCGAACAGGCGCGGGATCAGGTAATAGAGACTGCCAAACGTGATGAAGCCCACCCAGCCGAGTGCGCCCGAGTGCACGTGGCCGACCGTCCAGTCGGTGTAGTGCGACAGCGCGTTGACGGTCTTGATCGACATCATCGGACCCTCAAAGGTCGACATGCCGTAAAAGGACAGCGAGACGATGAGGAATTTCAGGATCGGATCGGTGCGCAGTTTGTACCAGGCGCCCGACAGCGTCATCATGCCGTTGATCATGCCGCCCCACGAGGGCGCCAGCAGGATCAGCGAAAACACCATGCCGAGGGACTGCGTCCAGTCGGGCAGAGCGGTGTAATGCAGGTGGTGCGGGCCGGCCCACATGTAGGTGAAGATCAGCGCCCAGAAGTGCACCACCGACAGGCGGTAGGAATAGATCGGGCGCTCGGCCTGTTTCGGAATGAAGTAATACATCATGCCGAGAAAGCCGGCCGTCAGGAAAAAGCCTACCGCGTTATGGCCGTACCACCATTGCACCATGGCGTCCTGCACGCCGGCATAGGCGGAGTAGGACTTCCAGAAACTCACCGGAATGGCGGCGCTGTTGACGAGGTGCAGTAGTGCGACGGTGAGGATGAAAGCGCCGAAAAACCAGTTGGCGACGTACAGGTGCGGCGTCTTGCGCTTGGCCACGGTGCCGAAAAACACCACTGCGTAGGACACCCAGACGAGCGTGATCAGGATGTCGATCGGCCACTCCAGTTCGGCGTATTCCTTGCCAGAGGTGATGCCAAGGGGCAGGGTGATCGCCGCCAGCAGGATCACCAGTTGCCAGCCCCAGAAGGTGAAGCCGGCGAGCCAGCCGCAAAACAGCCGCACGCCGCAGGTACGCTGGACCACGTAATAAGAGGTGGCAAACAGCGCGCTGCCGCCGAAGGCGAAGATCACCGCGTTGGTGTGCAGCGGCCGCAACCGTCCGTAGGTCAGCCACGGTATGTTGAAATTGAGTTCGGGCGCGAACAACTGGGCGGCGAGAATGACGCCGACCAGCATGCCGACGATGCCCCAGACCACGGACATCACTGCGAACTGCCTGACCACCTTGTAGTTATAGCTGGAAGCTTCCATCGTCCGTGATCTCTCTTTGTGATGTCGAGAGGCCTTGCGGCACTCATGGCGGGATCGTAGCGGGGCGGCGCGGACGCCCTTTGACCTGGATCAAACGGGGGGTGTTTTGGGTGGCAATTGGAATTGGGACTGCGGCGGCGTGTCGTCGTCGGCGAGAATCTTCAGTCCGGGGCCTTCCAGGTCGTCGAACTGCCCGCCTTTGAGCGCAAACCAGAACACCGCGGCGATCAGGAATACCAGCACCACGCTCAGCGGGATCAGGATGTATAGGATTTCCATCAGCGCATCTGCATCAGCCGGCAATTGGCTGGAAACCCTTGCCTGGCGGGGCTTTGCGGGTGATGCCACGGCGAATACGCAAGGCGTTGAGCACGACCAGCAGCGAACTGGCGGACATGCCTATCCCGGCGATCCAGGGCGTGACCCAGCCGGCGAGGGCGATCGGAATGACCAGCAGGTTGTAGCCCAGCGCCCAGGCAAGATTCTGACGTATCACCGCCTGACTGCGCCGTGCCACCGCGAATCCGGCGGCGAGGTCTTCGAGGGAGTCGGATAGCAGCACCGCATCGGCGCGAATGCGCGCGAGGTCGGAGCCGCCGCCCATCGCCACTGACACGTCCGCTTGAGCGAGCACCGGCGCATCGTTGACGCCATCGCCGACCATGGCCACGCGCGCGCCGCGCGATTGCAGCGCCTGCACATAGGCCTGTTTTTGCGCCGGCGACGCCGGTGCGCTGACCAGATCGGCGCTGATGCCAAGGATTGCCGCGGTGCGTCGCGCGACCGCTTCGTCATCGCCGCTCAGCAGGTGCACGCGATAGCCGCGCTGTCGCAGCGCCGCTATCGCCGGAGCGGCGTCCGGGCGCAGGCTGTCGCCGATGCGAAAGGCGGCGAGCCAGCCCGTCTCGTCGCCCAGCCAGACGACGCTGTCTGTGGTGTGCAGCCAGGCGATGGGCGCAGGCTGGCCGTGCAGCGCGGCGACAAAATCGGCGCGGCCGATGCGGTAGTTGCGATCTAGCACGCGTGCGGCTATGCCCGCGCCCGGCGTGTTGACGCTGTCCCCGGTGAGCGGCAGCGGCCGCGAGCCCGCGGCATCAAGGAGGGCTCGTGCCAGCGGGTGTTCGGAACTGCGCTCCATCGCCGCGGCGATGGCGAGACAGGCTTCCATACTGCGTCCGCGTGGAGTACCCGCAGCAAGGGGCAGCGACTCGAGCAAATGCATTTCTCCGCTGGTCAGCGTGCCGGTCTTGTCAAATATCAGATCGGTGGCGGCGGCGAGTGCTTCGATGGCGTGGCCGCGTGTGACGATCAGATTGCGCCGTGCCATCTCGCCTGTCGCCACGGTCAGCGCCACCGGCGTGGCGAGCGACAGCGCACAAGGGCAGGTCACCACCAACACCGAGACGGCGATCCACAGCGCGCGCGACGGGTCGATTTGCGACCAGGCGAGGCCTGCGCCAAGCGCCAGCAGCAGGATGACCGCCACAAACCAGGCGGCGGCGCGCTGCGCCAGCTCGACCCAGCGCGGACGCTCGGCGGCGGCGCGCTCCATCAATTGCATGATGGCGGCGAGTGCGGTGTCGGCGCCGACCCGGGTCACGCGCATGGTGAACGCGCTGCCGCTATTGACGGCACCGCCGATCAGCGCGGCGCCGGCGGCTTTTGCGATGGGGCGGCTTTCACCGCTGAGCAAGGCTTCGCTCAGGGTGGCGCGGTCCGATTCGAGCAGGCCGTCGGCTGGCAGGGTATCGCCGGGGCGCACCAGCACGCGGTCGCCGGGGGCGAGCAGGGCGCGGGCAACGGTCTCGGTGTCCCCGGTCACACCGGATGTGAAGCGCTGCGCCGTCTCGGGTGCGAGGCGGGCGAGGTGTTGCAGGGTGCGTCCGGCGCTCTGGCGCGCCAGCAATTCGAGGTAACGCCCGGCGAGCAGCAGGAACACGAACATCGTGACCGAGTCGAAATACACCGCGCCGCTGGCGCTGATGGTGGCCCAGACGCTGGCGCCAAAGGCCACGGCGATGCCGATGGCAACCGGCACGTCCATGCCAAGGCGGGCGAGGCGCAAGTCGCGCAGCGCACCCTTGAAAAACGGTGCCGCCGCATAAACCATCACCGGCAGCGTCAACAGCAGGCTGGCCCAGCGCATCAGTTGCTCGATGTCGGCGCTCATGCTGCCCTCGTCGGCGAGATATACCGGCACCGCGTACATCATCACCTGCATCATGCCGAAGCCGGCGACAAACAGCCGCCAGATCGCGCTGCGCCGTTCACCCTTTTCAATCAGCGCCAGCCGTCCCTCTTCGTAAGGCCAGGCGCGGTAGCCGATGCGCCGTAGCGCAGACAGCAGCGCCGACAGCTTTGTCTTCGCGCCGTCCCAGCGCACGCGCGCGCGATGGCTGGTGTAATTGACCTCGACGCCGGTGACGCCGGGTGTGCGCAGCAGCGTCTGCTCGATCAGCCAGGCGCAGGCGGCGCAGCGAATGCCCTCGAGCAGCAACTCCGCCTCGGGGTTGCCGTTGACTTCGCGCACGAAGCGCGATTGCAGCAGCGGCTCGTCGTAAAGGCTGAGATCGGGATTGAAGCCGTCGTCAACTTCGCCGGCACGTGCCGGCACCGCATCGCGCAACCGGTAGTAGTCATCGAGGCCCTGCCCGACAATCACCCGGGCGAGGGTTTCGCAGCCGGGACAGCACAGCTTTTGCCATTGTCCGCCGACTTCGATGCGAAATGCGCTGCCGGCGGGCACCGGCAGGCCGCAGTGAAAGCAGGCGGACAGTATTGCCGCCGCAGGAACCGCGCTTATCTGCCCTGGGGTTTGCAAGAGCTCAAGCCGAAGGGTACGTACAGCGGGCACCAGCGCACCAGCCCGGTCGCCACCGGAATCAGCCCGAGGAGGCCGAACCAGCGCGCATCGCCTGGCAGAAAAGCATAAAAAATCAGCATGATGAGGATGCCGCCGACAATACGGATGACGCGGTCGGTAGTGCCGATATTGGGTTTCATGTGTTGCTCCAGAATACGAGGGCCCGCACGGCGGGCGAACGGCCAATCATAGTGCCGGGCGGGAGGCGGCTATTGACGTGGATCAAACGACTGCGGCGGGGATGCCGCCGCAGTCGTCTCCGACTTATGCCACCTGTCGTTCGGGGCGCCGCGAGGAATCTGCTGTCGCGGTCAAATTCCGTCACGGCAATATGCTGCAAAGCCACGATTGGCGCGGGTTTTCAGTCGATTGCATGAACAGTCTATAGCGGCGGCATGCATCTCGCGGATATCGTCCGCCACCACCTGCAGATCAGGAAGCCGGGGCATTGGAGTCCGACTGTCCGATAGGGGGAACGTCCGTCCCCGATTACGAACTAGATGGCGATAGCCGAGCTCTTCGCGAAGCAGCGTGCCTGCGCGAGTTTTGGTTTTGGCGTTCCGGTTCTCTGACTGCGGTCATTCGTCCTCGTCGCTTTTTGAATCATCCATACCGACAACTGCCTTCAAATCAGCGATATGTGTTTTCGTGAAATAAATTGTCGAGTCTTGACCCGCAAGATCAACCCCTGGATCGTTGGAGCAAAGTCCAAGAAACAGATCCGGCAAAAGATCAGCGGAGCCATTGGCCTGCTTCAGGCCCATGCGCTTTGCCGCCGCTTGCTGTGTCAGGCAGAAAAGAGACATGGCTTTCTTGATTTTTGATTGAGGTACCTAGCGCTTGGCTAAACGTGTTTTGGCTATTTCTTCGACGATGTCGGCTTGTCGAAGGTCGCGTGAGCGTTTTTCCTCCTCCCGGTCACTTTGCTGCGCCATCCAGCGCTTGGATTCGACAAACACCTCCGGGTCCACGGTGTTCATCCTGGCGATGGCCTCACTGGCGGAGACGACCGGCGCGGAAAACCGGCTGCCATCGAGAAGTTCATTGGCGCGCCGCGCCTGCGCGACCCAGAATTCATCCTCATTGTCGGTGGTCTGCAAGGGGTGGCGATCGACATCTTTGGCTTCAGGACGAAGGAACATATGGGGTCGGGTTGGCGGTTTCATCACGACGACACCGCCAACCCGACCCTTTCTGCTCGTTGGTCGGAAAGCCTCGAACATTCAGGGGCAGGTTCGCGGTTAATCTTCCGCCTGCCATCAACTGGAAATGCCCGACTGGCGCGGGTTTCCAGCATGTTGTCGGCAGTCCGATTCAGTCCAGACTGACGCTTTCCAGGTAATCGGGCACCTCGCAAGTCCAGTGCAATTCGTGCTCGATACGCTGGCGCAAGGCATCGGCCGGGCCGGGTTCGCCGTGGGTGATGAAGGTGCGCCTGGGCGGTGTTTCGAAGCCGCGCAACCAGCCGATGATTTCATTGGCATCGGCGTGCGCAGACAGGTTGTTGATGAGGGCCACTTCGGCGCGCACCGGCACCATTTCGCCGTGGATCTTCACGCTCGGTTCCCCGGCAAGGATGCGCGCACCGCGGGTGCCGCCCCCCTGATGGCCGGTAAAGAGGATGGTATTGCGCTCATCCGGCGCGAAGGCGGTGAGGTGGTGGGTGACGCGCCCGCCGGTCGCCATGCCGCTGCCGGCGATGATGATCATCGGCCCCTTGCGCCGGTTCAGTGCCTTGGATTCTTCCGGGGTATTGATGATTTTCGCGGCGCGGCACATTGCTTCGCACTCTGCCGCGCCGAGGCGGTGCTCACCCGCGTGGGCGCGGAACAAGTGCGTCGCGTCGGTCGCCATCGGGCTGTTGAGATAGACCGGCGTGTCGGCGATGCTGCCTGCGGCCTTGAGCGCATGAATGTAATAGAGCAGGCTTTGCGTACGTCCGACGGCAAAGGCGGGGATGATCAGCACGCCCTTGCGCGCCACGGTGCGGTTGATGACCTCTGCCAGCTTGAGGCGCGGATCGGCGGCCTCGTGGCTGCGGTCGCCGTAAGTCGATTCGATGACCAGGAAATCGGCGTGGGTCACGCGCGCCGGTGCCGGCATGACGGCGTCGTCAGGACGACCGAGGTCGCCGGAGAACAGGATGGAAGCGGAAGGGCCGCTGATGCGTACAAAGGCCGAGCCGAGAATGTGGCCGGAGGGAGACAGGCTGGCGCTGAGGCCCTCGCCCAGCGCGATCGGCAGGTCATAGCCGTGAGTGCTGAACTGCTTGAGGCAGCGCAGTGCATCCTTCTCGGTGTACAGCGGCAGCGCCGGCTTGTGGCGGGAAAAGCTGTGCCGGTTGGCGTATTCGGCTTCTTCTTCCTGCAGGCGCGCGCTGTCGGGCAGCAGGATGGCGCACAGGTCGCGCGTCGCCGCAGTGCAATGGATGCGGCCGCGAAAGCCGTTGCGTACCAAGAGCGGCAGGTAACCGCTGTGGTCGATGTGTGCGTGCGTAAGCATGACTGCGTCGATGCTTTTCGGATCGACCGGCAAGGGCGACCAGTTGCGCAGGCGCAATTGCTTGTAGCCCTGGAACAGGCCGCAATCAACGAGGATGCGACAGCCGCCGTGCTCGAGCAGATACTTCGAACCGGATACGGTGCCTGTCGCACCGAGAAATTGCAGTTTCAAATTTGCTCCCGTCCTCTGCGTCAGCCCTCTCGCCCGTCAATGCGCGGGGTCAGGAGGATTGGATAGAATTTAATCACGAACAGGGCGAAGGCGATGCTCCAGAGCAGTCCGGATGCGATTACCGCGTTGAGATATTGCGCCGGAAACGCCAGCGGAACGAATACGCGCGCGAGTGCGGCAAGCTGCACCAGCAGGAAGGCGGTCGTTTCCATCTTGCCGGGCTCGAGGCGCAGGCCGCTGTGGCCGCGCGCCGTGCGCGTCATCATTCCCAGGGTGAGTCCGCCCACGGCGCCGACGGTGAAGGCGTGGGTGGCGAGGTTGGCCGCCAGCAGGTCCATCGCAGCCATTGCACGCAGCAGCAGGCTCAGCGCAATCCAGGCGTAGGAGGCGTGCAGAATCCAGACGAGGGGCTTTTCCAGCGTGCGCCAGGGTTGCCACAAGGCAAGGCGCGCCGCGTTGCTCAGTCCGGCGATGCCGGCAAGGGTTCCGGTTGCCGCTGCCGGCGCGCCAATCAGCTCTGCGGCAATCAGCATGAGCACAGTGGCAAGCGAAACATGTTCGAGCCAGGCCACGCGCACCGGCTGGCTGCCCGGAGCGCCGTTGGCGGAGAACATCGGAATCACCCTGCCGCCCATCACCACCATGATGAACAACACCAGGTCGAGGCCCAGTTGCAATGCGCGCTGCACCGGAAAGTTTAAAAGTCCGGCCATGGCGAGATGAAAGGCGAGATTGCCGGTGCCAAGCGCGACGAGCAGCAAGACAAAAAAGTAATTGCGGCGGTTTTTGCTTTTGAGCAGCGGTATGGCGAGACCGGCTGCGGCGGCGAGCGCGAAAGCGGTGTCGGCAGCCGCCGCGGCGAGGGCGGCGAATGTCCAGGGCAGTAACACCAGCACCCGCGCGGCCAGCCACAGGGAGGCGATCAGGGCGAGCGTGCCGCCTGTCGGTGTCGGCTGGCCGGTCCAGTTGCGCCCGGCGGTGAAGAGGAACCCGACGATGACGGCGAAGGCATAGCCGAAAATCATTTCATGCGCGTGCCATAGCGGCCCGCGCAGCAGCATCAGGTTTCCGGTCCAGCCGGAAAATTGTGCGATCCAGGTAAACATGCCGAGAGCGGCGAAGATGGCGGCAAGCAGGTAAAAAGGGCGAAAGCCGAGAGCCCACAGCGCCGACGGCTTCGTCTGGGCGACAGGAGCGGGTGGCTGCAACACGGTCTGCTTCATCGGCTTGATGGGTAAATCATTCGGGTGATCGCGCCAGCTTGTGCCAGCGCGCGTTCAGCTTAGGTTCGGGGGATATGCGTCACGTTGATGCAGATCAATTCTGCTGGAAATACGCGGACGTAAAAAAGCCCTGCAGGCTGCAGGGCTTTGCGTTCACCTTTACCATGTGCCGGCCTCAGTTGAGACGCACGTATTCGTAATCAACCGCCAGGTTATTGATACCGCGATCCGGCGGCGCCACCCAGCCGGCCATTTTCCCCGGCTCGGTGACGCGCTTCATCAGGCTTTTGACGTAAGTGCGGTCCGCTTCGGTGGGGATCCAGTCGCTGATGGCCTTGTCGAATTCCTCGCGGCTGATGATTTCTCCCTCGGGTGTGGTCGGCACGCCGGCCCAGACGCCGATGCTGCGGCGAAAATGCGTTGAAGGCAGGGTGAGGGCCTGGTCGTAGCCGGCGCGCTTGATCTGCATGTTCCAGCGCTTGACGCCGATTTCGCAGTCCTTCACATAGGCGATGCGCGTCACTTCATTCATGGCATTGCGCATCGCCACCGTTTCGTGGCCCTTGGGACCGTCGAGATCGAATGTCGCATCGGTGCAGATGTGGTCGGTGTAGTTGGCTTCGTCGGGGCGGCCCTTGATACCGCTGGCAAACGAGGTCGCGGCGTTGGACGAGACCTCGGAGCCGAACAGGTCGAGCGAGGAGGTGAACCAGAAGTTGAGATATTTTTGCAGCAACGGCAGATCGATGGCGCCGGCGCGGCGGATCGCCGCCGTGTCGTCGGTGCCCAGTTCCGTCATCACTTCCAGTGTACGGCGAACCACGCGGCCGATGCCGGTCTCGCCGACGAACATGTGGTGGGCTTCCTCGGTCAGCATGAAGCGGCAGGTGCGCGACAGCGGATCGAAGGCCGACTCGGCCAGGCTTTTCAGTTGGAACTTGCCGTCACGATCGGTGAAGTAGGTGAAGCAGAAAAACGACAGCCAGTCGGAAATCGGCTCGTTGAAGGTGCCGAGGATGCGCGGCTTGTCGACGTCGCCCGAATGACGCGCCAGCAATTCCTCCGCTTCTTCGCGGCCGTCGCGGCCAAAATAAGCATGCAGCAGATACACCATGGCCCACAGATGGCGGCCTTCCTCGACATTGACCTGGAAGAGGTTGCGCAAGTCATACAGCGAAGGGCAGGTGTGGCCGAGCAGGTGCTGCTGTTCGACCGAAGCGGGCTCGGTGTCGCCCTGGGTGACGATGATGCGGCGGAACTGCGAGCGGTATTCGCCCGGCACCTGCTGCCATACCGGCTTGCCGAAGGAATCGCCAAAGCCGATGGTGCGGTTCTCGACCTGATCGGCAAGGAATATGCCCCAGCGGTAATCGGGCATTTTCACCGCGCCATATTGCGCCCAGCCTTCGGCATCGACGCCGACGGCGGTGCGCAGGTACACTTCGGACGAAGCGAAATCATGCGGCCCCATGTCGCGCCACCAGTCGAGAAACGCCGGTTGCCAATGCTCGAGCGCGCGCTGCAGCGTCTTGTCGTTGGACAGGTTGACGTTGTTGGGGATTTTTTCGCTGTAATTGATTGTCATGGTCATTGCTCCGGAAGGTCAAAACCTTTCACCACAGAGAACACAGAGAGCACAGAGAAAACCTTGAGGTGAGCCTTGAAAGCTTTTCCTCTGTGTTCTCTGTGCTCTCTGGGGTACATGCTTTTGCCTTAGATTCTTTCCCAATTGAATTTTGCTTTCGACCCGGTGCCGAATACCTTGAGCGCGCCGGCTTCGCCGACGGCGTTGGGGCGGATGAATATCCAGTTCTGCCACGCCGACAGGCGGCCGAAAATGCGTGTCTCCATGGTTTCGGCGCCGCCGAAACGCAGCGAGGCTTCCATGCCGGTCAGTGCATCGGGTGACAGGCTGGCGCGCTCCTCGATGGCGATGCGCACCTCCTCTTCCCAGTCGAGGTCGTCGGGCGCGTAGGTGATGAGGCCGAGGCTTTCGGCTTCGGCGGCGCCAATCGGCCGGCCGATGTGCGCGCGCAAAGCCGACACCGCCGCGGCATCAGCGCAAAAGCGCGTGGCGAGGCGCGTCAGCCCGTTCACTTCCGGATAAGTACCGAAGTTCATTTCGGACAGCGTGAGTTGTGGCGCACCGGCTTCGCCGTCCGGCAGGGCCAGCATGTAGCTGCGGTCGCAGGCGAAGGCCAGTTCGGCGAGGCTGCCGGCAAAACACGAGTCCTGGTCGATGATGGCGAACAGCGTGCGCGAAGAGACGTCGATGCGGGCGAGGGTGCGGCGCAGCAATGCTGTGGTTTCCCTGACCAGCCAGTCGGATGCGTGCCGTTGCAGCGTGGCGTCGATGGCCAGCGCCACCGCGGCATCACCGCGCGTGCGCAGCAGCCAGGTGCCGATCTCGGTGTGATTGGTGCGCAGCATCAGTATGGCGTCGTCAAGCTCGCGCGCCATCGCCAGCGGCCACCAGGCGGCGCCTGCGGCGTGAATGCCGGCGACATCCTTCGGGCCGGCATCGGCGGGCGCGGACACGGTCAGGCTTGCGGTTCGCGCGTTGCGGTCTATCGCGACCTCGACGTGCGTGTAATGGTAGCCATTGTCATGGGCAGTACGCGACACAGGAGTTAGCACTGCGCCCTTTCCGCTGCCGGGGCGGCTGCTTTGTTGCGCCAGCGCTGCGGCATGCTGTTTGATTGCATCTTTGAACACCTGCGGCTTGGCGACATGATCGACAAGTTTCCACTGCTTTGCGCGCTCGGCCCTCACGCCTTCGGTGGTGGTGCAAAACACGTCGGCGAGGTCGCGCCGCACCTTGCGCTTGTCGGTGAGGCGCGTCAGGCCGCCGGTGCCCGGCAACACGCCCAGCAGCGGCACTTCGGGCAGGCTCACCGCCGAGGAACGGTCGTCTATCATCAAAATCTCGTCGCAGGCGAGGGCCAGTTCATAGCCGCCCCCGGCGCAGGCGCCGTTGACTGCGGCCAGGAACTTCAGTCCGCCGTCACGGCTGGAGTCCTCAATGCCGTTGCGCGTTTCATTGGTGAATTTGCAGAAGTTGACCTTCCAGCCGTGGCTGGAGAGCCCGAGCATGTAGATGTTGGCGCCGGAGCAGAACATGCGCTCCTTGGCGCTGGTCAGCACCACCACCTTGACTTCGGGGTGTTCGAAGCGGATGCGGTTGAGCGCATCGTAGAGTTCGATGTCCACGCCAAGGTCGTAGGAATTGAGCTTGAGCTTGTAGCCGGGTCTGAGACCCTTGTCCTCGTTGACGTTCATGGCGAGGGTGGCGGTCTCGCCCTCGAACGTTAGGTTCCAGTGGGCGTAGCGTTCCGGATGGGTATCGAACAGCAGCGGCGCGGCAAGGCTTGCCGCTTCGGCGGGGGTGTTCATGTGGTGTGCTCCTCCATTTGCCGCGTGATCGCCGCGGTCAGTTCGCGCAGGCTTTTGTCGGCCGCCTTGCCGCCGGTGTCTATGATGATATCCGCCTGGCCGTACAAGGGTGAGCGGTTCTCAAGAATGCGCACCAGGTCTTGCATCGCCTCGCGGTTGCCGGCCATCGGACGCGTGTCGCCCTGTGCCATCACGCGCGTCATGTGCTCTTCGGGCAGGGCCTTGACCCATACGGTGGTGCAGGTGTTGAGCAGCAGTTCGAAGGTCTGCGCTTCGGATACCAGGCTGCCGCCGGTGGCAATGATCACGCGTTCGTTGCGGTCGATGACCTGCTCGAGGCAGCGCTTTTCGTGGCGGCGGTAACCCTCTTGTCCATAGAGCAGGAATATCTCCGACAGGCTGGTGCCCGCTTCGCGCTCTATCTCGCGATCGAGTTCGATGAAAGGCATGGCCAGCGTCGCGGCGAGTTGCCCGCCAAGCGTTGACTTTCCGGCGCCGCGCAGGCCGATAAGTGCGATGCGCCCGCTCTTGAGTTTGCGCGCATCCAGCAGCTTGCCGAAGCGGTTGCGCAATTCGATGCGCACTGCCGGCAGCTTTTGCACCGGCAGGCGTAGCAGCATGGCATTGATCAGTTCGAGTTCGGCCTGTTGTGCCGCCGTCTTCGCGCCCGGTGCGCGGCGCGAGAGCAGCGCGGCAATGGGCAGGTCGAGGGCCTTGGCAACGCGCAGCAACAGCACGATGGAAATATTGCCGTGACCGTTTTCGAGCAGCGCGAGATAGCGCTCCGACACGCCTGACTGCTGCGCCAGGCTGCGTCGCGTCATGCCGAGGTCGGCACGCGCATCGCGTACGCGCTCGCCGAGTGCCTGCAGGAGGGCTTCCTCAGCCGCCGGATGTTCGGATGCGGCGGCTGCGGCACGCTTGCGGGCGCCAGAGGAAACGGGGTGGACGGGGGGGTGCATGGTTTGGCCTGTCTCGTTCGGGGCAAGGTGCCTGTGCAATATATTGCTTGCAATGCGAATTTTATGGAATTATAGTGCCAACCACGAAAATTGCAATACTCCGATGGAAGCGCAAGAATACGGCGCTGTTGCACAATGGTGCGCCGCACCTGTGCGTCAGCGCACCTGACACTGAACAATCCATGCCTCTTGATCTCACCATTCTTGTCGGCACCATGACCGGTACCGCGCAACTGGTTGCGCAGGAGATCGAGCTCACGCTCGACGACGGCGAAACCCGCGTGCGCACGCTGGAAATGGACAAACTCGACGCCGCGGTGTTCGCCGCAGGCGGTCTCTTCCTCGTCTGCACCTCCACCTACGGCCAGGGCGACGTGCCGGACAACGCCAAGGCGTTCTACGAATCGCTGCAAAGCCTGCGGCCAGACCTGTCCGGCGTACGCTACGGCGTGTTCGCGCTGGGCGACCGGACTTACGGCGACACTTTTTGTTTTGGCGGCAAGAAATTCGACGCGCTGCTGGCCGAACTGGGGGCTGTGCGCATCGGCGAGGTGCTGTTGCATGATGCATCGGCCGGTACCATGCCGGAAGAGGTCGCACTCGAGTGGGTGCAGCAATGGGCCGCGCTATGCGGCAGCAGGGAAACCCTGACCGGTTGAGCTCCGGCAGTTTGCATTGTCCGTAATGAATCGCATGCCGACGAAGTAGCGGCGGCAATAGTCTGGAGGAGAGCGCAATGCCCGGTTTGTCATCGGCCGACCACAGCAGCAGTCCGCCGCGCGTCAGCATTCCGCGTGACTACAACGCCGCCTTCGACCTGATCGAGCGCAATCTCGCCGCCGGCCGCGCCGCGAAGATTGCGTTCATCGACGATGCCGGCGCGGTGACCTACGGCGAACTGGCCGAGCGCGTCAACCGCGCGGCCAACGCGCTGGTCGCGCTGGGCCTGCAAATGGAAGACCGCATCGTTCTGGCCCATCTCGATACGGTCGACTTTGTCGCGGTGTTTCTGGGCGCCATCAAGGCCGGTATCGTGCCGGTCGCGGTCAACACGCTGCTCACCACCGCCGATTACGAATACATGCTCTGCGACAGCCGCGCCAGGGCGCTGGTCGTGTCCGAGGCCCTGCTGCCGGCCGTCGCGCCGCTGCTCGATGCCGAGCCGATCATGCTGCCCTTCCTGCAGCACGTGCTGGTGTCAGGACAGTTCGGCCACCGCCATCACCGCCTTGCGCAGGCGATGGGCAGGGCCGGAACGAAATTCGAGACCGCACCGACCACCAGCGATGACGTTTGCTTCTGGTTGTATTCGTCCGGGTCCACCGGTGCGCCCAAAGGCACGGTGCACCTGCATTCGCACCTGATCCAGACCGCCGAGCTCTACGCCATACCGGTGCTGGGGCTGCAGGAGAGCGATGTGGTGTTCTCGGCGGCCAAGCTGTTTTTCGCCTATGGCCTGGGCAATGCGCTGACTTTCCCGATGGCTGTGGGGGCGACAAGCATCCTGATGGCCGAGCGGCCGACGCCGGCGGCGGTGTTCAAGCGCCTGCGCGGCGAGGGCGCGCCAAAACCGACCGTGTTCTACGGTGTGCCGACATTGTTTGCGGCACTGCTCGCCAGTCCCGAGCTGCCGGTAAAAGCGGAACTCGCGCTGCGTGTCTGTACATCTGCGGGAGAGGCGTTGCCCGCCGACATCGGCAATCGCTGGACCGCGCATTTTTGCGTTGAAATCCTCGACGGCATAGGCTCGACCGAAATGCTGCACATATTCCTCTCGAACCGGCCTGGCGAAGTGCGTTACGGCACCACCGGCAAGGCGGTGCCCGGATACGACTTGCGCCTGGTCGATGAGACCGGCGCCCTGATGCAGGGCACCGGCCAGATCGGCGAGATGCAGATATCCGGGCCGAGTAGCGCCGCCGGTTACTGGAACAACCGCGCCAGGACGCACGCCACCTTTCTTGGTGACTGGACGCGCAGCGGCGACAAGTACTCGGTCGATGCCGACGGTTATTACACCTATGCCGGGCGTACCGACGACATGCTCAAGGTCGGCGGCATTTACGTATCGCCATTCGAGGTCGAGGGCGCGCTGGCGACGCACCCGGCGGTGCTCGAAGCGGCGGTGATCGGCCTGCCCGACGACGAGCAACTGGTCAAGCCCAAGGCCTATGTCGTGCTCAAACCCGGACAGAAGGTCAGCGAAGACGAGCTCAAGGCCCACGTGAAATCGCGCCTCGCCCCGTTCAAGTATCCGCGCAGCATCGAGTTCGTCAGCGACTTGCCGAAGACGGCGACCGGAAAAATCCAGCGCTTCAAGCTGCGGCAGCGCGGCTAAATAAAGTCAAAGGCAGCAGCGCGCACCACTGAGAACACAGAGAACACGGAGAAAGAAAAACCTCATGGGGCTCTCGGTGCCCTCGGTGTTCTTTGTGGTAGAAAGCTTTTGGCTTTTCAACGTTTGCTGATCTACTCTCTTAGCTTGCGCGCTTCCTTCGCCTGCGGGCGCTCGACGCTGGTGTTGAGCCAGGACTGGAAGTGCGGGTACTTGCCAAGGTCGTACTTCATGGCGAAAAACGAATAGCAGACGCTGGCCACCATGAAGTCCGCCATGTCCCATATTGGGTTTTCAGGCGCGCCGCCGAAGAATTTGTGCTTCGCCAGATGCTCATCAAGCACCTGCAGCCGCGGCTGCAGCGCCGCGTCAGAGGCATCGGCCAGCGCCGTGTTGCGCTTTTCCGGCGGGAACATCACGCGGTGCTGCATCACCGAGACCATGTGTGGCTCGACATCGTTGGCGGTGAAAAACGCCCATTGCAGCATGCGGCCGCGCGCCTTCGGGGTCGCCGGCCACAGCGGGCTGTTGTACTTTTCAGCCAGGTAGAGGTTGATGGCGGCCGACTCCCACATGACGAAGCCGTCTTCCTCTATGGCCGGAACGCGGGCATTGGGGTTGATGGCGCTGAACCAGGATTCCTTTGACTGCGCGCCCTCGACGTTGATGGTGACGTTGACGTGTTCGTAGGGGATGCCCGATTCCTTGCAAAGCCAGGCGACGCGAAAGGCGCGTGAGCGGTATTGGCCGTAGAGCTTGAGCATGCTGGTCTCCCTGGGTGGTTATGGCATTTGTTCTGGTCGCGAGCGCATTCTAGCGCCGGGTTTCGGCCCGTGCCAATCAGCACAATTAGCTTTGTAACAAAGCTAATTTGACAAAGCAAATTTTCGCGCGTAGCTTGACACGATGGCTAACGTCAAGGCAAACGGCAAAAAATCCAGGAGCGAACTGCGCACCATTTCGCGGCCGGCGATGCTGGTCGACGGATCGGACGAGGCGTTTCGCGACCTCATCCACGACTTGATGGCCTATACCCACCACCTCGCCGCCTGCCGCGACGGCTTTGGCGCGATCATCGGGCTGACCGGCGTCCAGTACGAGATTTTCATGATCGTGCGCCGCTTCGGTGCCGCCGCGGACGCCAGGCTGGTGGCCAGGGTGGGCAACGCCAATACGGGCAACGCCAGGCCGGGCGGCATCACGGTCGGCCATGTTGCCGCGCGGCTGCATCGCAGCGGCGCCTTCACCACCATAGAGGCGGCCAAGCTGGTGGAACGCGGCGTGCTGAAAAAAAGCACAGACCCGGCCGACGGGCGCAAGGTGCTACTGGCGCTGACCCCGGCGGGCGAGGCGCTGGCGCGCACGCTCGTCCCCTACCAGCAGCAGGTCAACGACGTGCTGTTTGAACATTTCGACAGGCGCCGGTTCGAGGCGCTGTCGGCGCTGGCGCGCGAACTGGTCGCCAGCGGCGACCGCGGCGTGGCCTTGTCCGGATTCCTGGTTGCACAAGTGACCCAACAACAGGCCGCGCGGGCGGCCTGATTTTTTTTCGGAGATTCCATGAAACCCAAACAGCATCTTGAGTTTGTCGGCGTTGACCTGAACGATCCGCGCTGGGAGGTGCCGCCGGGATACCCGCCGGGCTTTACCCAGCTCATTCTTGCCTCGGACATCGACGAGACGGCCAAGCGCGGCAGCCGCACGCGCCTGCTGCGCCTGCTGCCCGGCGCCTTCTCCACCGTGCCATTCGTGCACGACCACTGGGAAGAGGTGTTCCTGTTCCAGGGCGACCTCATCGTCGGTAATGACGACAAGGGGCAGGGCGGCAAGGCCTCCGAGGCCTTCACCTATGCCTGCCGTCCGCCGGGCGCGCATCACGGCCCTTTTACCTCGAAACAGGGCTGCCTGCTCTACGAGATCCATTATTACGAGACCAGCGGCAAGAAATAAGCCGCGGTCTGTCATCACCGGGTGCCTGCGGGCGCCCCTGCATTCCACCTCACCGGAGTCCCGCCATGCTCAAGACCGGCGCCGAACATCTCGAATCCCTGCGCGACGGCCGCGTCGTCTATATCGGCTCGGAAAAAGTCACCGACGTCACCAGCCATCCGGCCTTTCGCAACGCCGCGCACAGCATTGCCGCCATCTACGACCTGAAGGCGGCGCCGGAAAACCGCGACGCGGCGAGTTTCACCGAGGGCGGCAGGCGCTACAGCGCCTACTTTCTGCGCGCCCGCTCGCGCGAAGACCTGGAAAAACGCACCGCGCTGCACCGCAAGATCGCCGCGATGAGCCACGGTCTGCTCGGCCGCTCGCCAGACCACGTCGCCAGCTTTGTCGCCGGCATGTCGATCTGCCCCGAGGTCTTCGGCAAGTACGCCGGCAACCTGACGGCGTATTACGAGCACATGCGCAGCAACGACATCTACGCCTGCTACGCCGTGATTCCGCCGCAGGCGGCGCGCAACCCGGAGTTCTACGTCAAGCAGAACATGCCCATCCCCACCTTGCGCGTGGTGCGCGAGGACGACGACGGCCTCGTGATTTCCGGCATGAAAATGCTCGCCACCGGCGCGGTGTTTGCGAATGAAATATGGATAGGCAACCTGATTCCGCTGGCGCCGACGCAACTGGCCGAGTCGGTGACCTGCGCCGTGCCCTGCAACGCCAAAGGCCTGACGCTGTGGTCGCGCAAGCCCTTCGAGCGCGACGCCCAGGTCGAGTTCGACAGCCCGCTCGCCCACCGCTTTGACGAGACCGACAGCATGGTGATGTGCGACGAGGTGAAGGTGCCATGGGAGAAGGTGTTTGTGCATAACGATGCGGTGCTGGCGCGCGACATCTACATCAAGACGCCGGCGCATTGCTACGGCAACCACCAGTCCAATGTGCGCTTTCACGCCAAGATGCGCCTGCTGGTCGGGCTCGCCTCGCGCATCACCCAGGCTTCCGGGGCGGACCAGATTCCGGCGGTGCGCGAAACGCTGGGGCGGCTGGCGGCGCTGGAAGCAACGTTGGGAGGCATCATCGCCGGACAGATCCAGGACGCCGAGGACTGGCCGGCCGGGTTCAAGACCTACAACCGGCGCTACATGTACGCCGGCCTCAACTGGTGCACCGAAAACCATTCGGGCATCATTGACTCCATACGCGAATTGTGCGGCGGCGGCGTATTCCAGATGCCGGCCGATATTTCGGTGATGAAGGATCCGGCGATGCGCACGATGTTCGAGCAATACTGGCAGACGCCGCAAATGGGCGCAACCGCGCGCATGAAGCTGTTCAAACTTGCCTGGGACCTGGTCGGTTCGGAGTTCGCCGGACGCCACCAGCAATACGAAAAGTTCTACGCCGGGGCGTCCTTTATCGTGCGCAACCACAATTTCCGTGAAACGCCGTGGGACGAATTGCACGGTGTGGTGGACGACCTGCTGGCAAGCTACGACGTGCCGGCCTGAGCGTTGCGGCCAGAGGGGCACTGTCATTCCGGGTGAAACGAGGAATCTGCTGCTGGTTGATGCAGAAGCAGATTTTCCGGGTTGTGCCCTCGAAATGACAGGAATGACAAATTCTGAGGAGGTCATTTTTAGCCAGGTTCTTAGGTAGAATAGCCCGTTGATTTGCCCGACACCAAGGAGAACGCCATGACGAACAAGACTTTTGACCGCCGTAAATTCATAGTTGCTTCCGGCGCCGCCGCCGGACTGGCCGGATTTCCGGCCATTGTTCGCGCCCAGTCGGCGAAGATAAAGGTCGGCCTGATGCTGCCTTATACCGGCACCTTCGCGCCGCTGGGTGTGGCCATCGAGAACGGATTCCGGCTGGCGCTGCTCGAGGCGGGCGGCAAGTTCGCCGGCCGTGAGATCGAATTCTCCAAGGTCGATGACGAATCAGATCCGGCCAAGTCCACCGACAACGTCAACAAGCTGGTTACGCGCGACAAGGTCGATATGTTGCTGGGTACGGTGCACTCGGGCGTTGCCGCCGGCATGATTCGCGTCACCAGGGAAGCGGGCACGCTGCACATCATTCCCAACGCCGGCTTTGCGCCTGCCACCGGCCCGTTGTGCGCGCCGAACATTTTCCGCACCTCGTTTTCCAACTGGCAGTCGGGCTTTGCCATGGGCACGGTCATGGCCAAGCGCCCCAAGGTCAACAATGTCGTCACGCTGTCCTGGCGCTACGCCGCCGGCGAGGAGTGCGTCAAGGGATTCAAGGACGCCTTCCTCAAGGCCTCGGGCAAGAAGATCGCCAAGGAGTTGTGGATTCCCTTTCCCAACGTGGAATTCCAGGCCTTGCTGACGGAAATCGCCTCCATCAAGCCCGACGCAGTGTTCTCGTTTTTTGCCGGCGCCGGCGCCGGCAAGTATCTCAAGGACTACGCCCAAGCCGGCCTGATGAAGTCGGTGCCGCTGGTCGGCCCGGGCTTTCTCACCGACGGCGTGCTCGAGGGCATGGGCGGTGTGGCCGAAGGGGTCGAGACCGCGCTGCACTACGGCGACGGCATCGAGACGCCGAAGAACAAGGCCTTTCGCCTGTCGTATGCCAAGACCTACAAGCTGCAACCTGACGTCTACGCCGTCGCCGGCTACGATTCGGGCCTGCTCTACGCGGCCGGCCTCAACGCGGTCAAGGGCGATATTTCGAAAAAAGCGGAACTGATCAAGGCCATGGAAAAAGCCAAGATCGACAGCCCGCGTGGCGCCTGGACGCTGTCCAAAGCGCACAACCCGATACAGGACCATTATCTGCGCAAGGTGCGTGGCAACGAGAACCGCGTGTCTGAAATCGCCGTCAAGGCTCTCGACGATGATCCGACCATGGTTGCCGCCTGCAAGATGCCGGCTTAGGGTGAGCGGTGAATGGTGAAAGGGTAATGGTGAGAACCTGAGGGAAAGCCCAAGGGCATACGGCGAAGACCGGCGCCCATGGAAGCAGGAGGCCGGCGCAAGCCGGCCTTAGTTTTTACCTCTCGCTTTTTAGCATTTCCATTTCAACTGAAACAATGGACTTCAATACTTTCCTCATTCAGCTGCTCAACGGCGTCCAGTACGGACTGCTGCTGTTCCTGGTGTCGAGCGGACTGACGCTGGTGTTCGGCATCATGGGCATCATCAACGTCGCGCACGGCAGTTTTTACATGATAGGCGCCTACCTCGCCTGGTCGCTGGCCGGCGTGCTGGGCAGTTTCTGGCTGGCGCTGCCGGTGGCGATCGTCCTGTCGGTGCTGATCGGCCTTGCGCTCGAGTGGCTGGTGGTGCGCTGGCTATATCACCGCGACCATCTCTACCAGGTCTTGTGCACGTACGGCCTGATTCTAGTGTTCGAGGAGTTGCGCAGCGTGTTGTGGGGCGATGACGTGCGCAGTCTGCCGATCCCCGAGCTGCTCAACCGTTCGATTCCGCTCACTGACACCCTGTCCTACCCGGTCTATCGACTGGGCATTTCGGTGGTCTGCCTCGCGGTGGCGCTGGGCCTCTACCTGGTAATCCAGAAAACGCGTCTGGGCATGACCATACGCGCCGGGGCGAGCAACCGTGACATGGTTCAATCGCTGGGCATCAACATCCAGCTCGTCTACCGCATCGTCTTTGCCGCCGGCATCGCCCTTGCTGCATTTGCCGGCATGATCGCCGCGCCGGTGTCGGCGGTGGCGCCGGGCATGGGCAACCATGTGCTGATCATCTGCTTTGTCGTTGTCGTCATTGGCGGCCTCGGTTCGGTCAAGGGTGCGCTCATCGCGTCGATCATGCTCGGCCTCGTCGACACCTTCGGCAAGGTGCTGACCCTCCAGGTGGGCGGGCTCAAACTCCTGCCCGAGTTATCCAGCATGACGGTGTACGTGCTGATGGCGGTGATCCTGTTGTGGCGGCCCGAAGGCCTGTTCGGGAAAAAGTTTTGAACGCCTTCAGAAACACCGGGGCTAACGGTCTCGCCGGCATCGCCGTACTCGCTGCGGTGGTGGTCGCGCTGGCACTGGTACCGCTGCTGGCGGAAAAATTCTATGTGCAGTTTTTTGCCAAGATCCTGATCATGGGCATATTTGCCATGAGTCTGGATTTGCTGCTCGGCTACACCGGGTTGGTGTCGTTCGGTCACGCGGCCTTTTATGGCGTGGCGGGCTATGCGCTGGCGCTGGTGACGCCGCAATACCAGGCGGCCAATTTCTGGACCTCGCTGCCGCTGGCCATAGCGGTGAGCGGGTTGGTCGCCCTTGCCATCGGCTTTTTCGTGGTGCGCATGCACGGCATTTATTTCATCATGGTGACACTGGCCTTTGCGCAAATGCTGTTCTTCCTCTTCTACGACACCAAACTTGCCGGCGGCAACGACGGCATTTACATCGACGTGCGACCGGTGGCAAAGATCGGTGACTGGCAGCCTTTCAATCTCGACAACTTCGCCCACGTCTATTACCTCGTGCTGGTGCTGTTTGTCGCCGTCTATGTGCTGCTGCGCGTGGTGCTGGCCTCGCCCTTTGGCCGCGTACTCGCCGGCATCAAGGCCAACGAGCACCGCATGCAGTCGCTCGGCTACGCAACGTTCCGCTACAAGCTCGCGTGCTTTGTACTGGCGGGCGCTACGGCCGGTGTCGCCGGCTACCTCGCCGCCGTGCAGTTTGGCGTGGTCAATCCCGAAATGATGGGCTGGCATTTGTCGGGTGCGGTGATGATGATGGTCATTCTTGGCGGCATGGGTACGCTGACCGGGCCGATTCTCGGCGCCGCAGTCTGGATGCTGCTCGAGTTGTGGTTCCAGGGCCTCACCAAGCACTGGCACCTGCTGATGGGCGGCTTTATCGTGCTCACCTCGCTGTTGCTGCCCAAGGGACTTATCGGGCTGTTCGGCGATCTCCTGCATCGCCTGGCGAAGCGCAATGGCTGAGCCGGTGTTGCGTACCGAGGCGCTGACGCGCCACTTTGGCGGCCTTGCCGCGGTCCATGCCGTGAGCCTGGAAGTGGGCATGGGTCAGTTGCATGCGGTCATCGGCCCGAACGGCGCCGGAAAATCGACGCTGACCAACCTGCTCTCGGGCGACCTGCCGCCCAGTTCCGGCCGTGTGCTGCTGCGCGGAGAGGATATCACCGGCCTGCCGGCACACCGTATTTCACAGCGCGGCGTCGGTCGCAGTTACCAGAAGACCAATATTTTTCTGCCCTTCACGGTGTTCGAGAACTGCCGGCTCGCGGCGCAGTCGCGCCTTCCCACCTCGATGCGCTTTCTGCGGCCCGCCACGGCCTATCGCGAGGTCAACGACGCGGCCGGGGCGGCGTTGGTCGCCGCCGGTCTCGAGGCACGCGCCGGTGTGCCGGCCGCGGCCCTGTCGCACGGCGAGCAGCGCCAGCTTGAAATCGCCATGACCCTCGCCACCCGCCCCAGCGTGCTGTTGCTCGACGAGCCGCTGGCCGGCATGGGGGCGGAGGAGTCGGCGCGCATGGTCGCGCTGCTGCAGCGCCTGCGCGAAGGGCACGCCATCCTGCTCATTGAGCACGACATGGACGCGGTGTTCAGCCTCGCCGATACGCTGACGGTGATGGTCAACGGCACGGTGCTCGAATCGGGCACACCGGAGCAGATTCGCTCCAGTCCAGCGGTACAGGAGGCTTACCTTGGCACGGAGGAGGTGGTGCATGAATAGGCATCGCCTGGAAACGGCCGGCTGGCGCCCTGCAAGGGGTTTTCCTGTCGATGCCATGGCGGCGGCATGAGCGGGTTTCTGCTCGAGGCCCGCAGCCTGCACACCTATTACGGCGCCAGCCATATCCTGCACGGTGTCGATTTCAGCATTTCACGCGGCGAGACCGTGGGCCTGATGGGCCGTAACGGCATGGGCAAGAGTACGCTGCTCAAAAGCATGCTGGGCCTGGTGCCGCCGCGCGCGGGAGAGGTCAGCGTCAAGGGCAGGGTGGTGACCGGCATCGCGCCGCACGCCATCGCACGCATGGGCGTGGCCTATGTGCCCGAGGGGCGCGGCATTTTTCCCAATCTGTCGGTGCGTGAAAACCTGCAGATGGCGGCGCGGCCTGGAACCGACGGCCGCAATGACTGGACTTTCGCGCGCGTCATGGAAACTTTTCCGCGCCTGGCAGAACGCCTCGGCCACGGCGGCGCGCAATTGTCGGGCGGCGAGCAGCAGATGCTGACGATCGGTCGCGCATTGATGACCCACCCCGACCTGCTCATTCTCGATGAGGCCACCGAGGGACTCGCACCGCTGATCGCGCGCGAGATCTGGGCCATTGTCAGGCGCATCAAGGCGGCGGGTATTGCCACCGTCATCGTCGACAAGAACTTTAACGCCGTGTCGGCCATTTCAGACCGCGTCGTCATCCTGGTCAAGGGTGCCGTGGTGTTCGAAGGACCGGCGGCAGATATTCGCGCGCGTCCGGAACTGCACCGGCAATACCTCGGCGTCTAGCTGCGCCGCAGCGATGGCTGGAAAGGCACGCCCATAGCGGCTCTCCAGCGTGCGCCCCCGGCGAATTGGCGCCTGTCAGGTGTCGCCGCGCGGCAGCGAAAAATGGAAGGTCGCACCCTCGCCCGGCTTGCCCTCGGCCCACACGCGCCCGCCGTGACGTGAAACGATGCGTTGCACGATGGCGAGGCCCACGCCGGTGCCGGTGAATTCGGTCATGCTGTGCAGGCGCTGGAACACGCCGAACAGCTTGTCGTAATAGGCCATGTCAAAGCCGGCGCCGTTGTCCCGGATGCTATAGACGCTTTCCGCGCCGCGCAATTCGCCGCTGATCTCGATCTCGGGACTGGCGTGCCCGGCGCTGAACTTGATGGCATTGCCAAGCAGGTTGATCCATACCTGCCTGACCATCGGCGCATCCCCGCGTGCCGGCGGCAGCATGCCTGTCAGCAGTTGCGGCAGGGTATCGCCGCGCTGCCCGAATTCGGCCAGCACGTCGGCAACCTGGTGATTGATATCGATGATGTCGGTGGACAATTTCTCGCGGCCGACACGCGAAAATGCCAGCAGGTCATCAATCAACTGGCCCATTTTTTTACTGTTGTCGGCGATGACGGTGAGCCAGCGTGCGCCTTCCTCATCCAGTTTTCCGGCGTAATCCATGCGCAGCATGCTGGAAAAGCCGTTGATCGCGCGTAGCGGCGCCCTGAGGTCATGCGCGACGGTGTAGGAGAAGCCCTCGAGTTCCTTCAGGCTGACCTGCAATTGCCCGGTGCGTTCGGCGACGCGGCGCTCAAGGTCGGTGTTGAGCTGCTCCACCAGGTCGCGCTGCACGGCCATCATGGCGAAGGCCCGGTCCAGTTCCACCATCAGCTCGCCGAGTTCGCCACGCGGATAGGGCGCGCCGATGCGCGCGCTCCAGTCGCCTTCGCTGAATCTGGATACGACCCTGGTGATGCGCGCACTCTGGCGGCGGATCGACAGTTCGACCAGCGCCCATGCGCCGGCAAACACCAGCAGCCAGCCGACCGCGAGTGTGAGCAGCGATTCGCGCAGTTTCGTGTTGGCCGCCGCCAGCAGGCCGTCGGTGGCGGTGCCGACCAGCACATGCAGGCCGGTATGCTCGAACCCGGGCAGGGTGCTGGTGGCCCAGATGCGCGGCACGCCGTCGGTGCGGATGTTCTCGCGGATATTGACTCCGGGGCGTTCCAGCACAAAGGGCAGCATTGGCGAATTGGCGATCGAGGTGCCGCGCAACTTGTCGCCCCCGGGGTGCCATGTGAGCACGGTTCCGCTGGCGTCAACAAGTGCGACCTGCGTATTGGCGCGCGGCAGGTCTAAGGTGCGCGACTGCATGTATGTTTCCAGGTTCAGGGAGGCGAGCAACACGAAACGCGGATCGCCGGCCTGACTGCGCACGCCATAGGCGATCTGCAGCACGGCGATATTGGTAAGGCGGCCGAACACCGGTTCGACGGCGAGCGGGTTGGGCGAGGACAGGGCGTCCTTGAAGTACTTGCGGTCTGTGAGGTTCAGCTCGCGGCCGCTGCGCAGCGAGTCGCAGAACAGGCGGCCGTCGGGGTTGATGGTCAGAATGCCGGTGTACTGCGGGTGCGCCTTGAGCACTTCGGCAAGGAAGGCGGAGCAGGCGGCGCGGTCCGGGGTCTCAAAGTCAAAGTCGCGCGCGCGCGACAGGCCATAATGCAGTTGCGCCGTGCTGCGCACGGTGCCGGTCAGGTCCGCGGCGATCTGGCGCGTGGTGGCGGCCAGTTGCCGCTTGGCATCCGAGATCTCGGATTCGCGATATTCGACAAAGCGCAGGCCGCCGACGACCACCGGAATAAGGGTCGAGAACAGCAGCAGCAACAGCAGTCTGGCGCGTATGCTCACTGTGCTGTACCCGGACCCGGCGAAAAGACGGCTGCCAAAAACTTACTCCCGGTGTCACCGCGTTTGAACAGAATCGGCGCCTGCTCCAAACGAGAATAGACGAGCATAGTGCCTGATTGAAGCCGGTCGTGCGCGGCTTCATCCGGTAATATCGGCAGCATTTCATATTTACCAAGCCCCAGATCATGAAAATCCCCGGCAGGTATTTCGCTTATGTGCATATCGCCATCCTGACTTCGGTCATGGTACTGGTGGTTACGCTGGTTGCGACACTGGCCAATCGCGGCGCCGGCGAGGGCTTGTTGTTCGCCTGGCTCAAGGCCTGGCTGATGTCCTGGCCTATCGCCTGGGCCACGGCATTGACGTGGGGGCCGTGGGCGTGGCGGCTGGCGCGGCGGCTGGCCGAAGCGCCCGGATCGGGCGGCTGAGTGCTGCTCCAAATAGAAGCGCTGGGCAAGACCTACCACGGCCTGCGCGAGCGCCGGGTGTTGCGCGATATCTCGCTTTTGCTCGACGCCGGCGAGTACGTCGCTGTGATGGGCGAGTCGGGAATCGGTAAATCGACGCTGCTCAATCTCGTCGCCGGACTCGACCGTCCCGACGCCGGGCGCATCCTGCTCGATGGCCGCGAACTCGGCGCCATGGATGATGACGCGCTGACGGTGTTGCGTCGCGAGAGTATGGGTTTCGTGTTCCAGGCCTTCCATATCCTGCCCTACCTCAGCGTGGCGCAAAATGTCGCGCTGCCCTTGCTGCTGGCCGGCGCCGCCGGGCATGGGCCGGCGGTGCAGGGCATCCTTGATGCGGTCAAGCTCGGCGATCGAGGCGACAGCCTGCCGCGCGAGTTGTCGGGCGGTGAATTGCAGCGCGTTGCCATCGCCCGCGCGCTGGTGCACCGTCCGCGCCTGGTGCTCGCTGACGAGCCTACCGGCAATCTTGATCCGGAGAGTGCTGCGCAGGTGATGGCGTTGCTGCGTGAGCGGGTCAAGTCAGCCAACGCAGCCTGCATCCTGGTGACGCATTCACATGCCGCCGCGGCCACCGCCGACCGCGTGCTCATTCTTGGCGCCGACGGCCTGCGGCCGGCCTGAAGCAACCATGCGGCGACTGCAGCGTTTCCGGCGCTTTCTGCCGCTGGCCCTGGCGCCGATGCGGCTGCACCAGGGCAGGGCGGTCGCTTCTGTGCTGGCCATCGCACTGGGTGTGGCGATGGGCTACGCCGTGCAACTGATCAATCGCGCGGCGCTGGCCGAAATGGAGCAGGCGGTACAGACCCTGTCAGGCACCGCCGACCTTGAAGTGCGCGGCCCGCGCGCGGGCTTTGATGAGACCTTGTATGCACGGCTCGCCCGCCGTGAGGATGTCGCAGTCGCAAGCCCGGTGCTGGAGCTGGAGTTGCGCATCGCCGGCATCGGTCCGGTTGCGCCTGGCAGCAGCGACAGCACGCTGCGCGTGCTCGGACTGGATGTTTTTCGCGCCGGACACATCCAGCCCGAACTCGTCGCCATGGCCAGCGATGCGCAAAGCGCAGCGTCCACCGACATGCTGGACCTGCTGCGCCCCGACACGCTATTCCTCAGCCCGGCCGCGGCAACGGCGTTCAAGCTCAAGGTGGGTGACATGATCGCCTTGCGCGCCGGTCTGGGCGAGCGCCGCCTGCGCGTCGCAGGCCTGCTGGCGGCCGGCGCTGAGCGCTATGCGGTCATGGACATCGCCGCCGCACAGCAGGCCTTTGGCGTCACCGCCACCTCTGGCACCGCTGGCACCGCTGGCACCCCTGGCACCGCTGGCACGCCGGGCCTCATCAACCGCATCGACTTGCGTCTGCGGCCGGGCGCCGATACGCAGCGCACACAAGCTAGCATCGCAGCCATTTTGCCGCCGGGTCTGTTCATCGAGGCGCCACGCGCCAACGTCACCCGCAACACCATGCTGACGCGCGCCTATCGCGTCAACCTCAACGTGCTTGCGTTGATGGCGTTGTTTACGGGCGGCTTTCTGGTGTTCTCGACGCAGGCGCTCACCGTGGTGCAGCGACGCAGCCAGCTCGCGCTGCTGCGCGTGCTGGGCGTGACGCGCCGCGGCCTCGCCGCGCTGCTCCTGGCCGAGGCCGGCGTCATCGGCCTTGCCGGTGCGCTCGCCGGGCTCGCGCTCGGCCATGCTGCTGCGGCGCTGGTGCTGGCGCGCTTTGGCGCCGACCTCGGATCGGGCTTTTTTCGCGGCCTGCAACCGGAGTTGCATTTCGCCCCCGACCTGCTGTTGCTGTTTTTACTGCTCGGTCTGCTGGCCGCGTTCGCCGGCTGCCTGGTTCCGGCGCTGGAGGCGGCTCAGGCATCACCGGCACGCGCGCTCAAATCGGGTGACGAGCAAGAGGCGTTTGCGCCATTGCGCCGGGCCGGGCCCGGCGCCGGCTGCCTCGTCGTCGGCGCTTTGCTATCCCTTGCCGGTCCGGTCAACGGCCTGCCTCTGGCCGGCTATGCGTCCATCGGCCTGGTCTTGTTCGGGGCGGTGTTACTGATGCCGTGGCTCGCCGCGCTGGTGTTTTCGCATCTTCCCGAGGCCACCGGCATTGCCTCGAAACTTGCGCGCATGCAACTGGCCGCTTCACCCGGGCAGGCGACGGTGAGCCTTGCCGCCATCGTGGCAAGCTTCTCATTGATGGTGGCGATGGCGATCATGGTTTCGTCGTTTCGCCAGTCGCTCGATGACTGGCTGACCCAGGTGCTGCCGGCCGAGTTGTATTTGCGCGTGCCGACCGGCGTCGACGGCGTGTTTATTTCCGCCGACGAACAGCAGCGCATTGCGGCGCTGCCGCAACTGCGGCGTGCGGATTTCCTGCGGGCGCAGCAAATCCTGCTGGCCGAGGGCAGGCCGCGCGTGGCACTGCTGGCGCGCGAGATCGACCCGGCTGATCCGGCGCGGATGATTCCGCTGGTGGCTGAGGCGCCGCCGGCTGACGCGACAAAAGCCCTGCCACCGGTCTGGGTGAGCGAGGCTGCCGCTGATTTGTACGCGCTTGCACCGGGCGGCGCGATGGATGTCCCGATCGCCGGGCGCAATGTGCGCTTTCGCGTCGCCGGCATCTGGCGCGATTACGCGCGGCAGCAGGGGGCGCTGGTGATTGAGCGCAGTCTCTATGTCGGGCTGACCGGCGATCATCGCGCCACCGATGCGGCAATGCTGCTCTCACCCGGTGTCACAACGGAGGATGCGCGGCGTGCGGTGCACGGAGTGCTCGGCGGCGATGATCGCGTCGAATTCGGCGAGCCGGGCGAAATCCGCAGCACGTCGCTGAGAATTTTCGACCGCACCTTTGCCGTCACCTACGCCCTGGAAGCATCAGCGGTACTGATCGGCTTGTTCGGACTTTCAACCAGTTTCGGCGCGCTGGTGCTGGCGCGCCGGCGCGAGTTCGGCATGCTGCGCCACGTTGGCATGACGCGGCGGCAGATTGCGGCGATGATCGCCCATGAGGGCCTGCTGGTGAGCGGCCTCGGCATTGCCGTCGGGCTCGCACTTGGCTGGGTGCTGTCGCTGATCCTGGTACATGTGATCAATCGTCAGTCGTTTCACTGGGGCATGGAAATCCATATTCCGTGGGAAAAGCTCGGCTTGCTCGCTTTAGCATTGCTGGCACTGGCGGTGCTGACGGCGCTGTTCAGCGCACGCCGGGCGCTATCGGGCGAGGCGGTGCGCTCGGTGCGGGAGGATTGGTGAGCGGTGGCGCGACAACTGAAGGAGCGACGGCGTGAAGCGTCGTAATTTCCTCGTGACGCCGCTGGCTTTGCTCGCCGCGCCGGCACGGGGGCAGGCGCAGGCGCAGGACTACGCTGTGGTGCGCCCTGGCGTACCGCTGCAGTTTCCGCGCGACCACGGCAGCCATCCGCTGTTTCGCACCGAGTGGTGGTACATCACCGGTTGGCTGAAGGACGAATCGGCGCATGAGTTCGGCGTGCAGGTGACGTTTTTCCGCAACCGCCCGCGCGTCAACGAGGCGAGCGCGAGCCGGCTTGCCGCAAAGCAGTTGCTGTTTGCGCATGCGGCCATCGCCGATCCCGCAGCCGGCCGCCTTGTTCACGACCAGCGCGCCGCCCGTGCCGGGCTTGAACTGGCCGAGGCGCGCGAAGGCGACACGGCGGTGTGGATAGACGACTGGTCACTTCGCCGCGATGGAGAGGCTCTTGTCGCGCGGCTGCCGGCGCGCGGCTTTGAACTCGATCTGCGCTTCACCCGGACGCAGCCGTTGCTGGCGCAGGGCGAGGGCGGTTTCAGCCGCAAGGGGCCGCAACCTGCACAAGCGAGTTTTTATTACAGCCTGCCGCACCTGGCGGTGCGCGGCCGCATCGTTCGCGCGGGCAAGCCGGTGATGGTGAGCGGCAACGCGTGGCTCGATCACGAGTGGGCGAGTGACTATCTTGCCAACGAGGCTTCGGGCTGGGACTGGACCGGACTGAATTTTGCCGACGGCTCGGCGCTGATGGTTTTTCAGATTCGCGCCAAGGACGGTAAAACGTACTGGGCGGGCGGCGCCTTGCGTCGCGCCGATGGCCTCCGCCGTGTGTTCTCGCCCGGTGAAATCAGCTTTGCACCGCTGCGCCTGTGGAAATCGCCGGCGACCGGCGCGACCTACCCGGTGGCGATGCGTGTTCGCGCCGGGGACCTGGCGTTTGATCTCGAAGCGCTGATGGACGATCAGGAACTGGATTCGCGCGTCAGCACCGGCACCATTTACTGGGAAGGTGCAGTGCGGGCCATGCAGGCGGGACGCGAACTCGGACGCGGTTATCTCGAGCTGACGGGATACTGGAGGGCATTGAAGCTGTAAGCGGGGCGCAGGCTGCGCCGGAGGCTTCAGCCGGTCAGTTTTTTGGCTCGCGCGGCGTCGCGCGCTGCATTTCCCCGAGGGTCTTCATCTCGGCGGCGAGTTTGTCACAGCCTTCGCGCAGCGCCGCGAGGTGCTGTTGCAGCAGCGCGGCGATGTTTTGCGCCGATGCGGCCGGCGAGCCGGACAATGCGCGCACCTGGTCAATCTTGTCCTGCAGGGTTTGCAGCATTTGTTCGTGTTCCGGCGTGGCGGCGACGATATTCTTCAGCGCGCGATCGCGGGCGACATAAAACGCCGCCGGGTCGCGCTCGGCAAGTTCTTTCCACCAGTCGAAATTGAAGTCCTTCATCGTCGGCGGACCGGGTGTCAGACTTTGGCCAGTTGCGCCGCAAGGTGCTGCATGCGCTCGGCGATTGATTTGAGCAGCGACGCCCCGAACGCCGGGTTGCTCTGCACCAGTTCGAGAAAGGCGTTGCGACCGATGCCAATCAGGCGGCTGTCGACCTCGGCCACCGCGGTTGCGGCGCGTGCGGCGCGATCGACGAGGGCCATTTCGCCGAACAGGCCGCCCGGCGTTATCTGCTCGACCACCTTGTCGTTGACGGAAATCGCGACCTTTCCGGCGGCGACCACGTACATCAATGCGCCGGCGGCACCCGCGCTCATGATGACTTTGCCGGCCGAAGCCGAACTGATCGCCTCGTCGCCCAGCAATTTTGCCAGCTCGTTGAGCATCTTCCCGTCCAGTGCCGCACCGCGCACCGCCGGGCCGGAGGTGGCGCCGCTGGCCGCATTGAGCTTGGCGATGCTCTGGCGCAGGCGGGTGACCATGATGCCCATCAGCATCAGCGCGAACTCGGGTTTTTTGCGCAGGGCGGCGTGGAACTGTTTTTCATCGAGAGAAATGAGTTTGCTGTCAGCTTTGGCCACGGCGGTGGCGCTGCGCGGAAGGCCGGCGATGACGGCCAGTTCACCAAAGATGTCGCCTTTTTTTACGACGCCAAAGAACTGGTTCTTGATCATCAGTCCGACTTCGCCTTCGTACAGCAGGTACATGCGCGCCGATTTGGAGAACAGACCGCCGGCCTTCTCATTCTCGGCAAAAATCGACGCGCCCCCCTTGAAGGCTTCGGCCGATCCGGTGGAGCGAAAAAAGTCGTAGGCGATGGCCGGGTTGTAAAGCGGGCTTTGCGCCGTTGCCTGGACTGCGCTGCGTGCCGCGACGGCGGATTGTGCCGGTGTCGGCGCGGTTGTCGGCGCCGGTGTCGGCGCTTTGGCTGAAAAATCGAGGTCATCCATGCGGTAGATTTTATAGCGAAGCGCCGCGATTGCGCCAGCGCCGATGGCGAACGCCGGCGCTGCACCGGCAAGGCCCGCCGGTCGGCCATCTCCGGGCGATTTGACTGCGGCAAACACGCGCCGGGCTCGTGGAAATACGGCTTCCATCCTTTGAAATTGGGGCCGGACAAGGCGTTTGTTCCGGTTTTTGCTCACGATAAAGGCATAGACAGTAACAACCAGTGCGGCTGCTGACTGGCGTAACGCGCGCTGCAGCGAGGGCCGAAGAAATTTGAATCGTTGCAGGTTGTACCTGGTTGCAAACTATTGACGCCGCTGTTGTGCGCGTCCCGGGTCCTGATTTCTCAGCTCCTGCCGGACGTACCTTATGCGGCCGGAATGCGGCCACCATTCACTCGAGAACGTTTCTGGGCTTCAGTCCTCCCTGCAGTACGTGGGACGCGCCTCTTGCGCACATTGTCCGCGCCCGGGTGCATGCCGGCCCCGGCTTTTTTGCGCCGGGCTAGATCACATTGTGCGGATGATCGACCATGTGCTGGTAGATCAGGCTGTGCAGCAACATTGCGTCGTTGGGTTGCAAAGCCTCGAATTCGATGCCGTGGTGCAGCGCTTTGGCGCCGCCGGCGTCGGCATCCGTGAACACGCTGCGAATGACGGCGTCGGTCTGCAGCAACACATCCAGATTGTGCAGGTTGACTCGGAAGGTCAGATGCAGTTTCCGGCCTTTTTCACCCAGCGGCTTGCGTGCATCGACCAGGGCGCCGCTGGAGCTGATATTGACAATCATGCCCGAGGCCGGTTCTGCCGCCGGATTGTCCGGGCTGGTGATGGTGGCGATGATCCTGAGCCGTATGCGTGGTGATTTGCGGATCACCGCCCCCTGTATTTCCTGCGGAAACGACAGGTGCAGGTACTCGAACGGCAGTTTGCACACACGGGTCACGGAACAGGCAAAACCAAACGCGTTCTTGCCCGAGAATATGCGCGCGACGATTTCATCGTCCTTGAGCAGCGGCACCGGTACGTTGTTGACGACGGGAGTGGTCACCAGGATACTGACCGGGTCGAGGTAGCCGATCAGTTTGACGATGTGCCGGTCTGCGCCGATGCTGGCTGGCGGCGCAAGCTGGATGCGGTCGCCGGCCTTGAGGTTCATGTCGTAAAACGTGAACCCTGTCTGCGGCGCGACGGGCGCGCCGGGTGCCTCCGATCCGTCAACGCCGTCCGGCGAGCGCGTCAATTCGATCGATGCAGATGCGCTTTGCGCCGCTCCTGCGTCGGCGTCCCGCATCGGACCGATTTCGAGCAATGTACGCAGGTCTGCGTCATCGCCAATGCGTTCGCCCTGCGCCCGCAGCAAGGCGTGGTCCTGGTCGTATAGCGCCCACGGGAGGGCCTTGCCCTGGGCAAGTTCATGCGGATGGACTGCGATAAGGCTCACGGTTATGCCTCCTGATGCCGGGCGTTGTACGGTTATCGGCACGAACCGGCCATGTCTTTAGTCGCGTGACTGCGGGCGTACCGCGGTTTAGCCGCGGCCTTGACTGCGGTTTGCGGGTCAAGCGGGGTTGCTGCAAAGCCACGCCAGTCGGTCGTTTCCAGCCGATGCCCCGGTCCGCATGTTTCAGCTACACTGCGCTTCGCCTGCCACAGCCCCCGATTTCCCATGTCCGCCAACCCGCCGCAGTTCATTTCCGTACTGGGCCGCCGCCTCGAAATCAGACTGATCCCCGGCGCAAGTGACGCCGCGCCACCCGTCGTGATGTTGCACGAGGGCCTCGGATCAATATCGCTGTGGCGTGATTTTCCCGACAGGCTGGCCGCCGCCACCGGATCGGCGGTGCTGGTGTATTCGCGCCACGGCTATGGCCGGTCTGACGTGCTCGATGCTGCGCGCTCGGTCGACTACATGCACCACGAAGCGACCGCGGTGCTGCCCGCATTGCTGGCGGGCTTGTCGATCGCACGGCCGGTGCTGGTGGGCCACAGCGACGGCGCGTCGATTGCGCTGATCCATGCCGGCACGCAGCGCGGCGTGCGCGGCCTTGTGGCAATGGCGCCGCACGTGTTTGTCGAGGAGATATCGGTGAAGTCGATTGCCACGGCGAGAACTGCATTCGAGAGCACCGACCTGCCGCAAAAACTGGCGCGCCACCACGCCGATGGCGACAAAACCTTTTACGGCTGGAACGACATCTGGCTGCATCCGGATTTTCGCGCCTGGAACATCGAGGCATTCCTGCCGGCGATAGCTTGCCCGCTCCTGGCGATTCAGGGCGTGGATGACGAGTACGGCAGCATGGCCCAACTCGAGGCCATTGCGGCCCAGACCGGCGGGCCGGTCGAACTGCTCAAACTGGCCGCGTGCAGACACTCGCCGCAGCGCGACCAGCCAGAGGCGACGCTCTCGGCAATAAGTCGTTTTGTCGCAGCGCTGGGGTAGGGCTGCCGACAGTCACTTGTTGCGCTGCAAGATTGCCTGCGGCTTTGATTTCGATTAAGTTGCATTCACTATTCAAATAAAGATTCGCATTCCGAACTTTTGCGTCAGGGCGCATCGCTGCCGGCGCAATGGCGGCGCGGCGGTGCGAAGCGGCGGAGGAGGTGGAAGTGGCGACAGCAAAGAATCGCGCCGGGGCGCAGGCCTCGGACAATCCCAATCCCAATCCCAATCCCAAGAACGTGGTGCAATCGCTGGGCAAGGGCTTTCGCGTCATCGAGGCCTTCAATGCGAGTGAGCCGGAGCTGACGCTCGCCGAGGTGGCGCGCCGCGCCGACCTCGACAACGCCACCGCGTTTCGCCTGCTCAATACCCTGGTCATGCTCGGCTACGTGGCGCGCGTGCCCGGCGGGCGCAATTTCCGGCTGTCGCTGAAGGTGCTGGACCTCGGCTTCAATGCCATCGCCCACATGGAATTGCGCGAACGCGTGCGTCCGGTCCTGAGGTCCCTGGTCGGTGAAACCAACGAGGCGGCCAGCGTGGCGGTGCTCGATGGCACCGAACTGCTCTACGTCGAGCGGGTGCAGGCCGGCATGGTGCGCCTCGGCGTTGATGTGCACATAGGCTCGCGCGTGCCGGCCTATTGTTCGTCGGTCGGACTGGCAATCCTCGCCTGGCTGCCGCGGGCCGATGCCGACGCCGTGCTCGATGCGCGCCCACGCGTGCGCATTGCCGAAAAAACCATGATCGACAAAAAAGATATTCAGGCGCGCCTGGTCAAGGTGCGCAAGCAGGGCTATGTCATGGTCGAGAACGAACTGACCGGCGGCGTGCGCGCCCTGTCGGCGCCGGTGCTTGACCTCGACCACCACCCCATCGCGGCGGTGAGCGTGGTGGCGCCGGTGATGCGCATGCCTTCCGAACAATTTGTCAAGCTGACGGTCGGTCCGGTAATGGCGGCGGCACGCGCGATCGCCAGTGCCATCCAGGCCGGCGGTGCCATCGCGCGGGTGGCGGCCTGAATACCCGGGAAAGCGCGAGTACATGAATACCGTTGGAGCAGAAGCCTGCCGCGAAAGCGGTCCTTAAAGCATCACCCGTTTGCACCACAACAAGGAGGATCCCATGAAACTGAAAAAAACCCTGGCAGCAATCGCGGTCGGATTGTCGGTGCTGGCCGCGCCGGCCGGCGCGCAGCAGGCGAGCGAACTCAAGTTCGGTGCCATGCCGCTCGGTTCGATCTGGTATGTTTTCGCCGCCGCATTTTCCAAGCACATCCAGGCAGGGCTGCCGCCCGGCACCAAGGTGGACATCATTGCGCGCGGCGGCGGCATCGGCAACCCTATTGTCGTCAACGAAAACAAGGCGGATGTCGCTTTTGCCAACGTCATCACCTCGGTCTGGGCGATGCAGGGCGAGGAGGAGATTTACAAAGGCAAGAAGTACCCCAACATCCGCGCGCTGCTCGGCGGCCTCAACGAAGTGTGGATCACCGGCATGCTGACCGAGGACTATATCAAGCGCACCGGCAACGACACGCTGGAAAAGGCGCTGCTGTCGAAGCAGCCGCCGCGCGTGGTGATGAAGCCCGCCGGCAGCACGGTGCCGCCCTCGGTGCGCATCATTTTCGAATCGCTCGGATTGAGCTTTGACAAGTACAAGGCGGCCGGCGGCCAGATCATCCAGGTGGACGTGGGCCAGATTCCGTCGATGATGCGTGACGGTCGCGCCGACCTGTACTTCGAGAGCGTGTCACCGGGCCACCCGGCGACACAGGAGGTCACGCTTACGGTGCCGCTGCGCTTTGTCGACCTGCCGGAGAAGTCGCTGGCGCTGCTCGCCAAGGGCGGCCTCAAGGTGCATCCGCTGCCGCAATCGTTCAAGGGGCAGAACGGGCCGACCAAGGCGGCTGACTTTGGCACCAACCTCATCGTCAACAAGGACATGCCCGACAACGTCGCCTATGCCATCACCAAGGCCGTGGTCGAGAATCGCGACGCCATCGTCGCCGACAACAAGGCGATGGCCGGCTGGGTGGCAAAGGACTCCTGGCGACCCGAGAACGTCGGCATTCCGCTGCACCCGGGCGCCATTCGCTACTACAAGGAAAAAGGCTGGATGTAACAGCCGGGCAGAACGGGCGACCGCGGCGGCAACACCGCCGCGGTGGCGTTTTTCGCGCTGAAAGGGGATCAACTTGGAATTGCTGAAAAGGGTGATTAGCCCGCGCTACATCATCGCGCTCGTCTGGCTGGCCTTCCAGTTGTATCTCCTGTACGACCACCTGCCGCTGCAGATCGCGCGGCCGGTGCACATCTGCCTCGCCATTGCCACGGTGTTCCTGTGGCAGCCGCTGGCCGCCGGCGCGCTGTGGCGGCGCATCGCCGACTGGTTGTTGCTCGCGGCGACCTTTGCCGTGCTGGCTTATTACCTTGTTGAATTCGACCGCCTGTACACGCGCATGGAGAATGTTGACGAGGTGTTCAACCGCGACGTCGTATTCGGCGTGCTGATCCTCGGCGTGGTGTTCGAGGCGGCGCGGCGCGTGGTCGGCTGGAGCCTGCTGTGGGTGATTATCGGTTTTGTCACCTACGCCTTCCTCGGCCGCCTGTTTCCCGGCTGGCTTTATTTCCAGGGTTTTGATTTCCGCCTGTTCATCGAAATCATGACCATGGCGACGCACGGCATCCTTGGTGTTACCACCGAGACCTCGGTCAATTTCGTCTGGTATTTCATCCTGTTTGGCGTCGTCTATTCGGCCACCGGCGGCGGCAAATTGTTCATGGACGCGGCGCTGAGGATGGTCGGGCGAAAGCAGGGCGGGGCGGGCAAGTCCGCGATTGTCGCCAGCGCGCTGTTTGGCACCATCAGCGGCAGTGCCGTGGCCAACGTTGTCGCCACCGGTATTTTCACCATCCCGCTGATGAAGCGCTCCGGCTACTCGCCTGAAGAGGCGGCTGCGCAGGAGGCAACCGCTTCGACCGGCGGACAACTGATGCCGCCGGTGATGGGCATCGCCGCCTTTGTCATGGCCGAACTGCTGGCCGTGCCTTACAGCCGCATCGCGCTTGCCGGCATCATTCCGGCGGTGGCCTATTACTTCGCGCTGTACATGATCGTTGACCTCAAGGCGCGGCATCGTGGCATCGGTACGCTGAAGGCCTCCGACCTTGCCGATATCGCGCCCGTCATGCCGCGGCTGCACCTGTTCCTGCCGCCGCTGGTGCTGATCGGCATCCTCGCATCGGACTTTTCGGCGACGACGGCGGCAATGGTTGCCTCGGTGGTCGCGCTGGTGACCTGCTATTTCCGCCGCGAGTCGCGCCTGTCGGTCTCCGGCTGGATTGACATGATTGAAGAGGTCGCCAAGCAGGCGGCGCAGGTGGCCATTCCCATCATCGCCATCGGCGTCATCATTGCCGTGGCTATCCAATCCAACCTGGCGCTGAAGTTCTCCAGCCAGTTGATCGAAATCTCCGGTGGCACGCTGCTAGGTGCAATGGGCATGATCATCGTTGGCTGCATCATCATGGGCATGGGCCTGCCTACGGTGGCCGCCTACATCATCGGTGCCATCCTGTTCGTGCCGTCCCTGACCAAGCTCGGGATCGAACCGCTGGCGGCGCACTTTTTTGTCATGTACTACTGCGTACTGTCGATGATCACGCCGCCCGTGGCGCTCGCCTCGTATGCCGCCGCCGGCCTCGCCAATGCCAATTCGATGAAGACCGGTTGGCTGGCTTTCAAGCTGTCCTTTGTGCTGTTCCTGATCCCGTTCGCGTTTGCCTTCGACCCGGCGTTGCTGTGGTCCGGCCCGATCGGCTGGATAGCACTCGCGTTCACTTCGGTGATGGTCGCCACTTTTGCCTGGGCGGTGACGCTGGAGGGCTATTTCAACGGCGGCATCGGCTGGTTCGAGCGCCTGTTGTTCGGCATCGTGTCGGTGACGATACTGTTCGCGCCGACCGGAACGCCATTGTGGTCGGCTGGTTGTGCGGGGTTTGCGCTGCTGTGCTGCTGGACCTTGTGGCTGCGTCCGCGCGTCGTCGCGCGGCGCGCACTGCCATGAACCGCATCAAGACCACCCTGGTCGGCTCCTACCCGGTGCCCGACTGGTATCTGGCCCATCCCACGGCCGAGGTGTTGCGCGACGCCACGCGGGCGGTGGTCAACATCCAGGAAACGGCTGGCATAGACGTCGTCTGCGACGGCGAGCTGTCGCGCTTTGATCCGGACCACCCGGAAGCGAACGGCATGATTGAATACTTCACCCGCCGCATCGAGGGCATACGGGTGGCGAGCTTGTTTTCCGAGCGCCTCGCCTATCGCGAAGCCGAGGGTACGCGCTACCGCGCGCGGCCGCCGGGTATCGTCGAGGCGGCCCTCGGCCACGGCAGCCTGGACCTGCAACTTGCCTGCGAGCGCGCGCGTGCGGTGGCGACACACGACTTCAAGTTCACGCTGACCGGCCCGCATATGTTGTCCAAGGTGGTCATCGACCGCCACTACCACGACAGGGAGGCGCTGGCCGATGCCTTTGCCGGCATCCTGGCCGAACAGGTGGCGCAACTCGATGCCGAGGTGATCCAGATTGACGAGGCCAACCTGCCGGGGCATCCGGAGGAATGGCAATGGGCGGCGCGGGCGATGAATCGCGTGCTCGATGCCGTCAAGGGCACGGCGGCGGTGCATCTTTGCTTTGGCAACTATGGTGGCAATTCGGTGCAAAAAGGCACCTGGGACAAGATGATGGGCTACCTCAACAGCCTGCATGCCGACCATGTCGTGCTGGAAATGGCCCATCGCCCGCACGCCGAAATCGAGGTGTTTCGCGACCTGCGGCCCGGCCTGGGTCTTGGTCTGGGCGTGGTTGATGTCAAGCGCACCGAAACCGAAACGCCGGACGATATCGCCCGTGCCATCGAACGTGCCGAGACGGTGCTCGGACCCGGGCGAGTGACCTACATCCATCCCGATTGCGGTTTTTCCAAGGTGCGCCGCTTTACCGCCGATGCAAAAATCGGCGTGCTGGCAAAGGGGCGCGACTTGTACCAGGGGGGCGGCGGCTAAATGGGCAAGGGGCAGTTGACGGCGGGGGAGTCACGCGAGTTTCGCGACGCGGTAACCGGGGCGCGAATACGACAGGTGACCAATCATCCGTCCATCCACCATCACCCGTTTTTTTTCGTGCCCTGCTGGGATGACGCCATGCGCCGCCTGGTGTTTGTGTCGCATCGCACCGGCTCGGCGCAGTTGTTCGCCGAGGAGCGCGCCAGCGGCAACCTGGTGCAGTTGACAGACCGTGATGATCTGGCCGAATGGTCCTTGTATCCCTCGCACGATGGCCGTCATGTTTTTTTTGTCGCCGGCAGCGGTGCCTGGCGTCTTGACCTTGAAACACTGAAGGAGGACCGGCTGGCCGATTTTGGCGCCGTAGAAATGCGCGAAAAAGGCATGGTGGGCGCGGCGATGGGCACCACCGCGCTGTCGGCCGACGACAAGTGGTGGGCGATTCCGGTCAAGGTCGGCAGCGTGTCGCAGTTTCACGTCGTCGATACCGAGCGAGGCGGCAGTACGGTGATCCTCGAGCGCGACACCATAGGCCATCCGCAGTTTCATCCGGACGACCCGGACCTGCTGTTCTACGCCGGCCCGCTGACCAACCGCATCTGGTGCGTGACGCGCGACGGCGCACGCAACTGGAATCCGTATCCGCGCATCGACACGACGCAGTGGATCACCCACGAATCCTGGATTGCGGGCACGCGCGAGCTGGCGTTTGTGGACTGGCCGCGCGGCATGAAGGCGGTCAATGTCGATAGCGGCGCGGTTCGCGACATCACCGCGTTTCCGGCATGGCACGCCATTGCCGATTGTCGCGGCGAGCGCATTGTCTGCGACAGCACTTTTCCCGACCGCGGCATCCATGTGCTGCCGGTGCGTGGTGAGGGCGCCGCCGCGCTGCTATGCACACCCAATGCCAGCAACGCCGGCAGCCACTGGGGCGGCCCCTTTCCGTACAACGACGGTCCGCGCGAAGTGTATGCGCCGCAGCACACCCATCCGCACCCGCGGTTTTCACCCGACGGCAAGCGCGTGACCTTCACCTCGGATGCCTCGGGTCATGCGCAACTGTACGAGTGCATCCTTGCAGACTGAAATCAAGCCACGCCGCGACGCGCAAACCGAATGGAGAAACGATTGAAAATCGACGCGTATTCACACCTCTTTCCGCCGGCTTACTTCAAGCGCATGTGCGAGCTGGCCAAGGACAAGGGCGTCATCAAGCGCTGGCTTACCGTGCCGGTGCTCTACGACATCGAGGCGCGGCTGCGCATGATGGACGGCTTTCCCGACTACCAGCAGATACTTACGTTGTCGAGTCCGCCCATTGAGTTCATTGCCGGCCCGCAGGAATCGCCTGAACTTGCGCGTATCGCCAACGATGGCATGGCGGAAATCTGCGCAAAATACCCCGACCGCTTCCCCGCCTTTGTCGCCGCGCTGCCGATGAACAATGTGCCGGCCGCGCTCGATGAAATGGAGCGCGCCATACGCCAGCTCGGTGCCCGAGGTATACAGGTGTTCACCAATGTCAACGGACGTGCCCTCGATGAGCCCGAGTTCTGGCCGATTTTCGAGCGCGCGACGCGCATGTACGATGTGCCGATCTGGATGCATCCGGCACGAGGCGCCAATTTTCCCGACTTTCTCGGCGAGAAAAAATCCAAGTTCGAGATTTGGTGGACCTTCGGCTGGCCTTACGAGACCAGCGCCGCGATGACGCGCATGGTGTTCTCGGGTTTTTTCGACAAGCTGCCAGACATGCGTTTGATCACCCACCACATGGGCGCGATGATTCCGTTCTTCGAGGGGCGTGTAGGTCCCGGGCTCGACCAGTTCGGCTGCCGCACCTCTGACGAGGACTATGAGGGATTGTTAAAGCGCATGGCGAAGCGACCGATTGATTACTTCCGCATGTTCTACGCCGACACCGCCTTGTCGGGCTCGGCTTCGGGCATGCGCTGCGGGCTCGACTTTTTCGGCGCCGACCGGGTCCTGTTCGCCACCGACTGCCCGTTCGACCCGGAGGGCGGACCGATGTACATACGCACCACGCCGCAGGCGCTGGAGAAACTCAACCTGGCCGAGGACGACAAGCGCAAGATCTACTTTGGCAACGCGCTGCGGCTGCTGAAACTGGATGGACGCGCGTGATGAAAGGCCCGGCGACATGGGTGTGACGGGGCAAACCGGGCGCGAGGCGCGCCAGGCGATTCGCGACAAGCGCCACACCGGCAGTTCGCGCGGACTTGCCATGGGCTATGTGCAGTGCAACCTGGTGCTCATTCCGCAGGTGCTGGCGTTCGACTTCATGCTCTATTGCCAGCGCAACCAGCGCGCCTGTCCGCTGCTCGAAGTCACCGACCCGGGCAGCCCCGAACCGCGCCGGCTGGCGCCCGGCGCGGACCTGCGCACCGACCTCGCGCGCTATGCCGTTTATCGCAACGGCGAACGCCTGCCCGATGTGACCGACATTCGCGATTTGTGGCGCGACGACCTCGTCGCATTCCTGATCGGCTCGGGCATCACCTTCGATGAGGCACTGGAGCGTGCCGGCGTGCCGACACACGAGAACCGCTGGGTGCTGCGCTCGACCATCCCGACTGAACCCGCCGGACGTTTTCGCGGCGACATGGTGGTGACCATGCGCTGGCTGACACCGCAGCAGGCCATAACCGCGACGCAGGTGACATCGCGCTTTCCGTTCAACCACGGCGCGCCCATCCATATCGGCGACCCGGCACAGATCGGTGCCGATCTGGCAAATCCGCTGTTCGGACCGCCTGCCAGCGCGGCGCCGGCCGGCCTGGTGCCGGTATTCTGGGCCTGCGGCGTGACACCGCAGGCGGCTGCGGAGGCGGCCAGGGTCGAATTCATGATCACCCATTCCCCGGCTTACAGCTTTATCACCGACCGCAGGGCGGACGAATTCTGCCTGCCCTAGCGCATCCGGTTTTTTTCAGCCTTCATCACTTTCAACCAAAGAGCATCCCATGGCCCAATCCAACCCGGCGCGGCTGCGCATCGCCGCCGATATTGGCGGCACCTTCACCGATGTCGCCGCCTTTGACGAAAAACGCGGCGTGCTCATGCTGGGCAAGACGCTGACCACCCCGCATCGCCTCGTTGGCGGCATTCTCGAGGGCATGGGCAAGGCGGGCGTGAGTCCGCACGAGGCGAAGTTGTTTCTGCACGGATCGACCATCGCCATCAACACCATGCTCGAGCGCTCGGGTGCGCGGGCGGCGCTGGTCACCACCCGCGGCTTTCGCGACATCTACGAAATCGGCCGCATCAACCGGCCCGATTCGTTCAGCCTGCGCCATCGCAAGCACGTGCCGCTGATCGAACGCGATCTTCGCTTTGAGGTTACAGAACGCCTGCTCGCCGACGGCTCGGTGCTCCAGCCGCTGGCGATGGATGAAGTGGCGGCCGTGGCCGATGAACTTCAACGCCTCGACATAGAGGCGGTGGCGGTGTTGTTCCTGCATTCCTACCGCAATCCGGCGCACGAGCAGACGGTCAAACGCTATCTGCAAAAGCGCCTTCCCGGCGTGTTTGTGTCGGCATCGGCCGATTTGTCGCAGGAGTACCGCGAGTTCGAGCGCACATCCACGGTGGCGGCCAATGCCTACATCGGCCCGCGCGTACACCGCTACCTTGGCGAGATCGAACAGGAGATGCAGCGGGCGAAGTTCGCCGGCAAGTTCCTGGTGGTGCAATCGACCGGCGGCCTGTATGCGCTCAATGAGGCGCGGCAGGACTGCGTGCGCATGATGGAGTCGGGCCCGGCGGCCGGCGTCATCGGCACCCAGGCCTTGTGTCACATGCTCGGTATAGACAATGCCATCGCCTTTGACATGGGCGGCACCACGGCCAAGGCGGGCGTGGTGCGTGCGGGCAATGCGCTGGTCACCGGCAGCACCATGATAGGCGGCTATCTCACCGGTCTGCCCCTGTTGACTTCGATGATAGACATTCACGAGGTCGGCACCGGCGGTGGCAGCATTGCCAGCGTCAGCGCGGCCGGTGCGCTGCGCGTCGGGCCGAAAAGCGCCGGCGCCGCGCCCGGCCCGGCCTGCTACGGCCTGGGTGGCATCGAGCCGACGGTGACCGACGCCAACCTTGTACTCGGCCGTCTCGATGCAAAGCGCTTTCTCGGCGGCGAAATGCTGCTCGACAAGAGCGCCGCCACCGAGACCATTCGCGCCCGTATTGCTGCGCCGCTGCGCCTCACGCCCACTACCGCGGCCATGGGCATCCTGCGCATCGCCGCCGCGGCAATGTCGCATGCCGTCAAGGGTGTCACCACGGATCGCGGCCTCGATCCGGCCGCCTTTCCGACTTTGTTCGCCTACGGGGGCGCGGGGCCGCTGCACGCCTCGATGGTGGCACGCGAGTTGCGCATACCGCGCGTGATCATTCCCCGTGCGCCGGGGCATTTTTCCGCCTTCGGCATGTTGTTGTCGGATTTTCGCCGCGACCTGGTGCGTTCGCATTTCATCAGCCTCGATGCGGTGAAGATGGACCAACTCGAAGCCTGGTTCAGCGCACTGGAAGCGCAGGGCGTTGCGGCACTCACCGAGGCGGACCTTGGCACGCGAAAACTGCTGATCACACGCGCCATCGACATGCGCTACGTCGGGCAGGAGCACGCCGTCACCGTGGACATGCCGCTGGCGGTATTCCGGCGCCGCGACAAGAAGGGCATCAAGGCCGCTTTTGATGCCGCGCATGAAGAGCGTTACGGGCGCGGCTCTCCGCATGAGGTGGCCGAGATCGTCAGCATCCGCAGCACCGTCACCGGCGTGATGAAAAAGCCCTCGCTGGAAAAAATCACCCGCGGCACGGCGCGACCCCGCGCCGACGCGAAATCGGCTTCACGCGGGGTGTATTTCGAGCGTGGCGGCTGGGCCGAGGCGGCGGTGTACCGGCGCGAGGGTCTGCTCGCCGGCAATGTCATCCGTGGTCCGGCGCTGGTTGAAGAGCATGCGTCCACCACGGTGGTGCAGCCCGGTGACAGCCTGCGCGTTGACGAATACGGCAACCTCGTCATCAGCATCGACCGAAACTGAGACTCCCCGCATACAAGGACACTGATATGACTGCCCGCAGCAAGAGCTCCGCGCCGAAAAGGCCGCCACGCGCACGGCATACCCAGGTCGATCCGGTTTCGGTCGAACTGATACGCAACAGCCTCGTTGCCGCCACTGAAGAGATGAAGTCGGTGCTGATGCGCACCTCGTACAACATGATCATTTACGAGGCGCTTGATTTCACCGTCGGGCTGTTTGACCGGGCCGGACAGACACTGTCCATCGGCCTCGGCCTGCCGACCTTCATCCGTGGCATGAGCGACGTGGTCAAGGCCAAGGTCGCGCGCTGGGGTCTGTCCGGAATACACCCGGGCGACATCCTGCTGACCAATGACGCCTATACCACCGGCGCCCACCTCAATCACCTCACCTTCTCGATTCCGGTTTTCCACAAGGGAAAAATCGTCGCCTTCTCGACCTGCATGGCGCACTGGCAGGACATCGGCGGCATCCTCAACGGCATGACCACGGACATTTTTTCCGAGGGCTTGCAGATTCCGCTGGTCAAATACCACGTGCGCGGCAGGCTCAACACCGAAATGCGCGACCTCATCCTGATGAACGTGCGACGCCCGGACCGCGCGCTGGGCGATCTTGAGGCGCAGTTGTCGGCCTGTCGCGTCGGTGTCAGGCACATGGAAGAGATGCTGGCGCGCCATGGCGCCGAAACGGTGGCATCGGCAATCAAAGTGATCATGGACCACAGTGAGGCCGAGGCGCGTGCGCGCGTGCGCGCGATGCCCGATGGCGTGTATGTGGCCGAAGCGCAAATGGACGACGACGGTATCGACATCGACCAGCCGGTGCCGATCAGGGTCAAGGTGACGATACGCGGTGGCGAAATGACCGTGGACCTGTCCGGAGTCAGTCCGCAGGTAAAAGGCTTTTACAATTCCGGTGCGGGCGTGGCCTGCGCCCAGGTTGCGTTCAAGTGCCTGACGCTACCCCGCGACAACCCGATCAATGACGGCAGTTTCCGGCCGCTCAAGGTCATTGTGCCGCCTGGTACGGTGGTCAGCGCCACCCACCCGGCACCGATGCGCGTCTGGATGACCTACCCGATGACGGTGGTCGATACCATCTTCAAGGCGCTGGCGCCGGCGATACCGGAGGACGTGATTGCCGGCCACCACGCCGACCTGATGATTGCCAACGTCAACGGCATTCATCCGCGCGACGGGCGGCTGTGGATTTACCTGGGCGGTCTCATCGGCGGTGGCTGGGGCGCAAAATCAAATGAGGATGGTGCCAACTGCACCGTCTGCATGAACGACGGTGACACGCACAACGGCCCCTCGGAGCAGGTCGAGAACAAGTTCCCGCTGCTGGTCCGCCATTACCGCCTGCGGCAGGACTCGGGCGGCGCCGGCGAGTTTCGCGGTGGCCTCGGCGCGGAAGCGGAAGTGCTTGCGCTGTCGCTGATCAATTACCAGACGCGAGTCGATCGGGTCAACAATCCGCCATGGGGTCTGGCCGGCGGCGCGAGCGCCATGGGCAACCAGATCGGCATGCGCGGCGCAGACGGCAAGGAGACCCTCTTTCCCGGTGGCAAGGTCAACACCCGGCTCAAAGCGGGCGAGGCCTACATCCTGCGCTCGGGCGGAGGCGGCGGCTTTGGCAAGCCGCAAAAGCGCGCGCGTGAAGCGGTGCTGCGCGACCTGCGATTGGGCTATATCTCGGCCGAGGCCGCCTTGCGTGACTATGGTGTCAGCGCGGGAGGCGGCAATGAATAACGCGCTGCAGACACGGCAAGGCAGCAGCGTGCGCCGGGAAAGGCGTGGAGGGGGGGCTGCTGCGATTACGCGCCAGACGCTGGCACTCGAGGCGATTGCACTCGCCGGCCGCTGGCGGCGGGCATCCAGCGGCCACCTGATTCTCGGGGCCGGTTGCGCCTGCAGCTTCGGGCCGAGCATTGCGCTGCGCGACCTTGACGAGTTTATCCTCGACTACCTGCTGCACAAATTCGCCGCGTCGGCGCAGGTGGTCGCGTGCATCCAGGCCCACGGCGCTGCGACTGTGGCTGGCGGCCTGCCGGGCTTGCTGCGCGCCATTGCATCCGGGCGCGACGGACTTGCTGTCGCCGACGCAGCGCTGCTGCTGCGCGCGGCGGGCGACAGCATTGCCTCGGTCGAAGAGCAGCACGTTTGAGTGTATGGCTACGTGAGCGCGTAACGGCGTAACGGCGTGACAACGTGACAAGGCGAAACTCAGTCGAGTTTCATCCCGACCTGTTTTACCACGGTCGCGAAGCGCCGCGTGTCGGATGCAATCATTGCCTCGAACTCGGCCACACTGTTGCTGCGCGGTTCATACCCCAGCGCGATGAGCCGCTCGCGCACCTCTGGTGTGGCGACGGCTTTGACTACTTCGGCATTGAGTCGCTGCACGATATCGCGCGGGGTACCGGCGGGCGCAACGACCCCGTTCCATGATTCGTAATCGAGCGTCGCGACGCCCGTTTCAGTCACGGTGGGTGTATTCGGCAATGCCAGAGAACGTTGCCTGCCGGTGGTGGCGAGGGCGCGCAGTTTGCCGGCACGGATGTTGGGCAGCGGACCGAGCGGACTGTCGAACACCATGTTTATCTCACCACCGAGAATCGCCAACGTCATTGGCGCGTTGCCCTTGTAGGGAACATGCAGCAGCTTGACACCGGCCTGTGAGCTGAACATCTCGGCGCCCATGTGCAAGGGGCCGCCGCTACCGGACGAACCGTAGGTAAGTTTTCCGGGGTTAGCCTTGGCATAGGCAACGAGCTCGGGCAGTGTTCTGGCCGGTACCGATGGATGCACGGCGATGACAAGCGAGTACGCTGCGATCAGGCTGATGGGCGTGAAATCGCGCACCGGGTCCCAGGACAGCTGTTGCAGGTTGGGCTGGATCGCCATGCCGCTGGTGGCAAGCAGGATGGTGTACCCATCCGCTGCGGCCCGCGCGACATACTCGGTACCGATGTTGCCGCCGGCGCCCGCACGTGTTTCAACCACAACCGGTTGGCCCATGCTCTCGCTCATTTTCTGCGCCACCAGCCGTGCCGTGGACTCGGCGCCGCCGCCTGGAGGGAAGGGCACGATGAAGCGGATCGGTTTGTTGGGGTATCCCGCCTGGGCGTTCGCGGCGCCCGGCAGCGCCAGCAGCGCAGTCAGGCAGAGGAAGAGAATGCGGATCAGGTGCTGCGGTGTCATGGTTGTCTCCTATCGTTGGTTCATTTTTATCCGCGCCCGATTCTGGCCTCAGCGGGCTGTTGTGCCGTCATGTTACGTGATACGTGATACGTGATGTCGCATGATGCCGGCGTGGTGGCCTACCGCTTTGGCGCTGTCCGCTTGCTGCTTTTCGGCAGCGGGTGGCGCGGACGGGACTTAATTGGACTGGCCGCTGCGGCGCTAACAGGCTGGAAAGCCACGCCAGACGGGCGTTTCCAGGCATGCACAAGCCTCCGGCGCGCCGGGATTGCTGCTCCCGAGGCCGGCGCGCTTAAGGGCGTTCCGCAAATTTTGGCATCGTTTCAGGCTCGTCATACCAGCAGGCGCGCGAACCCCAGTAGATATTGTTCTCCGGACGCGCGCCCGGGTCGGTGTCGAGCAGACCGGCGGGGACCAGGGTGCCGCCGTCGCGCAGCAGGTGCGGCGTGCGCGAGCCGCAGTGCTGGCAAAACCAGACGGAAAAGCGCTTTGCCTCCGGGAGATCGAATTTGCCGATCTGCTCCGTGCCGGTAAGCCATCTGAACTGGCCGGGCGGCACGAACAGATTGGCGGCGTGAGCGCTGCCGCTCGCTTTCTGGCAGCGGCTGCAATGACAGTAGCGAAAGGCATTGTAGGGCGCGCAGATTTCAAAGCTTACCGCGCCGCACAAGCAGCTTCCCCGCGTGGTGTTGTCTTGCATCATGTCTCCAGCCTTCATGAATGCGGATTGTCCGCCATTATTTTGCGGCGGGCCGTGGTGGTGCGTTGAACACGAACATGGAGACGATCACCAGCGCCGCGCCGAAGAGTTGCATGCCGTTCAGGTATTGCTCAAGGATGAGCGCCGCGAACAGGATTACGCCGACGGCCTCGAAATTCATGAAAAAGCCGGTGCGCGCGGCGCCCAGCACGCCGATGGCGGTCATGGTGCCGACGATGGCGACAAAATACACCACGGGTGCGGCGGCAAAACCTATCCAGCCGTTGGTGGTGGCGGGCAGCGCGATGTCTCCGGTTACGGCAATGGCGATAACGAACAGCGCGGTGGCCGCGGCCATCATGTGCAGGGTGTGAACCTGCGACTTGCGCGCGCCGAGTAGCCTGCCTGACAGGAACATCAGGCCGCCCCAGCTAAGGGCTGCGGTGATGGCGTAAAGAATGCCCAGCGTATCGAGCGCTCCGCCCCTGACCTGCAGCGTCAGTGCCAGGCCGATCAGCGAAAGCGCCAGCGCCGAGGCGATGCGCAGCGTCGGTTTGTCCTTGCCAGACATCCAGCCGGCGATGCACAACAGCACCGGGTAGGTGTAGAAAATCAGCAGCGCATTCGACACCGGCAGCAGGGCGATGGCCTGATTGAGGAAGAAATTCGAGCCGGCGAGCAGGAGTCCGAGCGCCAGTGATACATTGCGTTCGTTCGCCGGGAGACGCCGCGTGGTGCCGCGCCAGGCCAGAAAACCCCACAGCGCGAGCAGTACCACCACGGCGCGAAACGTCACCACTGCGAGGACGCTGGCGCCGCCGTCGTAGGCGAGGCGTGCGCAAATGGTGACCATCGCATAGGCGAAGGCGACGCCTATGGCATAGGCGGTATTGACTGGCAGGCGAAGGGGCAAGCGATTTCCTTTGATATGAGAGTCCGCGCGGGGCGATGGCCGGGACGGATTTTCGCAACTGTGGCGCAACTGTCGTGCACATCCGGCTCTTTTTATCGGGAATTGCCTTACGCAGCAGAGCGGATGGATGCGCCGCGCAAGCCGTTGCATTGTAATTGATGACGAGGGTGCTGCGACGGCTTGCGCTCAAGGCTTGGACGATGGGTGCGGCTCAATCGCCGCAGCTTTAGGCCAATTGGATTCCCGCGTTTGCGGAAACGAAGCACGAAGCAGATCGGTAATCCGTTGCCGCCGGATGAACCGGCAACGGTGGCAGGTCCACCCGGAGGTTATAATCGTTGCACAAAAAATAACTGAAAGTCCCTGCTTGAGTATCGCAACCAGCCTGCCGGCAGACGCGCGCACCATCGGCCTCGTCGGATTCGCCCATCTCGCGAGCCATTTTTTCCAGCTTGTGATCCCGCCGATGTTCCCGGTGCTCAAGGAGGAATTCGGCCTGGGGTACACCGAACTCGGCTTCGTCATGACATTGTTTTTCATTGTGTCGGGCGGGCTGCAGACGGTGGCGGGCGTGGTCGCCGACCGCTACGGCGCGCGCCTCGTGCTGTTCTGGGGCGTCGCGCTCATTTCGCTCGGCATCCTTCTCTGCGGTTTGGCGCCCTCGTATCCGCTCCTGATCGCCGCTGCCGTAATCGCGGGCATAGGCAACAGCGTGTTCCATCCGGCGGGCTTCGCGATACTCAACGCGCGGGTGGACGTGTCGCGCCTGGGCCATGCTTTCAGTGTGTTCAATATCGGCGGGCACCTGGGTTGGGCGCTCGCGCCGGTGTACCTATTTGCTGTGGCGGCCTGGGGCTGGCGCGTGTCGCTGATGGGCGCCGGTCTGCTGGGCTTCGCCATGCTGGCATTGCTGTGGACGCAGCGCGATGCGATGTACGTCGCGGTCAAAGCCGCCGAAGCTGCGGGCACTGACGCGAATAATGCGCCCGGACCCGGGCTCGGTGACCTCAGGGTGCTCGCAGCGCCGGCGGTGCTGATGTGCTTCCTGTTTTTCGTGCTGCTGTCCACGTCCATGGTCGGCACGCAGAATTACCTCATTCCCCTGCTGCATGCGCTCTACGACGCGCCTTTGCTGCTCGGCAGCTCGGCGCTGACGGCCTATCTGCTCGGCAGTGCGGCCGGCACCTTCACCGGCGGATTCGTGGTCACGCGCTCGCGCCATCCCGAACGCGTCGCCGCCGGCGGCGTGCTGGCGCTCGCGCTGTTTTACCTGCTGCTCGCGAGCGGCACGGTGCCGCTGATGCTGATCGTCGCGGGTGCTGTGCTCGCCGGATTTTCGTTGGGCATTACCTTGCCTGCGCGCGACATGCTGGTGCGCGGCATTGCGCCCGAGCGCAGTCGCGGCAAGGTCTACGGCTTCGTCTATTCAGGGCTGGATCTCGGGGCCGCCATCGCGCCGTCTTTGCTCGGCTGGCAGCTAGACCACGGGCAGGCGGCCGGCGCGCTGATCACGCTCGCCGCAATGCTGTTATTCGCCATTTTGCTCATCGTGCTGACCCGACGCTCGCAGCAGCGCGCGGCGCCGGCCTGAATCGCGGCATCGCGCCGCTTGTTTCGAATAAAATCCGCGCGCGCAGCTTGCGAACAAATCAGTCAAATCATTCAAACGGAGCATCCCATGCGATACGAGAAAATATCGGCACCCGGCGTGCCGGAGCCCAAACCGCGCAGCTACAGCAATTGCAAAAAAGTCGGCGACCAGGTGTTCATTTCCGGCATGGTGGCCTGGGACGAACAGGCGAAACCGCTGGGCGGCAACGATGCCTATGAGCAGTCGCGCGTCATTTTCAGCTACATCAAAAAGCTCATGGAGGCGGCTGGCGGCACGATAGACGATGTCATGAGCATGACGGTGTACACCACCGACATGCGTTACCAGCCCGATTTCTGGCGCGCGCGCGCCGAGTTCTTCAGCGGCGATTTTCCGTGCTCGACGCTGGTTTGTGTGCATTCGCTGTTTCTGCCGCAGTTGCTGATCGAGGTCAGCGCCACCGGGGTCATCGGCGCGGGCGGACGCTAGCCGCGGCCTTAAGGGGCCTTTGCTAGGGGTAATGGTGATGCGGGGCGGAATGAGTCGGCATGCGCACCCGGCGCGCTGTGGCGGGCTGCAGGTTCAGATGCAGTAGATGTCGACCATCGAGGGCAGATAGTCGTTTTGCAGGATGGTCTTTTTTGCGGCGATCAGCCAGGTATCGCCACGACGCTGCAGGCGGTACTGGGCATGGCCGAACAAGGTGTTCACTTTCTTGTGCCGTTGCTCGAATACATGGCAGGCCCAGCTTGAGCGCAGTTGCATGTCTGTTTCGGTGATGGCGGTAGCGAGGATGCCGCCGATGATGTGGGTGGTGCGGCGCAGCGGTTGTGTCGCCGGTGAGCGGTTGGAGCGTATGCGCAGGATGCGGTCCTCCAGCCCGGAGCGGTTGGCGTAATAAATATGCGAAATCTCTTTTTGCGGATCAGTGCTCAGCGTCTCCTCGGTCAGCCAGGACGGCACCCAGTATTCGCACTGCTCGGTGAACAAGTCCAGCCAGTCGTCCCAGCGCCGCTCGTCTAGATACGCGGCTTCGCGCAGCACGACGTCCTTGCCCAACTCGGCCTGGCTCATGCCTTGTGCCCGTAGGGTTTGCGGCCGGTTGCGCCGGCCTGCATCAATCGCGCCCACTCGCGATACGGCGCGTGGAAGCAGGTTTCGTTCTGCATGTCGTAGGGACCCTGGACGCTCGCCACCGGGTGCATGCCGAGTTCAGCCGCGCTGGCATTGGGCCCTGGCACGACCGCGGTGGTGCCGCGCTGGTAGCCTTGCAGCCACTCCAGCCCCTGCGCCTGGAAGCCCACCTGCGCGTCCTCGTAGAGCGTAGTGTCATCAGGGGTCGCCATGCCGCTGACGTTGAAAAAATCCTCGAACTGACGCAGGCGCCAGGCGCGCACCTCCGGCGCCTCGCCTATGGGCGCCAGGCACCAGACGCGCATTTCGGTCTTGTCCACTGCCAGCGGGCGGAAGGTGCGGATCAGCAGCGAGGTCGAGTCGGCAATTTGCATGTTTGGGAATATCGTGAGGTTACGCAGCTTGAGCATCCATTCGGCGCGCGTGTGGCCGACGCGCTGTTTGGCCTCGCCCAACGTTGCGAATATCGGCCGGTTTTCCGGCTGGCCCTGGTTGAGCCAGGTCGAGGTGTGGCCGTTGCTGAAGGTGAACATACCGCCTTGCTGCGTGAAGCGCTTGCTCCAGTCGAATTGCCTGGCTTCGACGTTTCCGGCCCTGGCCTGCTCACGGCGCTCGACCACAGCCATCAGGCTCGGGTGTGTCGAGGTCAGGTGGTAGTAGTCGTTGCCGTTGTCCATCTGCAGCTTCCAGTTGGCGTCGTAGGTATACGTGATACGCCCGGGAATGAATTCCATGCCCTGCGGCCCCTGGTCCATGGCCAGGTCGAGCAGGGCGGTTATTTCACCGAGAAATTCGTGTAGCGGCGGCACGTCCGCGCAGAGGCTGCCGAACAACAGGCCCTTGTAACTCTCGAAGCGCGGCAGCGGAATCAGGTCGTGGCTGTCGGCGTCGAAGCTCTCGCCGTAGCAGCCGGCGTCACGGTCCTTGATGTTCACATTTTTGCCGGCGGTGTTGTAGGCCCAGCCGTGGTAGCCGCAGACGAGGTATTTGGCGTTGCCGCTTTCGGTACGGCAGACCAGCGCGCCTTTGTGCCGGCAGGCGTTGAGAAATGCGCCCAGCCCGCCCTTGGCGTCGCGCGCGACAATGACCGAAGTGCGACCGATGTAGCCGGTGATGAAATCATTTGGCCTGGGCATTTGCGTGTCCAGTCCGAGAAAACACCAGGTACGCTCAAAAATGTACTTGTGTTCGAGCTCGTGCAATTCCGCGTCCGAGAACAGCTTGCGATGGACGCGAAAAACGCCGTCGTCGGGACGGTCATCGACGTACAGCTTGATGTCCCCGATGTCCATGCGTTTTCCCCTTAGTCCTGGAACGACGGGTCGAGGCGGTTGGCCTGCCGCACGCAGGCTTCCCAGTTCTTCGAGCGTGCGAGCTGCGGGTCCGTATTCTCCACCTGCTGCACGGCGAAGGCGCAAACCTTTTCGTCTATCAGTGTGTATTCGCCACCACCGGCTAGGGCCGCGATCTGGCCGCGGCAGGCGGTCTCGAGATAGTGGTGGTCGACGAAGGCCTCCTGCACGTTGCGTCCGCACACAAGGGAGCCGTGGTTGCGCAGCAACGCGACACGCATCTGTCCCAGACTCTCGATCAGCGGTGCGCGCATTTCCATGTTGAATTCGAAGCCGCCGAAGTCGTGGTACGCAATGCGTTTGTAAAAACCCACCGCGTGCTGGTTGATCATCAGCAGACCGTGCTTTTGCGAGGCCACGCCCATATTGGCTGGCGTGTGGGTATGGAACACGGCGTTGAGATCGGGCCGCGCTTTCAACACGCCGGCATGGATGACGAGGCCGCCACCGCGTAGCGGCGGACTGTCCTGTTGCGGATTGCCGTCGAGATCGAACTTGAGCAGGCTGGATGCGGTTATTTCCTCGAACATCATGGTCATCGGCTTGATCAGCAACTTGTCCGGCTCGCCGGGGACGCGCATCGACAGATGGTTGTAGGTGAGGTCGTTGACGCCGTTGTGCGCCAGCAGCCTGTGGCATGCGGCGAGATCGACGCGCGCCGACCATTCCTGTTCAGACACCCGGTCGCGTACCGATGCATCGGATTTTACCGCTGTGAGGCTCATTGTTTGCTCCAGGAAATGAAAGGCTTCTGGCCTTGCGCTATTCGACCTTGATGTTGTTTTCCTTGACCACGGCGCTCCAGCGCGCGACATCCGAGCGGATCTGCTGCGTGAAGGCCTGCGGCGTGCTGGTGTCCACTTCGAGGCCGTGCACCGACAGTCGTTGCCTCATGTTCGGGTCGCGCATGATGGCGGAAATTTCCTGGTTGAGTTTCGCCACGATCTCCGGCGGTGTCGTCGCCGGCGCCAGCACGCCGTACCACAGATCCACTGTGTAGCCGGGCACGGTCTCTGCTACCGTGGGCAGATCGGGCACGACGCCCGAGCGTGCGGTTCCGGTGGTCGCAAGCCCGCGCAACTGGTTGAGCTTCATCGGTTGCAGCAGCGTATTGATGGCGCCGAACAGCACCTGTACGCGGCCGGCCAGCATTTCGGGAACCATTTGTGTTGCGCCCTTGAAGGGGATGTGCTCCATCTTGGTTTTGGTCGAAGCCTGGAACAACTCGGCGGCGAGGTGCTGCACGGTGCCGGGACCAGCCGAGGCGTAATTGAGCTTGCCCGGCGAGGCTTTGAGGTGGGCGATGAGTTCGGGTACGGTTTTGGCCGGCACATCGGGCGCCACCACCAGCGCGATCGGTATGGTCGCCACGCGTGCGATGCCGGTGAAGTCTTTCAGCAGGTCGTAAGGCGAGTTTTTTGCCAGCACGGCATTGATGGCGATGCTGTTCGCGGCCATCAGGATGGTGTAGCCGTCTGCTGGCGCCTTGGCGACGAAGTCGCCGCCTATGGTTCCGCCTGCGCCGGCCTTGTTCTCAACCACGACCGGTTGGCCGATGCGTTTTTGTAGTTCCTGCCCGATTTCGCGCGCCAGCAAATCATTGCCGCCACCGGGAGCGAAGGGCACGACAAAGCGTATGGGCTTGCTCGGGTAGGTCTGCGCACCAGCCTCTTTGCTTGTTGCGATGGTCAGACTTGCACATGCTGCAAGGACGAAAGCAAGGTGTTGTGTGCCGCGAAATAGTTTGCTCATTCTATTCTCTCCTCTGAGTTAACTCGTTTATCGCGCCGAACGGTGAACCTCGGGGCATGCCGCGATGTACTTTATGCGACTACTGTATGCTGCGGCCGACCGGTGGGACGGGCGGCCGTTTGAAGCTTTGCGGTGAGGCGGGCTATTCGGCTTTCGCGCCCGAAATCTTCACCGCCTTGGCGAACACCTGCAGGTTATTCCGAATGTTCTCGGCATAGGCCTCGGGTGTACTGCTGATAAGGACAAAGCCCATGGCGGTCAGCTTCTGGTTGACCTCGGGATTCTGCAAGGCTTTAGCGAGTTCGGCGTTGAGCCTGGATACGATGGCCGGCGGCGTGCCGGCCGGAACGACGATGCCAAGCTCCGAGCTGAAATTGAATCCGGGCACTAGCTCGGCCACTGGCGTGGCCGAGGGGGCCTGGGACATGCGGTTGGCGGAGGTGATAGCGACGAACGTGGCCTTGCCGGTTTTCACATGGGCGGCGAGCGCCGGGTAGGCCGACACCACCAGCGACACTTCGCCACCCATGAAGGCCGGCACCGCTTGGCCGGTGCCCTTGTAGGGCACATGCACGATTTCCAGGCCGAGCGCCGCCTTGAGCGATTCCATGCTGATGTGGTGGATGCTGCCTATGCCGGCGGAGCCGTAGGTGAGCTTGCCCGGGTTGGCCTTGGCATAGGCCACTAACTCCTTGAGGTTGCTGATGCCCAGCGACGACTGGGCGACGACGAACAGCGGGATGGACCCGACCAGCATCACCGGTGAGAAATCCTTGGCCGGATCGTAGGGCAGCTTGCTGAACATGTAGGGGTTGATGGCGAGCTGCTGGATGTCCGAGAAAAACATCGTGTAGCCATCGGCGGGCGACTTGGCCGAGGTCTCCGCAGCCGAAATTCCGCCGGCACCGGGACGATTCTCGATGACGAATTGCTGGCCCATGGTTTCGTTCAGGCGTTGGCCGAGCAGGCGGGCCAGCGTGTCGGGCGCACCGCCCGCAGCGTAGGGGACGATCATGCGCACGGTTTTTGCGGGATAGGTCTGCGCCATGGCGGTCGCCGGGAACAGCGCGAGCAGCGTGATGGCAAGACTTGAGGCGAAGCGGAACAAGATTTTCAGCATTGCGTTCTCCGTGAAAAAACCCCTTTATTGCCTTTCCGGTCGGCGGGTCCGCCCCCGGGCTTATTGTATTGGTGTTGTCCGCGCTCAGAACGGTTGTGTGAGCATCGGGAAAGCCTGGTCGCAATTGGTGAGTTCGGCTTTCTTGACGACGATTTCGAGGCCGTCGCCGCGTCGGCGCAGGGTGTGGATGTAGCGGCCGCCGTAACAACGGCGATCGGCACCCTTACGGTCTTCGAGCATGATGAACTTGGAGCGTACGCGGTATTCGTTGCCGTCCTCGGAGGCCCATTCAACCTTGAAGTTGGATAGCACGCGCACGCACGCCGATTTGGGATCCTGACAGTGGATCATCGGGTGTTTGAGGCGAGCGATGCGCGTCTTCATGATGTGTTTTTCGTCAAAGTAAAGCGAGACGTGCGTGAGCCAGCTCTCCTGGTCGTGCGCGGCCGGCGCCCAGTACACTCCGTCCTCGGCGAACAAGGCATGCCAGTCGTCGAAGCGTTGTTCGTCGAGCAGGTCGGCTTCGTCTTCGATGAAGCTGCGCAACTCGTCCAGGGTGAAGGCGTTGCGCCGGGCGGTTTTGATGCTGGTGGCGGTAGTTGTCATGGTCGTGTCCGGTTCAGGCGCTCATCAAATCGCGCCACATGTTGTGCTTTGCACGCATGCCTATTTCGCTGGAGCGGGGCCCCAGCAGCACGCCATTGCCCTCGTCGATTTCGGCGCCGACACCGCGCGCGAGCAGTACCCATTCGGCGCCCTGCGTCTTCAGGCCGTCCTGGCAACGCTCGAAGGCCTCCAGGTCGTCGGTCTGGATGAAGGATGAGGCCGAGTGCGTGATGTTGACGAACTTCACGAGGTCGGTCGAAATCACGTCCGGCGCCCCTTTGAGGCGTACCGGCCAGACCTCGACTTCGGTCAGGTCGGCTGAAATCGGCTTGACCACGCGCACCGAGGTCTGTGCAATCAGGATATCCAGCGTGGGGAACAGGGTCAGGCTGTGACGGCGGTTTTTCATGATCTCGACAGTGCGTTCCTCGCCGAAGCGGCTGACCAGGATGGCGCGGTATTCGTCGATGACGCCACCGGACTGCACCTTGTCAAATAGCGATTCTTCCGAACTGTGGCCGTTGGGAAAACCGCGCACACCGAGTTGCGATACAACCGCCTCGCCGTTGGGCGCGAAAAACGGCGCGGCGCCGCCTTCCTTGCCGGCGCGTCGCTGGAACTGGCGTCCGTCGGGACCGACGGTCGATCCGTGGGCGGCGGCCGGGTGATAGGTGTCGGCCATATTGTCCATTTGCAGCTTCCAGTTGCCCTTGTAGATGTAGCGGTGGCAACCGGCCCAGAACTCGACTTCGCCGTCGGGCGCGCGATCAACCATTTCGTCGATGCCGCGTATGGCGTCGCCGAGGTATTCCTTCAGCGGCATGACTTTCGGATCCTCGCAGGCGAAGACGAAGCCGCGGTAGCTTTCCACGCGCGCCAGCGGCGCCATGCCAAAAATCGGGTCATCGAGCACGCCAGCGGGGAAGTCGTTCCGCATGGGCACGCCGGCGAGCGAACCGTCGGGGCGAAAGCCCCAGCCGTGGTACATGCAGGTAAAGATGCGCTGGTTACCGCGCTCCTTTGACAACACCTTGGCGCCGCGATGGCCGCAGCGGTTGTACAGCACATGCAGCTTGCCCTTGTCGCCGCGGCTCAGCACCACCGGCTGGCGCCCCAGCGTGGTGGTGTAGTAGTCGCCGGCGTCGGGCACCAGGCTGTCGTGACCGACGAATACCCAGGTGTGGCCGAAAATCTTGTCCATCTCGACTTCGAAAATCTGCTGGTCGGTATAGACCGAGCGGTGCACGCGGTCGACCTGCACCAGGTTGCGGAAATGTTCGTTCGTATAGGCACTCATGCGTAATCTCCTTGCGTGATCAGCGGACCAGCACGCCCTTGCCGGCGTCCTGGTCGTAATGGAATACACCGTTGAGGAATATCTTGTGCCGTTCGTAGTACATCTGACGGCGCGGCGCAGGTGGCGTACGGTCTATCGGTTGCCCGCCCTTGAAGATGAAGTCGAAGCGCGACGGTTTTTGCAGCAGTGTGATGTCCTTGGTCGGGTCGCCGTCAACGACCAGGATGTCGGCGTAGCGGCCCGCTTCGAGCATGCCGATGTCGTGGCCGAAACGTTTGAAGATTCTGGTTGCGGCGAGTGCGCCGGCGTGTATGGCCTCTAGCGGCGTCATACCGAGGTATTCAACGAATATCTGCATTTCGCGCGCATGCCATTCACCGTAGGGGATGGGCGACCAGCCGCTCTCGGAGCCCTGTATAAGTGGCACCCCCGCGCGGTAGGCCTTGGGCAGGTTTTGGGTCGCAGCATCGACCTCGCGTTTGAATGCGCCGGTGATGGGGCCGTCGGGGCTGGCTTCAAGGATGTTCACCAGCAGCGGCAGCGTCGGTACGATCACGCACTTGTTTTTCAGGCACCAATCGATTCCTTCATCGTCGATGAAGGAGGCGTGAAAAATGATGTCGAACCCGGCCTTGGCGGCGAGCAGTATCGAGTCGCGCGAACGCGCATGCACGGTGCAGATCTTGCCGACGCGGTGCGCCTCGTCGGCGATGGTCTTGAATTCCTCATAGGTGAAGGCGGCGCCATCGAGCGAATCGGGTGTGATCAGCGAATCGTTGGAGCCCGAGACCTTGATGGCATCGACATTGTCTTTGGCCTGGTAGCGGATCTGCTCGATAATTTCGTCGCGGCTTTTGACCAGTACGCCGGCCTGGCCGGGCGGGAACTGCATTTCGTTGGGGAAGGAATCCTCCAGGCCCTGATGCGAAGTGAGTTGCTTGCCCGATACGGCGAAGCGCGGGCCGTCGAACATGCCGCTGTCTATGGCGTCGCGCACCGACTGCGCGATGTTGTAGGTGGTGGCGGCGTCGAAAGCGCTGGTGACGCCGGCCTGCAGCACTTTTTTGGAGTTCCAGACGGCCTTGAGGGTACGGAACTCGACCGGCGTATAGAGCGCGAGTTCTTCCTCCGAGCGCGCTTCGCCGAAGGAGATGTGGGTGTGCGCGTCGATGAGGCCGGGCATGATGCTGCGGCCGGGCAGGTCTATGGTTTCGTAATCGACCGACTGGTATTTTTTCGGCAGCGCGGCGGCCTTGCCGACCCAGACGATGCGCTCGCCCTCGGTCGCGACAGCGCCATCGGCGACCGGCGCAGCCAGCGTGCCGTTGATGACTTTGCCCTTGAGCACATAGCCCTTGACGGCGGCGGGCTTTTTGGCGGAGCGCGGTGCGGCTTTCATCCGAAGAATCCTTCAGCGAGGGCGACGAATTTTTGCGGGTACTCGAAGGCGACCGAATGCGAGCAACGACCGAGCAGTACCACGTCGGCATGCGGTATGGAGCGGGCCACAGTCAGCGTCAGCGGTTCGGCCGGGAAGCCCTTGTCTTCGCGACCGTGCACCATCAGCACGTCGCATTTGACCTTGGACAACTCCTCGGCGCCCAGCACGGCCTGGTCGATGTAGCGCAGCTTGTCGCCTTCGAACATTTTGCTGAAGTAAGCCTCGTAGTCACCCGAGAACAACACCTTCTCGCGGCCCGACAGGTAGGCTTCGTCTATCAACGCCTTGTCGTGGATCAGGCCTTCGGCGGTGCGACGCAGGTCGTCGCGATTCTTCGGGAAAGTCCAGGTGCGCAGCGAGGCCTCTGAGAGCGGGAATACCGCGCCGACCGTGGCGGTGGTCATGACTTTGGCGATGCGCGGTTCTACAGCAGCGAGCTTGAGCGCGAGTGCGCCCGAAATCGAATGGCCGATGACGCCGACGCGCTCGCCGGGCATGCGGCTGATGATGTCGCGGCATTGCTCGAGCCAAAGCGGGAAATCGAAGTAGGGCGGCTGGGGTTTGCGGCCCGATTTGCCGAAACCGATGAGGTCCATGGCATGCACGTGATAGCGCTTGGCCAGGGGCTCGAGTACCAGTCGCCAGTTTCCCTGGGTCGAGGCGCCCGGCCCCGAACCGTGGATCATCAGGATGGGCAAGCCGCTGCCCGCCTCGACGTAGTGTACGGGGATACCGCGGAAATCGAAGCCTTGTTCGGTCATGAGAGTGCCGCGATGACTTGGACTTCAACGACAAAGGGTTTCTGAGCCAGGCGATAGACCATCAACGGCGTGTTGATGGGGTCGGCGCCGTTGGGGAACATGTTGGAGAGTTCGCGCAGACAGTATTTCATGAATTTTGGAATATTCTCCGAGTGAAAGGGTAAGTCGTGAACTGTACGGCATCGCCCCAGCCGGCGTCCACAGCCTTGAGCGCGGTGTGGATGTTGGCGAAGACCTGCACGCACTGCTGGCCGAAATCGTCGGCGCCTATGACCTTGCCTGCCTTGTCCGCGGCAAGCTGGCCGGCTATGAACAGGAATTCCGAAGCCTTGACCCGGGTCCTCTGGGATTGCTGTCCGAGTGGCTTGCCCAGGGTGTCGGGGCTAAAAATGCTGATTTTGGGCTTGGCCATGTTGGTTTTGTCTGTCGTTGAAAACACGTGATTACCACTTGGCTTTCGCATGAGATGCACTAAATCGAGGAATCTCATTTTCCTGATGCGTCACGACGGTGCACAACTGCTATGTAGAAGTGGATTGAAGATACGGGCCGTCGCAGGGACTGTCACACGATATATCTTGTCCATTCACATGAGTAAAACTAAACTGACGGCATGCCCACTTCACTTCCACCGCTTACCGCGCTGAAGGCCTTCGAGGCGGCCGCGCGCCATCTCAGCCTGAAAAAAGCCGCCGAGGAAATGAACGTTACCCCGGCGGCGGTGAGCCACCAGATCCAGCAGCTTGAGGACTTGCTCGGTGTGCGCCTGTTCCGTCGCGTGCACCGCGGCATCGAGCTGACCGAGGTCGCCCAGGCCTGCATGCCCAAACTGCAGGAAGGCTTCGACTGCCTGCGCCAGGCGGTGAACCGTGTGCACGAGCATCGCGGCGCCGACATGCTGACGGTTGGCGCGGCGCCGTCGTTCAGCTCGCGCTGGCTCATGCCCAGGCTGCATCGTTTTGTCACCAGCCATCCGGACATTGATGTACGCGTATCGACGCGCATGCGGCAATTTTCGCGTATGGCGCGCACCCAGCGCATCGAGATCGAGGTGCTGGGCTGGGCCGACGAGGTCGATGTGGTGGTGGTTTTTGGCAGCGGCGATTATCCGGGCATGAGTGTGGACAGGCTGCTGCCGCTGTCGGTCACGCCGCTGTGCAGTCCCACGCTCTTGCACGGCGCGAAACCCTTGCTCAAGCCCGCCGACCTTGTGCATCACAGTCTGTTGCACGATGACCGCGGTTCGCTCTACGAGGGTAAGTCATTCTGGGACATGTGGCTGCAAAAGGCCCGGGCCACCGGCGTCGATACCCGCCGCGGGCCGCACTTCACCCATTCCATTCTCGCCTTTGAGGCCGCGGCAGCCAGTGGCGGTGTGGTCGCTAGCACACCAGAACTGGCGGTGACCGACCTTGCGTCGGGGCGCCTGGTTGCGCCTTTTGACCTGCGGGTGCCGCTGGCTTCGAGCTATTATGTCGTCAGCAACGTGTTGTCTTCCAAGCGCGGAATCGTCGGCATATTCCGCAGGTGGCTGCTTGAGGAGGCCGACCGCGAGGTCGGCCCTGCGGCGCGACACCGCAAGCCGCGTGCGGCAAGGGCGACCTGATTGTAGCCCCGACGTTGTGACCCCGACGTGCGGCCTGCTTCCAGGGCGCGCAGCTACTTCACCAGCAGTCCGCGTTTTTTGTGCCAGTCGAAAATGCCCTCATCCGGATAGCGCGCGAACGCGGTGTTTTTGCGGCCGGGCTTCGGCACATCCGACCAGGGCGCGGCGAAGTCGAGCATGATGTTGCAGTGCTGCGGCGGCGGCGGTAGTGTTGTATCGATGGCCGACGCAAAGGGATAGACCCACTCGGGCCAGCGCGGGTCGGCGACCCACAGCGCGCTGCCGCACTTGCCGCAAAAGTGCCTGCGTCCCGTACCGGCTTTTTTTGACTTGCCTCCCAAACGCACCTGATACACCGACAGCGCAGCCTTGCCTCTGACCTTGAACGTCGCCGCCTTGCCCATGATGTTGATGGCGTAGCCGCCGCCCCCGCCGGTCTTGCGGCAGATCGAACAGTAGCAGCGCATATAAGGGTAGGGCGTGGTTGATTTGACTGAAAAGCTTACCGCGCCGCAATGACATGATCCGCGCAACAACATGGTGTTTCTCCGTCGGTGTGGACTGCAGTCATGCTAGCCGATACGTGCCGGGTGGGGCTGCCTTCAGTCTTCAGTCGCGTGCGTTTGCGTCTGTCTCGGGGCGCACCACCGGTGCACGCGATTCGGCATTGAAGGCCTCGCACAGCCGCGACAGCAGGCCGGCGAGTTGTCTGCGTTCAGTGGCACTCAAGGGTGCCAGCAGTTTTTGCTGTGCGCGCTCGAGCGCCGGAGCGGCGCGGCGCAGCACGGCCTCGCCGTCGCGCGTCGGCACGATGCTGCGCTTGCGCCCGTCAGTGCCGGACACGGCGCGCCCGACCAGACCGCGTGCCTCGAGGCCGCGCAGAACTTGTCCGGTGGTTGCGCGGTCAAAGCCGAGTGCCTGGCCGATGCCGGTCTGGTCAATGCCGGGGCAGCAGTGTGCGACGAGCAGCGCGCCGTGCTGCGCCTGGGTGAGGCCCCAGCGCCCGCACTCTTCGCCGTGCACCGCCGCCGCAATCTGGTTGGCGCGGCGGATGAGGAAGCCGGGGCGGTTGTACAGCGCGTCGAGAATCGCCGCCGTGGAGGGGGTGGCGGGACGTTTCGCCGCCGTAACTTTTGGTTTGGCGGGGGTGTTTTTCATATGGAGATGGTGTTCATAGAGATGGTGTTCATATTGACAAATCATACGCATTCTTACTAATATGTAAAATTGTATGCATACATAGCAGATTGCCCCGGTAACCGGGCCGAACTGCCGTACCGTGCCGCACCGCAACAAAAGCGATTTTTCGATCCCGTCTAGGCTGTGCGAAGACCGGACAGGTCATTCTCTGGAGGACTTTCACATGAAGCGCAACACCCTTGCCCTGCTGCTCGCCGCAACGGCGAGCTCCCTGATCGCGCCGCTGGCGCAGTCGCAACCCGCAGCCTATCCCTCGCGTCCCATCACCATTGTGGTGCCCTTTACCCCGGGCACCGGCATGGACATGATCGCGCGCACCGTCGGACCCAAACTGTCGGAGCGCCTCGGCCAACCGGTTGTCATCGAGAACAAGCCCGGTGCCAGCGGCAACATCGGCGCCGACCTTGTCGCGCGCGCGGCCCCGGACGGCTACACCGTCATGATCGGCGCCAACACCATGCTGATTGCCGCCAGCCTGTACAAGAACGTGCCCTTCGACCCGCTCAAGGATTTCTCGCCGGTATCGCAGGCGGCTTTTGGCACGCTGATGCTCGTCACCAATGCCAAGTCGGGCATCGAATCGGTGCAGGACATGATCACCAAGTCCAAGGCCAAGCCCGGCGGCTTCAGCTATGCCTCGCCCGGTGTCGGCACACCGCACCACATGTCCATGGAATTGCTCAAAGACCTCGCCGGCATAGACCTGCTGCACGTGCCTTACAAGGGTACGGCCGGCGCCATCACCGACACGCTGTCGGGCCAGATCAACGTCATGTTCATGCCAATCCACGTTGCCATGCCCCACGTCAAGGCCGGCCGTCTCAAACCGCTGGCTGTGGGCAGCGCCAAGCGCCACCCGACCGCGGGTGATGTGCCGACCCTCACCGAGTTGGGCATCAAGGGCGCCGACGTGGACATGTGGTATCCGGTGATGCTGCCCAAGAACACGCCGGCCCCCATCGTTGACAAACTCAACGCCGAAATCCGCGCCATTCTTGCCATGCCCGACGTCAAAACCACGCTCAACGGTGCCGGCATGGACCCGAGCTCGTCCACGCCGCAGGAATTGCAGGGGTTGATGCAGCGCGATTTTGCACGCTGGGCTGCCGTGATCAAAAAGAACAACATCACCGCCGAATAATCATTTCCCTTTCTCCAGGAGCAGCAATGGCCGTGCAATCCCAACTTCCGGTCGTCATCGCCGGTGCCGGACCGACCGGACTGATGGCGGCGCTCGCGCTGGCCAAACAAGGCGTCACCGTGATGGTGTTCGAGACCGAACCGGCGCTGACGCACGACCTGCGCGCCGGCTCGTTCCACCCGCCGACACAGGAGATGATGGCGCCCTACGGCATCACCGCGCGCATGGAAGCCATCGGCCTCAAGGTCAGCAACTGGCAGATCCGCCAGCGCCGCGGCGACCTTGTCGCGAACTTCGACCTTGGCCTGCTGTCGGACATCACGCCGTATCCGCACCGTCTGCACCTGGAACAGCACCGCCTGACGCCAATCCAGTTTGATTTGCTCAAAGAGCAGCCCACGGCATCGGTGCATTTCGGCCATGCCGTCACCGGCTTCGAGCAGCGCGGCGACAGCGTCATGGTCACCGTTCAGTCCGAAGGCAAAAGCCGCGTCATCGAAGCGGCCTGGCTGGTCGCCGCCGACGGCGGCAAGAGCGTCATCCGCAAGCAGACCGGCGTCAACTTCGAGGGCTTTACCTGGCCCGAGCAGTTTCTCGTCGTCAGCACCGAATACGATTTCGGGCGGCACGGTTTTGCCATGAATGCCTATATCTCCGACCCGGTCGAGTGGGCGGCGATTTTCAAGGTGCCCGACGACGGCCCGCCCGGCCTGTGGCGCATCGCCTTTCCCTGCGACCCCGAAATCGCCGACGAGGAGCACCTCAAGGCCCCCAACGTCGAGCGCCGCATGCAGGCGTTTCTAGAGCGCGATGTGCCCTACGAAATCCGCTACAAGAGCATTTACCGCGTGCACCAGCGCGTCGCCGACAACTGGCGTCTCGGTCGTGTGCTGCTTGCCGGTGATGCCGCCCACCTCAACAACCCGCTCGGCGGGTTCGGCCTCAACAGCGGCATCCACGATGCCGTCAACCTTGCAGAAAAACTTGGCCGGGTGATGCGCGGCGAAGCCGATGAAATCCTCATGGATTTGTACGTTCGCCAGCGCCGCAACGCCACGGTCGAACAGGTGCAGGCGATGTCCATCCGCAACAAAAAACTGCTCGAGGAGCGCGACCCCGCGGTGCAGCGCCAGCGCGTGGCCGAAATGGTGGAAATCGCCAACGACCCGGTGCGCTGCCTCGAACACCTGCTCAACACCTCGATGATCAGCGGGCTGCGCCGCAGCGCACTGGTGCAGTAGTCACTTTTTCCCGGAAAGACCAGCCATGCGCATCTGCCGCTTCAACGACAACCGCCTCGGGGTAGTGCTCGAAGATGGCATCCATGATGTCAGCACCGTGCTCGCTGCGATTCCCGCCTCGGGCTATCCGCTGCCGCTGCACGATCCGCTGATCGCCCATCTTGCGACGCTGCGGCCGCTGATGGAACAGGCCGCGAGGGGCACGCCGGCGATCAGGATCGATTCGGTCACGCTGCTGAGCCCGGTTGCCAACCCCGGTAAAATCATCGCTGCGCCGGTGAACTACAAAAAACACCTGGAAGAGGTGCTCGCCGACAAGGGCATACACCACGGCAACCTGATCAATGAAATCCACCGCGCCGGGCTGTTCCTCAAGGCCAACAGCTCGCTGGTGGGCGCCGGTGCCGGCGTGGAACTCGTCCACACCGACCGCCGCAACGACCATGAAGTCGAACTTGGCGTGGTCATCGGCAGGCGGGGCCGCAACATCAAGGCCGCCGATGCGCTGTCGTATGTCGCCGGCTATTGCATCGGCCTCGACATCACCATACGCGGCCCCGAGGAACGCAGCTTTCGCAAGTCGCCCGACAGCTACTCGGTGCTCGGCCCGTGGCTGGTGACCTCGGATGAACTCGCCGACCCGTTCGGCCTCGACCTGTCGATCAAGGTCAACGGCGAAGTACGCCAGCAGGCCAACACCTCCGACCTGGTGCTGACCGTGCCGCAACTCATCGAGATGGCATCGTCGTTTTACACGCTGCATCCGGGCGACGTCATCATCACCGGCACGCCGCAGGGTGTGGGGCCGATCAAGCCGGGGGACACGATGTTTGCGCAGGTGCAGGGCATCGGGGCGATGACGGTGGCGGTGCGGGGGTAAGTCCGCCGGCGTAAGCGCATTTCCCGGAGCCAGTCCCAGAGCCAGTCAGCAGACTCCCTCCCCGCAACAGCGGGGGCGCAATGAGGGGACTGTTCTACGCAACGCCAGGTTCAGGAATCTTCGCGGATATTCTGAACAATCACGCCTTGGGCGGCACAAAAAACCTTCCCGGGTTCGCGCGCAGCCGCTTTATCAGCAGCACCACCAGCGCGCCTGTGCTCGCCAGGTCGGCGCCGCGGGCTCTCAGGCCAATCCACAACGCCAGAGAAAAACTCACCGTCAGGTTGACGAAGCCGACGAGGCTGATGCCGACCAGCACGTTGAGCAAGGTCAGCCAGCCGATATTAAAATCCAGCGCTGCAACGGAAAAGGCGAAATTGGCCGACGACAGCGTGACGTGCCGCACGTCAAGCGGCAGTCCCAGCATCACGCCTACCGGCGCCGCCGAGGCGAGCATGAAACCGAGCACGATGTTGCCGGCGAGTCCGCCCAGATTGTCGCTGATATATGCGGCAAGCCGGTCGGCACGGGCCGGACCGGCGAAGCGGCGCAGCCATGGCAGCCTGGCGATGCGCTCGGGAATGCGGTCGTACGCGGCCTTGTTGTCAAAATAGCCCGACAACAGTCCGGCGACAAATAGCAGCACGCCGGTGAACGCGGCGTGCGGCAGCGCGAGGCTGGTGAGTGGCGACAAGTCGTGCAGGATGTGCTGCGCTTTTTCGGCGTCGATGGCGTGATGGCCGCCCAGCCACTGGTAGAGCAGGGCGATGGCAAGCGCAGTAGGAATGGCGATTGCGACGTTACCGGCGATGGCGGCGAACTGGCTGCGCACCATGTTCACCACCAGATCGGCGAGGCGGTGCAGGTCGCGCGCCTTGGCCTCGGATTCGTCAATGCTGGCGGCGATGGTGGCCGCGGTCATTGCCGGCTGCTTGGTCGCCAGCGTGAAATGCAGCACATGAATCAGCACGAATCCCAGCGCGTAATTCATGCCGTTGACCAATAACGCGGCAAAGGGCGCCAGCACCAGCTTACCGAGCAGAATTTTTACCAGCGCCATGAAGCCGACGACAAACCCGCCGCCGGCCGCCGAGCGCCACATGTCGCGGTACTCGGCGCGACTGCTGGTGATGTAATGCCCGCCGGTTCGTCCGGCGAGTTCGGTTACGCGCAGCGCCAGCAGGCCGGTCAGACGGCGGAAGGGTTCGCGCAGGCTGTTGCGGCTGTTCTCGCCATGCACCAGTTCCTGCAGCATCAGCGCCCAGCGCCCGGCCGTTTCACTGGGTGACTCGGGCGCTGCCATCGACACCGGCACGGCTGCGGCTTTCCTGATTTCCCCGCTCCCTGCAGATTCCTCAGGCTTGAGGCTTGCGCCCAGCAGCCCACCCAGATGCACCAGGCGGCGCAGGCTTTGACTCATGCGTACCAGCAAAAAAGTCAGCGCGAGGCTGGTCCCTTTGCTCGCGGCGGTGCGTCGTGCCTTGCTCATCAACTCGTGGCACTGCGCGACCAGCACCATCATGTGACGCTCATCTTCGTGCGGCGAGGCCGGATCGGCGCGGCGCGCGCGCCAGGCTGCGGCGATGCGATGCACTTCGGCGCCAAGGTGCAAGAAAGGCGACTCGAATTCGGCCAGGCGTGGCAGCACACGCGTGAGTTCGGGTTCGAGGCCCATGGCGCCGATGCGCGTGGCCAGCACCTGCATTGCCTCTATCAGTTGCGCCTCGGTATGGATGAGCGCATGGCTGCATACGGCCGCCGATTCATCGCCGTCCGTGCAATTCCATATCGCCTCCCACAAGGCGAGCTTGTCCCCGATCGGCACCGCAGTAAGCCAGTAATGGTCGTCACGACGATGGAACACCATGTCAACACAATCCTTGAGCCGGGTCGGGTCGGGCACCTCGGGCAGGAGGCGGCGCATCGTGCGGCGCCACAACTCGGTGAACAGGCCGGAGTTGGGCAGGATGCCGGCATCGGTGTACAGACTCACCTGCTGCGTCGTGCCGAAAAGTTGCGCCACGCGCCGGCGCAGTGTCGCGCGATGCGCGGTGTTTTGCGCAACGACATCGCGCAACAGCCCGAAACAGGCCGCGGCAGCCCCGGCGTCGTACGGGTCGGCAGGGCGCACGGCGTCAATCAGCGCGCAAAAAAAGCGCAGCGCCCCCTCTGGTGTGTCGGCGTAGGGACGATCGAGTACCGCGTTTATGCTGGAATGGGGCATACCCCGATTTTAGGCGATGCGGCAGCGGTCCCGCGTGCGCATTTGCGGTTACAGTGGACGCACAGGCATCGAAAAATACCGACCAATGACCGATTCACCGGCAACAACACCCGAAAAGCTGCGTCTTGACAAATGGTTGTGGGCGGCGCGCTTTTACAAGACGCGCAGCCTTGCGCTGCAGGCCATAGAAGGCGGCAAGGCCAAACTCAACGGCGAACGTGTCAAACCGGCGCGCGAGTTGCGGCCCGGCGACACGGTGACGATCCGCAGCGGTGAACTCGAGTGGACGGTGCTGGTGCGCGCGCTATCTGATCGTCGCGGCCCGGCGAGCGTCGCCTCACTGTTGTATGTCGAGGGCGAAGAGAGCCGCAACAAACGCGAGTTGATGATCGCAATGCGCCGCGCCGGTCCGCAACCCGACCCCGACGCCAAAGGCCGGCCGACTAAACGCGACCGGCGGCTGATCCACCGCTTTACCGAAGGCTAGCGCTCACGCATGTTTCGCTGGCCACGATACGCGGCGCGCCCGCTCAGACATGGCGCAGCGCGGCGATGGCCTTCATGTGCGCCAGCGCGACATCGGGCGAGATATCCAGTATCGGCGTGTAGCGCAGCGAGAACGGCTCGGCCGCATCGGGCTCACGGCGCAGCAGTGCGCGCGAGCGCGCTACCAGCGGCGGCAGTTGCGTGGCGGCGTCCTCGGCGTCCAGGGCCTGATCGAAGGCCAGAATCAGGCCGCTCAGCACGTCCAGCCAGCGAAAACCCGCGTGCTGCGTCAGCACCTGCAAAAAGTCCGCAGCCGACTGTCGGCCGTTGTCCTTTTCGTACCGGCGCCGCTCGTGCTCGATCAGCGCGTGATGCACTTCCAGCAACGCGAGGCGCAGTGCCTTGCTGTTGTTGACGCGCGTGTCGATGGTGCTGGTGTCCATGGCGGGGTTCCTGGTGGCAAGGTGCCCATATGGGGCTGGCGCGGCGATTCTCAAGCCCGGCCGCGGGCACGCGGTATGATGTCGCGGTCGTTGCCGCGCGGGTGTCCTCCCGCATACGTTGAACCGGTTTCACGATGGGATTACGTCGCTGCGATTGAAATGACCAGCAAGATTCATTTTTAACCGGACGCTCAGGGTCGCCCTCTTGTTCGAATCCGAAACCGCAAAGCTGCTGCTTATCGTAACCGGTATTTTTGTCGCCTCCGGCTTCGTCAAGGGCACGGTGGGCATCGGCCTGCCGACCGTCTCGATGGGCCTGCTCAGCCTGGTGATGCCGCCGGTGCAGGCCGCCGCGGTGATGTTCGGTCCGGCCCTCGTCACCAATCTGTGGCAAAGCTATGCCGGGCCGTCGCTGCTGGCGCTGCTGCGCCGTTTTCGCATCATGATGGCGCTGTCCTTTGTCGGCACGCTGGCCGGCTCGGGTGTCATGGCGGGCGGCAATTCACGGCTGGCCTTGTTTGCGCTGGGTGTGGTACTGGTGCTGTCCACGGCAATCAACATGTTTGCCGTGCAGTTTCGCGTGCCGCGCCGGCGCGAGCCCTGGCTGTCGCCGGCGATCGGCACAATGACCGGCCTTATCAACGGCGCCACCGGCGTATTCATTTTTCCGGCCATTCCATACATGGCTTCGCTGGAACTGAGCAAGGACGAACTGATCCAGTTGCTGGGCCTCACCGCGGTGGTGTCTTCGCTGGGCCTCGGCACCGCCTTGTTGCTGCGCGGCTCTCTCGGTCTGGGCCTCGCCGGCACCTCGGCGTTTGCGTTACTGCCGGCTTTTGCCGGCCTGTTCATGGGGCAGGCGGTGCGCCGCCATATCAGTGAAAACGCCTTTCGCCGTATTTTTCAGACCGGTTTGCTGCTGCTCGGCGCCTATGTCGCGCTGAAAAACATTCCCTGAGCGCGGCACGGTAGGCATTGTCCTGGCGAACCGGCACCGTGTGACACCGGCTGAAAAGGCCCGCCAGTCGGACCTTTCCAGCGTTAACCCGGCCGACACGCAAAATACGGGCAGCGGCGCGGGAAGGAGGCGCTAAGCCTTGCGCGCCGCCACCGCCACAGCAAGATCATTCCAGACCTTCTGGTCAACGATGCGCCCATCCCGAAGCAGAAAACGGTCGATGTAGCGTATGCCTTCGAAGGGCGTGCCGTCGGCCCATTCGCCGCGCAGGCCGCCGTGGTTGTACACCAGCGTGCCGTCTGCCGCTTCGATTTCGTCAAAGCGCGCGAATTCTTTTTTTACCCAGCGATACATGCCTGCCGAGCGCTTGGGCAGTTCGGTGCAGTCGGTGAAGACCATGCCGCCCGGAAACAGCATGGCGCAGCCGGGGGCCAAAAAAACGTTGGCCTCGGCGTAGCGGCGCTCGGCGAACAGCGTCAGAAAATCCCAGACCAGCTTGCCGCCGGGCCCGAGCGATTCACGCGTCATGGCGTGCACCACTGTTTGGTCGCCCGGTCGAATCGATCCATCCTTGGCGTTCATGCGCGCATCTCCATCGGTGAGGGTGAGAGGGGAAACCTTAGCGCAGATGATGGCAGGCGTGCAACCGGGCGTTGATTGCGTAATTGGAGCGGGAGTGACTAGCACGGCCTTACCGCGCCCGGTACAACTCCGGGAAATCCTTTTTCAGCGCCGCCAGCTTGGGCAGGTCGTTGATGACGATGTACGGCTGTTTCGGGTTTCGCGCGAGGTAATCGAGGTGATAGGGTTCGGCCTGGTAGAAGGCTTTCATCGGCGCGAGTTGCGTGACGATGGGGCTGCGCCAGGCTTTGGCTGCGGTCAGTTGCGCGACATAGGCGTGGGCGATTTTTTGCTGCTCGGCCGATGTGTAAAAAATCGCAGAACGGTATTGCGGGCCGCGGTCCGGCCCCTGGCGGTTGAGTTGCGTCGGGTCGTGGGCGGCCGAAAACAGAATCCTCAGCAGGGCGCCGTAAGACAGCTTGGACGGGTCGTACACCACTTTTACCGCCTCGGCGTGCTCGGTCGAGCCGCGGCTGACCTTGTCGTAGGTGGCGGTATCGGGGCTGCCGCCGGCGTAACCGGAGGTTGACGAGATCACGCCGTTGACGTGCTTGAACACCGCCTCGATGCCCCAGAAGCAGCCGGCGGCAAATACCGCGGTTTCCTGGCCGGGGGTTTTGGCGAGCGGTGCATCGACGGCCGGTTTTGGCAGCGGCATGGTTTCGCCCTCGGCCCGCGCCGCGCCACAGAACGCGATGGTCGAGGCGAACAGCAGGGAAGTCAGTCGAGCGAGGGTAGTGCGCATGGCGCGTGTTCTCCGTTGTTGTGTTGCGTTGTTGCGTTGGGTTGTTGCGTTGCGTTGTTGCGTTGCGTTGTGGTGAGCGTTGGTCGGTGCAGCAGCCCGCAACTTACAGTTTTCGGTTCCGTGCTGGGGACTGCCGGCGACTCGCTTTGGTTCCGCTCCGGCGCTGCGTGCTGACGCCGTTTCATCTGTGAATCACGACCGTGATGTTGTTGACACACCCGCGCAACTTTGAAACACTCATTTTCATATAGAAACCACCGCTTCATATGTGAAACATAGGGTGACGTCCCCCCATCCCCGCTGTCACGCCCTGATGCCATGCTGATGCCATGGGCACCAGTCCTTTCATCAGATCGAAGTAAAGATCGTAGTACGGAGCATGGCATGGCGGACAATCCGACCGGTTCTTCGATGATAGGCAAGTCGGTTCGCCGCGTTGAAGATGACCGCTTGTTGCGCGGCAAGGGCCAATACCTCGCAGACATGAGCCCGCCGGGCACGCTGCACGCGGCGTTCCTGCGCAGCCCGCATGCGCACGCGAAAATAATCCGCATTGATGCCGCGGCGGCGCGCGCCTTGCCCGGTGTGGTCGCGGTGTTTACCGCGGCCGAAGTGGCGCACCGCACCGAGGGTATTTGCGTCTCGGGCGAAGTGCATACGCCGGAGCGCCTGCAACGCGAACTCAAGCCGCTCGACCGCCTGCACCCGATTCCGCTGTTCCCGTCGGACAAGGTCACTTACGTCGGCCATCCGGTGGCGATGATCGTCGCCGAAAATCGCATGATCGCAGCCGATGCGATCGAGTTGATGCAGGTTGAATACGAGGTGCTGCCGGCGGTGATCGACCCGCTCGCTGCGCTTGAAGCCGGCGCGCCGCTGCTCGAGCCGGCCTGGAATACCAATCTCGCGCTGTCAGTGGCCACCGGCAAGGGCCGGCCGGACGAAGCCTTTGCCAATGCCGCGGTGGTGGTGGAAGAGGAATTCCGTACCCATCGCTATGTCGCCGCGCCGATGGAAACGCGCGGCGTGCTGACGGTGGTCGACCCGTTCAGCGGTGCGCTGACGGTGTGGGCCAGCACCCAGACCGCGCATGTGCTGCAGACCATCCTCGCGAGCACGCTGCGCATGCCGGTCGAGCAGATACGCGTGGTGGCCTGCGATGTCGGCGGCGGTTTCGGGCAAAAAGGCGTGCAGAGCGTCGAAGATGCACTGGTGCCGTTTGCCGCGCGCGAACTGGGCCGACCTGTGCGCTGGGTCGAGGAACGCGGCGAGAACCTGACCGCGGCGCCGCATGCGCGTGACCAGGTGCACCGCATCGCCATGGCCGCCGACAAGGACGGCCGCATCCTCGCCGTGCGCGACGATGTCGTCGTCAATTTCGGCGCCTACAACGTCATCGGCCTGGTGGTGCCGTACAACACGCTGTCGCACCTGTTGGGCGCCTACCACGTGCCCAACGCCCATATCTCGGTGCGCGCGGCGCTGACCAATACCTGCTTCACCACGCCTTACCGCGGCGCTGGCCGCCCCGAAGCGGTGTTCGCAATGGAGCGCATCATCGACCGGCTTGCCGCCAGGCTCGGCATGGACCCGGCCGATGTACGCGCCAAAAATCTCGTGCCGGCCGAAGCCATGCCCTATGACACCGGCCTCTTGTATCGCGACGGCAATCCGCAGGTCTATGACTCGGGCGACTTCCCCGAGCTGCTGCGCCGCGCGCGCGCCATCGTCAAGCTCGACGAATTGCGGGCGCAGCAAAAAGCCAACGCAAAATCGGGCAAGCTGCGGGGCGTCGGCTTTGCGCTTTACGTCGAAGGTTCGGGCATGGGGCCGTTCGAGGGTGCGGTGGTGCGCGTCCTGCCTTCGGGGCGCGTCAGCGTCGCCACCGGCGCCTGCAGTCAGGGCCAGGGCCATCGCACTGTGTACGCGCAAATTGCCGCTGATGCGTTGGGCGTGCCGTTCGAATCGATTGATGTCGTCGGCGGCGATACCGCGACCATCGCCTACGGCATAGGCACCATCGCCAGCCGCAGTACGGTCACTGCCGGCAGCGCCATCCACAAGGCGTCGCTGAAAGTCAGGGATCGCGCGCTCGAGATCGCCTCCGGTCTGATGGAAACCGCGGTGCCCGACCTGGAAATCGTTGACGGGCAAGTACGCACCAAGGGCATTCCCGGGCGTGCCATGCCGATCGCGCAAATCGCCCAGGCCGCAGCGAAGATGGTGTTGAAGCAGGGCGCGCCCGGTGACGGCTTGCTGGCCGAGACCGCCTACTTCGTGCCGCCCACGGTCACCTATTCGAGCGCCTGCCACGCCGTCGTGGTCAGCATAGACCCGGATACCGGGGTGGTGACGCTGGAGCGCTATGTCGTCGTGCACGACTGCGGTCGGGTCGTCAATCCGCTGCTGGCCGATGCGCAGGTGGTCGGTGGCATCATGCAGGGCATTGGCGGCATCCTGCGCGAAGAACTGGTTTACGACGAAGAGGGCCAGCCGCTCAGCGGCAGCTTCATGGATTACGCCATGCCCATCGCCAGCGACATGCCGCCGATAGAACTCGATCACATCGAAAGCCTGTCGACGCGCAACCCGCTCGGCGTCAAAGGCCTCGGCGAGGGCGGGGCCATAGGCCCGCCTGCTGCCATCGCCAACGCCGTCGAGGACGCGCTCAAACCCTTTGGCATCATCATTCGCCGCGGTCCATTGTCCTCGGCTCGCATCCACCGCCTGCTGTCAGAGGCAAGGCAAGTCTGATCCTTTTGTCCAACCAGGGAGTCATCGTGAAAACCTTTATCTTTCGTACTTGCGCTAGCCGGCGCGCTGGCCGTCGGTTCTGCAAGTGCACAGCAGTGGCCGTCCAAGCCGGTAAAGATCGTCGTGTCCTATCCGGCCGGCGGCCCGGGTGACATACTCGCGCGCAACCTTGGCACCGGCCTGACGCAGTTGTGGAACGGCACGCCGGTGGTGGTGGAGAACAAGCCCGGCGCCAATGCCATCATCGGCACCGACTACGTTGCCAAGCAACCGGCCGATGGTTACACGCTGTTGTTCGCCAACGACCCGTCGCTGTCCTCGAACCAGTACCTCTACAGCAAGCTGCCTTACGATCCGCTCAAGGACCTGGTGCCCGTGGTCAACGTCGCCAGCACGACCCTGATACTGGTGGGTAGCGCCGCGTTGCCGGCGAAGAGCCTGACCGAGCTGATTGCGCTCGCGAAACAAAAGCCGGGCGAGCTGTCCTATGGCAGCTTTGGTCCGGGGAGCGTCGTGCACCTCGATATGGAAGCCTTTGCCTCGGCCGTCGGCATCAAGCTGCTGCACGTGCCCATCAAGGGCACGGCGGACGTCATGCAGGCACTCGCCGGCGGACAGATCAACATGGCCTTCGCCGCGATAGGTCCGTCGGTACCGCTGATCAAATCGGGAAAGTTGCGCGCCTTTGGCGTGGCGAGCACGCAGCGCCAGCCCCTGGTGCCTGATGTGCCGACCTTCACCGAGGCGGGCGTGCCGAACTTCGAGGCGCGCTCCTGGTTCGGTATTGCGGCCCCGGCCGGAACCCCGCGTCCGGTCATCGATCGCATTGCCGCCGACGTGCTGCGCCTGGTGCAGACGCCGGACTATCGCAAGCGCGCGGTGCTTGACCTCGGTCTCGATCCCTTCGAAATGGGCCCCGACCAGTTCGCCGCTTTTCTGGTCAAGGATCGTGCCAAGTACGAGCAGCGCATCAAGAACGCCAACGTCAAACTCGACTGAAGCAATTTGCGCACGGCGCGGCAGGCCGCGCCGTGTGCCTCACCGCGGCTTCGCGCCGCCGCTAGACGGAGACTGCAGTGACCGCGTCAATCATTCTGGCCCATCCACGCCGCGGAAGCTTCAGCCACGCCATTGCCGAGGCGGCGGAACAGGCCTTGCGGGCGGGCGGCACCGCGGTGCTGTGTCATGACCTCTACGCAGAGAAGTTCGATCCGGTGATGGGCGCAGACGAGGCCGCTTCGCGTGTATCTGCAGACCCGCTGATCGAGCGGCATTGCGCCGAAATCGCCACAGCCCGCATCATTGTGCTGGTCCATCCGAACTGGTGGAGCGGTCCGCCGGCGATACTGAAGGGCTGGGCCGACCGCGTGCTGCGTCCCGGCGTGGCGTATGGATTTGCGTCCGGCGATGCCGGCAAGGGCGCGCCGGTGGGCTTGCTCAAGGCGCACAAGGTGCTGGTCTTTGCCAGTGCCAATATGCCGCGCGAGGCGGAGCAGGCCTTGCTTGGCAATCCGCTCGAAACCTTATGGAAAAAAAGCGTCTTCGCGCAATGCGGCGTGGGCGACTGCGAACTGAGGATTTTTTCGCCGCTGGCGGCGGTTGATGCGGTCCAGCGGGAACTTTGGTTGCAGGAAGCCGCCCGGCTTTGCGCGCAAGCGGCCGCCAAGGCCTAGCGTTTTGGCGCTTCAGGACTTTTTGAATATGTCCGAGGCGGCCTGTCCGCCATATATGCCCCAGTTTTCCGGCGGAACTTCAAGCACGACGATACGCAGGTTCTGTCCCGGCGTGCCGTGCGCCTCAAACGCCGCCGCGATGCCGGCGTACAGCGCGCGCTTTTTCTCGATGGCGCGGCCAGGAAACATTTCAATGGTGACGACGGCGTAGTCCTCGCTGCCCGCTTCGCCGGTCGAAAAATATCCCGACCCCGGGCTCTCCTGCACGATCCAGTTATCTTTTTCCGGCACGCCCAGGACGGCGCTGATGCACGCTGAAAGCGCGGTGGCGAGGGTGGCGGCCTGTTCCGTGCTGCGCGGTTTGAGGGTGGTGATACGGATGGTCGGCATGGAAGTCCAATTCCAGATTTGAGGTGGTGAACAGGTGAGGTGGTGAACAGGTGAACTGGTGATTTGACCGGATTCTAAACTACGGCGAGCGCCGGGGCAGCACCCTGCGACGCAACGCTGGCGCCGCCACGTTTGCCGAGAATCGCCGGAAAGTGCCGCCAGGCGTGGCTTTGCGGGCGATTGCCTTCAGGTTTTTGGATATTCGCAGACCTCGACCAGGTTGCCGTCCGGGTCGCGCAAATACACCGAGCGCATGGCGCCCAGCGCGCCGCGACGCGACACCGGGCCGGTGTCGATGGCGATGCCGGCGGCCTGCAGATGGGCGATCAGCGCATCGAGCGGCACCGCGGCAACCAGGCAAAAGTCGCCTGCGCCCGGCGTCGGCAAGCGTGCCTTGGTCGGCGTTTCGGTGGCCGCATCCTGAAGGTTGATTTTTTGATTGCCGAACAACAGGGCATGCCGCGGCTGACCTTCGGGCCCGTGAAAAAACTCGCGCTGCATGCCGAGGGTGCGCTCGTACCATTGCGTCGTGGCTTCGATATCGGTGACGGTGAGCACCACATGGTCAACGCTGGTTACAAGGGTGGCAGGGGCGGTGCTGGTCATGGCGTGGCGGTTCTCTCAGTCCGTAGATGCATTTTTTAGCAGCCGCTGGTAGAGCAGACCGCCGGCATAAAAGGTCACGCCCAGCACCACCAGGCCGATGATGCGTGCCACCGGCGAGGCACCGGCGAGGTCGTAGAGCAGAACCTTGCCGGCGGTGGCGGCAAACAGCGCAAGCGACGACTGTCCGAGCAGCTTGTCGCGGCTTTGCAGCGACAGCACGAGACAGGCAATGGCGAGCAGGCCCCAGGCCGCCGATTCGACAATCGGATCGTTCAGCAGGCGCAGCGCTGCGGCCATGGCGCTGAGGTGACCGGTATAGAGCAGCAGCACCCTGACGGTGTCGGAACGGTTGCCGCCCTCTTCGTCGCGACGGCAGAAAAACCAGTAGCCCGCGTACAGCAGCAGGGCGTAGGCGACGGCCAGCAACGGACGCCCGGGTACGCCGCCAAGCTCGGCGTCGAAAATGATGCGCAGATAATTGACCGCGAAAATAATGCCCACCGCCAGCCACATCGGCCACAGCGCGCCCATGCCCGGTTCGTCGTCGTCGCTGACAATGCGCGTTGCGGCGAGGGCCATCGCCGGCACCAGCGCCAGCGCGAACCACGGCGCCCATTCGCGCGGCACCGACTCGATATAGCCGGCATGAAACAACACCAGCGCCGCATACGACCACAGCAGCAGTTCACCGCCCGGTAGCGGCCGTTGCAGCAGCGCGCGCGCACCGCCATAGAGGGCGGCCACGGCGGCGAGGCTGGCGGTGGCGATCCACGGCGCCCAGACGGGAAGGTGACGATCAAGCAGGCTGTACTGCAGGAAGTAGAACAGCACCAGCGGCGGCAGGTGCGCCATGGCCTCGTGCTTTCCCAGCGGCGCGTCATTGCGCACCGTGAACCAGGCGGTGGCGATGCCGAAAATGACAAACTGCGCACCCTGGAAGGCCATCACCATGGTCCACGCCTCGGTGGCGCGGCCGCGCCACCGAGGCGTGGACCATGGTGATGGCCTTCC
>ENA-ORBV01000387-ORBV01000387.1-microbial-mat-metagenome-genome-assembly--contig:-NODE-387-length-101635-cov-9.099795_pt1 | contig 101635 bp, 86 predicted proteins | sample MGYA00237777_ERZ505514 | MGnify/ENA primary metagenome ERZ505514 (study PRJEB26160, sample SAMN06269048) | microbial mat metagenome | isolation source: Oligotrophic lake microbial mat | place...
CGCGGGCGAAGGCCTCCTCGCCGGCCGTGAGCGCGGCAGCGAGTGCGGCGGGCGCACCGGCGGCCAGCGGTGTGAAGCGCCCGGCCCCCGCCGTGAAGCTCGCCGCAGCGCCAGCGTAGTCCCGGTCGCTGAACTGCGTGTCGCCCAGCGCGGCGAGCCGCCGGGCTTCCAGCCACTCGGCGCCGCCCCAGCGGTCTGCTCCGGCGGCTTTAGCCGCGTCCTCGGCCCGGACACGCTCGGCCAGGGCCGCGCTCGCCAGCGCGCGCGAGTCAGGCGCCGGTGGCGGGCGGGCGACGGGTGCCGCGGGCCCCGCGACCGGCGGCCGGGGGCTGGGTGTGAGCAGCGGGCCCCGCTCCGTGACGACCCGGGGCAGCCAGAACACGACGGCCAGGACGCCTGCCAGCAAGGCGATGAACCCGCTGACCACCAGGACAGGCACCCGGGCTCCCTGCCGGCCAGCCGGGCGGCCCGCAGGCGCAGCGGCTGCCGCGGGCGGCTTCAGCAGAGGACTGATGGGAGCCAGGGGCGTCGGGCTGCGGGCCGCGTCGGCAGCAATCTCGGCGAGCACGGCGCGAATGGCGCCCAGGCTGCCGGGCCGCCGGGCGGGCGTCTTCTCGAGCAGCACCGCAACCAGTCGGACCAGCGCCTCGGGCACGGCCTGACCCTGACCGTCCACGCCGAGCCGGGCCGGCACCTCGGACTGGATGCGGGCCGGAGTAATCCCCGGGTGCAGCGGCGGGTGACCGGCCAGCAGATCGTAGAGCAGCGCGCCGAGACTGTAGATGTCGTCCGCTACGGTGGGCGGCGAGCCCGCCAGTTGCTGGGGACTGACGCTGGAGAGTGACACCGGCGCCGCGTCGGAATCCGGCAGGGCCGCACTGCGGAAGTCGGTGAGCCGCCAGCGTCCTTGAGCGTCGCGGAGCACATTGCCCGCCTTCAGGTCACCGTGGGTGAGCCCCTGAGCGTGGACATACTGCAGGGCGTCCACCACCTCGCGGATGGCGCTGACGACCAATTGATGACTCGCACCCCGAAGATCAGCAAGGCTGCCGTCGGCAGCAAGCTCGAGTGCGACGCAGGCCAGGTTGCCCTCCGCAGCGACAGCCAGCGGCCGGGCGATGCCCGGGTGGACCAGACGGCTCAGCCGGTCCGCATCGTCCTGCAGCCCAAGGACAAGAGCGGCGGCCGCTGCGTCGTCGGGGGCAACCAGAATGCGCAGTGCGATGTCGCTGCCGGTGGTGCTGTCGGTGGCCGCCCAGACCTCGGCGCTGCCACCCCGGCCCAGCAGGCGTTGAAGCTGGAAGCGCCCCGCCAGTCGTGCACCCGCGGCGAGTGGTGGCATGCGGTCCGGCGAGCTGCCCAATGCGCTACTGGGGCGAAGGCGCCGGGGCAAGCTCGGCCGCGGGCTCGGCCGTGGACTCGGCCGTGGACGGGGCCTCGGGCACAGGCACGCCCGTCTCGGCCGCGTAGATTTCCCGAAGCAGCCGCCGCCATTCCTGGTACCGGGCTTCAGCGGTGCCGGTGAGACGCCGGGTCTGCCCTTCCACTTCCACCACCAGCGGCTCGGCCTCCGCATTGAAGCCGGCCCCGGCCTCCTTGAGGGCATCGCGGCTGACACTGGCCTCCGCGCTCTTGCCCATGGCGCTCTTGATGCCTTCAAAGCCGCCCAGGACCCCGGCCATGGTGACCGCGCTGTTGCTGCCGCCACCACTCTCATAAAGCACGGCCGCCAGAAGCGCCACTGCACCGGCGGCACCGCGCACAAACGCCGAGCGACGCAGATCCTGATAACGGATCATTTCCTCCCGGGACATTTTCCGCCAGTCTTCGTAGGGCTTGCCGAGTTCGTAGTAGAGATTCGCGTAGTACTCGTTCAGCGCGTCCAGCAACGCGTACTCCCGGTCCCGCGCCGCGCGCATCCGCCCAACCATCGGGTCATCGGCTGCCGGCAGGCGCCGGGGCTGGTAGATGCCCGACTTGTCCTTCTGGAGCAAATCCGCGAAAGCGGCCGGCACCAGTTCGGCCCCGTAGCGCAGCTCCGCGACGTTGCGCACCGTGGCGAGTTCCTTGCGGGACAGCCCCCGGCGAACTTCCAGCAGGTCATTGGCGATGTCGTTATAGAGACTCTGGTAGGGATCCTGGCCCGCCTCCCGGTACTTCGAGTAGGCCTTTTCGGGAAATGTCGTGGAGTACTTCTTGTTCAGCCACTCCCGGCCGGTGGCATCCCAGGCCCCGACGCGGAGCACGGCATCGAGCCCGTCGGACTTGTCGATCCGGCCCAAGACGGTCACGTCGACCGCATCGGACCGCTCCGGAACCACCCACACCGAGCCCCACTGCCCACTGCCCTCCAGCGTGTTCTTCAACTGGTAGGGCATGTAGCGCGCCTCGGCCTGGCGGACCTCGGGAAACACCAGCTTTTTTTCGTCGGGCTGGGTACCGGCCTCTACCCCAGAGTCGAAAAGAATGATGCCGACATCCAGCCGCTCGTCATCCGGCACTTCTGCTGCAGCCCGAATGAGTTCGGTCTGTTCGTAGTCAATCGTGCGGCCCACGGAGCAGCCGGCCAGGGCAAACGCACAGGCGAACAGCAGGACAGGCAGCCGTCGGAGCTGAGTCGGGTACTGGGTCCGGCCCTGGGTCCGGCACCGGCTCATTGGGGCTTCATGCCCATGACTTTGCGGTACTCGTCCCAGAGTGCCTTCCGAATAGCCGGGTCTTGCTCGCCAAGGGCGGCCTCGCGAAGCTGCCGGGCCACCTGATCCTCGCCCGTACCGTCGCGGGGGATGTCCGCGGGCAGGGTGTCGGGAGCGGCACCACTGCCGCCCGAGCCCTTGACGCCACCGCTCGCATCCCCGGTCGACGGGCCGGTGCCCGGCCCGCCAGACCCCGGGGCGCCGGCTGCCGTGTCGTCGGGGGTTCCCGGTTCGCCGTCGGGACCCACGCCCTGATCGCCACCCGGACTCTGCCCTGCTTTGGAGCCGGCGCCCTTGCCGGTCCCGGCCGTTGGCGTGCCCGCCTCACCGCCGATGCCGCCGGAGGTCCCAATGCCACCGATGCTGCCCATGCCGCCGGGAATCCCAACGCCCGTACGGGGGCCCGACACGCTCACGTCCGGACCGCTGCTGCCCCGCCCGGCGGTCTTGACCGAGCTGGAATCGCCGGACTGCTTCGTCTCCGCCGCGCGGCCCGAGCCCTGGCCCGACTTGGCCATGGCCTCCCGCTCCCGACCGATCTCGCCGTCGAAGTCACCGAGGGATTTGTCGAACACGGCGCCGGGGTCTTCGCCCGCCGCTGACGGCGCCGGACTCTTCTGGCCTGAGCCTGGCTGGCCTGAGCCTGGCTGACTCGCTCCAGATTTACTCGATCCAGACTTACTTGATCCAGACTTAGTCGATCCCGACTGGCCCGCAGGGGAACTGGAACCCGCCGACCCGGCGCTGCCCGACGAGCCCGCGCCGGACGGGGAACCCGTGGTGCCGGCGGGTGGTTGCACGGAGGCGCTGCTGCAGGCGGCCAGCCCGAGGGCTGCCGCCAGCAGGATGACTGGGGTAAGGCTCCGTTGCATGTCCATGGCATTACGCCCGCTCGAGGGTGAACCGAAGTATAGCGCCGGGGCTGGCGCCACCGGTGGGGCACTCTGCTAGCATCGTTGCAGCGCGATATAGCGCGGTGCAACCTCTGGAGACAGACCTAATGGCGCTTGCCGACGCCCTCAAATCCCTGCAGTCCCGTGTAGGCCAGGAAATCCACACCAGTGACTGGCTCACCATTGATCAGGCGCTGATCGACGGGTTCGCCAATGCCACCCGGGACCGCCAGTGGATCCACGTGGACCCGCAGCGGGCCGCCACCGAATCCCCCTATGGGAAGACCATCGCCCACGGCTACCTCACGGTCTCCCTGTACCCTTTGCTGCGCGGACTGGTCGACGCCGAGAAGCCCCTGGCGACCGGCGTGCAGCGCGTGATCAACTACGGCATGAACAAGCTGCGCTTCCCGAACGCGGTCGTGGCCGGGAGCCGCGTCCGCGCCCACTGCAAGCTCATTTCTGCGGAGGAAGCCAAGGGCAGTCTGGAACTCATCGAGGAATACTCTGTGGAGATCGAGGGCCAGGAGCGCCCGGCCTGCGTCGCCGAGTGCATCATGCGTCTTTACTTTTGAACGACATTCTCCTGGTTGAGCACCGGGGTGACCGGCTGCAGCTCACCATCAACCGGCCCGACCAGCGCAATGCCCTTTCCCTCGACTTGCTCGACCGCCTCGGGGAGGCCTTCACGCGCCACGCGGCCGACACCACGCTGAAGTGCGCCGTCCTGACCGCCGCGGGTGACCGCTGCTTTGCTGCCGGCGGCGACCTCAAGGAACTGGCTGCTGTCCGGAGCGCGACGGACACCCTCGCGATGTCGCGCCGGGCTCGCGCCGCGCTGGATGCCGTGCGCCGTTTTCCGGTCCCGGTGATTGCCGCCCTGAACGGGCACGCGCTGGGCGGCGGGGCCGAACTCGCTCTGGCCTGCGACCTGCGCGTTGCCACCGCACAGACCGAGCTCGGGTTCCTCCAGGCCCAGTTGAATGTCACCACCGCCTGGGGCGGTGGCATCGACCTGCTGGCGCTGCTGGGCCCGGCGAGGGGCCTCGCCCTCCTGCTCGAAGCCCGGCGCCTGCCTGCGGCTGAAGCGCTGCAACTTGGTTTGCTGGAGCGGGTCTGCAGTCCCGGGGAGTCGCTCGCCGCCTGCACGGACATCTTCCTCGCGCCCCTGCTGCAGCGGCCTGTCCAGGTGCTGCGCGCCTACAAGACCCTGGCTCTCGACGCTCGCCGTGCTCTGCACGACCGCCTCGCCGCTGTCGAGGAGCACGGCTTCACCGCCACCTGGACCCACGCAGACCACTGGTCCGCGGCGGAACGCGCCCTGGCCCCGAAGCTCCCGTAGGAGCGCCTTCAGGCGCGATCAGGAGGGATGGGGATCGCGCCTGAAGGCGCTCCTACGAGCGCTCCTACGAGCGCAGCTCCCGCCGGAGAATCTTGCCCACATTCGACTTCGGCAGCGAGTCGCGAAACTCCACGTGCCGGGGAATCTTGTAGGGAGCGAGAAAGTCCCGGAGGAAGGTGCGGGTCTCGTCCAGGCTCAGGCTCTGGCCGGGCTTGAGGACGAGAAACAGCTTCACCGCCTCCCCGGTCCGGTCGTCATGCACGCCAATGCAGGCCGCCTCGAGCACCGCGGGATGGCGGGTGATCGCACTCTCGATCTCATTCGGATAGACCTTGAGGCCCGACACATCGATCATGTCCTTCTTGCGATCCACCACACGAAAATAGCCACGCTCGTCCATGACACCGATGTCTCCGGTGCGCAGGAACCCGTCACTGGTCATCGCGCTGGCGCTGGCGACGGAGTCATTCCAGTACCCCAGCATCACCTGTGGCCCCTGGACACAGATCTCGCCCGACTCACCGGCGGGAACCTCCGTCAGATCGTCGTTGCGGAGCGAGATCACGGTGTTGGACAGGGGCAGCCCGATGCTGCCGTTGTACTCCGTCAGGGTTATCGGGTTGGACGTCACCACCGGTGACGTCTCGGACAAGCCATAACCCTCGTGAATCATCACCCCGGTGATCTCCTTCCAGCGCTTCGCGGTGGCGGGCAGGACGGCCATGCCGCCGGCAGAGGCCAGCTTCAGTGAGGAAAAATCGACGGTGGTGATGTCCGGATGCTGCCCTAATGCCTGGTACAACGTGTTGACGCCGGTGATTGCAGTGAACCTCCAGCGCCGCAGCTCGGCGATGAACCCTTTGAGGTCCCGGGGATCCGTAATCAGGATGTTGTGGCCGCCAGTGTCCACGTAGCACAGGCAGTTACACATCAGCGCGTACACGTGATACAGCGGCAGCGGCGTGACCATGATCTCCTGGCCCGGGACACAACGGGCCGCAAACCAGGTATTGATCTGGCGGATATTGGCCACGAGATTGGCGTGGGTGAGCATGGCCCCGCGGGATCGGCCGGTGGTACCCCCGGTGTACTGAAGGCAGGCCAGGTCCGCGCCTGTCGGGGGGGAAGGCTGCCGGAAGTGGTCCGGATTGCAGGCCTGCACGGCAGACCAGCCCACCGAGCCGTCGACACGAGGAGCCGGGTTGCGCTTGATGTAGCGCAGGGCGAAGTTCACCAGTGGGCCGCGGGGGAAGCCGAGCAGGTCGCCGACACCCGTCACCAGCACGTGGCGGACGCCAACCCGGGCCTGGATCTCGGCAAACACGCCAGCCCGCTGGGCCAGAACAATGAGCACCTTGGCGCCGCTGTCTGTCAGCTGGTGTTCGAGCTCGGGAGGCGTATAGAGCGGATTGATGTTGACGACCACCATGCCGGCCCGCCAGATACCGAACAGGGCCACGGGGTACTGCAGCAGATTGGGCAGCATGATGGCGATCCGGTCCCCGGGGCCCACCCCGGCCAGGCTCTGCAGCCAGGTAGCGAAACGTCGGTGGAGGACATCCAACTCGCTGTAGCTTAGAGTCCGGCCGAGATTGCTGAAGGCTGGCCGGCTGGCGAAACGCGCCAGTGCCCGGTCGGCAACGTCCACGACCGACTCGGTGGGATCCAGATCAAGGGTAGCGGGCACACCCGGTGGGTACTCGCCTAGCCAGGGCTTTTCCATGGGCCTAGGATGGCATATTTCGCCGCCTGGAAACGTGGCGGCCAGTGCCCATTCCTGCTACGGTCTCGCCGCGTTATAGCTGGGGCAACCCGTGACCCGATCCCGCATTCCTCACTTCTACAAGATGTCGGTCGCCGAACGGGTCCGTGCCGTCCGTGACCGGGGCCTGCTGAGCGACACCGACTTCGACCTGCTCTCTGCCGGCCAGACCACGCTGGACCTGCAGGCCGCGGACAAGATGATCGAGAACGTCATCGGGGTCCTCGGTATCCCCGTGGGGCTCGGCCTCAACTTCCTCATCAACGGCAGGGAGTACGTGGTGCCGATGGCGGTGGAGGAGCCGTCCATCGTGGCCGCCATCAGCGCCACCGCCAAGCTGGCCCGGACCTCCGGCGGCTTTGCCACCAGCTCGACCCCGCCGGTGCTCATTGGCCAGATTCAGGTGCTGGAGCTGCCGGACCTGCCCAGGGCCCGGGCGGCCGTACTGGAGCATAAACAGGACCTTCTCGACCTCGCGAACAGCTTTCACCCCCGCATGGTGGCGCGGGGTGGTGGCGCCGTGGATGTCGAGGTGCACTCCTACCCTCTGCGGTCGACGCCGGGCGAAATGCTGGTGGTGCACCTGCTCGTTGACACACGGGATGCCATGGGTGCGAATCTCGTCAATGGCATGTGCGAGGGCGTGGCGTCCCTGATCGAGCAACTCACCGAGGGCAAGGTCTTCCTGCGTATCCTGTCAAACCTGGCAGACCGCGCCCTGGCCCGGGCCGAGGTGACTCTGCCCGTCGCGCATCTCGCGGGCCGGGGTTATGCCGGCGAGAGGGTGCGGGATGGCGTTATCATTGCCGCTGATTTCGCGCACGCCGATCCTTACCGGGCAGCCACCCATAACAAGGGCATCATGAACGGCGTGGATGCGGTGGCGCTGGCGACCGGTAACGACTGGCGGGCCCTTGAGGCTGGCGCCCACGCCTACGCCGCCCGCCATGGCCGCTACGGTTCGCTGACCGAATGGTGGAAAGACGACGCCGGCAACCTCCGGGGCAGCATCGAAATGCCCATGAAGGTGGGCATCGTCGGCGGCCCGCTGGAGTCGAACCCCGGCGTCGCTATGAACCTCCGCCTGCTCGGCGTCGGGTCAGCCACCGAGTTGGCGGAGGTCATGGCAGCCGTCGGCCTGGCGCAGAACTTTGCCGCGCTCCGGGCCCTGGCCACGGACGGAATCCAGGCCGGCCACATGACGCTGCACGCGCGCAGCGTGGTCAAGGCCGCGGGCGCGCCCGCCGAGCACTTCAACGAAGTGCTGGAGCGCGTGCTCCAGAGTGGCGAGATCAAGGTGTGGAAGGCCCAGCAGATTCTGGCCGATGTGCGGGAGTCAGCCCCCACCGACCAGTCCTCTGGCATTCGCCGCCTGCCGGAGGCTGGCGTGGGCGTGGGCTTCGGCAAGATCATCCTGCTGGGCGAGCACGCCGTGGTGCACGGCCGGCATGCCATCGGCTTTCCGGTGCCCCTGACGGTTCGAGCGGTGGTCGAAGACGGTGACCGGGGCGTCGAGTTGCTCATTCCGCGCTGGGGCGTGGAGTACCAGCTGGCGAAGCCGCCGGAACAACGGCAGTCTTTCGAGCAGGCCGCGGGCATCATTCTCGACAAACTGGGTCTCGCGAGTCGCACGATGCGGATCGAGGTGTTCCCGGACGTGCCGCGCAGCATGGGCCTGGGTGGTTCCGCCGCCCTGGCGGTGGCCATCGTCCGCGCCCTCGACCTGCACTTCAGGCTGGGACTGTCGGATGCGGAGGTCAACGCCCTCGCCTACCTGTCCGAAGAGAACGCCCACGGTCAGCCCAGCGGCATCGACAACACGCTGGCCACCTACGGCAAGCCCCTTGTCTACCGCCGCGGCACGCCGCCCCTGGTGGAGTTGCTGAATGTTCCGGTGCCCCTGTCGATCGTGGTCGGCATGACCCGGAACGAAGGGCTCACGGCCCGGACAGTCGCCAACGTCGCAGAAGCCCGCCAGCGCAACCCGCGCCTCTACGAAAAGATCTTTGATGACATCGATGCTCTGGTCCTGCAAGCCGTGTCCGCGATCCAGGACAATGACGTGACGATGCTCGGCGACCTGATGAATATCAACCAAGGCCTGCTCAATGCGCTGCAGGTCTCAACGCCGGAACTGGAGCGCTTGATCAACGTGGCCCGGGACGCGGGCGCCGCGGGCGCCAAGCTCACGGGCGGCGGTGGCGGTGGCGCAATGCTTGCCCTGTGCAGCGACGCGGCTGTGACCGCAGACGTGCAGCAGGCCATCGAAGGGCAGGGCTTCCGCACGCTGGCCATCATGGCGGGGGAAGGGCAGTGAATCGCCCGCTCCCGGCAGGTGCAACCGGCACACGGAGTTCCCCGGGCTCCAGTGAAGACCTGCTGATCCGGGTCGATGAGGCAGACCGGGAGATCGGCACCGTGCCCAAGACCGCCGGCCATCTCGGCGCGGGCGTCCTCCACCGGGCCTTTTCGGTGTTTCTCTTTGATGCCGCGGGCGCGGTCCTCATCCAGAAGAGGGCCCCAGGGAAAATGCTGTGGCCAGGCTACTGGTCCAACGCCTGCTGCAGTCACCCGCGCCCGGGCGAGGCTGTTGAAGCCGCGGCCCGGCGCCGGGTGCGGGAGGAACTCAGTGTGGAGTGCCGCCTCCGCTTCCTCTACAAATTCATTTACCAGGCCCCGTTTGGCGAGGTGGGTGCGGAACACGAGCTCTGCTATGTGTACGCCGGCTATGCCGTCGGCAGCCTCACGGCCGACCCTGCCGAGATCGCAGACCACCGCTGGCTCCAGCCCGACGACCTGACGACCGCAATCACCGCCAACCCGGACCATTTCAGTCCCTGGATGAAGCTGGAATGGCAGCGCATCACAACCGACTACCTGGACGACATCCGTCAGGAAGCGGAGGGCTGACCGTGGCTAACGTCGTCATCACTGGCAGCACCCGCGGTATCGGTCGTGGTCTCGCGGTCGAGTTTCTCAAGCGGGGCCACAACGTGGTGGTTTCCAGCCGGCGCCAGGGGGACGTCGACAAGGCCAGCGCGGAACTCGCGACGCTAAGCACCGCCAAAGTCACAGGAAAAACCTGCGATGTCACAGTCAAGGCCGATGTTCAGGCGCTCTGGGACCACGCCATCACCACCTATGGTCACGTGGACTTCTGGATCAACAACGCGGGGCGGGCAACCTCCCGCTTCGCCGTTCACGAGTTGCCCGAAGACCTCGTACACACCCTCGTGGACGGCAACCTGAAGGGCAGCGTCTTCGGTTCCCAGGTCGCCATTGCGGGGTTCCGGAAGCAGGGTTTCGGGGCGCTCTACAACATGCTGGGCGGCAGTGCGGATGGCAAGCGCCTGACGCCGAACATGGGGGTATACAGCGCCACGAAAGCCGGCGACCTGGTGCTGACCAAATACCTGGTTGCCGAGAACAAGAATCCGCAGATCACGATCGGCACCATCAGTCCGGGCATGCTGATTACGGAGAACTGGTTCGACGAGCAGAAGCAGATGAGCCCGGAGGCCTGGCAAAAGATTCGCCCGCTGCTGAACATTCTGTGTGACTACGTGGAGACCTCGACGCCCTGGCTGGTAGACCAGATGCTCGCCAACCGGAAGAGTGGCAAGCGGATCGCCTGGATGACCACTGGCAAGATTCTCAGGCGCTTTGTGGGCGCCAGGCTGTTCGGACGGAAGCGTGATCTGTTCGCCCGGTTCGGTCTCTGACAATCTCTGCCGAACCCCTGGTTGTCGTCCGTGGCGCCATGCGCCGCTTCGGTGAGCGCATGGCGCTGGCAGGCGCGGATCTCACCGCGCGCCAGGGCGAAATCCTGGTGCTGCTCGGACCGAACGGCGCGGGCAAGACCACGCTCCTGCGGGCGCTGGCCGGTCGCACCCGGCTCGACGCGGGCAGCATCCGCATTGGCGGCGGCGCCCCGGATGAGCGTACCGTGCGCCGGCGCGTAGGCTTCGTACCCCAGACCATCGCGCTCTGGGGCCACCTGCCCGTCCGCACCAACCTGGAGATTCTCGGCCGACTGGCCGGCCTCGAGGGTCCCGGCATTGCTGCGGCCGTGACCGACGCGCTGGCCTGGTCGGGGCTTGCCGAACGCGCCTCGGAACCGGTCGAGAGGCTTTCCGGCGGCATGCAGCGGCGCATCAACATCGCCGCGGGCACCCTGCATCGACCCGACCTGTTGCTGCTGGACGAACCGGCCGTCGGCCTGGACCCGCTATCGCGCCAGGCCATCCATCGCGTCCTCGAGGGCCTCCGGGACCGGGGCATGGGTCTGATTCTCACCACCCACGATCTCGTCGAAGCCGAGGCCCTGGCGGACCGGGTGGCGGTCCTCGCCGGCGGGGTGGTCCGGGCTGCAGATACGATCCCGATCCTCGTTGGCCGGCTCTTCGGGGCCGATCAGGAAGTCCTGCTGATGCTGGCTGCCGAGCCTGCGCCCGCGCTGCGGGACTTCCTGCGCACCACCCTCTTTTCGCCGACCAACGAAGACCGCATCTGGGTCGGCCGGTTGCGCGGCGGACTGGAGCAGCTGCCCGGGCTGCGCAGTCAGCTGATCCAGGCCGGAGCGGATATCGACGAGCTCCGGGTCCGGCAACCCGGCCTGCACGGCGTTTTCGTGGAACTTACCGGACAGGTGCCGCAGTGATCCTGCCATGACCCTGGCCATGACCCTGGCCATCCTCCGCGCCGCTTTCCTGCTGCTGCTCCGCGACCGGGGCGCGCTGCTGATGGCGCTGGTGGTGCCCGTGGTGTTCTTCATGATCTTTGCCGAGATCTTTGCCACCGCCGCCGGCGACCAACTGCAACTGCGCATCGCCATCGTGGATGAAGTGCGCAGTGACGAGTCGACCCGACTGCTGGCAGCCCTGACCGCCGAGCCGGCCATCCGGCCCGTACCCGCCGAACTGACGCGGGAGTCCGCCCGGGACCAGGTCCGCCGGGGCACGGCGGACGTGGGCCTGATCATTCGCGCCGACGGTGAAAACCTGGCCACAGCGTCTGGCCTGGCTGCGCCCCCGCTGCTGCTGCTGGTGGATCCGTCCCGCAGCGTGACCGCCACCGTGCTCACCGGCCACCTGCAGAGAGCGTACTTCAAAGCCCTGCCCGACCTGGCGGTGGGCCGGGTGGCCGAACTCATCGGCACGGAATTCACCACCTTCACGCCGGACCAGCAGGCCGAGATCGCCGCCGGGTTGCGGGACCTGCGCGCCGGGGCGGGGACGGAGCGCCCCGCAGGCTGGACGTTTGACGAACTGGTCGAGCGGGACAACGTGGCCGGGCAGAACGCGGCACTGAACAACGTCGCCTACTACGCCGGCGCCGTGGCTTTCATGTTCCTGCTGTTCGCGGCGGCCCAGAGCGCGCTGGGTATTCTTGACGATCAGGAGGCGGGCATCCTCGACCGGATAGCGGCGGGGCCCGGGGGCATCGACGTGGTAGTCAATGGCCGCTTCCTCTTCATCGTCCTGCAGGGGCTCGTCCAGACCTGCCTGATCTTCGGCGTGGCGTGGCTGGGCTACGGCGTGGACCTCCCAGGAAATTTCGGCCCCTGGGCCATGATCAGCGTCAGTTCCGCCGTGCTCGCCGCGGGCCTTGGCCTGCTGCTGGTGACAGCCTGCCAGACCCGGGCCCAGGCCCAGGTGCTGCCGACGGTGGTCATCCTCATCATGTCCGCCATCGGCGGCAGCATGGTGCCGCGCTTCTTCATGCCCCACTGGCTGCAGCAGCTGGGCTGGGCGACGCCAAACACCTGGGCGCTGGAAGCCTACAGCGGCGTCTTCTGGCGGAGCGAACCGGCCCTGCAACTGGTGCCGATCTGTTTCAGCCTGTTCGGGATCGGGATCGCGGCGCTGGGGCTCAGTCACTGGTTTGGGCGGCGGTTGGTGCGGGACTGACCGCCGTTTCGTGGGCCGCTTCTCCTCAACTCCACGGTGTAGGAGCGGCTTTAGCCGCGACCTCCTGCCTCAGAAAGCCCGCCGGCCTCACCGCCGGCGGGCTTTCTCCTAAGCGGCGATCGACGGGGACAACAGCGTGGTAAATCCGGATGATTTGGGGCTTTTCCCGGATAGACCCCTAACGGCCGGCGACAACACACTTCGCTTGTGGTACTTGGCGCATACCGTCTATACGCGTTCTGCGTATACTTCCCGTGAAGCTGGTGTTCGTCGAGGCGCCCGCTTTCGCCCGGCACCGCGAGTCCTACCTGAATGATTTCGACTTCAGGCGGTTGCAGGCGGCACTGCTGCACAATCCGCAGGGAGGCAGGGTCATTCCCGGAACTGGGGGCTTGCGAAAACTTCGCTGGACCGATTCTCGACGCGGCAAAGGTAAGCGTGGTGGTCTGCGGATCTTGTACCTCGATCTTCCGGGTGACGATGAAATATGGTTCTTCACGCTGTACGACAAGGACGAGGTCAACGACCTGACCCCACGAGAGAAGGCGCTGCTCAGGAAGGTCGTCGACGAGGAACTCGCTCAAAGGCGAAGGAAGTTGTGACCAGCAAGCGGCGGCTCTTGGACGAGTTGCTTGAAGGCGTGGCCGCCATGCGCGCCGGTCGTTCCGGAAAGATGACCCTGCGCACGCACGTTGTAGAGGAACTACCGCCACTCGCCGTCACCGGCAGTCGAATTCGGGCCACGCGACGGAAGCTCGGCCTGTCGCGGGCCGTGTTCGCACGCCGTCTGCGGGTGTCGACACGAACGCTGGAGAACTGGGAACAGGGCCGCTCGGAGCCGAACGCCCAGGCTGCCGCCCTGATCCTTATGGTGCGGGTATTTCCCGACACGCTGGATCGACTGGCGTTGCTTGGGAAATCGCGGTCCTGAATTCCGGCATCATCCATAGATCGTCTGCCCGCGGGGCAGCGTCCTGCCACCGGTCCCAGGTCACGCCCTGCAGCGCCCGCAGGGCCCCGACGGAAAGGTAAAGCATCTTCCGCGGCGTGCCCACCACCGCCCTCTGGTCCCAGGCGTGGGCGCCCCGCGCCAGAACGATGTTGCCAATATCCCGGTACACGCCCAGCGCCGTGGCCACCGCCCAACCGGAACGAAAGCCAAGCGACTGCAGGCCGGTATCGGCCGACTGATAGTAGCGCTCAGCTTCCGTGAGCAGGCGCCGCACCACGCCGGCCACCGCCCGGCGCTGCTCCGGCTGCGCGATGGCAGCGGTGGGGATCCCCGCCTCTGCCAGCCACTCTGCTGGCAGGTAGCAGCGGCCGTTCCGCGCGTCGTCCACCACATCCCGGGCAATATTGGTGAGCTGGAACGCAATGCCGAGGTCCGCGGCGCGCTGCAGGTTGCCGGTATCCCGCACACCCATGACCAGCGCCATCATCACGCCGACCACTCCGGCCACCCGGTAGCAGTAGAGCAGGGTCTCGTCGATCGTGCGGTACCTGAAACCGGTCACGTCCATCTCGAAGCCGGCCAGCAATTCCAGCGTGTACCGTTCGGGGATCTCGTGTGCCCGCGCCACGCGCTGCAGCCCCAGGAAGACCGGATCAGTCACGGCCTCGCCCCGCAGGGCGCGCTGGGTCTCGGTGCGCAGCTTGACCAGACTCGCCGCCGGGTCATTCGCGGCGTCAGGTCCCGGCCGGGCGGCCGGCGCCATGCCGAGCTCCTGACCGTCGATCTGGTCGTCGCAGTGGCGGCACCAGGCGTAGAGCATCCAGGCGTGGTCGCGGATGGCGGGATCAAACACCCGGGACGCCAGCGCGAAGCTCCGCGATCCCTTGCGGATCATGTCGCGACTGTTGCTGACGACCGCGTCCATCTCAGCCTGCTCCCAGGTCCGCGAGCATCAGGCCTGCCGTGGCCTTGGCGGAACCAATGACGCCCGGTATACCCGCACCCGGGTGGGTGCCAGCCCCCACGAAGTACAGATTGTGAATGCGGTCATCCCGATTGTGAACCCGGAAGAACGCACTCTGGGTCAGGAGCGGTTCCAGGGAGAAGGCGGAACCCAGGTGCGCGTTGAGCTCGGTCGCAAAATCCGCAGGTGTAAAGATGCGCGACGTGACGAGATTGGCGCGTAACCCCGGCAGGGTGTGCTTTTCCAGGGCGTCCAGGATCCGGTCCCGGTACTGGGGCCCCACCACGCTCCAGTCGACCGGTGCCTTGCCCAGGTTTGGCACGGGTGCCAGCACGTAGAACCCGGCCTGGCCGGGTGGGGCCAGCGAGGAATCCGTCCGGGAAGGATTGTGCAGGTACAGGGAGAAATCGTCCGGGAGGATGCCCCGGTCAAAGATGTCCGTGAGCAGCTCCCGGTAGCGCGGCCCGAACAGCACGGTGTGGTGGGCGATCTCCGGGTACTGACGCTTCAGGCCGAAATACACGACGAACAGGGAATTGCTGAAGCGCTTGCGGGTCAGGCGTCGCGCCATCACCTGCCCCCGGTCGGTGCCGGCCAGCAGGGTGGCATAGGTGTGCACCACATCCGCGTTGCTCGCCACCGCGTCCACCACCACGCTCCGGCCGTCGGCGGTGGCCACCTCCGCGGCCCGACCGTTGCGCACCCGAATCTCCTGGACGGGGCAGCCAAGACGCACCTCCCCACCCAGGTCCTGGAACAGGCGGACGAGGGCCCGCACGAGAGCGCCCGTCCCGCCCCGGGGGAAACGCACACCCCACTTCCGCTCCAGCGCATGGATCAGCGCGTAGATCGACGACACCTGGAATGGATTGCCGCCGATCAGCAGCGACTGGAAGCTGAAGGCCTGGCGCAGATGGGGGTCCTTCATGTAGTCGGACACCACGCTGTACACCGAGCGATGACTGCGCAGCTTGATCAGCTGGGGCGCGACCCGCACCATGCTCCACACATCCTGGAAGGGCACGGTTCCCAGCTTCAGGTAGCCCTCGCGGAACACCGCCTCGGAGAATTTGAGGAACTTGCGGTAACCGTCCGCGTCGGCAGGATTGATGCGGGCGATGGCCGTAGCCACCGCATCGGCGTCTGCGTTGTACTCCAGCGTCACCCCGTCCGGCCAGACCAGGCGGTAGAACGGCTCGACGGGCAGCAGTTCAATGTAGTCGCCCGTCGCCCGGCCGCTCAGCGCGAAAAGCTCATCGATGGCATTGGGCGCCGTGATAACCGTCGGCCCCGCATCGAAGGTAAAGCCATCCTGCTCGTACACGTAGGCCCGCCCGCCGGGCCGCTCCCGCTTCTCGAGGAGCACGGTCTGAATACCGGCCGACTGCAGCCGGATGGCCAGCGCCAGACCACCGAATCCCGCCCCAATCACCGCGGCGGACTTGCTCATGATGTCTGGTTGCCTGTGTTCATCAGCGGACGGGTGCTTTCTGGGTGGCAGCAATACCCGGCGAGCGGCTGCTCGACGGCAGGACGTAACGGAGGGCCCGGTGCACGGGTACTGGCGGTGTACCGCTCAGCACGCGGCTGATGTCCATGGCGGTCAGGGCGCCGGCATAGAAGCGGTTGATCACAGACTCGGGCAGCCGGTAGAAGTGCTGGAGGATCCGGTAGCGCTCTGCCGGCGCCGCGGCCAGGAAGAGCATGCGGTTCAGCAGCCGGAAAACCCGCTGCTCCCGCCACCGGCGCGCAACCCGGCGCCTGATCCACGGCGCAACAGCTTGACTGTGGAGGTCGGTCAGGCGCGGCAGCTCGGCGGCGAGGCCGGCGGCTTCGGGCACCGAATAACCGGTGGTGTGGTGAAACAGGCCGGCGCGCAACCCGGACCGGGGCACCTCATCCGCGACGGGCCAGAACCGGGCCAGAGTGGCGTCGAGCACGATGGGCAGGACGCCGGTTTCCTCCCCCAGCAGGGCCTGCACCTGCCAGCCCCGGTCAGCCGCGTAGCCGGCGACGTGTTGCCGCAGGACCGTGGCCTCGAGGGTGCCGGTATCGCTGTAGTAGGTGTCCTCGATCAGCACCTCGGTGGCGGTGAAGGGCAGCACGTAGACGAAGCGGTAACCCTGCTCTTGGGACACCGTCGCGTCCATCAGCAGCGGCCCTGTCATGCCGTGCGGCTCCGCCAGCCGCAGCCGCTGGCCGAGAAACTTCTGGTAGCGCAGTGTGACCCCGGCGGGTACCTCAGCCCCAAGGCCGCGGCCATCCACCACCAGGTCCGCCTTGAGCTGCTCGCCGCCGCGGAGCGTGACTCCGTCTGGGGCCATCGCCACGACGGGTGCGTCAAGCCGCACCCGGTCCCCGAGCGTCCGCATCACCACCTCGTGCAGGTGCTCGGAGGTGAGCGAGTGATAGCTGCCCGGCAGGCGCCGACTACGCCCGGGAAACCGGACGTCGTGGTGGGGCCAGGAGTAGCTGGCCAGGGGTAGAAGCCAGGCGCCGACTGCCGGGGTTACGTCCGTGCCGTGCCAGGACCAGGTGTGCTTGCCGCCAAGGCAGCTCGCGCTTTCCAGAAGTGTCACGGACACGTCGGGCCGCAGTGCACGGAGCCGCAGACCCAGCAGGCAGTTGGCCAGACCGCCGCCCACCAGTACCACCGACCGGGTCATGGCCGGGGTTCCACGGGAGATAGCGCAGCCACCTGAGCAGCCACCTCCTCAGCGAGGGCAGCCGTCCATCGACCGCGGAAGCGCGCCACAAGCTGGCCCTTGGCATCGAACAGGAGCAGGTTGGGCAACGCCGTGTCGAGGGCGAAGGCCGTCGCCCACTGGCGCTCCGGATCCATGAGCACCGACACCCCCACCGGCACGCGCTTGCGGAGGGTCGCAGCCGTGCGGTCGAGGTCCACGCGCACCGTGCCGGGCACGTCGCCGGGTACGTCGCCGGGTACGTCAATGGGCAGATCCACCACGTTCAGAAAGCGAATGCCCGGCACCCGCTTGGTCAGGTCCCGCTCCCACTTCTCGATCAGGGGCAGGGCCTTGATGCCAACCACCAGGGCGATCACCGGCGCCCCGGCGCGCCGCGCCAGCGAATCCACCGTACCGTACTGGTCACTAAACTCGGCATCGGCCCGGAGGCCGGAATCCCCGGCAGCGGCAGTGCTCAGCATCAGCATCAGCATCAGCAGGGTAAGGGTCCCGAGAGTGTGCATGCCGGGTGCTCTGCAGCAGGTGCGCCGGACAGCGGCGCGGGGCCGCCATTGTACCGGCGGGCGGGTGCTAGAGGCTGATCAGCCCCCGGTCGACCAGCTGCTCCGGGGAGCTGAATTCCACTGAGCCCGCGTAGGCAAAGGAGAATGACGGCTCCGCCCGCAGCCGGGCCGCCACTTGGTCGTAGGCCAACACGGCGCCCGGTGTCGCCCGGCGCTCGCGAACCCGGCTGAGCTTCAGGGCAATGGCGCTGCAGAAGCGGAAGTGGAGCAGCGCCATGCGCGGTTCGTCGAAGTTCAGCTCAAAGGGGTACACCGTGTGAGGATCCCGGTAGACGATCCCGGGCTCCAGCACCAGCGCCGTCTTGGCCAGCCAGCCAAATTCCGGGCGCGGGCGTATCGCACGCATCTCCGGACCGCCCCGAATGTTCAGCCGCGGAAAGCGGTCACGGCGCCAGTCTGCAGGCCTCTCAATGGTGTAGCCATCACCGTCAAAGAGCGGACAGGCGGCAAGGAGATCGCCGTCCCCGGCGGGACGGGACGTGAGGACTGGTCCGGCACCGTACATGTCGAGCATGATCGAGTTGACCACTTGCAGGCCTCTGGCCCGCATCCCGGCGGCAAAGGCCTCAAGGCTGACCGCAGGCCAGCCCGGGTAGACTGCGGTCTCGTCCGCATCGACGCTGAGGCACCAGCTGGCCCGGGCATAGCGCTCGAGCAACAGGGTCCGCCAGACGGCGCTGGCGGAAGACAGCAGGAAGTCGCCCCGGTGCCGGTACACGTCGCAGTCCGGCTGCGCGAGGAGGTACGGGAGCGTGCCATCCACGGAAGCGTTGTCGATAAAGGCGAAGCGCCCGGCGCCGGCGGCCCGGTGGTGCCGCAGAAAGTGGGGCAGGTGCGTGATCTCGTCCCGGACCGAGGCAATCACGACCCCCCTGCCCGGGGGCAGCGGCCGCACCTGCAGGGACTCAAGGTCCCGTGCGGCTTCGGCCATGCGGCCGGACAGCTCGGCGCGCCAGGCTCGGACATGCTCGGGGGTCAGTGTCACAGCTCTTCCAGGGGCGATGGCTCATGGCCGCGAAAGAGATTGTATGCGGGTAGCGAACGGCGCGTCCCGGCGGCGCTGCTAGAACTCGAAGCGCCAGCCGACCAGGACTTCCTCGTCAGCGGGGTTCAGGGAGAACTCCAGGGCGGGCGCCCGGTTATCCCCGGCAAACAGTTCCCCGGAAAAGACGTTGAAGGCATAGAGCGCCGGCGGCTCGCCGGGATCAGCGGGTACAGCGCCATCAGCGACCAGGAACGGCGGCGCACTCCAGGCGGTTTGGGGCGGGAACGACTCAAGGCCGGTGAGCAGCGAATCCGCGTTGGCGACCGCAGGCAGTTGCCCCACCATAGCCATCACGATCGCTGTGGGGAGCCAGCCGAACTGCCCGTGCAAGGAACGCATCAGCGGAACCTCGGACCGGAAAGAATGCTGCCGGTACAGTCTCAAGACCCGGGGTGGATACTAGAAACAAGCCCACCGCGATTCCGGCACCGTGTCACTCTTCGAGCGGGCCCCGGGCGCTAAAAAACAGATTCGGTTAAGTGAGCGCTACAACAAGTCACATGGACCAGCGGCAGGGAGCGCGTGGGCTTCCCGACTTCCGTCTTCTAGGCGTCGAGGGCGCTCCGCAGGGCGTCGATCAGGTCCTCCACGTCCTCCAGCCCCACCGACAGGCGGACGAGTCCGTCCGTCAGGCCGATCCGCTGGCGCTCGGCGGGTTCTACAGCCGCGTGGGTCATGGTCACGGGGTGAGTAATCAGGGACTCCACGGAGCCCAGGTTCTCGGCGAGAGTCCAGAGGCGAATGCGGTCCATGAGCGCCTTGCCGGCGGCCACCCCGCCCACAAGTTCGAAGGACAGCATGGCGCCGTAGCCCGAGGCCTGACGAGTGGCCAGGTCGTACTGGGGAAACGACGGGAGTCCCGGATAGTTCACGGCCGTGACTTTCGGCTGCGTCTGCAAAAACCGGGCAATGGCCAGTGCATTGGCCGATTGCCGGTCCATGCGCACCGACAGTGTCTTGCACCCCTGGAGCGTCAACCATGCCACCTGTGGTGACATGATCATCCCTGCAGCGTTCATGATGTAGCGAATGGCCTTGGACTGCTCTTCCGTGCTGACGACGAGCGCGCCCCCGACCGTGGCGTTGTGGCCGTCGAAGTACTTCGTCGTACTGTGAATGACCATGTCCGCACCCAACTCAAGAGGCCGCTGGTAGTAGGGTGTGAGGAAGGTGTTGTCCACGGCATGCAGAATGCGGTGCTCCCGCGCCACGTCGGACACTGCCTTCAGGTCAGTGAGCTTGAGGGTGGGGTTGGCCGGCGTCTCGGTGAGGATGAGCCGGGTGTTCTTGCGGATCGCCTTGCGGACGTTGGCGGCGTCAGCCGTATCCACAAAGGAAAAGTCCACGCCAAAGCGGGAATACACCTTCGTGCTCAGCCGGTAGGTGCCGCCGTAAACCATCTCGGAAATGATCGCGTGATCCCCGGCATTCAGGTATGCCAGGAAGAGGCCGTTGATCGCCGCCATGCCGGTGCCAAAGCAGATCGTGTCGGAACCACCCTCAAGGTCCGTCAGCTTGTTTTCCAGCGCACGGACGGTGGGATTGGCGGAACGGGAATAGGAGTAACCCTTCTCCAGGTACCGATCCACCGACTCCTGGACGAAGGTGGTGGTCTGGTAGATGGGGGTAAGAATGGCGCCGGTCACGGGATCGGGCACCACGCCACTGTGGACCTGCCGGGTGGTGAAGCCAGGCTTCTTGCTGGTCATGGCTGGTCGCTCTCTAAAACTGGTCGTCGGACAGGGCCAGGAGCGTGTCGGGGCCGGATTGCACGGCCCGCAGGTGCGCAGTCGCCAGGGGCAGGAACTGCTCCGCGTAGAAGCGGGCAGTGACGAGCTTGGCCTTGAAGAAGTCCCGGTCGGGTCCGGTCGCCCCGGCCGCCAGTCGCTCGTGGGCAATCAGGGCGCCCCGGGCCAGCTGCCAGCCGCCGGTGACCGTCCCCAGCAACATCAGCACATGGTAAGAGGCGGCGCCGGGCGCAGCCGGGTGCCGGGCGTGATTGGCCGCCAGCCAGGCGCCGGCCGCCTCGACGGCCTCCCGCCCTTCGCGCAGGCCCCGGTTCACGACCTCCAGGTCCGCCACCTTCGCCAGTTCGGCTTCAAAGGAACGCAGGTCCAGGACGAGGGACCGCAGTGACGCACCGCCATCCCGCAGGATCTTGCGACTGACCAGGTCGTTGGCCTGGATGCCGGTGGTGCCTTCGTAGATCGTCGTGATGCGGGCGTCCCGCATGTATTGGGCGACGCCAGTCTCCTCCACGTAGCCCATACCACCATGAACCTGCAGACCCAGGGAGGTCAGCACCTGACTCATCTCGGTGGACCAGCCTTTCACCACTGGCGTCATCAGCTCGACGCGGGCCTGGTGGTGGGCACGCGTGGCCTCATCCGGGTGACGGCGGCCCAGGTCCAGGTCGGCTGCTGTCACGTAGGTGATGCTGCGCATCGCCTCGATGTAGGCCTTCATGGTGAGCAGCATGCGACGCACGTCCGCGTGGCCGATGATCGAGGTACGGCCCGCCTCCCCTGCCACCCGGCCCTGAACCCGGTCCTTCGCGTAGGCCAGGGCGCTCTGGTAGGAGCGCTCGGAGACGGCGACACCTTCAAGTCCCACGCCGAGGCGGGCATGATTCATCATCGTGAACATGGCGGCGAGGCCGTTATTCAGCTCACCGACCAGGTAGCCGACCGCCCCGTCAAAGGACATCACGCAGGTCGGGCTGCCGTGGATCCCGAGCTTGTGCTCGACGGACAGCGGCCGCAGACTGTTCCGCTCCCCGGGCGTGCCGTCGGCCTTCAGCAGAAACTTGGGCGCCAGGAACAGCGAGATTCCCCGCACGCCGGGCGGCGCGTCGGGCAGCCGGGCCAGCACCAGGTGCACGACGTTTTCCGTCATGTCGTGGTCGCCCCAGGTGATGTAGATCTTCTGCCCGCTGATCCGGTAGTGATCCCCCTCCGGCACCGCCTGGGTGCGCAGCGCCGCCAGATCAGTACCCGCCTGGGGTTCCGTGAGATTCATCGTGCCGGTCCACTCGCCGGCCGTCATCTTGGGCAGGTAGGCCTTGCGCAGCTCGGGAGAGCCATGGGCTTCGATGGCCCGGGCCGCGCCTTCCGAGAGCAGCGGGCACAGGGACCAGGCCAGATTGGCCGAGCACCACATCTCCTCGATGGCCACGCCAAACAGGAACGGCAGGCCCTGCCCGCCGAACTCCTCCGGGGCCGTGACCCCCGACCAGCCCCCGGCCTTGAACTCCCGGTAGACGGCCTTGAACTCCTCGGGAACGACCACCCCGCCGTTCTCGACACGGGTTCCCTGCCGGTCGCCAATAGCGTTGGTCGGGCTGAGCACGCTCGCTGCCAGCTCGGCGGCCTGCTCGAGAATGGCCTCGGCGGTTTCCGCCGTCGCCTCCCCGTAACCCGGCAGCCGGGTGATCCGGTCCAGACCTGCCAGGTCGCGGATGGCAAAAAGCATTTCGCGGACGGGAGCCTGATAGTCAGCCATGGGCGTAACTCTTTGTGGTTGCTCTTACTCTTGCAGGAGCGCCGTGTAGGAGCGCCTTTAGGCGCGATGCCAGTCGTCCGGCAATGTAGCGCGCCGGTCGGCGCTCCTACAAGGCGGAATCGCGCCTAAAGGCGCTCCTACAGGGCGCTCCTACAGGGCGCTCCTACTGCAAGTTACGCCCGCTGGCGGGAGTCCCTCTTCCGGTCGGTCTCCAGGAGCAGCTTCTTGCGAAGCCGGATGCTGGTGGGTGTGACCTCCACCAGCTCGTCGTCGTCGATGAACTCCAGGGCCTGCTCCAGCGACATCCGGATGGGCGGCGTCAGGATCAAATCTTCGTCCGTTCCCGCTGCCCGGATGTTGGTGAGCTGCTTGGCCTTGGTGGGATTCACCACCAGATCGTTGCCGCGGCTGTGGATGCCACACAGCATGCCCTCGTACACGGGATCCCCATGGCCAATGAACAGGCGGCCGCGCTCCTGCAGGTTGAAGAGCCCGTAGGCCAGGGCCTTGCCAGGCACCATGGACACCAGCACCCCGTTGTTCCGCTGGCCAATGGCCGCGGCAATGCGCCGGTCGTACTTGTCGAAGACGTGGTAGAGGAGGCCCGTGCCGGCCGTGCAGGTGAGGTACTCGGTGCGGAACCCGATCAGCCCCCGGGCCGGGATGCGGTATTCGAGACGCAAGCGCCCGCTGCCGTCCGGGGTCATGGTGAGGAGTTCACCCTTGCGCTCGGCAAGCCGGCTCATCACAGCGCCCTGGTAGGCTTCCTCAAAGTCTACGGTCAGCTGTTCCCAGGGCTCGCAGGTCTCGCCGTCGATCTCCTGCAGGATGACTTCCGGCCGGGACACGGCCAGCTCGTAGCCTTCCCGGCGCATGTTCTCGATCAGGATCGAGAGGTGCAGCTCGCCGCGGCCCGAGACCTGAAACTTGTCGGGGTCGCCGGTGGGCTCCACGCGCAGCGCAACGTTGTGCTTGAGTTCGCGCTCCAGGCGTTCCTTGATGTGGCGGCTGGTGAGGAACTTGCCCTCCTTGCCGGCGAAGGGTGACTTGTTGACCTGAAAGGTCATGGTGATCGTTGGCTCATCCACCTTCAGGGGCGGGAGGGCTTCAGGATGCTCCCGGTCGCACACCGTGTCGGAGATAAAGAGCTCCTCGATGCCGCTGAACACCACGATGTCGCCGGCACTCGCCTGCTCCACCTTGTAGCGGTTCAGGCCCAGAAAGCCGAAGAGCTCGCCGAGCTTGCCCATGCGGACCTTGCCGTCGGCGCCCACGATGCTGACGGTGGTGCTCGCTGTCGCCCGACCACGGGTGATACGGCCGATGCCCAGCATGCCCACGTAGGAGTCGTAGTCGAGGCTGGAAACCTGCAGCTGCAGGGGCCCTTCCGGATCCACTGCCGGGGGCCGGACGTGCTGCACGATGGCCTCGAAGAGCGGCGTCATGTCACCGGAGCGGACGTCGGGCTCCAGTCCTGCATAGCCGTTGAGAGCCGAGGCGTAGATCACCGGGAAATCGAGCTGGGCGTCCGTCGCGCCCAGGCGGTCAAACAGCTCAAAGGTCTGGTCCAGGACCCAGCCGGGGCGCGCGCCATCACGGTCGACCTTGTTGATGACCACGATGGGCGTGAAGCCCTGGGCAAAGGCCTTCTGGGTGACAAAGCGGGTCTGGGGCATGGGGCCATCGACCGCGTCGACCAGCAGCAGGACGCTGTCCGCCATGGACAGCACGCGCTCGACCTCACCACCGAAGTCGGCATGGCCCGGGGTGTCGATGATGTTGATCCGGTAGTCCTGCCAGAGAATCGCCGTATTCTTGGCCAGGATCGTGATGCCCCGCTCCTTCTCAATGGCATTCGAGTCCATGGCCCGGTCGGGCAACTGGAAGCGGGAATCCAGCGTGCTGGACTGACGCAGGAGCTTGTCCACGAGGGTGGTCTTGCCATGATCCACGTGGGCAATAATGGCGATGTTCCGCAGCTTGGAGGCCGCAGGGGCGGACAGATCATTCATGGGGGGAAGCCGGGGGTACGATGGTCGCGAATTATAGAGGGGCCGCGAGGCAGACGCACACTTTGTGACTGGCGGCCTGGCCGACTACCGCGAAACCCGGTGTAAAATCGTGGCTGGGCGCGGACTTGGGCTTCTCCCGAATGGCACTGCAACGCAGTCTTTTCCCGGTCTTCCTTGCCGTTCTGGCCGCCATAACTTTGGGGCTGACCGGGTGCAGCAGCCCGCCGAGGGCACCGGATGCTCGGTGGGGGTCAGCCATCGCTGGCGCGCAACCCGCCGACCCTGTGCGCATTCAGGTCGTTACCACCGCCATGCAGATGGTAGGTGTCCCCTATAAATGGGGCGGTTCCACGCCCCAGGGCTTCGACTGCAGTGGCCTGGTGCAGTACGCCTATAGCAACGCCGGCCGGCGCCTCCCCCGCACGGCGGCGGCCCAGATGGACGCCTCCGCGCCCCTGACTCTCGAGCGGGCAGAAGCCGGCGACCTGCTGTTCTTCAGGGACGGCAGCCGCACCTCCCACGTGGCCATCTACCTGGGCCAGGGCCGATTCGTGCACGCGCCCCGCACGGGGGGAGCGGTGTCGGTCGACACCTTCGGCAACGCCTACTGGCGCATGCGCTTTGCCCGGGCCGGGCGCATTTAGACCACCAACTGAGTTAGCGCAGTTTCGAGAAAATTCAGCCGGTTTCTTCGCTTCCTTTGCGTCTCCCGCTCTCCATAACCTTGCCGTGATCGTCGCCTTCTTCGCAAGGCAGTGCTAGCATTGTTGCTAGCACTCCGGGGAAAGGCGCATGGCACAGCTGCTGATACGTAACCTTGAGGACGATGTGGTGGAAGCCCTGAAAAAACGCGCGGTGGCCCAGGGCCAGTCGCTTGAACAGTCGTTGCGTGAGTTGTTGCGTGACGCAGCGCTTCCGGAGGTGACCCGACGTCTTGCCATCATCGACCGCATTCGAGCCATGGGGCTCCCGACCAAGCGGCCATCGGACAGCACCAAGCTTATACGCGAGGACCGGGACCGTTGATCCTGGTCGTAGACGCCAGCGTCGCTACCAAATGGTTTTTCGTGGAGTCCGGCGCTCAATGGGCTCGTGAGCTTGCAGAGGGCAAGGACGTCTTGATTGCCCCGGACCTGATCGTTGCAGAGGTCTGCAACACCGCCTGGAAAAAGGTCTCCCGCGCCGAAGCCAGTGCAGACCAGGCCAGGGCCGTGACTGTTGCGCTGCCGAAGATATTTCGCGAACTGGTGTCCTGCGCTGCCCTGGTCCCACAGGCGCTGGATCTCGCACTGGAACTGCACCACCCGGCTTATGACTGTTTCTACCTCGCACTTGCAGAACTGGCCCATGCCGACCTGGCGACTGCAGACACCAACCTTGCTCGAAAACTCCTTCGGACGGGATTTCCCCGCAGCAGACTCCGCCTCATCGGGGAACCGTCAACCGGGTAGGAGTCTCAGCGCCAGGTTCCCAAGCGCCAGTCCGAGGATGACCAGCCAGGTGGCAATGACCCCGCTGAAGCGCCCCGCACTCCGCCCCGACGTCTGATTCAGGCCCAGCGCGTGCGACACCCGGGCGATCAGCAGTCCCGCTCCAGCCACATGCACTGCCCACCAGGCCCCCCCGCCGGATTCGAGGAAGGCCAGCAGCAGCAGGGCGAAGGGGACGTACTCCGCAAAATTGCCGTGGATGCGGACAGCCCGCTCGAGTTCCGGATTCTGGCCCGTTCCGAGGCCAACCTTGAGACGGATGCGGTTCTGGGCGACGCGATAACTCAGGACGATATAGAGAATCGCAAGCAGGCTGGCGTAGATGGCGGTGATCCCGACGGACATGGCGCTCTCCTAAAGTAGGTGTCTGGCGTATTGCTCGCGTAACTGGAGCTTGTTGATCTTGCCGGTACCGGTATGGGGAATGTCGGCGACAAAGATCACGTCATCGGGCACCCAGAAGCTCGCCACATGGGGTGCGATAAAGGCCAGCAGGTCGTCCCGGGACACTGACGCGCCGGGCTTCCGCACCACGATCAGCACGGGCCGCTCCGACCACTTGGGGTGAGCCACACCGATGACCGCAGCCTCGGCGACGGCCGCATGGCCCACGGCCAGGTTCTCCAGCTCGATGGAGCTGATCCACTCGCCACCGGACTTGATGACGTCCTTGGTCCGGTCAGTGATCTGCAGGTACCCCGCCGGGTCGATCGTGGCCACGTCTCCGGTCTCGAACCAGCCGTCCGCCCGGTGCGTGTCGCTCCCTGCAGCGCCGTAGTAGCCACTGGCGATGAACGGGCCGCGAACGTGCAGGGCGCCGAAAGTGCGCCCGTCCCACGGCAGCTCCTGCCCGTCGTCGGCGACGATCCGCAGCTCGACACCAAACACACCGCGCCCCTGCTTGACCCGGAGCGCACGCCGGGCCTCGGGCGGCAAGTCCTCCTGACCCGGCTTGGGGGAATTGAAGGTGCCCAGCGGCGACGTTTCCGTCATCCCCCAGGCGTGGTGAGTCTCGACGCCATGGCGGTCGCGGAACTCATCCATGATCGCCTGCGGACAGGCGGCGCCACCCACCACCGTCCGCTTCAGACTCGGAACCCGGGCACCGGAGGCGGCCAGATGCTGGAGCAGCGCAAGCCACACGGTCGGAACGCCGAGCGCCATCGTCACCTGTTCACTGTTGATCAGGTCGACCAGCGTGGCGGGATCACCCGCGCCGCGGCCGGGCAGGACGAGCTTGCTGCCCACCATGGGTGCGATGAAGGGTATGCCCCACGCGTTCACATGGAACATGGGCACCACCGGCAGGATCGTATCCACCGCCCGGACCCCCATGACGTCTGCACTGGCGGCTGCCATCGCGTGGAGAACGCTGGAGCGGTGGCTGTAGAGAACGCCCTTGGGATCACCCGTAGTCCCCGAGGTGTAGCAGAGCGAACTGGCACACCGCTCGTCCAGGTCGGGCCAGGGGTAGTCGGGAGGCTCACTCTCCAGCAGCGCTTCATAGCAGCGGGCCGTCCCCCGCGGTGGGGTGGAGGACGCCGCGAGCATATGGCCCGGCCCCGTCATGAACACCAGGGTCTGCACCGCCGTGAGGTGCGGCGCCAGTCTGGCCAGTAGCGGGGCAAACTCAGGCGAAGCAAACAGAACGGTGGCGCCGCCAGCGTTGATGATCCAGGCGATCTGTTCAGGGAGCAGCCGCGGATTTACCGTGTGCAGGATCCGGCCGGAGCAGGCCACCGCGTAGAAGAGTTCGAGGTGGCGGAAATCATTCCAGGCCAGCGTCGCCACCCGCGCCCCGGCCGGCAGTCCGAGGCGGTCGAGGGCGTGAGCGAGACGGGCAGCGCGCTGGAAGACCTCGGCATAGGTGCAGCGATGCCGCGGATGATCCGCGGTGATGCTCACCACCTGCTGTTCCCCGTGATTACGCTGCGCGTGGCGCAGGATGCCGGTGATCGTAAGCGGCACGTCCATCATCAGACCCTGCATACCTGACCTCCCCTGACGAACTCTGCGAGACCCGGCCATTCTCCCGAACCGATGCCGGGATCAAAAAAGCCGAAGTGGCCGATGGCCCTGCCGGCCGGATTCCTGACGCCCAGATCAATGAACTCCCGCTCGGCGTTGGGAAACCAGTCGTGCCACGTCAGCAGGGCCCGCCGGGTCGCCAGATCATCGTCCTCGACGTAGTAAGTGCGCAGCTGGCAGCGGACGTCGGCATAGAACTGGGGTTGCGGCCCGACGGTGGCACTCCGGATATAGTCCGGGTCCCTGCCCCACTGGGCCCACTGCCGCGCCACGCCGGAGGGAATGTCCTGACCGAGACCAAAGCGGGACGCCGGAAAGCGGGCGAAGAGCGGCGTGAGCAGGGGGATCACGACGTACCAGAGGCCGAAGACCCGGGCCCGCCCCATACCGTCCCAATGCCGCCAGTACCCGGACTGGGTCGCGACCCCCACCAGGCCATCAACCCGGCGGATTTCCGGCGTGATGCCGAGGAGTTGTCCACCGACTGAGTGGCCGAGGACCACCAGCCGCTCCGGTGCGTGGGTCGCGCGCAACCACCGGAGGACTGCCGGAAAATCCTCCCGGCCCCAGTCCTCCAGCCGGACCCGCCTGACGCGAGGGCCATCCAGAAGAGAGTCGCCCATGCCCCGGTAGTCGTAGGTGACCACGCCGATCCCCTGCTCCAGCAGGTGCCCGGCAAGATGCCGGTAGAAGCGCCGGCGGACGCCCATCGCGGAATTGATCACCAGCCAAGGCCCGGGCGTGACGGGGCTGTACACCGTCGCCTGAAGACGCTGGCCATCGCTGGTGGTGATAGCAACGTCGGTACTCATCCGGCCTGCACCACGGCGCCGGTCTTGAGCAGCGCATCGATCTCGGTGTCGGCAAAGCCAGCTTGAAGCAGCACAGCCCGGGAGTCGGCGCCGGGTCGCACCGGCGCCCGCGGCACCGCGGGCACAGTGGCACTGAAGCGGGGCGCCGGCGCATTCTGCCGGACGCCGTTGAGTGTGATGAAGGCCTTGCGCGCCACGTTATGGGGATGCTGGCTGGCCTCGCTCACGGTGAGCACCGGCGCGACGCAGGCGTCCGTACCTTCCAGAAGGGCACACCACTCGGCCCGGGTCTTCGTCAGGAACACCGCGGCGAGTTCGGCCTTCAATGCTGGCCAGCGGGGACTGGTAACGGGCAACGGCCCGAGGCCCTGGTCACCAAAGCGGTTGGGGTCGAGCCCGGCCAGACGGATCAGCGCCTGATAAAAAGCCGGCTCGATAGCGGCCACTGCCACGTACTTGCCGTCGCTGGTCGCGTAGGTGGAATAGAAATGGGCAGCACCGCTGAGGAAGTGGGTGCCCGGCTGCTCGTCGAAGATCCCCGCCGCGCGAAAGCCGTGGAACATCGCCATCAGGGCATTGACCCCGTCGAGCATGGCCGCGTCCACCACCTGACCCCGACCGGAGCGCTGCGCCTCGAGCAGCCCGCAGACGAGACCGAAGGCCAGCAGCATGCCACCGCCGCCGAAGTCAGCCAGCAGATTGAGGGGCGCCACCGGCGGCTGTCCCGGCAGGCCGAGCGCGCTGAGCGCCCCGGCCAAAGCGAGAAAATTCAGATCGTGCCCCGGGCTCCGGGCCAGCGGCCCCTCCTGGCCCCAGCCGGTCACCCGGCCATACACGAGGCGGGGATTTCGCTCCAGGCACACGTCGGGGCCGATCCCCAGGCGCTCGGCGACGCCGGGCCTGAACCCCTCGAGCAGCGCATCGGCGCGCGCCACCAGCCGAAGGAAGGTTCGGGCGCCGGCCTCGTGCTTGAGGTTCAGCACAATGCTGCGCCGGTTGCGCCGGAGTGGATCGACGGTTGCCAGCGGATCAGCGCCCGGTTTATCCACGCGAATCACGTCGGCGCCCATGTCCCCGAGCAGCATGCCGCAGAAGGGTCCCGGCCCGATGCTGGCCACTTCGAGGACCCGGAGCCCCGCCAGCGGACCCATCAGTCCCCGGTGGGCGCCTTGCCGGCGTTCTTCTTGCGGGGATCCAGGCCGATCGACCGGGCGATGATCTCACGCATCACTTCGGAAGATCCCGCGTAGATTCTCGACACCCGCGCGTCCCGGTACATTCGGGAGATGCGGTACTCGTCCATGTAACCCGCCCCGCCGTGAAGCTGCACGCACTCGTCAGTCACCCGCCCTTCGAGTTCGCTGCAGTAAAGCTTGGCCCGGGCCACGTCCGCGGCGGTCAGCCGCCCGGCGTTGAACTCCATGACGCAGTGATCGACAAACACCTGCGCAATGTCGATCTGCGTGCGCATGTCCGCCATCTTGAAGCGGTTGACCTGAAAGTCCCCCACGGCCTGGCCGAAGATCCGGCGCTCCCGAACGAAATCGAGGGTCAGGTCGAAGGCGACCTGGCTCGCCGCCACATACTGGGCCGCAGAGATCAGTCGCTCCTCCACCAGGTACTCCATCAGGTAGTAGAAGCCGCGGGACGGGTCGCCCAGTACATTCGCCTTCGGCACGGTTACGTTCTCGAAGAACAGCTCCGCCGTGTCCTGGGAGTTCAGCCCCATCTTCTTCAGATTCCGGCCCCGGGCGAACCCGGGCATGCCCCGCTCCAGCAGGAACAGGCCGAGCTGCCGTCCGCCTTGTTGCGGAGGACCGGTACGCGCAGCAACGACGAAGACGTCGCCGTTGATGCCGTTGGAGATGTAGGTCTTGGAGCCGTTCAGGAGGTAGTGGTCGCCCCGGTCCTCCGCCCGGGTCTTCATGGCTGCCAGGTCGCTGCCGGCGCCCGGCTCCGTCATGGCGATGCCGAGGATCGTTTCCCCCCGGGCGCACCGGGGCAGGAAACGCTGCTTCTGCTCCGCCGTGCCGAGCCCCTCGATGTAGGGCGCCACGAGCCGGGAATGCAGCGTGAAGTAGAGCCCGCTGTCGCCGTAGCGCAGGTTCTCTTCGAGGAGAATCTGCTCGTAGCGAAAATCCCGGATACCGGCGCCGCCGTACTGCTCGTCCGCCTGCATGAGCAGCAGGCCCTGCTCGCCAGCCTTAAGATAGATTTCCCGGTCCACCTGGCCCGCGGCGTGCCAGCGATCCCTGTGGGGCTCTACTTCCTTCTGGAAGAAACGCCGCGCCGAGTCCCGGAACATCTGGTGCTCGGGCTCAAAGAGATGTCGCTCCATGCTTCAGGCAGCAGAGCGGCGCGGGGTGGGGTTGGCGGACGGGTAAAACAGTTGGTTCTTCGCCGCCCGGTCCCGGAGCGAGGCCGGTACCTGGAAGCGTGGCCCATAGGCCGCAGCCAGGCGGTCGCACTCGACGACAAAGGCCTGCAGGCCGATCGTCTCGATGAAGGAGAGCGTGCCGCCCGTCCAGGGTGGATAGCCCCAGCCGAGGATCGAGCCGATATCCGCATCGGCGGGCTCCGTGACCACGCCTTCATCGAGGCACCGGACGGTCTCGACAGCCTGCGCGTAGAGCAGGCGCTTCTTCACTTCTGCCACATCGGGCTGCTGCGCCGCCGGCGGATACACCGCGGCTATGCCTGGCCAAAGGTGCTTCTTGCCGTCTTTTGGATATTCGTAGAAGCCTTTACCGAACTTCTTGCCCTTACGGTCCAGGTCTACCGCAAATTTCAGAGCCACCGCGATGGCGGAAGGCCCGGTGTACTTGTCGCCCAGGTCCAGTTGCGTCTGCTGGTGGATCCTGGCCGACAGCTCCAGGCTGACTTCGTCGTGCACCGCCAGCGGGCCCACAGGCATCCCCGCCTGCTTGCCAGCGTTCTCGATCAGTGCCGGCAGCACCCCTTCCTGCAGCAAGGCCATGCCCTCGTTGCAGTAGGTCATGAAGACCCTGCTGGTATAGAAGCCACGGCTGTCGTTGACCACGATGGGCGTCTTCTTGATCTGCTGCACGTAGTCGAGCGCCCGGGCCACGGTTTCCGGTGCGGTCTTGCGCCCCAGAATCACCTCGACCAGTGGCATCTTGTCCACCGGCGAGAAAAAATGCAGACCGATGAAGTTCCCGGGGCGCTGTGACGCTTCAGCGAGGCCCGTGATCGGGAGCGTGGAAGTGTTCGAGGCGAACACCGCCGTTTGGGGAATCACGGCCTCCGTCTTCCGGGTGACGTCCGCCTTGATGTCCCGGCTCTCAAAGACCGCCTCGATCACCAGTTCGCAGCCCTTGAGGTCCGCATAGTCCGTGGTGGGGTGAATACGCGCCAGGATGGCGCTCATCTCATCGGCTTGCGTGCGGCCCTGCTCCACCCGCTTCTGGAGCAGCGCGCGAGAGTAGTCCTTGCCCTTCCCGGCAGCCTCGGGCGTACTGTCCAGCAGGACCACGTCCATGCCTGCCCGGGCAGACACGTAGGCAATGCCGGCACCCATCATGCCGGCGCCGAGCATGCCGAGCCGCGTGACCTTCGACTTCGGAACGCTCGCGGGACGACGCGCCAGCTTGTCCGCGGCGCCCTTGTTGATGAACAGCGTGCGGGTCATGTTCCGGTAGACGGGATTCAGCAACAGGCTGGTGAAGTAGCGCGCCTCGATCTTCAGTCCGGTATCGAAGGGCACGAGACTGCCCTCGTAGACGGCGGACAGAATCGCGATCGGCGCCGGATAGTTGTGCTGGGTCTTGTCGGCGATGAGCGCGGAGCCCGCCATGAACGTCTGCTGGGCCCCCGGGTGCAGAGCCCCGGCCCCGCCGGGCCAGCGAAAGGCCTTCTTGTCCCAGGGCTGCACGGGATCGGCTGTCTCGAGCAGCCACCGGCGCGCCAGGGTCAGCAGCTCGGCGGGAGCGGCGAGCGCGTGCACGATGCCCAGCGCCTTGGCCTTCTCCGGTTCGACATGCGTGCCCTGGGTCATCAGCTCCAGCGCCGGCTGGAGGCCGATCAGCCGGGGCAGGCGCTGGGTCCCGCCAGCGCCGGGCAGGAGGCCGACCTGGACCTCCGGCAAGCCCACGACCGCCTTGGGATCGTTGCTCAGCACACGAAAGTGGCAAGCCAGGCACAGCTCCAGGCCGCCGCCGAGCGCCGTGCCATTGATAGCGGCGGCGATGGGCTTGCCGCCGGTCTCCAGCTTGCGGAGGACAGCCGAGTACCGACTGATCTCCCGCATCAGCTCCGGCCCGCTGACGCCGCTGCCGTAGATATTCACAATATCCATAAGGTCCGCGCCGGCAATGAACGCCGCCTTGCCGGAGGTGATGATGACGCCCTTGATTGCTGCATCACCGAGGATGCGGTCGACGGCGCTGGCCAGCTCGGCGGTGAACGCCGGCGTGATGACATTCATCGACCGGTCGGGCACGTCAATCGTGAGGGTGGCGATGCCCTGGGGATCGACACCAATATGAATGCTCTGCTTGTTGTCCTTGCTCATGCGTTACACCCGCTCGATGATCGTGGCCGTGCCCATGCCGGCACCGATGCACAGGGTGACCAGCGCCGTCCCCTGCTGCCGGCGCTCCAGTTCGTCCAGCACCGTGCCGAGGATCATCGCCCCGGTCGCGCCCAGGGGGTGCCCCATGGCGATGGCGCCGCCGTTCACGTTGATCCGGTCGTGGGAGACGTTGAGGACCTGCATGAAGCGCAGGACCACCGACGCAAAGGCTTCGTTGAGCTCAAAGAGATCGATGTCCCGAACCTGCATGCCACAGCGCTTCAGCGCTTTCTCCGCCGCGGGCCCCGGCCCGGTCAGCATGATGGTCGGCTCGGAGCCGATGGAGGCAAAGCCGACGATGCGGGCGCGGGGCTTGAGGCCGAGGGCCTTGCCCATCTCCCGGGTACCGACCAGCACCGCTGCGGCGCCATCGACGATGCCGGAAGAATTACCGCCGGTGTGGACGTGGTGGATGCGTTCCACCTCCGGGTAGCGCTGCAGTGCCACGGAGTCAAAGCCGAACTGCTCCCCCATGGCCGTGAAGGCGGGCTTGAGTTCGGCGAGGCCCGCGGCCGTGGTGTCCGGCCGCATGTGCTCGTCATGGTCCAGCAGGGTGAGGCCAAGGGCATCGCGAATCGGCACGACGGAGTTTTTGAAGTAGCCTGCCGCCCAGGCACGACCGGCGCGCTGCTGGCTTTCTGCAGCGTAGTGGTCGCAGTCCTGCCGGCTGATGCCGTAGCGGGTGGCAATGAGATCGGCACCGATACCCTGGGGCGCGAAGTAGGTTTTGTAGGCCACGTGGGGATCACTCGCCATCGCGCCGCCATCCGAGCCCATGGGCACCCGGGACATGGACTCCACGCCACCGCCAATGCACAGATCGGACTGGCCCGACATCACCTGGGCGGCCGCCGTGTTCACGGCTTCGAGACCGGAGGCACAGAAGCGGTTCAGCTGCTTGCCCGGCACCGTCTCCGCGTAGTCAGCGTTGAGCACTGCCGCCCGCGCGATGTCCGCACCCTGCTCCCCGACCGGGGCCACGCAGCCCATGATCACGTCGTCGAGACGACTCGTGTCCAGCTGATTGCGGTCGCGCAGCCCCCGCAGTACCTGCGTCAGCAGTTCGATGGGCGTGACTTCGTGGAGGGCGCCGGAGGCTTTGCCCCGGCCACGAGGCGAACGCACGTGATCAAAAATGAAAGCGTCGGTCATTGGCTTGCCCTGTCCTTGTGATTTTCTGGGGCGGCCCCTTAAGGGCACTGGCCTCAAGCCTACGCTGCCGGGTCAGTGCGGGGGAAGACCGGGACGGGCAAAAGCCCCGGCAGCCAGGTCAGACGGCCCCGAGATACCACTCGTAATCGAGGCCAGGCACCTCGGCGTGGTAGGCGTCCGCCTCGTAGCGGCGTGCCGCGCCGTAAACCCTGGTGAACTCGGCGCCCAGGTAGTCGGGCCAGAGGGTACTGCGGTCAAAAGCCGCGAGGGCGGCCTCCCATCGGGGTGCTGGGCCAGTGGGCAGGGCGACAGGTTCGCCGGCGCGGATCATGGGTGGCGGCTCGACCCGGCCCGTGATGCCGGCGTGGGCGGCCGCCAGGATCGCCGCCATGGCGAGGTAGGGATTGCAGTCTGCACCGGCCACCCGGTGCTCGAGACGCACATTGGCATCGTCGGAGGTTGGAATCCGGAGGGCCACCTGCCGGTGGTTCGGGCCCCAGTTCGGCGCGATCGGCACGAAAAACCCGGGGCGGAACCGGCGGTAGGAATTGGCGTTCGGGGCGAAGATCGCCAGCGATTCCGGCAACGCCGCCAGCATTCCGCCCACCGCGTGACGCAGCGAGTCCGAATAGGCGTCCGGCGTTGCCCCTGGGGGAGCGGGCCCGAAGACGTTGCGCCCGGCCCGGTCGAGCAGGCTGAAGTGCACGTGCATCCCGGAGCCGTCCATGTCCTTGAAGGGCTTGGCCATGAAGGTGGCTGCCAGGCCTTCGTGCCGGGCGATGCCCCGGATCAGCCGCCGGAGAAGGATCGCCTGGTCGCAGGCGGCGAGAGCGTCGTTCTGGTGGTGCAGGTTGACCTCGAACTGTCCGGCACCGTACTCGGACACGATGGCGCCTGCGGGGACGTGCTGCTGCCCGGCGGCCGACTGAACCTGGGCGAAGAAGCCGTCGAGGTCATGCAGGTCTTCGAGACTGTAGGCCCGGGGCCCGGCGGGGCTGCGCGCGGTGCCGGGTACCCGACCGGCGCGCGGGCGGGGAACTTCTCCCCGGGTGTCGTCCAGCAGGTAAAACTCGTACTCGACGGCGACTACAGGCGTGAGGCCAAGCGCGGCGAACCGGGCAAGGACGCCGGCGAGCACGTGCCGTGCGTCTGCAAAATAGGGTCGACCATCCCGCTCGTACATCGAGATCAGGCACTGCCCCAGCGGCGTCCTGGACCAGGGCACCCGGGCAAGCGACCCCGCAACCGGCAGGCATACGTAGTCGGGATCGCCGTCGTCGCTGCCGTGGGCCAGGCCGTCGATGAGCGAGCCCCGGCTGTCCATCAGGATGCCGGTGGCAGGAAACGTGATGCCTTCGCGGAAGAGCCCGGACAACTCGCGCCGGCTGACCCGCTTGCCCCGCAAAATGGCATTGAGATCGGGCAGCAACAGCTCGACCGCGCGAACCTCGGGATTCGCCGCCAGAAACTCGGCCGCCTCCGGGGGCACGCCTTCAGGTTGGTGGGCCATAGGTCCTTCTCCCGTGACGGATTCTGACCAATCCCGGTCGCCGCGTCGATCCTGCTAACATTCCGGCCGCATGTCCGACGCGCAATCCGTCATTCTGACCGTGGTTTGTCCCGACGCTGTCGGGATCGTTGCCGCCGTCGCGGGCTTCCTCACCAGTCAGAACTATTTCATTGAGGAGTCCACCCACTTCGGCGACGCCGACACCGGCACGTTCTTCATGCGGACCCGGTTCATTCCGCGGGACCAGGCTTATTCGCGGACGGCCTTTACCGCCGGCTTCGACGCGATCGCCACCCGCTTCGGCATGGAGTGGCAGGTGCACGACACGCGGATCCTGCCGCGCGTGCTGATCCTGGTCTCGAAATACGACCACTGCCTGAATGACTTGCTGTACCGCTACCGCACCGGCGCACTCCGGATGACGATCCCGGCGATCGTCTCGAATCACATGGATCTCGCCGGACTGGCGGGCTGGCACAAGGTGCCCTACTTCCACGTGCCGGTAACGCCCGACACCAAGGTGGCATCCGAGTCCCGACTCCTGGAAATCGCCGCGGACTGTCAGACAGACCTGATTGTGCTAGCCCGCTACATGCAGATCCTCTCCCCCGCCCTGTGCGAGCAGTATCCCGGACGGGTCATCAATATTCACCACTCCTTCCTCCCGGGCTTCAAGGGCGCGAAGCCCTACCATGAGGCGCACCGGCGCGGCGTGAAGCTGATTGGGGCGACTGCCCACTACGTCACCGCCGAACTGGATGAAGGCCCGATCATCGAGCAGGCGGTCGAGCGGGCGGATCACACGATGTCCCCGGAGGATCTCGCGGCGATTGGCCGGGATGTAGAGTCACTGACCCTGGCGCGGGCGGTCAAGCTGCAGATCGAGCACCGGGTGTTTGTGAATGGCATGAAGACGGTGGTGCTGCGGTGATGGCTGACTGATCAGCAACAGGTTGGCTGGCAATAAACGACGAAGCGTGCAGCACCCCCGGAGTGGACTTAGCCCATGCGCCGTCTCCTTGTCTTCCAGCACGTCCCCCACGAGATCCTCGGCACCCTCGATCCGCTGCTGCGGGATGCCGGCTTCCGCATCCGCTACGTCAACTTCGGCCGCAACCCGGACGCGGTGCCGGACCTGGAGCGCTACCACGGACTGATCGTCCTCGGCGGACCGATGAACTGCGACCAGGTCACGCGCCACCGACACCTGGCCACGGAGGTGGCGGCGATTCAGGCGGCGATCCGCGACGGCAAGCCCGTGCTCGGCATCTGTCTGGGCTCACAGCTGCTGGCCCGGGCCCTGGGCGCGCCGGTCAGCAGCAACCGCAGCAAGGAAATCGGCTGGTACGACGTCGCCCCGACGAAGGATGGGGAAAAGGACCCTCTCTTCCGGCACTTCGAAGGGAGCGAGAAGATCTTCCACTGGCACGGGGACACGTTCGCCATACCCCACGGGGCCGTGCACCTGGCCGCCTCAGCCGACTGCACTCACCAGGCGTTTCGCTTTGGGCACAACGTTTACGGCCTGCAGTTTCACCTGGAGGTGGACGAACCCATGATCCACCGCTGGCTCCGCGCACCGGTGAACCTGCGGGAACTCGAGGGCCTGCAGGGCGTGATTGATCCTCGCCGCATTGCGCAGGAGACGCCGCAGTTCATGCCACGCTCCCGCACTCTGGGGGATGCGGTCTTTAGTGACTTCATCCGCCTGTTCCAGGGCAGACACCGCCGAACGGCGCTCCCCTCCCGGTAGAGCGCCCGCCCGGAGCCTTAGGTCCCAGTTGAATTCCTGGGCTGCCGACGCCATGCTGATGCAATGAATACCATTGCCGCCGAAGTCACTCCGTTGAGCGCGGCCAGCAACGCGGGCCTCGCCCGGGTGGCTTTGCCGGTGCGCGGAATGACCTGCAGCGCCTGTGCGACGCGGCTGGAGAAGGCGCTGGGCCTGGTCCCGGGCGTGGCGTCGGCAGGGGTCAATTTCGCCGTGGAGCGGGCAGAGATTGCCTACGACCCGGCGCGCCTGGCCGTGCCTGCCCTCGCTGACGCGATCGTCAAGGCCGGCTTCGAGGTGCCGATGGAGGCCTTCGCCTTTCCCATTGAGGGGATGACCTGCAGCGCCTGTTCGACCCGCGTGGAGAAAGCATTGCGGCAGGTGCCCGGCGTCATTGAAGCGAACGTCAATCTCGCCATCGAGCGGGCTGACGTCCGCGCCATTCCCGGCGTCACGCGTCTCACTGACCTCGTCGCCGCCGTTACCGCCGCCGGCTATGGCGCCCGGATCGAATCCCCCGCTGCCTCCCAAGCCCAGACCGAGGAGGAACATCGCCAGCGGGATCAGGCCCAGCTGAGGCGGGAACTCACGCTGCTGCTGCTCTCGGCGGCCTTTGCGGCCCCCCTGCTGTTCCAGATGGGGGCCATGTCGCTCAAACTCCACTGGCACCTGCCGGCCTGGGTGGAGCTGCTGCTGGCCACCCCGGTGCAGTTCCTGATTGGCGCGCGCTTTTATCGCTCAGCCTTCAAGGCGCTCAAGGCCCGGTCGGGCAATATGGACGTGCTGGTCGTGCTGGGCACGACGGCCGCCTATGGCTACAGCCTCTACCTGATGGCGACGCTCGGCCTCGACGGCGCCATGGGCAAGCTCTACTTCGAGGCCTCAGTGATCATCATCACGCTGGTGCTGCTCGGCAAGTTTCTCGAATCGAAGGCGAAGCGCGGCACGACTGCCGCCATCCGCCAGCTGATGGACCTGCGACCGCAGACTGCCCGTCTGCAGGTTGCCGACGGCACCGAGCGGGAAGTGCCGATCAATGACGTGCGGGCCGGCGACCTGGTCATCGTGCGTCCGGGCGAGCGCATACCAGTGGACGGCGAGGTCATGGCCGGCCGCAGCGAACTGGACGAGTCCCTGATCACCGGTGAGAGCCTGCCGGTGGACAAGCAACCGGGCAGCAAGGTGACGGGGGGCGCGATTAACGGTACTGGTCTGCTGGAAGTGCGCGCCACGGCCGTCGGCGCGGACTCCACCCTGGCCCGGATCATCCGGCTGATCGAGAACGCCCAGGGCGGCAAGGCGCCCGTCCAGCGACTCGTGGACCAGGTCAGCGCGATCTTCGTCCCCATCGTCGTGGCCCTCGCTGTTCTCACCTTCATCGGCTGGTTTACTGTCAGCGGCAGCTTTGAGCCCGCCTTTGTGGCGGCCGTCGCGGTCCTGGTGATCGCCTGCCCCTGCGCCCTGGGTCTGGCGACCCCGACGGCGATCATGACGGGCACCGGTGCGGCGGCACGGGCCGGGATTCTGATCAAGGATGTGGAATCGCTGGAGCGGGCACACCGGCTCGACACCATCATCTTCGACAAGACCGGGACCCTCACCGCCGGTCGCGCGACGCTCGTCGGCACCGCGCCGCTGCGGGGCGACGAGGACCAGCTGTTGCAGGTGGCAGCCTCCGTCCAGCACGGCAGTGAACACCCGCTGGCCCGGGCCGTGCTCGAGGCCGCGGCGCAACGGCAGCTGGCGCGCTCGCCCGTCACGGACTTCCGCAGTCACACGGGCAGAGGCGTCAGTGGGGTCGTGGCCGGCCGGGAAATCTTCATTGGCAATACCCGACTCCTCGACGAGCAGGGCATCGCTGTTGGCGAGGCCGCCACCCGCGTGCTCGACTGGGAGCGACAGGGCCGCACCGCTGTCTTTGTGGCGGACCGGGACGGGGTGCTGGGCGTGCTCGCCATCGCCGACCCGCTCAGGCCCGAAGCACTCCAGGCAGTGGCCGCCCTGCGCAAGATGGGTGTGCGAACGATCATGCTGTCTGGCGATGCGGCACTGGTCGCTGAGGCCGTGGGCCGGGAGGCCGGAGTGGACGAAGCCCGGGGTGCTGTCCGGCCCGAGGGCAAGGCGGAGGCCATTCAGGAACTGCGCTCTGCCGGCCGGGTGGTGGGCATGCTGGGTGACGGCATAAACGACGCGCCGGCCTTGGCTGCCGCCGACGTGGGCATCGCCATGGGCACCGGGACAGACATCGCCATGGAAACCGCGGGTATCACCCTGATGCGCCCGGATCCCCGCCTGGTCGCCGGCGCCATCGACGCCAGCCGGGCCACGTTTCGCAAGATCAAGCAGAACCTGTTCTGGGCCTTCATTTACAATGTCATTGGCATTCCACTCGCCGCCTTCGGTTACCTGAGCCCGGCCCTTGCCGGGGCGGCCATGGCGATGAGTAGCGTGAGCGTCGTGACTAACTCACTGTTGTTGCGCCGCTGGCGCCCACGAAAGTAGCCAACCAACCCTGATGACCGGAGGACGAAACGTCATGAAGACTGAATTCAAGGTGCAGGGCATGACCTGCGGTGGCTGCGAGCGCAGCGTGCAGAACGCATTGACCAGCCACAAGGGTGTCGTAGCCGCCAAGGCAGATCGGGCCAACGGCACGGTGGCCGTTGAGTTCGATCCCGCCCAGATCGAGCAGGCCGCGCTGGCCAAGGCCATCACGGCGGCCGGCTTCCAGGTCGCCGCCTAGCGGCCGGTAGGAGCGCCTTCAGGCGCGATCGGGAAAAGATCGCGCCTGAAGGCGCTCCTACAGTCGCTCCTACGCCGCCCCCATGAAACCGCCGCCGGTAGTCATCGGACCTGGCGCCTTCCACCGTACCCAGACGGCGTACAGAACCACGAGCACGGTGAGACCACCGACCATTTCGAACACCGCGTGGGGTCCAATGGCGTCGAACAGTCGGCCACCGATGGCCGTGCAGACGAAGATGCCAACGGCACCGGAGATATTGAACAGGCCGATCACAGCACCGCGGGACGCAATGGGCGCCTCCTGCCCAATCAGGGTCGCCGCCCCGACAAAGGCGCTGATCTGACCGATACCCAGCAGCACGAAAAAGATCAGCGACTCCGTCGCCAGGGGGTCATCCACGAGATCGGTGAAGAGAAACCCAAGCGCAGCCAGCGTCATGCAGATGAGCGTGCCGGTGACCCGGTTTACCTTGTCCAGTAAGTAGCCCATCACCGGCAGCCAGAGCAAACCCGCGGTGGTCGATGCGGCAAACAGCAGCCGTCCCTGGGCCGTCGCCTCCGCCGGTTCCATGCCAGCCGCCATGCCCGCACTGGTGCCCCAGAGATTCACAAAGGTGCCGATGACCACCAGATCTCCCCGGGCAATGAAGGCGCAGGCGTAAGCCAGGGCTATGCGGGGATTGCGCGCGGCCGAGAAGCCACTGCGCACCAGCACCGCGAGGGGTAGCCGGTCTGCCTGACTGACGACAGCGCCCTTCTTCAGGCCATTGGCCACTACCGCCGCCGAAACAAGGCAGAGCCCGGCCACCAGGAAATGCACGATATAGCCCGCCGTCTCGGCATCCTGGCCCCGGGACACGAAGCTCTTCATCAGACCGCCAAGGCCTACCGTGAGGACGATCACGCCGAGTCCGTTCAGCGTCCCGATCAGTGCCGTCGCTTTCCCGCGGGAGACGTTGGCGGGGTAGTCCGCCGAGATCGTCTGGAGCATGGCCGTGGCGAGGCCGATGCCAATGGCGTAAACCACGCGGTAGGCGGTGAGCTCAGTGACTGAGTCGGCAAAGGGGTACAACGCGTAGGCGATGCCCATAAAGACAAAGCCGACGCTGAACACCTGACTGCGGCCGATGCGATCGGCCAGGATGCCGGCAGGCCCGAACACCAGCAGCAACGCCACCTCGTTCCAGGCCGCCAGGTCGCCCGCAATCTGCCCCTGCTCGGCAATGGGAATCTTCAGGTAGACATTGAGGATGTAGGGGGTGCTGACCGAGACGAAGGCCAGCAGGCCGATTGACGTGAAGGCGGCGTAGAGCAGCGTCGCGAAGTTCGACCGGCTGATGCCTTCAGCCAGTTCGACGAACCAGAACTTGAGGCCCCTGGGGGCGGCGGCAGAGCCGGTTACGCCGGTTACGCCGGGCTCAGACAAAGACGTGAATGGCCTTGTTGTGGGTGTAGCTCAGCAGTTCTTCCAGGCACTCCTCGCGCCCGAGGCCGCTGTTCTTCCAGCCGCCAAAGGGCATGCCCACGAAATGCCGGGCCGTGGTGTTGACCCAGACGAAGCCGGACTGCAGGGCACGGGCAAAGGTCATGGCGACTTTCAGGTCGTTGGTCCAGACGCCGGAAGCAAGGCCGTACTCAGTGGCATTTGCCATCGCGATCGCTTCTTCCTGGGTCTTCCACTTGAGGATCGAGAGTATGGGCCCGAAGATCTCCTCCCGGGCCACGCGCATGTTCATCGTGACGTCACCATACACCGTTGGCCGTAGCCAGTAGCCGCGGCGAAATGCCTCACCGGCCGGCCGCTCGCCACCCGTGAGCAGCGTCGCCCCGTCCTGGCGGGCGGACTCGACGAAGGACAGCACCCGCCGGTAATGGCCAACGGAGTTGACCGGCCCCATCTGGGAAGCCGGGTCCAGCGCGTCCCCCACCTTGATGGCTGACACCTGCGCCACAATCCTGTCCACAACCTGGTCGTAGAGGGACTCGTGGATCAGCAGGCGGCTGTTGGAACCACAGGACTGCCCGGCCCACGCGAAGTTCATGCCACCCACGGCCGCTTTGGCCACGGTGGCCGGATCCGCATCCGGGCAGACGATCATGGGATTCTTGCCACCCAGCTCCAGCGAGATGTGCTTGACCGCCACTTCCGCTGCGGAACGCTGGATGGCCATGCCGGTCTGGACGGACCCCGTGAAGCCGATGCGCCAGATCTTCGGGTGGCGGACCAGGGCATCGCCCGTGGGCAAGCCCGGCCCATGGACGATGTTGGCCACGCCCGGGGGCAGCACGTCCCGGCAGATCTCGCCCATCAGCGTGCCGGACAGGGGACTCGTTTCCGGCGTCTTGATGATCACCGTGTTGCCGGCCATCAGGGGCGCCGCGAGATGTGCGCCGGCAAACAGGAACGGATGGTTGAAGGGCACGATGCGCGCCACCACGCCATAGGGCTCGCGTATCGAAAAATGGATGCCGTCTTTGGATGCCGGGACGCTGTCGCTCTTGATTTCCGTGCCGAGTCCGGCGAAGACCTCGATGTAGTTCGCCGCCACCTCCACGTCACGACCCAGACTCGTAATGGTGTTGCCGGTGTCCGCCGCCTCGACGGGAAGGATTTCGCCGGCCCGGGCCCGCATCGCGGCCCCGAGCTCGCGCAAAAGGTCGCGGCGCTCCCAGATCGACAGCTCTGCCCAGGCCGGTTGGGCCGCCTCCGCGGCGAGGACTGCTCGATTCACGTCCTCAGCCGTGCCGACGGGAACCCGCCCGTGGACTTCCTCGGTACCGGGGTTTACCGACTCAACCCATTCGCCACTGCTGCCGGGCACAAACTGCCCGCCGATGTACATGAGACGGTCGCCGAATCTGGTGGTCATGGGAAAGAAACCCAGCTGAATCAGAGAATATTGTGGGGCACCGGGACCACTCCGGGAACCATCGGCGGGTCCGGAGTTGGCGAGCGACCACCTATCGGAGACGCCCATAGGTAGGAGCGCCTTCAGGCGCGATCACGAGAAATCGCGCCTGAAGGCGCTCCTACAAGGCGCTCCTACAAGGCGCTCCTACATCAAGGACCTTACGGGGTCGGGGCGGGCTTGGGCGGCTGGGGCTTCTGCTGTTCCGCGTAGTACTCCAGGCTCGAGAGGCTGCGCTCGGCAGTGTATTTCTCCGGCGCCGTGAAGTACTTCTTGTAGTTTTTCTCCGCGTAGTCCATCACCGGCCGGTGGAGCACCTGCTCCAGATTGTCGGTATTGCCCATGAAGCAGTTGTACTGGGCCTGGCCGGGCATCTGGCCCATAAGCATCCAGGGTAACCAGGGCGTGATCCGGTTCCAGGTGCCCCGGTAGTCCACGGTGGTCAGCTTCTCGTTCTGCAGGTCTTCGGCCCGGACGTGGTGGGCGAAGAACTCGGAGACCTGGGCGATGGGCCCGGCGGATTCCCGGGGCCACTTGTCCGGCTGCAGCGCACTCGGGTACGCGAGGTGAATGTGAATCTCCATCTCCAGCCAGGCTTCGTTCTGGCTCCACGGAAGAATGAACGGCACCCGGGGCGGCGGCGCTTCGTTGTTCAGGCCGCCGAACTTCGGCGGGGTCGGAAAGAAGTCCTCGATCATGTAGTTGAACGGGTCGTTGTCCACATGGACAACCTTCACGGTCTCGTTCAGGTAGGGATTCTTCCACTCCTGGAGCACTTCACCGCTGCGCAGGTCGGTGTACATGATGACTTCGCGACACAGGCGCTGGATGGTGCCATCGGGCTGGGGAATGAGGCGGATCGCGCCGAAGCCCTCGGCACCGCAGAGGTCATCAATGCGCTTGCCCGGACGGACGCCAGACACATAGCCCTTGAACCAGAAGTACTTCTGCTTGGTGGGATCCAGGTCGCCCTGGATGCGGGCATAGGCGAGCTTGTTGCCCTTGCCCGTGCGCAGGTCGAGGTACGGACCTTCGAGCGCGGGACCCTTGCCATAGCGGCTCGTCAGGTAGGGATTCGGCGCGCTGGGATTCGGCGCACTGGCCCTCGGCGCATTGTCATGAGCCGCGCCCAGGGCCTGCCCGGACTGCATCAGCCCCAGGGACAGCGCCCCGAGAGGGCCGACGGTGGCGAAGTTGGTCAGCAGATCCCGGCGCGTAGTCTCCATCGGTGAGCCCTCGAAGTGAGTTGACAGGAATCTGATGATATCAAGGCGCAGTGGCTGCCGCTTTCAAGGCGGCGGCAGCGGTGGCCCTGCGGGTAGCGAAAAAAACGACCAGGGCTAACAGGACCATGAAGGCGTTGGAACCGGCCATGTAGAGGAACGGCCCCACGGGCTTCCAGTTGTCGAAGAGCCAGCCGCCGATAATGCCGACGACCATGATGCCCAGAGCCCCGAAGAGACTGAAGAGTCCCAGGACCGCCCCGCGACCCCGTTCCGGCGCCTCCTTGCCGATCAGGGAGGTGGCCGAAATGTTGGACGACATTTCGCCCGCCCCGACGAAGGCAGCGGCGATATACATGCCGTTACTCAGTGGGTTCTCAAGCATGCCCAGGGAGGCGTAGCCCACAAAGGCCACGCCCATGCCGATCATCAAACCCTTCACCCGGTCGATCTTGTCCAGCAGGATACCGAAGACCACCGCCCAGGGCAGCGCAAACGCCTGGATGACGATATAGAAGAACGTGGCCTTCACCGTGGCCTCCGCCGGCGTCATGCCCTGCGCCATGCCTTCCTGCACCAGCCACAGGGTAAGAAACTGGCTGACGACGGCGAGATCGGCGCGGGACACGAAGGCCGCGGCGTAACCCAGGGCGACCCGCGGCATGCGGCCTGCGGCCAGCCCCACCTTGAGCGTGGCCAGCAGCGGCTCGCGCTGGACGGACCTGGTCATCGCACCCGGCTTGAGGCCCCACAGCAGGACCAGGGCGAGCATCACGCAGATTCCCGCCAGAAACCAGTAGGCATAGCGCCCTGCCCAGACCGGGTCGATACCGCGCTCGATGAACATCTGGGGCAGCCCGCCGACCAGCCGGGGCAGACTGGCGATCCCCACTCCGTTGAAGATGAAGACGGCGGCGATCGTCTTGGCCCGGGTCCGGTCTACGGGATAGTCGTTGGCCACCGACGACAACATCACGTTGACACAGGCCACGCCGGACGCGATGAAGAGCCGGAAAAAGATCAGTTCCCAGCGGACCGTCTCGAGGTCGCCGCTGGCCAGCGGGTACAGGCAGTAGCCGAGGGCAAGCAGCAGGAAGCCCGTGGCAAAGATGGGCGGCCGCCCCACCCGGTCCGAGAGGGCGCCGGCCACACCCACCAGCAGGATAACGACCAGTTCCTGCACTACCAGCAGGGTCCCGGTTAAAGATCCCTGCTCGTTGGGCGGAATCTTCAGGATCTCGTTGAACAGGTAGGCCTGCATGATGCCCACGGAGTTCATCATGGCGATGCTGAAGAACGAGACGAAGAACAGGGTCCAGAGGTGCTTGCGCGTGACGCCCTCACGCATGACGATGGGGCCGACGCGATACAGGCCCACCTCGCTCGCCGGATTCGAGCTGGAATCCGCGGACCCCTGAATGATGGGTGCAGCCATGTTCTGATGCTTCCGGCCCGGGTCAGCCCCGGACGCCGAGTGTGGCAAGGAGCAGTCCCCCAGACTAGGGGCAGTGCGGATCTATCCGTCTGGTGATTCGCCCGGTGGTTGACCCGCAACAACCAAAGAAACTAAGGTCCGTTACCTTTTTGCCGTTTTCAACGGTTTTTAGCCGCAAGGACCTCCCATGCGCTTCATCAAGCTGCTCCTCAAGATCATCGGTGTACTCGTGCTGGTCGCGGGTCTCGGCACGGCCTATGTCCTGAACCGCGGCGGAGCCTTCCGAGCGAGCGAGCCCCACTTTGCCGGCACCTGCGAGACGCTACCCCTGGACGCCAGCGCAGAAGACATGACCGTCGACCGCGAGCGGGGCCTGGTGTACATCTCCTATCTGGATCGCCAGGGGCTCATTAAAGGGGAAGGCAAGGCCCCCGGTTCGGTGCAGGGGACCATCATGCGGCTCGATCTCAACCGCAGCCCGCTGGCGCTCGAGGATGCGCTGCTCGACAAGCCCACCCATCTCCGGACCCACGGCCTCAGCCTGTACATCGACGCGACGGGCAAGCGCAGCCTCTTCGTCATCAACCACCCGCTCAACCGGGGTACCGATCCGGAGTTGGTCGAAGTTTTCGATGAGGTCGAGCCGGGGCAGTTCCGGCACCGGGAGACCTTCGCAAGCCCCCTCTTCAATTCGCCTAACGATATGGCCGCCGTCGGCCCCCGGCAGTTCTACGTGGCCAATGACAAGGTGCTGAAGGGCGGCCTCGCTGCGGGCCTGCAGCAAGTGGGCATTGGGGCCTCACCCCTCACCTACTTCGACGGCACGACCGCGCGGGTCGTCCGGGACGATATCGCCTCGGGTGGCGGCATCAACGTCTCGGCGGACGGCGGCACGCTCTACGTCTCCGAGACCTCAGCCCAGCGCCTGCGGGTCCTGGAGCGCAACCCGGCGGACGGTTCCGTGACGGAGAAAGCCCGCATCCCTCTGCCGACCTCCCCCGACAACGTGGATGTGGCCGCCGACGGCAGCCTCTGGGTCACCGGCCATGCGAACACGCTCAAGCTGATCCAGCACTTCATCAACGGCTCGCCGGCGCCAACCCAGGTGCTGCGGGTCGTCCCGGACAGCAACGGTGGGGCAGCCGTCGACGAGATTTACCTGAATGCCGGCGAGCAGATCCCGGCCGGCAGCGTGGGTGTGACCTACGGCAAGAAGCTGCTGATCGGGTCGATCACCGCCCGGCAGATCCTGGTCTGCGAGCAGACGTAAGCGCCCGTAGGAGCGCCCGTAGGAGCGCCTTCAGGCGCGATCGCTATTAATAATCGCGCCTGAAGGCGCTCCTACGGGCGCTCCTACGGGCGCACCGACCGGCGTTCACGCCAGGAGCAGATTGTCGAAGATCGCGCCGGTCAGGAGCAGGCCGAGCTGAACGATGGACGCGGCAAAGGTCCGCCAGGCCTGGGGTACCGTCGGCTGGAGCACCAGCCGCAGGCTGGCCAGCAGAAAATACCCGCCGCCCACCACAGCGCAGCTCAGGTAGATCCAGCTCATGCCGTACCAGAAGGGCACTACGGAGAGGGCCACCACGGCGATCGCGTGGCCGAGTATCGTCCGGGTGGACAGGCTGTCGCCGACCACTACCGGCAACATGGGCACGCCAGCGGCGGCGTAGTCCTTCTTGCAGGCAAAGGCCAGCGCCCAGAAGTGGGGCGGCGTCCAGAGGAACAGCACCACCGCCAGAATGAGCGGCGCTGGTTCGAGTTCGGCGCCGACGGCGGCCGCGCCCGCCATGACGGCAAAGCTCCCTGCCAGGCCACCGATCACGATGTTGAGCCAGGTCCGGCGCTTCAGCCAGACGGTATAGACCACGCCATAGGTGAAGGCGCCGAGGAAAATATAGAGCGCCGCCGTCAGGTTCGTCGCCAGGGCAGCAGCCGCCACGGAGATCAGCAGGACCAGAGCGATCCCCGCGTGCCAGGCGCCGCTAGCCGCAAAACGCCCGGTCACGAAGGGCCGCTCCCGCGTGCGCTGCATGTCCCGATCCAGATCCCTCTCCCACAGCTGGTTGAAGGCCCCGGCCGCGGCAGACGACAGGAGGGTCGCACAACCCAGGACCAGTACCTGCCACGGGGACAACTCACCGCCCGGCGTGACCGACGGACTGACCGCAAGCCCCGCCATGGCACAGGCCATGATGAGAAAGCCCAGCCGCACCTTGGCGGTGTGATAAACGAGGCGGAGAGTCTCCAACGTCAGGACCCTTATAGGTTTGTGGGTGGTTGTCCGGCAGGGCGTCACCGTCGGCCGATGGCCTCGGGACGGGAAATTGTAGCCCAGTCGTCCCGGTCAAAGGTACCGGGTTTGGCCTACTGCACCGCTCTACGGCGTGGTTATACGGGTAGGTTATACATGGATAACAACACCGTCGTTCCCTGGCGGGGCCGGGGCAGTTAGTTTGGCTTTCAAGCCGAAAAGGAATCCCCCGTGTCCGCAGCCGCCAGCCTGGTTCTATCCGACATCGACACCAGCGTGCTCAATAGCCCGACGGTGCTGTTTGACGAGACTGAGACCCGCGAGCACGCGGTGGCTTACGGTAACAAGCTGTTCGCAGGCCTGTCAGCCTCCGACCGGGTGGCCTGGGCTCTCGAGCACCTGCCCGGCGAGCATGTCCTGACTTCCAGCTTCGGCATCCAGGCGGCGGTCCTGTTGCACCTGGTCACCCGGCACCGGCCGAACATTCCCGTCATCTTCATCGACACGGGCTACCTGTTTCCGGAAACCTACCAGTTTGTCGATACCCTGTCCCAGCGCCTCAACCTGAACCTGAAGACCTATCGGAATCCCCGGAGTCCGGCCTGGCAGGAAGCCCGGTACGGCAAGCGCTGGCAGCAGGGTCTCGCTGGCATCGAAAGCTACAATCGCGAGAACAAAGTGGAGCCCATGGAGAGCGCCCTACGGGAACTCAACGTGAGCAGCTGGTTTGCCGGCTTGCGCCGGTCCCAGTCTTCAAGCCGCGCGGCGGTGCCCTTCCTGAATGCCCACGTCAATGCCCAGGGTGTCGTCGGCAGCGAGCGGTGGAAAATCCATCCGATCGCCGACTGGACCGACAGGGATGTATTCCGCTACCTGAAACAGAATGATCTGCCCTACCACCCGCTCTGGGAACAGGGTTATGTCTCGGTGGGCGACGTGCACACCACGAAGCCCCTCCATGCGGTGAAGACGGAAGAAGAAACCCGCTTCTTCGGCCTGAAGCGCGAGTGCGGCCTCCACGACATCGATTTGTCGGGCCTGTAGAGCGCCCGTAGGAGCGCCCGTAGGAGCGCCTTTAGGCGCGAATCGATATGGGTCGCGCCTAAAGGCGCTCCTACGGGCGCTCCTACACGGGCTCCTGCCCATCCTCGCAGCCCACCCGCAGAGGCAGCGCCTCCTCGTCGAACAACGCGTCGACCTCCGCCTGGTTTGGCAACTGGGCAGCCTGGCGGGTGAGTTGCGGCGTGAGATGGGGCGCGAAGAGCGTCACGAACTCCACCATATAACGGCGCAGTACGGCGTCCCGCCGGAAGCCCAGCCAGGTGGTTACCCGGGGAAACAGGCCGGCTGCTGAGATCGCGGTCAGGTCCTTCTGGTCCTGGCACTCGTAGGCCATGGGCGCCACGATGCCCACGCCCATGCCCATCCGCACGTAGGTCTTGATGATGTCTGCGTCCCGCGCGGTGAAGACCACGTTGGGCTCCAGACCCTGCCCGGCGAACGCCTTCTTGAGGGAAGACTCTCCGGTGGTACCAAAGACATAGGTCACCAGGGGGTAGCCCGCCAGGACGGCCAGCGTCAGCTTTTTGTTGCCACCCGTCAGGGGATGACCGTTGGGCACCAGGATGATCCGGTCCCAGCGGAAGCAGGGCAGCAGCACGAGCCCCGGGAAGAGCTGGCGGGAGCCGGTCGCAATCGCGAAGTCCACCCGATTGGCCGCCACCAGCTCGGCAAGCTGCTCGGACGTGCCCTGATGCAGTTCCAGATTGATCTTCGGGTAGCGCTCGCGAAAGGCCTTGATCACCTCCGGCAGCACGTGGCGGGCCTGGGTGTGGGTCGTGGCAATCGACAGGGTGCCGTCCTGCTCGCCGGAAAGATCACTGGCCAGACTGCGGATGTTCTCCGCTTCCCGCATGATCCGCCGGGCCCGGCCAATAACGTCCCGGCCGGCAGGCGTAATGGCGGCCAGGCTCTTGCCTTTGCGGGTAAAGAGCTGGACGCCCAGCTCCTGCTCCAGCAGCTTCAGCTGCTTGCTGATCCCCGGCTGACTCGTGTACAGGCGCTCGGCAGCCGCCGTGATATTGAGGCCACTGTCCGCGATGGCGACCAGGTACTTGAGCTGTTGCAGGGTCATGATTGCAGGTTATATAGCCACCGGTTACAAGACCCTGTCAATCGTCTATTTTTTTTCCGGGCGCCGCAGGGCTATGGTGGGGTCGCACGACCCTTAAGGTTCACACCCGCCATGCAGTATCTGCCGATCTTTGCCGACCTCACTGGCCAGCCGTGCCTGGTGGTGGGCGGTGGCAACGTGGCGGAGCGCAAGGTCGCCCAGTTGTTGGCGGCGGGCGCGCGGGTCACGGTCAACGCACCCGCGTTGTCCCCGGGCTTGGCCGCCGACGCCGCAGCGGGCCGGCTGGAGGTCGTGCTCCGGCCCTTCGATCCGGCGCTGATTCCACTCCAGTTGCTCGTGATTGCAGCGACCAGTGACCGGGCGGTCAACCACGCGGTGGCCGCCGCAGCCCGCAGCGCACTGTGCCTCTGCAACGTGGTGGACGATCCCGAGGTCTCGACCTTTATCAGTCCGTCCATCGTGGACCGGTCACCCCTCCTGGTGGCTGTGTCGAGCGGGGGGCAGGCGCCCGTCCTGGCCCGACTGGTGCGCCAGCAACTGGAAAGCTGGCTGCCGGCGGGGCTCGGGGCGCTGGCCGCCTGGGCAGGCAGCTGGCGGGAACGCGTGAAGGCGAAGTTGCCGGACGTCACCGCCCGGCGACGTCTGTGGGAACAGCTGCTTAAAGGCGCGCTCGATGCACGTCCTGGCCTGGCCCAGGACGTCATCGGTGGACGCCTGGCCGCGGCGGATGCCGTGTTGGCTGCCGCCCTGGAGAGTGAGTCCCGCGGCGAAACCCGCGCCACGGGGCCCGGCGAGGCCTGGCTGGTCGGGGCCGGTCCCGGGGCCCCGGAGTTACTCACCCTGCGGGGCCTGTACCTGCTGCAACACGCGGATGTGGTGCTCTACGACCGGCTGGTCGCCCCGGCACTCCTCGCCTACGCCCGCCGGGATGCGGAGCTGATCAACGTGGGCAAAACCGGCGGTGGCCCCTCCACCTCCCAGGCCGCCATCAACGCCCTGCTGATCGAGAAGGTTCAAGCCGGCCACCGCGTCTGCCGGCTCAAGGGAGGCGATCCCTATGTCTTCGGGCGGGGCAGTGAAGAGGCCCTGGCACTGGCTGACGCCGGCCTCCCTTTTCAGGTTGTACCGGGAATCACAGCGGCCAGCGGTTGCGCCGCCTACGCCGGCATTCCACTCACGCACCGCGATGCGGCTCACGCCGTTACCTTCGTCTCCGCCCACCTGGGCGCAGATCAGGCACCGGACTGGCAGCGGCTCGCCGCTCTGGGCCAGACGCTGGTGGTCTACATGGCCGGGCGCCGCGTGGCCGAGGTCTGCGCGGCGCTGCTGCAGCATGGCCGGCCTGGAGCCACGCCGGCAGCCGTCGTGATGGCCGGCACCACAGACCAGCAGGTCTGCGTGGCCGGGACGCTGGACGACATCGCCGGGACGCTCCGTGCCGTGGGGTTGCTCTCACCGGCGATCCTGTATGTGGGCGACGTGGTCGAACTGCGTTCCCGCCTCCACTGGTTCAGTCCCACTGCCGCCGGCGCAGCCTACAATGCAGAACGCCAAGGAGCACCACCATGATTTTCAACAACATCCTGGAAACGATCGGCCGCACGCCCGTCGTGCGCCTGAATCGCATCGCCCCCAAACACGTGGAAATGTACGTGAAGGTCGAGGCCTTCAATCCCGGTGGGTCAGTGAAGGACCGGCTGGCCCTGGCGATCATCACGGACGCTGAACGCCGCGGCACTCTCAAGCCGGGCCAGACCGTGGTGGAGGCCACCTCGGGCAATACGGGCATCGCACTCGCCATGGTGTGCGCCGCCAGGGGCTATCCCTTCGTCGCCACGATGGTGGAGACCTTTTCCATTGAACGACGGAAGATCATGCGGGCCTTCGGCGCGAAGGTCATCCTCACGCCCGCTGCGGAGCGCGGCTCCGGCATGGTGCGCCGGGCCGAGGAACTCGCCCGCAAGCACGGCTGGTTCCTCGCGCGACAATTCGAGAATCCCGCCAACCCGGCGTATCACCGGCAAACCACCGGCCCGGAAATCCTCCAGGACTTCGCCGGCCGGCGCCTGGATTTCTGGGTGACGGGCTGGGGCACGGGGGGCACGCTGACCGGCGCCGGCGAGGTCATCAAGGCAGGGCGGCCGGAAGTCCGCGTGGTTGTCACCGAACCGGCAGGCGCTTCACTGCTCGGCGGGAAGGAGTGGAAGCCCCACAAGATCCAGGGCTGGACTCCCGACTTCCTCCCGGACGTTCTCAATCCCCAGGTCTACGATGAACTGGTCACGGTCACTGATGATGAAGGCAAGGAAAATGCGCTGCGTCTCGCCCGGGAGGAAGGCATTTTCGTCGGGCTGTCCGCGGGCGCCACGCTCGCCGCCGGCCTGAAGGTGGCGGCACAAGCACCCGCAGGCTCCTCCATCCTCGTGATGTTGCCGGACACCGGTGAGCGGTACCTGTCGAGCTTCCTCTTCCAGGAGGTGTCCGAGGGTTCCGACGACGAGTGGCTGGCAGCCATCGACGCCGGCGGCAAGGCAGGCTGAAGGCGCCCGATGCAGCAGACTTTCACCCGACTCGCCGCGGACCTCTGGTGCCTGCACTGGCCCGGTGGCCACTTGGCTCCAGCACCGGCGGCCGGCTTGCAACGTTCCGCCGTGGTCCTCACGACCTGCCTGCGGCAACTCGCCTTCGGGCTCGGGCCAGGCCCTGGCCAGACCCCTGGCCAGACCCCGGGCTGCGGCGGCGAACTCACCACGGGTCCTGCGGCCTATCGCCTGCTGCTCGAGGTGGCTTGTGGCCTGCGCAGCGCCGTGCCGGGGGAAACCAATGTCTTCGGCCAGTTCCGGCGGGCCACCGACCAAGCAGCCGCGCTGCTCGAGCCGGCCGTCTGGCAGCGCCTTAAGCCGCTCGTCGAGGCCGTGCAGGCTGACACGCGCACCCTGCGGGCCGGCTATCTGCAGGGCGTTGCCGGTCAGTCCTATGGCAGCCTGGTGCGAGCACTGCTGACGCCCCAGCGGGATGCCCGCGTGCTGTTCATTGGCACGGGGGAACTCACCCGCTCGATGCTGCCCCTCTTCAGAACCTTCGATGTGGGTGTCTGGAACCATCGCCACGGGTTGCCCCTGGCTGATGTCTGCCGCTGGTTTTCGCCGGACGAAGCCGACGCTGCCGCCGACTGGGCCACAGATATCGTGCTCACGACGCCGCGGGATCCGGACCACGACAGGGCCTGGTCCGCCCGCCTGGGTTCGCGGGCAATGCGCGGGCTAGTCCACCTGGGCCAGCGGCGCAGTGATGGCCCGCTTCTGCCCCGGGGATTGCCGCCACAGGTCACCGCGAGTTTCGATCTGGATGACGTGTTTGCGCTGGCCAGTGCGCGGGACCAGTACCGCGAGTCACAGCTGACCGCCGCTGCGCTGGCCTGCACCGCGCTGGTCGACCGCCGACTCGAAGACGGCCGCCCACTCCCCGTTCTCCCGGGCCTCGCTCGCCTGCGCGCCTGAAACCGGGCCAGCCCAGAACATGACCCGCCTTCGACTCGGCACCCGGGGGTCACCGCTGGCGATGGCGCAGAGCCGGCTGGTTGCGACAGCACTGCAGCGTCTGCACCCGGAAGTCGCTGTGGATCTGTTTCCCGTCAGCACCCGGGGTGATCGCAATCTGGACACGCCGCTGCAGGACGTGCAGGACCCGGATTTCTTCTCCGCAGAACTCGATGAGGCACTGCTGGCCGGCGCCGTGGATTTCTGTGTGCACTCGCTGAAGGACCTGCCCCAGGCCAGACCCCACGGCATCGTCACGGCCGCGCTGCCGCCCCGGGAAAACCCCCGGGACGTGATCGTGTGGCGTGGGGATGTGCCCGCGCGCCTGGCCGCCGGAGATCTCCTCCGGGTGGGTTCGTCATCGCCCCGGCGCCAGGGCAACGTGACGGATTTCCTGGCCTACGCGCTACCCGCCGCCCGGCGACCGCCCGTCATCGAGCTCCTGTCCGTGCGCGGGCCGGTGGACGTGCGACTCGGCCGGCTCAGGCAGCCCCGGGGAGAGGCGGGCGGACTGGATGGCGTCGTGCTGGCACTGGCGGGACTCGCGCGACTCTGGAACGACCCGGCAGGCCGCACCGCGCTCGAGCCGCTACTGCAAGACGTGCGCTTCATGGTGTTGCCCCTGACCAAGTGCCCGGCTGCCCCGGGCCAGGGCGTACTGGCGGTGGAATGCAGGGCCGGCGACGACGTGGTTCTTGGCCTGCTTCGCGGCCTGCACGATCCGGAGACGGCGGAACTGGTGGCGCTGGAAGAGACTTCCCGGCTGAGCATCGGCCGGACGGACCGGCCCGCGCTTGGGGTGACTGCGATCAGGCACGGGGAGTTGGGGCCGGTCTCCTTGGTGAGAGGGTCTGTAGCGTCAGGCGTCATTGAGAGGCTGGACTGGAACCGGCCGGCGGCGCCCCGGGAGGCGCTGGGGTTCGATGGCAGTGCGTGGCAGCGCTTGTGCACCCGGCAACCGGCGACACCGCGCCCGCAACTCGGGGGCCTGGGCCCGGAGGCCGCGGTGTTTGCCGCTTACTGGCACGCGCTTCAGGATCAGACGCTGCCGGCCGGCGCGCGCTTGTGGGTGAGCGGCGTGGAAAGCTGGCGGCAACTGGCTGCCCGGGGCCTCTGGGTAGAAGGCTGCGGCGATAACCTGGGCTTTGCCGAGGTCCGTGCAACTCTCGGGTGCCCCGTGCTCGGCCTGCCGCCGCTGAGGGACTGGACCGCGCTGACGTCCACCGGGGCCGTGCCCGGCTGGCAGGACTCGGGCGTGGGTCAGGTCCTCGCCACTTACGCGATTGTTCCGCCGCAGGACGAGACATTGCTGCGGAGCCTGCGGGAGTCGGCGGCCCGCGCCACGCACTTTTACTGGAGCAGTCCCGAGCAGTTCCACGCGCTCCGCGCGGCGCTGCCCGCTAACGCCCGGCACGCCTGCGGCGCCGGGAAAACGCTGCGCGCCCTGCGGGCCACTGGCACTGATGCGCAACCGTTCCCCAACGGCCGGGAGTGGCACCGGTGGCTGCAGTGACCGACCGTCCCGTCCGCCTGCGGCGCAACCGGGACAACCGGCATATCCGGGAACTCACCCGGGCCGTGCGCCTGCACCGGGAACAATTCATTCAGCCGCTGTTTGTGGTGGAAGGTTTGGCGGCGCGGGAGGCCGTGCCCGGCCTGCGTGACGTCTACCAGGAAACGCCGTCAAGCCTGCTGCGGCAGATCGAAAGCGATCTGGAGAGCGGCACTGCCAAGTTTCTGCTGTTCGGCGTTCCAGGGGCCAAGGTGGCAGCCACGGGCGACGTCCGCCTCTCCCACGCCTTCACCAGCGCCCGGCTTGCGGACATCAAGAGCCGCTTCGGCGACGCGGTGTGGGTTGCTGCGGATGTCTGCCTCTGCTCGTACACCACCCACGGCCACTGCGGCATCCTGACGGACAGTCAGGACCATCTGGACAACGACGTGACGGTGACAGCGCTGGCCCACGCGGCACTGCAATTCGCCCACGCAGGTGCAGACTGCGTTGCCCCCAGCGACATGCAGGACGGTCGGGTGGCGGCGATCCGCGCCAGCCTGGACGGCGCCGGGTTCGAGCGCCGTGCGCTCATGAGTTACGCGGCGAAATTCCATTCAGCGTTCTACGGACCGTTCCGGGTGGCCGCAAACTCGGCACCGGCCAGCGCCAATACGCTGAAGGACAGGGCCAGCTACCAGATCGATCCGGGCCGACCGAACGATGCTCTGCTGGCGGCCCAGCGGGACGCGGCCGAGGGTGCGGACATCCTGATGGTCAAGCCGGGGCTGCCCTGTCTCGACGTCCTCGCCCGACTGTCTGCCGCCATCCCCCTGCCCTGGGCGGTCTACCAGACCAGCGGCGAACAGGCGGGCATCGATGTGCTGGCCACGCAGAATCTGGCCGACCCGGTGCGCGCCCAGCTGGAAACCTGGACGGCCTTCGTCCGGGCCGGAGCGCACATGATCATCAGCTACGCGGCGCGCCGCGCGTCCCTGTACCTGGATCAGCAGGGGGATCAGCAGTGACCCGGTCGGCAGATCTTTTCGCCCGGGCGGAAGCCGTAACCCCCGGCGGGGTGCATTCGCCGGTCCGGGCCTTTCGCCGGGTGGGCGGGACGCCCGTGTTCATCCGCTCGGCCCGGGGTAGCCAACTGGAAGACGTGGACGGCCGGCGCTACGTGGATTTCTGTATGGCCTTCGGCCCGATGATTCTGGGACATGCCCACCCGGCAGTGGTGCAGGCGGTCAACGAGGCCGTGAGTCGTGGCTGGAGCTTCGGCGCTGCAGAGGCAGGCTCCCTGGAGCTCGCCGAACTCATCACCGGCAGGCTGCCCTGGGTCGAACGCCTGCGCTTCGTCAATTCCGGCACGGAGGCCGTGATGTCGGCACTGCGGCTCGCCCGGGCTGCTACGGGCCGCTCCGTGATCCTGAAGTTCGAGGGCTGCTACCACGGTCACGTGGACTCGATGCTGATCCGGGCGGGCTCCGGTCTGGCTGGCGCCGGCGTGGGTGGCGTGGCGGACAGCGCCGGCATCACTCCGGGCGTCACTGCCGACACGGTGGTGCTGCCCCTGGACGACAGTGCCGCCCTGGAACGTCTGTTTGCCGCCCGGGGTAGCGAGCTTGCAGCTGCCATCATTGAGCCACTGCCGGCGAATCACGGCCTGCTGCCCCAGCGCCAGGCATTTCTCGACGCGCTGGCCTGGCAGTGCCAGCAGCACGGCGCGCTGCTGATCTTCGACGAAGTGATTACCGGCTTTCGCACGGCCTTCGGCGGCATGGCGGAAATCACGGGCATCCGTCCCGACCTGGTGACCTACGGGAAGATCGTCGGCGGCGGCTTTCCCGTGGGCGCCTTCGGCGGGCGCCGGGAGGTGCTGGAACTGGTCGCGCCCCTCGGTCCTGTCTATCAGGCCGGGACCTTGTCGGCGAACCCGGTGGCGATGGCTGCCGGCCTGGCCACGCTCCGCCAGCTGACCGACGGCACGGCTTATCTGGCGCTGGAAAACAGCGGCCGGTTGCTGGACGAACTGCTGCGCGGTATCCCGGGACTGCGACTGCAGCGCTTCGGCTCCCTGTTCTGGCTGGTGCTGGATGACACGCCAGCGCCGGCCCCGATGCGCTCCCCGGCCGGCCTCGCCGAGCGCGCCATCGCCCGCTTCAAGCCCTTCTTCCACGCCCTGCTGGCCGACGGCGTGTACCTGCCGCCCAGCCCCTACGAAGTAGGCTTCCTGTCGACCGCCCACACCGAACAAGACCTGCGCACCCTCGCCGCTGCAACTGCTAAAGGTACCGGACCTTAGTTATTGGATTCTTTAGTTGTTGCCGGTGGCCGCCGTGCCGACTACCCGAAACGTCACCGTAGCTGTCGCACACAGCTGCTCCCGGTCTCCGGCGATGGTGACCACGTCCACGCTCGCGACGCCGACCGTGCCACCCACTTTCACGACGCTACCCTTCGCCACGAGCCGCTCACCCTGGGCCGGCGCGAGGAAGTTCACGTGCAGGCTGATGGACACCACGGCACGCCCGGCCGGCAACGTCGTGGTCACCGCACCCCCCGCCGCAAGATCCGCCAGCCCGCTGATCACCCCGCCGTGGAAGTAACCCTTGAACTGGAGGAGGTCATCCCGCCGGCCGATCGACAAGTGCACCCGCCCCGGCTCTGCGAGGACCACTTCAATGCCGGCAGCGCCCGTCGCGCCGCCCGCCAGAGCAAGGACGCGGGCAGCGAGTTGGGCTGCAGTCTCGTGGTTGCTCACAATGCTTTCATGACTGGAGAAAATCTCGCTGGAAGAATGCCACTGACTATAGCCGCTACACCGCCGCCAACCCCAGCCAGCCCGCCAGCAGCAGGTTCGCGAGCGCCAGAGTCCCATCCACGACAAAAATGAACAACATGGGCCCCTGCACGACCGGCCAGAACGACTCGCCCTGCCGCCCGCCGCGCCAGGCTATAGGCAGGTTGCACGCGAACTGACTCCCGTGGGCCAGGCCGAAGATCAGGACCAGCATTGCTCTCTGCCCAGGCTCCGGAAACAGCGCCATGTTGAACAACAGCAGGACGGCCAGTAAAGCAAACGCCAGGTTCATCCCGCCGAGGAACGGCAGCGACGCCGCCACCGTCCTGAACAGCGGCGCTTCCCGTGCAGATTTCGGCACCAGCACCTTAGCCGCCGTATCCGGGGTCAGGCTGAAATAGCGGAAGGCGGCACCAAACCACAGGGCGTTCAGGAGAAGAACAATAGTGAACACCGTCAGAGCGTATCTCCGCGCCAAGGCTGGGTTTTCAGGCTGTAATCATTCCCGGAAGGAACCCACACTGCAAGCCGTCACCACCGCTTCAGGAGTAAACGACTAGATTCTGGCCTGTCCTCTCACGGCCAACCCTGCCACTCTTTACGCATCGTTACCGAAGCTGGAGTACAGTACTCCTGTACATATATTCGGTAAACGCCATGGTCGTGACCTACACCCAAGCCCGCGCCAACCTGAAAACCCTCCTTGACGAAGCCGCGTCTTCACGGGAACCCATCATCATCCAGCGCCGTCGGGGTGGTGACATCGCGCTCATTGCTGCCGAGGAACTGGCCAGCCTGCTGGAAACTGTCCATCTCCTGCGCTCGCCCCGAAACGCGGCACGCCTTCTCGGCGCCCTGGGTGACGTCCTGGGTGACGCCAAAAAGGGGAGCAGGAAAAGGCCGTTGGAATCCCGAACGCTGGACCAACTACGCCGGGATATCGGTATTGATGACAAGAAGCGGTAGAAAAGCGAGATCTACGAAGAACAGGGACGCAGTGTTCGATCCTCGCTTCCTGGAGGATTTACGCCACTGGGTGGCCACGGACCGACGAGTGGCGCTGCGGGCGCTGGAGCTGGTCAATGCGACCCTGCGGGACCCCTTCTCTGGCCTTGGCAAGCCGGAACCCCTCAAGTATCTGCTGGCTGGTGCCTGGTCGCGTCGGCTTACGGCAGAGCACCGGCTGGTTTACTTCGTGAGGGACGACGTCGTCTGTTTCCTGCAGGTTCGCTATCACTACTAACCAGACTACCGGCGCCGCACCAGCCACCAGACGATGATGCCCAAGGCCCCCACAGAGAAGTGGCCCCAGGTGTCTAGACAGTTTTCGCGGCCGGGACAGGTGGAGCGGGCGACTCGAGCTGCCGGCCTACCGCACCCACGGCACCAAACATCCGGTCCGGGCCCGGTACTCCAAATAGCCGGGCAGATCCGCCCTGCCCATTAGCTCTCGCTCCTCACCGCGGATCGCCTAACAGGTCAGTCCGACCCGGCATCAGGCACACGGGCCTTAAGTTCGGGAGAGAGTTGCGATGTCTGCGATCGTGTACCGCCCGGCCACAAAGTACGAGTGCGACCGGAGATGGCCTTCCATGAGTTCCAGGGCTTCGTATCCGTCTGCCATTTTCTGTTGCAACGACTGCTCGCGATCGGCAGGCCGACCGAGATATCGAACGATGAAGCGCGCAGACGCCACGGTGGGCTCATGGCTGTACTGCTCGAAGAACATCCACTGAAGTACCAGCGCATGTTCAAGGCGATCGGTGGGGAGCAGTTCCAATCCTTCGGCAAGGTAATGCAGGATGGCATTCGACTCCGTAAGGACGTTGTCGGGCGCTATCTCTAGCACAGGAATCTGGCCCTTGGGGTTCATCTGAAGGAACTCCGCCGTGCGCGACTCCTTCTTCAGGATGTCGACGTGTCGCCACTCGTAGGGCAGGCCAAGGTAGTGCAGCGCAAGCTTCACCTTCAAGCAGTTTCCCGAGTTGATGTCGCCGTAAACATGCAACATGTGTGAGACCTTTCGTTTCACCTTCTCATCGTGCAAGAACTTCTGCAACGCGCTTTCTCAGCGGCGGCAGGACGTCGCGCTCGAACCACGGATTCCGCCGCAGCCAAAGGTTGTTTCTCGGGCTGGGTGCGGAAGTGGCACGGGTACAGCCCATTCAAACACCCCACCCGCTGAGTCTGCCAGCCCGGACCACCGTCCGCGCAGCCGCCGACCCCCGGCGTCGTGAACCCGACCCGGGCCGGCACCCCCGACCCCGTTACGGAAACTCAAGCGCGCCCTGGGGCGGCCACCGCGACGGTGGCCTCGACCCCGCCGGCAGCTGCCGCGAGGCCAACTCCCGCGAGGCCAGGTGCCGGAGGATCTGCCCGATCACCGCCGGGTCCTCGAGGCTGGCGATGACCTTGACCTTCCCCCCGCACTGCTCGCAGGTCTCGATCTCGATGCCGAAGACGCGCTTCAGGCGCTGTGCCCACGTCATCGCCCGGTGCCGCTCGGCGGGTCCACGGAGGTCCGTCGTCGCGGCCTTCCCCCGCCCCGCCGGCGTGACCTCCGCCCGCCACCGGCTGTGGGGTGCAAACACGCCGTGGGCTGCATCGTTCGCACGATGTCGTCCCGTTCACTGAGGGCTCACGGGTTTCGATGCGGCCCGTTGCCAGCCGACAAACCGTGGACAGTAGCTACGCCACCATTCACAGCGTGAATCCGGCCGAAACCAGGGGTTAGTGCACTGGACCGCGACCGGCGGCGGATCTACACTGCATCGCAATTGCGACACAGGGCAGCACTGGCATGAAGACGACCACGATTCCCCCACTGCGGGTTTCCCCCGAGCTGCGGCGAGAGGCTGAGGCGGTGCTTCAGGACGGTGAAACCCTGTCCGGTTTCATGCTGGAATCCCTGCAGGGCAGCATTGCCCGGCGCCGCGACCAGCGGCAATTCATCGAACGGGGCCTGAAGAGCGCCGCCGAGGCCCGCCGCACGGGGCAGTACGTCAGCGCCGACGAAGTCGTGAAAAAACTATCCGTCCGCCTGAAGAAGGCCCGGGCCAGACCCCGCGGCTGACAGGGGCGTGCCTCGCTACAAGGTCCGCTTCACGGCCGACGCCCAGGCGGATCTGGAGCGCCTGTTCGCCTTTCTCGCCGACAAGGACCCGGCGGCAGCGGCACGGGCGCTGGCGGCAATCCGCCGGAGCCTCCAGCTGCTGCGGTTTTCACCTTGGTCGTGCCGGAAGGCCGCTCTGGAACTTCCGCGGCACCGGGAACTCCTGGTGCCCTTCGGTTCAGCTGGCTACGTGCTCCTGGTGGAAATCGAGCCGCCGGCGACAGTCACCGTCCTGGCCGCCCGGCACCAGCGAGAGGACGACTACCACTAGGCGTGGCGGTGGCGATACGGGGTGGGTGAGAAGTGGCCCCGCTTTCCTAGACAGTTTTCGCGGCCGGGACAGGTGGAGCGGGCGGTTCAAGCTGCCGCCCTACCGCAACCACGGCATCAAACACCCGGTCCGGGCCCGGTACTCCACATAGCCAGGCAGGTCCACCCTCCCCAACAACTCCCGCTCCTCCCGCCGGATCGCATTCAGGTAGAACCCGCCCATGACGACTACTGACGTCAGCAGCCACGGCTCACCCGCCGCGGCCACCCCGGCCATCCAGAACAGCAGATAACTGGCATAGAACGGGTGCCGAACGCAGCGGTACGGGCCCTCCTGAAGAACCAGGTTGCTCTGGGACTCAGTGAAGGCCAGGGCCAGTTGCCCAGCCCGGGCATAGGGGACCGCCCACCAGAAGAGCGCCAACGAGCCTGCGTACAGGGCGATCCCGGAGATTGCCAAACCGACGGGTGGCTTGCCGACCACGAGCGCGGCCAGCTGAAACAAAGTGAACGCGGTCCCAAGGATGCCCACCCACCGCATGGCGAGCGGCGTTGGACCCGTGCGCCGGAACAGCGCCACTACAGCCCACGTAAAGCTGCCGTAACAAACCAGGACCAGACCGATCGCGGTGATCCTCAGGACCAGGTCGAGGTCTGATCCGGCGTCCGGCATCAGGCAAAGGCCTCGTGGTCATACATGCCCCGGTAGAACCGCCCGGCGACATTCGCGGCATGGACCATCCAGCCCCATTCCTCGGCCGTGAGCTCGCAGCCGGCGATAACGTCGGTGAGCTCCTGGGCGTGGACCTTGTCGGTCTCCCCGTGGCTCAGGAAGAACGACGCCTGGTTCGGTCGCAGGTTGAGCCGCTGCAGGAGCTGACGCCCGTAACTGCCGCCGAACGCGGAACCTATCCCCTCCAACACGCTGGCGATGGCCAGTCGAGCGACGGGCATCTGTTCCGCTACCCTCCCCTGAAAGCTTATAAACGCCTCGCAGGTGTAATGAGGAAGTTGACTTCGTGGATCAGCTCCCTGATAGCCCGTGGCTGACAGATCGTCGAGGACCCAGCGCCAATGGGTGCGCTCTTCCTCCGCGTGACTCAGCAGGTATTCCTTCGCCACCTCATGCTGCCAGGAGCAATTTACGGCGGCCTTAGCGAAGGTATAAGGTCCGCTATACGTCTGATGGAACAGCGTAGTGAGAATGCCGTGGAAGTGCGCGATGGTGACGTTGCCGTCGACGACGCGCTGCACCAGTCGTGCGGTGGGGAAGGCGGCGATCTGCGTAGCAACAGCCGCGCTAAAGGACCTACTAGATTCTGAACCCATGTTGTTGTGTTACCTAAACCTCAAGTACCTACGCCGGACGCCGAAAAGTCGCACCACTGCTTTGACTGATAATCAAAGAGCTTGCAGGTTCGTACGGTTTCGAGATACCCGCGGAACGAGAACGACCTTTGTGTGAATAGTTGGGGAAACGCCTGCTCCAAGGCCCGCTGGGCATCCGGTAGCCGACGAAAGGGGATTCGGGTGTCGGCGTGATGCGCAGGATGATCAAAGATGTTGTGCAGAAGCGTCCCGAGCACAGGAATGTACATGCTGATCGTGCCGGTCAGATTTACACGCGATTGTGACCACTCCTGCTTCGAGTCGAACCAGTCCATGTCAGGCGCCGTGTGGTGCGCATAGATGACGAAGCCCATCAGACAGTTCCACAATGCGAACGGCACGATAAGGCCAAGAACCATTGCTTCAAGTGTGCTCCTCCCCTCAAGTGCAGCCAACCACAGCAGAAAAGTCACCCACACTGCAAGGAAGGCAGACACCAATAGTCCGTCCAGGACAAAGGTGGAGCGGCGAGCACCTACATGGCTTCGATTCGGGAAATACAGCTTTTTCCACCATAGTTCCAACAGATAGTAGAGACCACAGCCAAATCCGGATCTGTAGATCCTCTCAAGTGCTCGACGCCAGCGTGGCAACTCCCGGAATTCCTCCGGCGAGAATGGGACCCAGACGTAGTCGCGACCACGGAGATTGTTGAAGCCGTGGTGCGCGATGTTGTGCCCAACAGCCCAAAGCGAATACGGCGTCAGGGACGGCAGAAACGCGAGACGCCCCAAGACTTCATTCACTCGCGGGGATGCGAAGAGGCTTTGATGGCAAGCGTCATGACCGAGAATGAATAGTCGGGCTATCCAGATCCCCGCGAGCATGCTGAACACCACTCTCAAGACCAGCGGCTCAGCAACCACTGAGCCGCCGACGAACAAGACGAAAAGCAGGGCATCTAGGACCACCGCCAAGAGACCAGGCCCGTTAGCAGGACCCACAAATGGTCGAAGCGCAGCGGTGATGTCTCTTCGCGTTGGCATGCTGCCGGCGCTAACCGACGGCATATTTTGGCGTGACCTTGTATTGATCGATCAGCGCAGTCAGCGATGGGCGCTTGATTCCGGCAAGTTCGTACCGCTCCGCTACTACTAAAAATGGGGACTGGATGGAACTCAAATAGTCGAGGTCATCCAGGACGAGTACAAGACGATGCAAGGCGCCAACAACCGGATCTGAAACAGGGTAGTCGTATTCGCGAAACCCATATCGCCGGAACAGTCGCACGAGGATGGGAGCACACGTCATGAAGCAGAGCCGGGTCTGCGTCTGAACGCCGCACTCGTACATGAAGTTGAAGAGGAGATCTCTGGCAGCACCGAGCCTAAACTCGGGCAGTACGGCAACACGGGAAGAGACACAAGTTTCTGCTGGACTGAATCCCTCGAATCTGCCAAGCCCAAACAGCCCTGAGAGTTCGGCCATGGACTCACCGGCTTCAAACCAGGTGCTGCGTTGGGTCCCGACCGGTCGGCCGTCATGGCCCGTCACTGCGATGATGGTGGATACATCATCCAATTCATCGCTCAACTGCCGGCGCTCGTGATCTGCCTCCGGATACGGCTTCCCCTGCTCCGCTACATAGACCTCATAGCGCAGGCGGTAAGCTGCCTCCCGATCCGCGAGGGACTGGGCAATGCGGGCCTGCAGCCCCTCCCCGGCAGGGGAAGACTTCCCGTTGGAATCAGGCATAAGCGCGGGTCCAGGTTGTTAACTGGTTATTACGTCCCCACGTGGTTGGAGGTTAGCAGGCGACGGAGGTGATTGCTATCGTCCGCTTATGTCACGGCTCTGTGAACTTCCGCCCCGGTACGATTGGGTACGACCGAGCCGGTTGTGGGGTTCCGGTCGGACTGCCATAAATCGGCACATGGACCTTCGCCACCTCCGTCATTTCGTCGCTGTTGCCGAGGAACGGCACTTCGGCCGGGCTGGCGCCGCCCTACTGCCGGAAGCCAAAGCCGTCCCGGCAATCGCCAGCCGGTCTCGTGGTTGCTCACAATGCTTTCATGACTGGAGAAAATCTCCCTGGAAGAACGCCGCTGACTGTAGCCGCTCCACCGCTGCCAACCCCAGCCAGCCCGAAGATCAGGAACAGGCCATACCGTGAATTCATCGGGTGTAAGAACCTGAGCGGCGGTCGATGCCTACTGAGAAGCGGAACTCCTGGTCCGCCGTGGCCAAGGGCTTCCCGTCCACCACCCGTGGCCGATAGCGCGCCTCCCGGAAGGCCTGCACCGTCGGCGTGGGAAGGCTGTTGCTGTCCAGCTCCTGATCCTTGATCCGCAGTCCGTCGACCAGGCCCTGTTCTGTAACCGTGGAGGCAAAGGTAATCTCCCCTCTGCTGTTGTGCGTCCCGCCTTTTACGCCACTGAAGGCCTCGACGGGGAGTTCACGTAGAGCTGCAAGGGCCGGGCGAAAATCTCGTTGGCGACAGCAGTCCCCAGCCGGGGATCGAGTGCGATCATCTTCCAGGCCGCGGCGTAGTCCGCCCCGCTCGCTGCCAGGCGACCGAAGACGACGCTGTGATCGCCGCGACTGGCCAGAATCTGGGCCCGTTCCACCACGTCACCTGCGGTCGCGGCGGATGGCAGCGCGATGCCCCGCTCCAGGGCGGCCAGGGACTTCTCCGGGGAACTGTGGGCTACGAGGTAGGACATGCCGGTGGTCCACAGGGGATACGCCAGGCGCGGATCATTGGGGCCATAGGACTTTTCCAGCAGGGCCACCGCGTCAGCCAGCAGCTCACGCTCCTTCACCAACTGGGACGAGGAGCGATACCAGCTGGCAGCGTCGTACAACCCCGCAACCCGGGCGGGTGCTTCCCGGCCCAGGCCCTGCTGCTCCGCCTTCAGCAGGTCCCCCGCGACGTCGTTGCCCAGCCGGAAATCGTTGGTCCCTCGGGCCACCGCCAGCATCAGTAAATAGGCTTGAGACTTCTGCTGGATGCTCACCGCCGGATTACCGTCGACGGCCTTGAGCGCCTGCGCGCACTGCCGTTGGGCGTCGGCGAAACGCCCGGATTGCAGATAGGTTTTGGCCAGCAAGAGGTCCCGGGAAAAGCCCTGCACCGGATCCGGCTGGGCACCGAGCAAGGCTGTTGCGCGAGCGATATAGCTCTGCTCATCGAGGGCCAGGATCTGGGGGGCAGTCCGGGCAGCTGTTGTCCAGTCACCCTGGGCAAAGGCGGCCTTGAAGGTGGTGACGAGCGCGTTGCGTGGACTGGCAGGCACTGCGGTCTCCGGCCAAGCCAGCGGTGGGGCCAGCAACAACAGAAAGGTGAGTACAGTCCAGGCGAGTCGCGTCATGGGAATCCCCGTTTCTGCGCGGCAACTACCGGCGCCGCACCAGCCACCAGACGATGATGCCCAAGGCCCCCAGGGTCACCACCATCCCGTAAGCCAGAAACATCCCGGTGGAAAAGCCCAGCGCGATGCCCCGGGTGATGTTGAGCACCGCGTGCCACAGCACCGCCACAAAGATACTGCGGGTCCGCTCCCAGAGGAACGTCAGCCACACCGACGCCGCCAGTATCCCGAGCCCAAAGCCGAGAAACTGGGGCAGCCCGAACTCCGGCCGGCCCAGAAAGAACGGTAGGTGCCACAGCCACCACACCGGAAACAGCAGCAGCGTGGCCGGCAGGGTGCGAAACCGCGCCAGCATCTTCGGCAGCAGGTAGCCACGCCAGCCGGGCTCCTCGCCCAGGCCCTGCAGAAGCGCGGCGACCAGCACGAGGTCCAGCACGGCGTGCAGGGTGCCGAGCTGTCCAGTAGCCAGGGCGTCCAGCGAGGGGGGCGAGCCGGTCTGGACGGTGACCAGCACCGCGGCCAGCAAAAGAAAGGCCACGGGCGAGAGCAGCGTCAGGGCCAGCGCGCCGCGGCCCACGCGCCAGTGGGTCAGGTTCTGCCAGAACGCCGCAAGGCCCACGGCACCCTCGGTGCGCCGGATCACGACCCAGGCCGCGATGAAAGGGCCAAAGGCTCCCACGGCCTCCCAGGCGTCCGGCAGGCCAAGATCGGCCAGGCCCCGCTTCTGGAGCACAAGCGGCAGCATCGTGACCCAGGTCCACAGGTAGGCAAGGCCAATCCAGGCCAGAAGCGGTCGCTTCTCCATCGGTTGAGGCTAACCGGGAACGGGAACGGCGTCACGCTCCCGACACTGGCGCTCAAGATTCGGTCAAATCGCCCGATACAGCAGAGTACTTCTCCCGGAAAGGCCTTCATGGAAACTTTTGACCTGCTGGTTATCGGCAGCGGTCCTGGCGGCCAGCGCGCAGCGATCCAGGCGGCCAAGCTTGGCAAGCGGGCCGCCATCATCGAGCGCCGGGAGATCGTCGGTGGCGTCACCGCCCATACCGGCACGATCCCCAGCAAGACGCTGCGGGAAGCGGTGCTGTACCTCTGCGGCTGGCGGGAGAAAGGCATCTATGGACGCAGCCACCGGGTCAAGGCGGACATCACGGCCGAGGATCTGCTGGAGCGCCTGCACATCACGGTCCGCCACGAGATCGAAATCATCGAACACCAGCTCTCCCGCAACGGTGTGACTGTGCTCAAGGGACTCGCGACCTTCCTGGACGCCAACACGGTGCGCGTCACCAACATCGCCGGACATTCCGCCGAATACCGCGCCAACGCCATCGTGATCGCCACGGGCACAATTCCCCACCGCCCGGCCAATATTCCCTTCGATGACGAGACCATCATCGACAGCGATGGACTCCTGAACATCAAGAAGGTGCCCCGCTCCATGGTCGTGATCGGGGCCGGCGTCATTGGTGTGGAGTACGCCACGATTTTCAGCGCCCTCGACGCCCGGATCACCCTGGTGGATCCCCGCAATACCATTCTCGATTTTGTCGACTCTGACATCATCGACGAGTTCAAGCACGACCTGCAGTCCCGCGGCATACAACTCCGGCTTGGCGAGGAAGTGGAGCGTGTGGAGAAGCGCGCAGACGGCAGCGTCGTGACTTACCTGAAGAGCGGCAAGAAGATCCGCAGCGACCTGCTGATGGCCGCCTCCGGGCGCCTGGGCGCCACCGCAGACCTCGACCTGGGCCGGGCTGGCCTCACCGCCGACGACCGGGGCCGCCTGAAGGTCCAGCCCACCTACCAGACTGACGTGCCTCACATCTACGCGGTCGGCGACGTCATCGGCTTTCCGGCGCTGGCTTCCACCTCGGCGGAACAGGGCCGGCTCGCCGCCTGCCACGCTTTCTCAGTCCATGAAGAGAGTGCCCCCGAGTTCTACCCCCTCGGCATCTATGCGGTCCCGGAGATCAGCATCGTCGGCAAGACCGAACAGCAACTGCGCAAGGATGGCGTGGCCTACGAGACCGGCGTGGCCCGCCTGCGCGAAACCGCCCGGGGCCAGATCCAGGGCGTGCAGGAGGGCATGCTGAAGCTGATCTTCGGCATCAAGGACCACAAGCTGCTGGGCGCCCACATCGTGGGCGAAGGGGCCACGGAGTTGATCCACATTGGCCAGGCGGTGCTGGCCCACGGCGGGACTCTCGAATACTTCGTCGGCGCCGTCTTCAACTACCCCACCTTCGCCGAGGCCTACAAGATCGCCGCCCTCGACGCCTGGAACCGCGTCCGCGTGTAGGAGCGCCGACCGGCGTGACCGGCCACACCTCCTGGAAATGAGGCATGTCCCCATTCCATCCCCTATGATGGCGGCCGTTCCGCCTGCCAGGGAGTGTCGCGATGCGCCTGCTGAAACGCCTGCTTCTTGGTCTGGTCGGGGGCCTGCTGGCCCTGATCCTTCTTGGCCTGCTTGGCCTCTTCGTCGTCCAGCCCACGCTGACTACCCGGCTCGTCGGCCTCGCCTTTGGTGGTGAACAGGGACCGCACCAGACCATCGCCGGCGGCAACGTGCCACCGCTGGTGGTGGCCGCCGATGGCCAGCGGACGATTCCGGCCGAAGCGCTGAACGCGGCCGTAGCCTGGGGTGGGACGATGGAGTCCCACGCCCTGCTGGTCTGGCAGGGTGGTGCCCTGCAACTCGAGCACTATTACCCCGGCCATGACGCCGATTCCATCACGGCCACCCAGTCCATGCACAAGTCGGTGCTGGGCATGCTCGTCGGCATCGCCATCGAGCAGGGGCTGATCAAGTCCGTGGACGATACAGCGGCCACCTACATCACGGAATGGGCGGGGGACGAGCGCAGCAAGATCACCATCCGCCAGATGCTGCAGCAGGCGAGCGGCATCGATTTCCCCGGGTTCACGGGGCTCGTCCAGATGACCCTGGGTGGCGACGTGGCGCCTTTCACCTTCAGCCGGGGCAGCAGCGAGCCGGGCGGCAAGACTTTCGAGTACAACAACATCAATCCTGAAGTGCTGGGCATTCTCCTCCAGCGGGTCAGCGGCATGCCCTACAGCCAGTACCTGGAGCAGAACCTCTGGCAGTACGTCAGCGAGGCCAGCGGCAGTGTGCTAATCGACTCGGAAAAGCACGGCATCCCGATCACCTTTTGCTGTCTCGATGCCCCACCCCGCAGCTGGCTGCGCCTTGCCCTCCTGCACCTGACCGGTGGCCGCGTGGGCGAGCGACAGGTCGTGCCGGCGCCGTGGATGCGGGACATGATCACGCCCTCGCCGGCCAATTCCAATTACGGCTATTTCACCTGGCTCGGCACCACTTGGGAGAAGGTCCGCAAGTACAACTCGAAATCGGCGGCCGCCGCCTTCCACTCCGAGCCCTTTGCAGCGCCGGACATGGTCTACTTCGATGGCTTCGGCGGACAGCGGGTATACATCGTGCCGTCGAAGCAGCTCGTCATCGTGCACACGGGGCCGTTACGCCAGGACTGGGACGACGCCATCCTGCCCAACATCATCCTGCGAGCCCTGCAATAATTCGGTAGGAGCGCCGACCGGCGCGATCCAGTAGGAGCGCCTTCAGGCGCGATCCTTCCAGATCGCGCCGGTCGGCGCTCCTACTGGATCGCGCCGGTCGGCGCTCCTACAATCCTGGCATGCAGCACACCAGACTCCGCGGAATCTCTTCCATGCTGGTGGCTGTCGCGTGCTTCGCCGGCATGGACGCGGTACTCAAGATTCTGTCCAGCGACTACCCGCCCCTGCAGGTGGGGGCGCTGCGCGGCGCCGCGTCCCTGCCCTTCGTGCTGGCGTCGGTGGCGCTGACCAACCGCTGGCGGGAACTGAAAGTGGTGCGCTGGGAGCTCCACTTGATCCGGGGGATACTGGCCCTGATCATGCTCTGGGGTTTCGTGGCGGCGGTGAGCGTCATGTCTCTGGCCGACACCTATGCCATCTTCTTCGTGGCACCTCTAATCGTCACTGCACTGGCAGTGCCCCTGCTGAAGGAACATGTGGATCTGGGCCGGTGGCTAGCCATTGCGGTCGGACTGTCCGGCGTGCTCTGGATGCTCAATCCCGGCGGGTCCGGTTTCAGCCTTTACGGTGCCGCCGGCGCACTGGCCTCAGCCGTGGCCTATGCGGCCGCGTCAATCTCCGTGAGGGTCATGACGAAAACGGAAAGCACCGTGTCGCTCGTGTTCTGGTTTCTGGTCCTGCTCACCATCTTCGCGGGGCTGCTGGCGCTGCCCAACTGGGTGCCAATCCGGGATGAACACTGGCCCTGGCTGGGCCTGCTCGGCGTGCTGGGCGCGCTCGGCCAGCACTTTGTCACGGAGGCCTTCAGGAACGCGCCCGCCTCCGTCATTGCACCCTTCGAATACACTGCAATGCTTTGGGCCGTCGGCATCGACTGGGTCTTCTGGGATACCTGGCCCAACAGCCGGATCTGGCTGGGCGCCGTGCTGGTCGTGGCCTGCGGCCTCTATCTGATCTGGCGCGAACAGCAACAGCACCGGGAGATTGCGCTGGCAGGGGTCGTGGATACGCCGGTGCCCTGACAGGCCTCGCCGGTGGCCCCGGTTGCGATTGGCTTTATCTATTATATCGACAGTTATAATTCGATCGCCTTCAGGTTTCCGAACCTCCAGAATCCCGCCCCACGACTAACCACGCATAAGGAGATCAGCCTTGAGCACCAGGAACACAAAAACGCCTGCCATCAGCATCGGCATCAGCTCCAGCGAGCGCAAAAAGATCGCGGCGGGGCTCGCCAGACTGCTGGCCGACAGCTACACGCTGTACCTGATGACCCATAACTTCCACTGGAACGTCACGGGACCCCACTTCAACAGCCTGCACCTGATGTTCATGACCCAGTACACCGAGCAATGGACGGCGCTCGACCTCATTGCCGAACGGATTCGTGCGCTGGGTCATCCGGCGCCCGGCACCTACCGGGAGTTCGTCAAGCTCGCCTCGATCACGGAGGTGGCAGGCGTACCCGGTGCGACGGACATGATCCGCCACCTCGTCGCCGCTCAGGAGTCGACGGCGCGGACGGCACGGGACCTGTTCAAGATAGTGTCTGCAGCGAACGATCAGCCGACGGCTGACCTGCTGACCCAGCGGCTGGACGTGCACGAGAAAACGGCGTGGATGCTCCGGAGCCTGCTGGAGCCCTGAGCAACTCAGCCAGCTCGGCATCCTTCTCCTGCCACAGTTGCTGGACCCAGGCCTGAAACGCCGCCCGCACTGCCGGATCAGTGCTGTAGTCAGCGTTCATGAGATGCCGGGGGATGGGCAACAACCGGGCCCGGACGATGATCCGCCGCATCCGGCCCTGGAGGAAGGGCCAGAACGCGGGTGCACCGTCCGGGTAGCAGATGGTGACATCGAGAATGGCCTGAAACTTGTCCCCCATGGCATTGAGCGCCAGCGCCATGCCGCCGGCCTTCGGCTTGAGGAGGTGTACATAGGGGGACTGCTGCCGCTCGTGCTTGGCGACCGTGAAGCGGGTGCCTTCCAGAAAGTTCATCACGCTGGTCGGCGTGAGCGCAAACTTCTCGCAGGCCCGGCGGGTGGTTTCCTGATCCTTGCCTCGCATCTCCGGGTGCTTCTTCAGGTACTCCTCGCTGTGCCGGCGCATGAATGGAAAGTCCAGGGCCCACCAGGCCAGACCCATCACCGGGACCCAGATCAACTGCTGCTTGAGGAAAAACTTCAGCAGGGGAATCCGCCGGTTCAGCAGCTTCTGCAGCACCAGGATGTCCACCCAGGACTGATGATTGCAGCTCACCAAGTACCAGTTGTCCCGCTTGAGCCCGTCAAAGCCCGCCACGTCCCAGGTGCAGCGCTGGGTCAGGGCCATCCAGCCGCTGTTGCAGGAAATCCAGGCCCCGGCGATGAACAGCAGGACCCGGTTCAGGGCCCGGCGCACGACCGGGATCGGGATCACCAGCTTCAGCAGGGCAAAGACCAGCAGTATCGGCACCCACAACAGCACGTTGAGTCCGAGCAACAGCGCGGCGACCACGCCGGTTAACACTAGGCGCCCTCAAGCGCGCGCAGCTGTGCCCGCAAGCGTTCGATCTCGTCGAGAAGATCGAGAGCAAGTCCGACGCCGGCAGCATTGACGCCGAGATCGTTCTGCAGGCGGAGGGCCGCCGTTGCCCGGCGCAGCTGCGTGCCACTGAACCGCCACTGCTGGCGGTCACTGCCGGCTGGCTCCAGCACCCCCTCATCGACCAGCGCGATGATGGTCGCCACTTCGACGGAGCAGGCGCCACAGACGTCAGCGAGAGTGAGCTCCGTGTGCTCCTCAATAAGGATACCCACGATACGTGCCGGTGCATTCTCGTTCTGCATGCTCAGACTCCCAGTTTCGCGCGGGGATCGAAGGATGAAAACTGCTGGCTCATGGTGCTGTAAAAGGCCTGGGCAGCCCCGGTGTCAGCGGGCGGAAGGGCGATCTGTACCAGGACGTAGAGATCCCCCGGCGGACTGGCAGGAATGCCCCTGCCCCGAAGCCGCAACTTGCGCCCGGCAGCGGTGCCGGGGGGCACCTTGAGTTCGACGATGCCGGACGGGGTCGGCACCTTCAGGGTGGCGCCGAGTGTCGCTTCCCAGGGTGCGACGGGGAGCTCTAGGTACACATCCCGCTCCTCAACCCGATAGAGGGGATGAGGACGGAACTGGACCTCCAGATAAAGGTCTCCCGCCTGGCCGCCACCCGCCGCAGGGGAACCCTGGCCCGCCAGCCGAATATGCTGCCCGGGTCGGATGCCTCGCGGGATGGTTACATTGAGAGTGTGCTCGCGAAAAACCACCTGACCCCCGGCAGCCACTTCGGGAGTGCGCAGCGTGATGGTGCGCGTGGCACCGCCGTAGGCATCCTCCAGTTCAATCAGCACCCGGGCGTGGCGATTCTCGCTCTGCGCCCCGAACTGGCCGCGACCCTGGCCGCGACCCTGGCCGCGACCCTGGCCGAGCCCTGCACCCCGGCCGAACAGTGCCTCGAAAAACTCGCTGGCATCAGGCCCGCCGCCGGCAAACTCGAACCCTGTGCCGGCGTCGGGTGGCGGCCGGAACTCCTCGCCCGCCTTCCAGTTGGCGCCCAGCTGATCGTAGGCGGCGCGCTTCTCCGGGTCCTTCAGCACCTCGTACGCCTCACCGACTTCCTTGAAGCGGCTCTCCGCGTCCGGTTCCTTGCTCACATCCGGGTGATACTTGCGGGCCAGCTTGCGGTAGGCGCGCCGGATGTCATCTGAGGAGGCTTCCCGTGGGACACCCATTGTCTCGTAGTAGTCCTTGAACTCCATGGGAAATCACACATTCCTGCGGTCGGACTCCCCTAGTCTACGCCGCGACCCGATGAGCGGCGCGCGCCCAGGGGAAAACTATCTGCGTTGAACGGGCGGCCCGGCAGTATCATGAAGGCCTGCCAGTTCGGCACCAGACCCCCGGAGCGATTCTGACCAGCATGGCTACCCTGCAACAGCTGCAATTGCGGAAGCGTGAACTGGAAGAAAAGCTGCACGCCGGCGACCTGTCGGTGGAACCGGCCCTGGAACTCATGGACCGGGCGATTTCGGCCCGCACCCTGAAGGTCAAGCACAGCCGCCAGCGGCTGGATGCCACTAAGCAGGCTGTAGCCGCCGGCATGGACAAAGACGAAGCCCGGCGCATAGACACTCGGGCCATGGCCAAGAAGCTGGCCGCGATCCGCGCCAAGGCGCAGCTGAACCGTTTCTAGCGTCCCGCCGGCCGAACGCCAGTTTCCTCGCCGGGTCCGCTCCTCGGCGGTGGACTCCACCTCCAAGGTGTACCGACCTGCCTGGTGTCATCCCCATCGACGGGCTGAGCGTGGCCGCCTACTCGGCTCTCGAATCTGTCGTGCAGATACGCCGACAGCCTCCGCTCAAGCCAGCAATACGGCTGGCCGCGTGCAGCGGCACTGACAAACCCCACGTGCCCTCCTTGGTGCGCGACTTCCAGCGTCACATAGGGCGACAAGGCTTCCGCATCCGGAACGATGTTCGCCGTCATGAATGGATCATCCAAGGCATGCACGACGAGAGTCGGGCGATGAATATTCTGCAACCAGCGGCCGCAGGAGGCTTGCGTGTAATAATCCTCCACGTCGCGGAAGCCCGCCAGCGGTGCCGTGTAGGCTTCGTCGTATTCGATAAAGTCCTGCGCGGCAAGGGCTGCCGCCAGATTTACCACCGGTGCAGGTACGACGTGAGGGTGCTTGCGTCGCAACGCTTCTTTCACCACGTCGAGCATGCGCTTTTGGTAAAGGCGCGAGAATCCCGTACGCAATCGCTCGGCACAGGGCCGGATACTAAAAGGCACCGAGGCCGCGGCTGCGATATTGACCGGTGCCGAGTTTCCCTCCTCCGCCAGCGCCTTCAGCGTGACGTTCCCGCCCAGCGACCAACCGACCGACGCGATGAACGCATGGGGCTCGCGCTCACGCAGAAGGTGCCAGAAGTAACGCAGATCCTCTGTGTCTCCCTGGTTGTAGCAACGGGAAAGACGGTTGGGCTCCGGCCCGGCGCCGCGGAGTTGAAGAATCACCGTGCGCCAGCCCAGTGCGACAAGTTGGCAGGCGGTGCCGCGCACATACTTGGAGTGGAAGCCACCGCCGAGGCCATGAACCAGCACGGCCAGGGGGCCACTCGCGTGGTGATCTCCGCTCCAGCCCAGATCCACGAAGTCGCCATCGGTCAATTCCAACCGTTCCCGGCGAAGAGCGAGTTCTGGTAGAGGCCGAAGCAGAGAGGCGATTGTTTGCAGGTGGGGGCCCCGGACTAGTGGATGCGGCCGAAAGTCGCTTTGGACGACCCGGCCGTGGGCCCGGTGAGGCGCGCTCCAAGCGGCTTGCATCGTTGCGGGGACTCGAGCGTTCATGCAGCGCACTCTCGATCACAAGCGCCGGCGCCGTCTATGGGCTACCGTACAAGGGACGAGAATAATGGCGAAAGCAGAGCCTTCCCAGCTGAGTGCGCTAGCGCACTGAGGGCATAGCCCCTGCAGTGCGGAAGTTCCATCGTGTATCTCTACAGATATTCCCCTTCCTAATACCGCTGCCCCGGAACACCGGCAGATTTGGAGACACCCTGTTCTAAGTGCCCCGCCGCACGGTGGCTGGTGGTAAGAGGGTGCACAGTTCGATGATGCGCGTCGGGCCATGCAAACTTGAACTGCTCGCCATCGGAACGTTGTTGCTGGTGGCGTCTGCTGCGCTGGCCGACGGCATAGGGCCGCCGGCCCCCGGCGTGTTGGTGCCCCCGGCCCTTTCCAAGTGCGACAAGCCCGGCTCCGACACCAACGCCTGGGTCGACAGGTTGCAGCGTGGCGTGTACAGCGGCGTTTGTGGCACCGCGTTGTGGTTCGATAACCTGTTCGGCGACCCTCTCTACGACCTCGAGTCGGACGAAACTTTCGGTCGCCTCAGCCTGATCGAATCCTACGACCGGCGGGACCAACAGCGCACCCAGTTGCAGCTTCGGGCCCGCTACGCGCTGCCGAACATGAAACGTCGCCTGCGGCTGACGCTGGCCCGCGGCGGCGAGCAGCAGCTCGTAGAGGATCGACCCGACAAGCTGGTCAGGCCGCTGCCACTTGGCTTCCAGGACGTCAGCGATGACGCGTGGCTCCTGGGCCTCGGTTATGCCAAGGAGGGTAGTCCTGACAATGGCTTCGACTTTGGCGTCGGCGTTCGCCTGAGGAACCCGCTCGACCCCTACGTGAAGTCCACGTACCACCACAACGTCATCTTTAGCGACAACGCGATGCTCCGCTTTCGCGAGACCGCGTTCTGGCGTGACAGCCGCGGCTTGGGGCAGACGACCAAGGTGGTCATCGATTACCTGGTCGGCGACTCAACCCTGCTGCGCTGGAGCAATACGGGGACGGTGGCCGCGGATACCGAGGGCCTCGACTGGGGCACTGGCATCACGGCCCACCACAGCATGAACCAACGTCGTGCCATCAGCTACACGGCCCTGTTGCATGGTGAGACCGGGGCGGACGTCCCGATCCAGAATTTCGGCGTGGAATCCCGTTACCGGCAGAGTATTTTCCGCAAGTGGCTGTTCCTGGAGGTGTCGGCCAGTGTGACGTGGCCGCGGGAGACCCTCGACGAGGAGCGCGAAATCAACCCCGGCGTGGGCATGGGCGTAGAAATGTTCTTCGGCCCCATGGCGGATGTTGACTTGAGGTGAGTTGTCGCCAAACCGTGGCCAACGATTTTCTCGAACAGCCCTTGGTTTCCGGCCGGCGCTCAGTTCCCGAGCAGCCGCAAAAACTCGTTACGCGTCTGGGGGTGGGAGCGGAAGTTGCCCAGCATGCAGGAAGTGGTCATCGTGGAGTTCTGCTTTTCCACCCCCCGCATCATCATGCACATGTGCTGGGCTTCGATCACCACGCCGACGCCCTTGCCACCGATCGCTGACTGCACGCACTCCGCGATCTGCTTGGTCAGCACCTCCTGGATCTGCAGTCGGCGCGCGTAGAAATCCACGATCCGGGCAATCTTCGACAGGCCGAGCACCTTGCCGTTGGGCAGGTAGGCCACGTTGCACTTGCCGATAAAGGGCAGCATGTGGTGCTCGCACATCGAGTACATCTCGATGTTGCGGATGATCACCATCTCATCCGTATCGCTGGTGAACACGGCTTCATTAATCAGCTCGCTGATGTCCTGCCGATACCCTCGGGTCAGGAAGTAGAAAGCCTTGGCGGCGCGCTCGGGGGTCTTCACGAGACCCTCCCGCTGCACGTTCTCACCCAGCAAGGTGATGATGTCTCTGAAGCGGTCAGTCATCGTGTCGATGGCACGCTTTTCGTCGTGCTCGGACACCGGAAGTTTCATGAGGGGATGTTGGGGCACTGGGCCGACTCCTGGATGATCCTGTTGCGGAGTTTAGAGGAACCGGGCCAGCCCGCGGATAGTGGGCGCCTCAAAGACCCGGATCAGTGGCAATTCGACCCCCAGACGGTCCCGGATGCGGGCCACCAGCCGGGTAGCCAGCAGGGAATGCCCGCCGAGTAGAAAAAAGTCCTCATCAAGGCCCACAGCATCCCGCTGCAGAAGTCGCTGCCAGAGATCCTGGAGAGTGGCGTGGACGTGGTCTCCACCCTCGCCAGCTGGAGCGGCAGTAGGATCGGCCGTAGGAGCGGCTTCAGCCGCGATACTTGCCGGGAAAGACGAGGTCGCGGCTAACGCCGCTCCTGCTGCAGCCAGCGCCTGGCGATCAACTTTGCCATTCGGCAGGCGCGGGAACCCGCCGCAGGGGATGAAACGCGCGGGGATCAGCGTGGCAGGCAGCAGCGTCGCGAGGTGGGCTCGGAGCAACCGGACGGTCGGGACCGGCGCCCCCGCGGCGGGTGCGTAGTAGGCAACGAGCACCGGCTCACCGCTGAGATCCGCAACAGCCAGAACCACTGCCTCGCTGATGGCAGGAAAACGGCGGAGGGCCGCCTCGATGTCACCGGGCTCCACGCGGATGCCGGCAATCTTGAGCCGCTCGTCGACGCGGCCCAGGAAGACCAGGTTGCCATCGGGCAGGTAACGGGCGCGATCACCGGTGTGGAAGCGGCGCGGGCGGGTCAGGGACGGCCAGTATCCCGGGGTCACGCGGCAGGTCTCCACCACGAGCTCGCCGACGATCGCCGCCGGCGCCCCCGCCTCATCGACCAGCTCCAGTGCCAGCCCGCCGACAGGCCGGCCGATAGGCAGGTGCTGGCCGTAGGGGTGCGTATCGTGCCCGGCGAACCACTGGGTGACAGCGGTGGCCTCCGTCAGCCCGTAGCCGTTGACGAAGCGGGCGCCCGGGCGAAAGCGCGCGCGGAAGAGTTCGAAGTCGGGGCGCCGCGCCATCTCACCACCGAGGACCACCAGTTTCACGTGGGAGAGATCCTGCCGACAGGCCACGCGGCCACCGAACAGATAGCGATACACCGTCGGCGTGCCGTGGAGCACGGTCAGGCCCCGGTCAGCGACGCGATCCAGCAGCGTTTCCCGGTCGAGACCGCGGACATCCAGCGGGCAGACCGCGGCACCGGTTAGCAGAGCACCAAAAATGTCCTGGACCGCCGCGTCATAGCCGCTGGTCGAGAACAGGCTCAGCCGGTCCTCCGGCGTGATACCGAGGTTGCCAGCCCACGTGCGGATAAAGTGCAGCACGTTGCCGTGGGTCTGGGGCACACCCTTCGGCATGCCGGTACTGCCGGAGGTGTAAAGCAGGTAGGCCAGGGAGTCCGGAGCCACCGTCGGGAAGACAGGCACCGCACCGTCGGCGGGTAAGTGCTCCCGCGCGATGACCAGAAGTCCGGCAGGGGGCGCGCTCAATGCGGAGCGGTCGGTCACCAGCAGGCGCAAGCCCGCGTCCCGGATGACCGCTTGGAGTCGGGCGACGGGCGCCAGCGGATCCAGCGGCACGTACACCCCGCCCGCCTGCAGCACGCCGAGCATGCCGGCCACCTGGCCGGCACCCTGGCCAAACCACAGACCGACGCGCTCACCCGGCTTGAGGCCACGGGCGATCAGGGCAGTGGCGAGGGCCTGTGCCTCCCGGGCCAGCTGGACATAAGTCCAGTCAATCGCTACGCAATCCCCGGTGGCGGGTGCGCTCACGGCGAGTGCTGCGGGACGCTGGGCAACCTGAGCCGCGAAGGCCTCCGGCAGGCTCTGCCCTGTCGTGCCGGCAACCACCCCCCGGAGAAACTCCGGCTCCCGTGGCGAGAAAGGCAACTCCGTCAGGCGTGCCTCCGGCGCCGCCACCAGGGCCGACAGCAGGAATGCATAGTCGTCCATCAGGCGTTCGATGGACGCCGGCAGAAAGACGTCGGTGCTGTACTCGAGGCTTACCGCGAGCCCCGCTGCCGTCTCGGCAAGGGAGACGCTCAACTCGAACTTGGCCGTGTGGCGCGGAATCGGGACAGGCCGCACATCCAGGCCCTGAAGCAGCAGTGGCGCCTGAGGCTCGCTATGCAGGTTGAAGAGCACCTGGAAAAGCGGCGTGCGGCCGGGGCTGCGCGGTGGCTGCAGAACTTCCACGAGCAGTTCGAAAGGCACCTCCGCATGCTCGTAGGCAGCCAGCGTCATGACGCGCACGCGGCCCAGCAGTTCCTGCACCGTGGGGTTGCCACTGAGGCTCGTGCGCAGCACCAGCGTGTTGACGAAAAAGCCGACGAGACCCTCCAGATCAGTCCGTGGCCTGCCGGCAATGGGCGTGCCGACCACCACGTCCTCAGTGCCCGCGCAACGCGCGAGCAGCAGGTCGAATGCGGCCAGCAGCACCACGAACACCGTGCAGCCTTCCGCCCGGGCCCGCGCCGTGACGGCCAACTGCAGACCGGCGGGCAGCGTCCGGGCGAGGCGCGCGCCTTTCCCGGAGGCCAGTGCCGGGCGCGGGCGGTCCGTCGGCAAATCAATGAATGGCTGCAGGTCCTGGAGCTGGGTTCGCCAGTAAGCCAGTTGGCGGGCCAGCTCACCACCGGCCAGGGACCGGCGCTGCTCCCGGGCGTAATGGGCATAGTCCATTGCCAGGTCGGGCAGCACGACCGGCTCCCCGCGGTGGGCAGCGGCATAGTGCAGCGCCAGTTCCCGGCTAAGCACACCGAAAGACCAGCCGTCCGCCAGGATGTGGTGGATGACGACGAGCAAGGTGTGCACCTCGGGCTCGCTCTCGACAAGCAGCGCGCGGATCAGGGGCCCGCGGGACAACTGAAAGGGAGCGGCAGCCGCGCCCGTTAACTGCGCCGGCAAGTCGCCCGCAACCGGGAGAATCTGCAGGGGCCACCCACTGGCTGCGCTGATCGCCTGCAGAGGCTCGCCGTCCTGGTCGCGGAAGTGCGTACGCAGACTGCCGTGGCGCGCTGCCAATTCGTTGAGGGCCTGTTGCAGGGCCGGACGATCCAGCGGACCCCGCAGTTCGAAGGCCCAGGCCAGGTGGTAGGCGGAGTTGCCGGGCGCCAGCCTGTCCAGAAACCACAACCGCTGCTGGACCAGGGACACCGGCGCGGTGGCGGCCTGGATGAGCGACGGCAGGAGCGGCGGTACCGGCGCTCCGCGGGCCGGCATCGTCGCCGCCAGACCACGCACCGTCGGCGCCTCGAAGAGATTACGGAGTGACACGTCGGTCTGCAGGTCCCCACGGATCCGGGCGACCAGCCGGGTGGCCAGCAACGAGTGTCCGCCGCGGGCAAAGAAGTCGTCGTCTACGCCCACCGGGCCACCCAGCAGTTCACTGAAGAGGCCGCTGAGCGCTGCCTCGAGCGCGGACATCGGCGCCCCCGTAGGAGCGCCTTCAGGCGCGAACGACCGGGGAATCGCGCCTAAAGGCGCTCCTACAGCCGCGCCGACAGGGGGCAAGGCGGCGCGATCCAGCTTGCCGTTTGGAGTGAGCGGCAGCGTTGCCAGCCACACCAGGTGGGATGGCACCAGGTAGCCGGGCAGCGACTCGCGCAATGCCGCCAGCAGGACCCCATCCGGCACCGGAACATCCCGGGCCACCAGGAAGGCCACCAGGCGTGGGTCACCGGCCACGTCCCGCAGGACGACCACCGCCGCACTCACGCCGGGCTGGGCGAGCAACACCGCTTCGATCTCGCCGGGCTCAATACGAAAGCCCCGAAGCTTGATCTGGAAATCCGTGCGGCCAAGCACCTCGAGCCGGCCGTCAGGGCGCCACCGCGCCCGGTCGCCCGTGCGGTACATGCGCCCTCTGCCCTGTGCCGCCGCTTGAAACGGATCGGCACGGAAGCGCTCCGCCGTCAGTGCGGGCCGTGCGTGATAACCGAGAGCAACACCTTCACCGCCGATCCAGAGCTCACCATGGGCACCGATGGGGACCAGCTGCAGCTGCTGATCGAGCACGTAGCTGCGGGTGTTCGCGATGGGCCCGCCGATGCTGACGGGACCGGCCTCATCCCGCACCCGCTCGCAACAGGACCAGACGGTGGTCTCTGTGGGCCCATAGAGATTCCACAGCTCGGTGCCTGCAGCCAGCAACCCGGTCGCCAGATCCCGGTCCAGCGCCTCGCCGCCACAGAGCAGACGGAGCCCGGGTGTACCGCGCCACCCGGCCGCGAGCAGGTTGCGCCAGAGTGCTGGCGTCGCCTGCATGACGGTGATGCCCGCCGTCGCCATCAGCGCCAGCAATTGCTGTGGATCGCGCAGGTCGTCCTCGGTGGCAATCACCGTGGTGGCGCCCACACTGAGCGGCAGCAGCAGCTCCAGTACCGCAATGTCGAAGGCGAGCGTCGTGACGGCGAGCAGCCGGTCCCCCGGTTGCATTCCCGGGACCGTCGCCATGCTGCTCAGGAAATTCACGACGGCCCGCTGGCCCACGAGGACACCCTTGGGCTGACCCGTGGAGCCGGAGGTGTAGATAAGATAGGCCGGCGAGTCGGCGTGCGTCGCAGGAGCGCGCGCAGAAGCGCCTACAGGAGAAATATCCGGCAGGTCCCCCGCCTCCACCGGCGAAGTCACCAGCAGGTGAGCGCCGGAGTCCCGCAGCAGGTCGGCCCGGCGCGCCGCCGGATGGGCGGGATCCAGCGGCAGGTAGTGGCCGCCGGCCCGCAACACACCAAGGACCGCGACGAGCATGTCCACAGAGCGCTCGAGACAGAGGGCCACCGGCACCGCCGGGTCCATACCCGCTGCCGTGAGCCGCGCCGCGAGCTGGCCGGCACGGGCCTCAAGGGCGGTATAACTCAGGCAGGTGCCGCCGCACTCGACGGCAGCGGCGTCGGGGGAGCGGGCGACCTGGTCGCGAAACAGCTGATAGATGCTGCCAGCGCCAGAAGACCGCGTGGGGGCTGGCTGCCATTCCTCAAGCTGGCGGTAGCGGTCCACCTCTGCCTGAACGGGCAGCGTGGCAAGCAGGCTGCCGGGAGCGGCGACGATCGCTGTCAGCAGCGCCTCGAAGCCGGAGGCCAGCCGGCCAATGGTGCCCGCCTCGAAGAGGTCGGTGCTGTACTCCAGCCCGAGCCACAGCTGGTCCTCGAACTCGGCAGCAGAGACCGTGAGATCGAACCGCGCCGTAGCGGCAGGCGCACTCTCGGCCGGCGCCACGCGAAGGTCACCGAAGCCCGCGGCGTCCCAGGGCGCGTTCTGCAGCACGAAGAGCACCTGGAAAACCGGCGAGTGGGCCAGACTGCGGGGCGGCTGCAGGACCTCGACCAGCTTCTCGAAGGGCAGGTCCTGATGCGTGAACGCCGCGAGGGACGTCCCGCGCACCTGCTGGAGCAGCTGGCGAAAGTTCAGGACCTGATCCACCCGGGTACGGAGCGCGAGGGTGTTCGCGAAGAATCCAACCAGCCCTTCCAGCTCGGTGCGCCGGCGGCCTGCGATGGGCGTGCCGACGACCAGATCGCTCTGGCCCGACCAGCGGGCCAGCAGGAGGTTGAACGCGGCGAACAGCAGCATGAACAGCGTGACGCCCTCCGTCACGGCGAGGGCCTTCAGCTGCGCCGTGAGTCCCGCAGTCAGGCCGTGGCCCAGCCGATGACCGCGATAGGTCTGCAGCCGCGGCCGCGGCCGGTCGACCGGCAGGTCGAGAAGGACCGGGGCATTCTTCAGATGCTCCCGCCAGAAAGCCGCCTGCCGCTCCAGTTCGGGACCGGACAGCCAGTCCCGTTGCCAGACCGCGAAGTCGGCGTACTGGACGGGTAGCGCGGGCAACAGCGGCGGGTGGCCCCGGGTGAGCGCCGTGTAAGTGGCCGCCAGATCCCGGAACAGCACGCCGGATGACCAGGCGTCCGACACGCAGTGGTGACTGAGAATCAGCAGCACCTGGTCAGCCGGGGCCAGCTCCACCAGGAACACGCGGAGCAGCGGCCCCTCCCGCAGATCGAAGGTGACCAGGCAGAGCTCGCCCAGGTGCGTGCGCAGCTCGTCTTCTGTGGCGCCGGGCAGCGACACGCGCTCCACCGGCACGGACAGGGCGCTGGCGACGACCTGCAGGATTTCGCCAGCGCGCATCTGCAGTGTCGTGCGCAGCGCTTCATGCCGGGCGACCACAGCCGCCACTGCCTGATCCAGGGCTCCCGCGTCCAGGGTTCCGGTCAGGCGCACCGGCAACCGCACGTTCCATACGGGTCCGGTGCCTTCCAGCTGCTCGAGAAACCACAGTCGCTGCTGGGCAAAGGAGGCGGGAAACACCCAGTGCTGGGTCGCCGCCTCAGTCACTGGCTGCGGCTCTGCGTTCACGGCCTCCCACCGGGATCGGGACGCCGGGCCAGCCGGGGAATGACGGGCAGGGCTGACGGTGATGCAACGTGTCCTGCGCCAACCCGCGCGGCCAGGCCGCGCACCGTCGGCGCTTCGAAGACGCTGATCAGCGGCAGTTCCACGCCGAGGCTCTCCGCGATGGCCGCCACCAGTCGGGTGGCCAGCAGCGAGTGCCCGCCGAGTTCAAAGAAATCGTCAGTGACCCCGACAGGCACGCCCAGCAACTCGCGGAAGATGCCGGCCAGGGCCATCTCAATCTCGCCTGTAGGAGCGGCCGTAGGAGCGGCTTCAGCCGCGATTCCCCTCATGGGTAAGGAAGGGATCGCGGCTGAAGCCGCTCCTACGGCCGCTTTTACCGGCGACCAAGCCAGCGTTAGATCCGGCACCGCCGCAACCTCCTGCAGCAGCCCGACGTACTGATCGAGGAGATTGTTTATCTGCCCGGCGCTATAGAGGTCCGTCCGCCAGGCGAGGGCCAGTCGGAGGCAACCACCCTCCCCGGCCGCGTGGAGATTCAGGTCAAACTTCACCGTGTCGCTCTGGACGGTCTGAACCCGGACCTCCAGGCCGTCGAGTTCCAGCGGCTGCTGCGGCTGGTTGTGCAGGGCGAACAACACCTGGACCAGCGGGCTGTGGGCGAGCGAGCGGCGCGGCCTCAAGACCTCCACCAGCTTCTCGAAGGGCACGTCCGCGTGGTCGAAGGCCTGGAGTGTCGTCTCGCGCACACGGCCGAGCAGTTCCCGGAACGTGGGGGCACCCTTGAGGTCCGTACGCAGTACCAGCGTGTTGACGAAGAAGCCAATCAGGCCTTCGAGTGACTGGTGCGTGCGGGCGGCGACCGGCGTCCCGACGAGCACGTCGTCCACTCCGGTCAGGCGACCGAGTACCGCCTTGAAACCAGTCAGCAGAACCATGAACAACGTGCACCCCCGGGACAGCGCGAGGGCGTCCAGCGCGGCAACGGTTTCTGCCGGTACGACACGGTCGACCCAGGCGCCCCGGTTGCTGGCGACCACCGGGCGGACCGTCTGCACAGGCAGGGCCAGCAGCGGCGGCGCACCCGCGAGGGCGCTGCGCCAGAATTCCAGCTGTTGCAACCGCCGGCCGCTGACAGCGGCTTCCTGCTGCCACAGCGCGTAGTCAGCATAGTGCAGGGGCAGCGCGGGCAGGGATGGAACGGCGCCGCGGCGGGCGCCGTTGTAGAGCGCCGCCAGTTCGCGACTGAGCACGCTGAAGGACCACCCGTCGGCGATGAGATGGTGCATCACGATGAGGAGCTGATGATCGCCCGGGCCTGCCACCAGCACCGTCACACGCAGCAGTGGCGCCGTGCTGAGGTCGAAAGGCAGCGCAATGAGGGCGCGAATGTCGGCGGGTGTCGCGGCGGTCGCCGCTCCTACCGGGACCGAGAAGGGCGGGGAAATGCTCTGGCCGGGAACACCTGCCTGCTCGACGAGGGCGGTGCGCAGCGTCTCGTGCCGCGCCACGAGGGCATCCACGGCAACCTGCAATGCCTGCCGGTCCAGGGGACCGCGCAGGCGGAGCAGCCAGTGCAGGTGATAGGCGCCCGTGCCGGGCTGGAGGCGTTCGAGGAACCACAGCCGCTGCTGCATCGGCGACAAGGGCAGGGACCCGCTGGCCCCGCGGCGCCTCGCCGTGGGCCCGGACGGTAGGAGCGCCTTCAGGCGCGATCCCGCCACAGCCGCTGCCAGTGCCCGGGGAGTCGGGCTCTCGAAGACTGCCCGCAGCGGTACAAGGGTCTGCAACGCCTCCCGGAGGCGCACTACCAGCCGCGTGGCCAGCAGCGAATGCCCGCCCGCGCGAAAGAAGTCCTCGTCCACGCCGATGACGGCGACCCCGAGGACCTCGGCGTAAAGCTGGCAGATGAGTGCCTCCACAGCACCGGTAGGAGCGGCTTTAGCCGCGACCGTTACATCCCCAACGTCGCTGAGACGCTCCTCAAAGGAAGTACCGGTCGCGGCGGTCGCCGCTCCCACGGGGAGAATCGAGAGCGCCCCGCGATCAACCTTCCCGTTCGGCGTCAGCGGCAGGCTCGGCAACCAGACGAAGGCGGCCGGCACGAGCGGTTCCGGGAGCTGGCGCCGCAGTGCCTGCTGCAGCTCGTCCCGGGACACAGGCTCACCCCGCGGCACCAGCCAGCCAACGAGCCGCGGCTCTCCGCCCGCGGGCGTCTGCAGGCCCACCGCCGCCGCGGCGACCGCCGGCAGAGCCGTCAGGCAGGCCTCGATTTCGGCGGGCTCGATGCGGAAGCCCCGCAGCTTGAACTGGGCATCGCTACGGCCGAGCAGCTCCAGCTGCCCAGACCGGTTCCACCGGGCGCGATCGCCCGTGCGGTACAGGCGCGCGCCCGTCCTGCCCGCATGCGGATCAGGAGTGAACTTCTCCGCGGTCAGCTCTGCAGCGTGCCAGTAGCCCACTGCAACCCCACCGCCACCGACGCAGAGTTCGCCGGGTACGCCCCGGGGCGTCAGTTGCCCGTGGGAATCCAGGACGTAGACGAACACACCGGGGAACGGCCTGCCGATGGGGACAGCACCGTCCACCGCGGCTGTGCCGGCCTCGAACCAGGTGCTGTCGATGGTGGCTTCGGCAGTGCCATAGGAATTGATGAGCCGGGTACCCGGCCCGGTAAGGCGACGCAGGGCCTTGAGGTCGCTGCCGTACCAGTGGTCCGAGCCGACGATGAGCAGGCGCAATGGCGGGAGAATTTCGCCAGCAGTGGCGCAATGTTCGAGCAACAGCCGCAGGACTGCCGGGACAAACTCAGCGACGCGGATGTTGGCACCCCGAAGCAGCGCCAGCAGCGCCTGGGGATCCAGCACCACGTCCCGGGGACAGACCACGAGAGAGCCACCGGTGCAGAGCGCGCGCACCCAGTCGCCGGTGTAGACGTCGAAGGCGGCACTGGCCAGCTGCAGGTGCGCCTCCCCCGGCCGGAGTTCGTAGGCGGACTGCCAGCCGTTGAGGGCGTGGCAAAGATTCCCGTGGCTGACCACCACGCCCTTGGGGCGGCCCGTGGACCCGGAGGTGAACAGCAGATACGCGGGATCTTCAGTACCCACGGTCCGCGCTGGGTCTGTCGGAGGGCCACCCGCGATAGCCACCCGGTCCGCGTCCAGATCGGCGCGCCAGGTCGCCGGCCTCACGCTACCCGCCGCTGCTCGCCGGGTTGCTGCATTGATGATCAGGCCGGACAGCGTGGCGTCCGCCGCCATCCCGGCCAGCCGCTCGCGCGGATAAGCCGGGTCGAGCGGCACGTAAGCGGCACCGGTCTTCAGCACGGCGAGTACGGCGACCAGGTACTCGGTGGTGCGGGGGAGGCAGATCCCGACGCGGGTGCCCGTGCCCGCTCCGCGGGTGATGAGGTAGTGGGCCAGGCGGTTGGCGGCCGCGTCGAGGGCCCCGTAGCTCACGGACTCGCCGTCAAGGATAACGGCCGGGGCCTCCGGAGAGAGGCGGGCCTGGCCTGCCACCCTCTGGTGCACCAGAATCCCCGCCGAGACCGCAGCACTGCCGCGACCGAGTGCGAGCACCCGGCTGCGCGAGTCGGCATCGAGCAGCGGCAGGCCGGAGAGCGCCTGCTGCGGATTCCGGAGCGCGCCCTGCAGAAGCGTCAGATAGGTAGCGGCCAGCTGCTCCACCGTCTCTGTGTCGAAGAGATCCGTGGCGTACTCGAAGGTGAGCGTCAGTCCGTCCCGCTCGACTGCTGCCGTCAGGGTCAGATCGAAGCTGGAAACGCCCTGGTCAATAAGCCGGTCCACCTGCAGTTCAAGTGGCCCCACCCGCCGGGTGCGTTCCGGCACCTGCACCAGGTTGAACATCACCTGAAAAACCGGGCTCCGGCTCAGCGAGCGCTCCGGCGCGAGCACTTCCACCAGTTGCTCGAAGGGCACCTCCTGGTGAGCCTGCGCATCGAGGGCCGTGTTCCGGACCCGGGCGAGAAGTTCACTGAAGGCAGGATCGCCGGACAGGTCCGTGCGCATCACCAGCGTGTTGATGAACAGGCCCACGACCTGCTCCACATCCGCCGTGAGTCGACCCTCCACAGGCGTCCCGACCAGCAGGTCGACCGCGCCGGAGGAGCGGTGGAGCAGCGCCTTGAAGACAGCGAGCAGCACCATGTAGGGCGTGCACTCCCGGTGCCTGGCGAAGGCGGACAGCTCGGCGACCAGCGGGGTCGGCACGGTCCGCTGCACCCAGGCTCCCGCGAAGCGCTGCTCCGCCGGCCGGGGCCGGTCGGTCGGTAGTTCGAGGGCGGGGGGCGCGTCCGCGAGACGCTGGCGCCACCAGTCGAGGGCCCGCCGCAGGCGCGGTGCACTGCCCTGCTCACGCTGCCGGCGGGCGAAAGCGGTGTAGGTCAGGGGACATTCGGGCCAGTCCGGCGGCACGCCGTCCAGCGCGGCTGCCCAGGCCACGGCAAGATCAGCAAACAACACGTGATTTGACGTGGCGTCCGTCACGATGTGGGGTGCTACGAGCAGCAGGTGGTGGTCCTCCGGACCGGTCTTCAGCAGCGTCACGCGCAACAGCGGGCCCCGCTCCAGGTCGAAGGGCAGGCGCGAGAGCGTCGCGAGCGTCGTCGCCAGTTCGTCCGTCCGGTGAATAGTCGGGACTGCCAGCGGGAAGTGACTGGCGGGATCAGTGACGGACCGGGGACGACCAGCAACGTTCAGGAAGCGGGTGCGCAGCGCCGGGTGACGGGCCACCAGGGCGTCCAGGGCAACCCGAAGCGCGGGCAGTTCCAGCGGGCCCGTGCAGCGGATGGTCCAGGCCACGTTGTAAGCGGGACTGCCCGGATCCAGCTGCTCGAGGAACCAGAGTCTCTCCTGGCCAAAGGACAGGGCCGGCAGCGATACGTCAGGCGGCGGCAGCCCCTCCATCAGGACTGGCGAGGTTCCGGCAGAGCGCTGGGCCGCAATCTCCTGCGCGAGGCCAGCGATGGTCGGTGCCGCGAAGAGCGCGCGCAGTTCGAGGTTCACGCGGCAGGTACTACGGATGCGGGTCAGCAGTCGCGCTGCCAGCAGTGAGTGGCCGCCGAGATCAAAGAAATTCTCGTGGACTGAAATCTCAGGACGGCCGAGCACCTCGGACCAGAGGGCACCGAGCTGCTCCTCCAGTGCCGTGCGGGGCGCGAGGCGGGTGGGCCCTGCGGCCGGGAACGGCGTGCCTGCGCCGGCCGCGAGCCCGCGGAGGCGGTCGAGCTTGCCGCTCGGGGTCAGGGGCAGGGCGGCAAGTTCCCGCCATTCCGTCGGCACCATCCAGGACGGAAGTTGAGCCTGCAGGTGGGCCCGCAGTGCCTCGACAGCCAGGGGCCCGGCACCGGACTTCACGATCCCCGCCACCAGCACCGCCGCACTGCCCTCGCCGGCAATGCCGACCAGGGCAGCGGCGACCCGCGGGTGCGCCACAAGCGCCTGTTCGATCTCCGCCGGTTCCACGCGCTGGCCCCGCAGCTTGAACTGCGCGTCGAGACGGCCGAGACACTCCACCTGGCCGTCAGCGAGGAAACGGGCCCGGTCGCCCGTGCGATACACGCGCTCTGCACTCACTTCGGGGAAAGCCCGGTGCCGGAATTTCTCCGCTGTCAGTTCCGGCCGCTGCCAGTATCCGGCCCCGACGCCGAGGCCCGCCACCTGCAGTTCCCCCGGAAAACCCGGCGGCAGGGGCTCACCGGCCGCATCGACGATGTAGACGCGGGCATTGCCGACTGGCCGGCCGATCGGCACCCGGGCAGCGTTCGACGCCAGCTCCCGGGTATCGAAGACAGTGGCGTCCCAGATCTCCGCCGTACCGTAGGTGTTGAGCAGCGTCATGCCCGGCAGCAAACGCCGGGACTCGGTTACCAGCGCCGGCGGGAGCGGCTCACCGCTGACGATGCAGCAGCGCAGCGCGGGCAGGGGCGTGTCCACGACGACCAGCTGCTCCAGCAGGGCGCGCAACAAGGCGGGGACGAGCACCAGCTGGGTCACGCCCGTCCGGGCCAGGAAGCCGGGCAGCCGGAGGGGGTCTGTCGCAACGTCATCGGGCACGATCTGCAGCGGCACGCCATGCCCCAGCGCGCCGAAGATCTCCCACCAGGAATCAATGAAGTTCAGGGTCGTGCGCAGCGCGAACACATCGCCGGCGCCAAACCCGAAGGTCTTCCACAGCCAGTGGCAACGGTTCACTGCCGACTCGTGGGTCGTGAATGCGCCCTTCGGCTGGCCACTGGAACCGGAGGTGTAGAGCAGGAAGGCGGGGGCTGCGCCCGTAGGAGCGCCTTTAGGCGCGATGGCTGCAGGCGCGATGGCGGCAGAGATGGAGGCAGAGATCGCGCCTGCATCCATCGCGCCTAAAGGCGCTCCTACGACCTCGCCGTTCACCAGCACCAGCGTCAACGCCAGCCGGGCATCCCGGGCAATGAACTCGAGCCGCGCCGGCGGAAACCCCGGGTCCAGCGGCACGACGGTCCCACCGGCCCGCAGGACCGCCAGCACGGCCAGCACCAGTTCCGGCGAACGGCCGATCGCGATACCCACGTGCCGGCCGCTCACGCCCTTGGACCGCAGGGCTTCGGCCAAGGCAGCGGCCAGGGCAGCGCTCCGCGCGGCCAGCTCGCCGTAGCTCCAGTCACCCCGCTCGCCACGCAGAGCGACCGCGTCTGGAGTCCGCCGCGCCTGGGCCAGGAACCACTCGTGCAGCGTGGGCTCGGCCGGCAGGCTTGCGGCGGTGCTGTTCCATTCCACCAGCACCCGCTGCCGCTCAACCCTGTCGAGCAGGGCCAGGCGCTCCAGCGGTTCGTCCGGCCGGGCCAGCAGATCAGTCAGCAGCGTCCGGAGACGGTCTGGCAACTGCTCCGCCACCCAATCCTCCAGCGCCCCGGTGGACCAGGCGACGTAGCCCGACAGCGCTGCGCCCTCGCCCGCATCCCGCAGCGAACACTCCAGGTCGTAGTAGGACGCGCGGGCCGCTGGCACCGACACGATCTCGAACTCCAGACCACTGGCACCGTGAATGGCCGGCATCGCCGCTTCCCAGGAGAAGAGGATCTGGAACAGCGGGTGTACGCCCAGCTCCCGGAGCGGCGCGACCGCGGCAACGACGGTTGAGAACGGTACCGTCCGGTACTGAAAGGTCTCGAGGGCGGCGGCGCGCTCCACCTGCAGCTGCGCACGAAACGACTGCTGCAGGTTCACAGGGACGCGGAGCACCACCGGATTGACGAGACAGCCGACGACCTCCCGCAGTGCCGGGGTGTCCCGCAAGGTCATGGGCGTGCCGATGCAGACATCAGGCTGCCCCGTCAGGCGCGCGAGCAGCACGCGGAATGCGGCCAGCAACGTCATGTAGGGCGTCGCGTTGGCCGCCCGCGCGAGCTGGCGCAAACCGTCGGCCAGTTCAGCCTCGAGCGTGAACGGCACACGCCGGGACACGCGCTCCCCGCGGGGCGGCCGGACCAGCGCCTTAAGCGCCGGTGGTGACAGGTTCGCGAGGCGCTGGCGCCACCAGTCGAGGGCAGCCGGAGTGGCGGTCCCCGTCTGCCAGGCGGGCTGAGCGGCGAGATCCGCATAAGCCGGTCCGGCGGGAACGTCCGTGCCAGCGGAGCTGCCATACAGCCGCGCCAGGTCGGCCTGGAGCACCGGCACCGAGAGGCCGTCCGCCACGATGTGATGGGCAGTCACGAGCAGCACGTGGAAATCTGCGCTGCGCCGGCAGAGCACTGCCCGCACCAGCGGCCCGCGGGACAGGTCGAAGGGTTCCCGGAGCGCGGCCTCGGCAATACTGCTGAGTTCCGCCTCGGCGGAGATCAGGACAGCCGGGGAAAAGGGGACAGGGGAAAAGGGGACATGCCGCATTTCCCAAGGGGAAATGCGGCATGTCCCCTTTTCCCCTGTCCCCTTTTCTTCAGCGAAGGTCGCCGTGAGTATCGTGTGTCGCGTCAGCAGACGCTGCCAGGCCTGTTCCAGTCTCTCGGGATTGAGCGGGCCCCGCAGCCGGAGCGCAAACTGCTCGCTCGCGCTCGTGTCGCCCGGGTACAAGGTATGGAGGAACCAGAGACTCTGCTGACTGAAAGTCAGCGGCGTCCGGCCGGCCGCTGTCGGCGTTGCCGGTTGAGGAGCCGGAGCGGACGCCGCCGGTGCCCGCCCCAGCGCCGCTGCCAGGGGCTCGGCAAAGTGCTGCTCCACATAACGCGCCAGGCCAGCAATACTCGGCGCCTCAAACAGCGCCGCGAGAGGCACACCCGCGTTCAGCCAGCGTTGTAGCCGGGTGATCATCTGGACCGCCGCAATCGAGTCGCCGCCCAGGTCGAAGAAGTTGTCCTCCACGCCGAGGGACTCGAGGCCGAGGACCTCCGTCCACAATCCAGCCAGGTTGTGCTCCACGGCCGAGCGCGGGGCCACCCGGAGACCCGCGAGCCGGGGTCGCGCGGCGCCGGGCGCAGGCAAGGCATCCCGATCCAGCTTGCCACCGACCCCCAGGGGCAACGCGGCCAGGAAAACCCAGCTCTGGGGAATGAGGTGCTCGGGCACCCGGCGGTCCAGCCAGGCCCGCAGCTCGGTGACCGTCGGTGGCTCCTCAGCGGTGTCGAGCTGCGCCAGCAGCTGCCGGTGAAGCCGGGTGCCGCCGGCCGTTGAGCCCCGATGGCGGCTGGTGTGCGCGAGTTCAGTGGCAGTTCCCGATCCGACCAGCCGTGCCGTGACGCTGTAGTCGGGAAACCGCGAGTCGGAGTCGAGGCGGCACTGCCACCGCAGATGCAGCCGGTCGCCCCGGCGCACCGGCAACGGGTCGTCGGCCAGCGGCAGATACACAGGCAGCCACGCGCGCTGCTCGCGGAAGTAATCCACCGTCTGCCCGGCGCCGGCGGTGACGACGGTCCACAGCAGGCACCCGTCGAAGAGACCGTCCCTGGTGACGGCGAGCTCGGCGCTGGCCGCGTGCTCCGGGGCAAGCTCACCGCTGAAGTCCAGCACCTCGAAATCTGCGGCAGCGGTCAGCAGATCCGTCCCGGCCACGTTGCGCAGACACAGCCGCAGATCGAAGGGCTGGCCCACGGTAGCCAGCAGCCGGCGCGCGTAGTCTGCTGCGAGCGCCCCGAAGCGCGGCTGGGCGCGCACGGCGGCGGGGAGTTCCAGCGCCGCGATGCGGGTGACACAGCGCTCCGGCACCGCAACGCAACCGGGCGCGAAGTGGCGGCGCGCCGCATTCCAGATCCCGGCAATGCCGTCGGCACTGCCGATGTTGCCGATGATCCCCTGGGTGCAGACGTCCACCCGCTGGGGCAGATCGATGGCAGCGATGTCCCCGGGGATCACTGTGATGCGGTCCTGCAGACCAAGACTGCGCACCAGTTCGGTGGCCCGCTGCGCGGCACTCTCCAGCACTTCCACCGCGTAGACGTGCGTCGCGCCAGCCTCGATGCACAGCCGGGCCAGCACCGCGTCTTCTCCCGTACCGATATCCAGCACCACCTTGCCCGGCACTGCAGCCGCGAAGGCGGCCCGGTAGGCAGCGAGCCGCTCCGGCTCCGCATTCATCAGGCCATAGAGCCACTGGTCGTAGACGCCGTAGGCGCCGAGGGACGGCCAGAATTCCGCCGTGCCCGCCCTCGGCTCCGGAGAGGCTGAAGCGTCGCCCGCCACGAGCCAGGCCGTGAGGCGCTGGTTGCCCGTGGCATCCGTCCGTAACGCCACGGCGGCGTCCCGGACCCCGGGGTGGTCCCGCAGCGCCGTCTCGATATCGCCCGGTTCGATGCGATAGCCGCGGAACTTCAGCTGCGCGTCCACACGACCCAGGTACTCCAGCGACGCGTCCGGCAACTGACGAACCCGGTCGCCCGTCAGGTAGCCACGGACGACCCCCGCGCCGGGGACCGGGAGTTCGCTGAAGCGTGAGGCCAGGTCAGGTGCTGACAGATAGCCTGGCGTCACGCCCTCGCCACCCACCCACAATTCACCCGCCGTGCCGCGGGGCACCGGCTGGCCGCCGGCATCGAGCACCAGCACCTCCCGTCCCTCCAGGGGCTGGCCGAGATTGCGGGCACTCTCCTCCGTGGCATCGCCCTCGCCGTAAACCCGCAGCGTGAGCTGACCCGCCGTTTCGGTGATGGCGTAGGTGTTGAGCAGCCGGGCCCGGTGACCCCGCGCGAGCCAGCCCGCAATGTCCTCCCGGCGGAGCGCCTCGCCACTCAGGGCGAGGTAGCGCAACCGGCTCGCCGCAACACTCGCGTGAAAGCGGGCCTCGTGCAGCACGCGGCGATAGGCCGAGGGGGTCTGGCTGAAGACTGTCACCTGTTCGTCCACTAGCAGCTCGCCGAGAGCCACCGGATCCTGGCGGATGTGCTCCGGCACGATGACCAGGCAACCGCCATGCAGCAGCGCGCCCCAGAGCTCCCAGACGGAAAAGCCGAAGGACGCGGAATGAAACCAGGTCCAGATATCGTCCGGCCCGAACTCGAGCGCCGCGTTGAGGGGCGGAAACAGGCCGGCCAGATTGCCGTGGGTGACGGGCACGCCCTTCGGCACACCGGTGGAACCGGAGGTGAAGAGCACATAGCACCACTGGTGGGGGTCGAGCCGCACGGCCGGGTTCTCGCTGCTCTCGGCCGCCACGGCCGACTGGTCCCGGTCCAGATCGAGCACGGGGCCCGCGTGCTCGGGCAAATGCTTGAGAAGCGCCGTGCGAGTGACGAGCACTGCAGGCCTGCTTGCGGCACTCGCTGCCGCCCACATTCGTCCCAGGCGGTCGACGGGCCAGTGGGGATCCAGCGGCACGAAGGCGCCGCCCGCCTTCTGCACCGCGAGGATTGCCACCAGCAGGTCGGGGCCCCGGTCCAGGCACAGGCCCACCGGCACGTTCCGGGCCACACCCAGCGCCATGAGGCGATGGGCCAGCCGGTTGGCCGCGCCGTTCACGTCCCGGTAGCTCAGCCGCCATTCGCCATAAACCACCAGCGGGGCGCGGGGCTGAGCAGCCGCCAGCGCCTCGAAGCGCCGGGGTAGCGAGACCTCCACCGGCGCTGCCGCGGGACTGCGTTGCAGGTGCTGGTCGCTCATGGCCGCAAGACCGGCCCGCGCTTTACCGCCGTCAGCCCCAGCACCGGCGGATTGCGCAGATAGTCGCCGTAGAAGTCCGGGGTGGGGACGGCAGGATCCAGCTGCAGCGGGTGCCATTCGATCTGCTCGAAGCCCGCCGCTGCGAGAGCCGCAGCGTAAGTCTCCCGGCTGTACCAGTACGTGTCGAAGCGAATGATCTGCCGGCCGGAGACGAGGCCGTAGGTGATACGGCTGCCTTCACGACGGGGCTCCGCGGCCTGCTTGTCAAAGCCGTAGGCGGCGTAGCCCGCATAGTTGGCCGGCGGCTGATCCGGATTTTCCGTGAGGCCCACGAACCGCCCGCCGCCGGCCAGCGCATTGCCAAGCCGCTGGCACATGCGATCCAGCACCGTAACCGTCGGCGCGTAGTGCAGCAAGTAGGAGGCCAGCACCACGTCGAAGCCGGCGCCACAGAGCAGGTCCGGTAAGTCCTCGACGGCGCAGCAGGCGTACTGAATGCCCAGGGGGCGAGCCCGCTCCTGTTCCCGGGCCAGTTCAAGCATGGCGGCTGACACGTCGACGCCGGCGACCCGCGCCGCGCCGTCGGCCATCAGGCGCCGGGCATGGAAGCCGTCGCCGCAGCCGGCATCCAGGACCGACAGGCCCCGGCGGTCGCCGAGCAGCTGCCCGAGAGTCCAGGTTTCGATGGCCGCCCGCACCGGCGACGCCTTGGTGCGCTGGTAATCCTTCGCGATGGCGTCGTAGGCGGCGGCCATCAGCGGGGGCGTCGGCTCGTTGCGGCTCTGGTTGCGGCTCTGGTCGCGGACCATTCCCCCAACAGCGCCGCGCAGTCGTCGGCGAGCACGCCGCCCGCGAGGCACAGGCCCTCCGGCACCACGCCCTGCAACTCCCGGCCCGTCACCGCCTGCATCGCCTCCAGCCCGACCCCGAACCAGATCCGGTCGATGCCGGCGTAATGGCTCGCGGCGAGGCACATCGCGCAGGGTTCCACCGTCACATAGAGCTCGCAGCCCGCCAGCCAGGGCGTCCGCGCGTGGTGGCAGGCAGCGCGGAGCGCGAGAATCTCGGCATGGGCGGTGGCATCGGGGCCGCCGATGACGGCCGTGTGCGCGGTGGCAATAACCTGGCCATCTTCCACCACGCAGGCGCCCACGGGGGGCTCTCCCGCCAGCAGGGCGCGCCGCGCCGCGGCCAGCGCCTCGCGCATCGCGGCCAGACTGGGGACTGCCGCAGTTCCAGCCGGGGGCCTAGCGGTGGGGAGGCTCGTCTTCACCCTGGTACATCGCGCCACTCGTGCAGGTCTCGTGCACCATGACTTTCGCCAGCTGGGGCAGGGACGGTTTCAGCCGCTGCCAGATCCAGCGGGCCACCACCTCGCTGGTGGGATTTTCCAGGCCTGGAATCTCATTGAGGTAGTGGTGATCCAACAGGTCATAGACCGGCGCAAAGCGCTGTTTGATTTCCCCGAAGTCCATAATCCAGCCCGCGTGGGGGTCCACCGGCCCGCGGATATAGATGACGCCCCGCCAGGAATGGCCGTGGAGCCGGCTGCACTTGTGGCCCGGGGGCACGTTGGGCAGCCGGTGGGCCGCCTCGAAGATAAATTCCTTGAAGATCTCCATATATATGTCAGCCCCGCCTGGGTGGTGGGCCGGGGCTTGTTCTTTTGCTGCAGTTGTGGGAGTAGGCGGGCATTCTGCCTGAGTGCGCGGCACACTGGCCAGCCTCGGCCACCACTGAATTCTCTGCTGCCCGATTTGTGCCGCTGTTTGTGCCATGGGCGGGTGGCCAGTACCATGCCGCGGCCTCAAGCCTGCAGCGCGGAGCCCTTATCCTTCATGAGCATTGACCCTATGACCAGCAACCGCCCAGGCGACCCCTCAGATCCGGTCATCAGCATCGTCGGCGGCACCGGCGCCTTGGGGGGTGGGCTGGCCCGCCGCTGGGCGAAGGCGGGCTTGTCCGTCGTGATCGGCTCCCGCGTGGCGGAGAAAGCCGTCGCCGCAGCTGCAGCACTCCGGGCCAGTTTCCCCGGGGCGCGCGTGCAGGGCATGGGCAACCTGGCGGCGGCCCAGGCCGGCAACGTGGTGGTCCTCACCGTGCCTTTTGCCCACCAGCGGCTCACGCTCGAAGAAATCCAGCCCGCCCTCGCTGGCAAGATCCTCGTCGACACCACCGTGCCGCTGGTGCCGCCGAAGGTCGCCCGGGTGCAGCTGCCCAAGGAAGGCTCCGCCGCCATGATCGCCCAGCAGCTGGCGGGTGACGGCGTGGCAGTGGTAGCCGCCTTCCATAACGTCGCCGCCGATTCGCTGCACACCGACGAGGAACTGGACTGCGACGTGCTCGTGGTGGGCAACCAGGCCGAGGCCCGGGAAGTGGTGGTCAAACTCGCGCGGGATGCGGGCCTGCGGGCCTGGCACGCCGGGTCCCTGGAGAACGCCGCCGCCGCCGAAGCCCTGACCTCGGTGCTGATCTTCATGAACAAGCGCTACGGTGGCGTGCACACGGGCCTGCGCATCACCGGCATCCCGGACGACGCCGCCTGACCCTGCCGCCGTGACGGGAACCCCGCAGACGCTGGAGTTCATCCGCATCCCGGGCGTGCCGCTCGTGGAACCGGGGGCGGATCTCGCGGGCCTCATCCAGGCAGCACTGCGCGCTGCCGGCGCCATTCCCGTGGCCGGCGATGTCATCGCCGTCGCCCAGAAGATCGTCTCGAAGGCCGAGGGCCGGAGCGTGCGGCTGGCCTCCGTCGAGCCCTCGCCCCGGGCCCACGAGATCGCTGCGCAGGCCAACAAGGATCCCCGGGTTGTCGAACTCATCCTGCGGGAATCCCGCGCCGTCATTCGCGTGTCCCCCGGCGTGATCATCACCGAGCACAACACCGGCGTGATCCTGGCCAATGCCGGCATCGACCGCTCCAACCTCAAGGGCAGCGACGAGGCCGCCCTGCTGCTGCCGAAGGATCCCGACGCGTCTGCCGCCCGCCTCCGGAACCAGCTGCAGCATGACTTCGGAGTCAGACTCGGAGTCATCGTGACCGACAGTCTCGGCCGGCCCTGGCGCCTGGGCACGGTGGGCACTGCCATCGGCTGCGCCGGCGTGCTGGCCCTGAACGACCTGCGGGGCCAGGCGGATCTGTTCGGCCGGCAACTGCAGGTGAGCGAAGTGGCCGTGGCCGACAGCCTGGCCGCCGCCGCCGTGCTGATGATGGGCGAAGCGGCGGAAGGCACGCCGCTGGTGCTCATTCGCGGCGGCAGTGCCGGCGACGATCGGGGCCAGAACGCCCGCACCGCGCTGCGCCCGACCGGCGAGGATCTCTTCCGGTGAGTGTAATTCTGCCGGCGGGTATTCCCCGCTACGCGGTGCTCTCCGGTGGCGTGGGCGGCGCCAAGTTTGCGCTCGGCCTGTCCCGCGTGCTGCGCCCGGAGCAGCTCACGATCATCGCGAACACGGGGGATGACTTCACGCACCTGGGTCTGGCCATCTCACCGGACCTCGACACTCTTATGTATACGCTGGCGGGCATGGTCAACGAGCAGACCGGCTGGGGTTGCCGGGACGAAACCTGGAGCTGCCTGGCGGGGCTCGAAGCCCTGGGGGCCGAGAGCTGGTTCCGCCTGGGCGACCGGGACCTGGCGACGCACCTGGAACGCACCCGCCTGCTCGCCACGGGCCAGACCCTGACCCAGGTCACGCGCCACCTGTGCGCGCAACTCGGCGTGGCCGTGAACCTGCTGCCCATGTCCGACGCGCCGATCCGCACGCTGATCGACTCCGACGCCGGCACCCTCGCCTTTCAGGATTACTTCGTGCGCCGACGCGCGGAACCCCGGGTGACCGGACTGCGTTACGACGGCGCCACCCGGGCCCCGCCCACCGCGGCGCTGGCGAGCCTGCTGACGGACCCGGACCTCGCGGCGATCTTCATCGCGCCGTCCAACCCGTACCTGAGCATCGATCCGATTCTCGCGATTCCGTCCCTCGCCGCCGCACTCCGTTCGTCCGCCGCGCCCGTGATCGCCATCTCGCCCATCGTGGGGGGCCGGGCGCTGAAGGGCCCGACGGCGAAGATCATGGGAGAACTTGGCGTGCCGGTCACCGCGGGCGCGATCGCCCACCACTACCGGGATCTGCTGGACGGCTACATTCTCGACGACAGCGACCGGGCCGAGGCCGACGCGTTGCTTGCGGGCGGGCTCGCGGTGGGTTCCACCCACACCGTAATGACCACCCTGGAAGACCGCATCCACCTCGCCCGCTTTGCCCTCGGCTTCGCGGCGCCCCGCTGACCGATGCCCGCCGCCTGGGCACTGGTGCCGATCAAGCCCTTCGCCACCGCCAAGACGCGGCTCGAAAGCCTGCTGACGCGGCCGGAGTGCGCCCGGCTCGCGGAGGAAATGGCGCGGGACGTCTTGCGGGCCCTCTACGCCGCGCCGGACATCAGCGGCATCGCGCTCCTGACCACCGAGCAAAAACTGGCCACGCTGGCCGCGGGGGCCACTGCCGGCAAAGCGACCCGGTTTTACGCCGAGCAGCCGGGGGAGGACTACCGAGCTGCCCTGGGTCGGGTGGCCGCCGAGCTCGCCGCTCACGGGGCCCGCCAGCTGCTGGTCCTGCCGGCGGACCTGCCGCTCCTGTCGTCCGGGGACGTGCAGCAGCTGCTGGAGAGCCATCGGGGCGGCGTCACGCTGTGCCCGGCGGCTGTGGATGGCGGACCCAACGGGCTGCTGCTGAGCCCACCCACCCTGATTCCCTTCCTGTATGGGCCGGACAGTGCGGCGCGCCACCGGGCTGCCGCCGCTGCTGTTGGCGTTACAGCGCGGACCGTAGACCTGCCGGCATTTGCGCGGGACGTGGACAGCCCGGACGATATCCACTGGCTGCTCGGCCAGCGGGTTGCCTGCGCGACGCTGGCCTGGCTCAAGGCCAGCGGTATTACCGCACGACTGAAGCACAGAGTTTCAGCACCGCAGTGACCTGCTGATCAGCACCACGAAAGTGTCCCGGGCATTTCCCGCTTGACACGGTGCGTTGCCATTTCCTAACATGACCTGACATGTTTTGAAGGAGAGCGATATGAACTTCAGCATCCACTTGCCTGACCCGCTGCTCGAGCAGCTCGACGCCTATGCGCGGAGCCAGCAGTCGAGCCGCAGCGGCATCATCCGGGAGGCCGTCCAACTCTACCTGGCCCGACAAGCACGGCAGGTCTGGCCTGCCGACCTGGAAAGCTGGATGAAGAATCCGACGCCTGAGCCTGGCGAACACGGACCGGACTTCGCTGTGATCCGCGCCGAGATGAATGCCAGCATGCGCAAGCGCGTGGCCGGCAAGCGCAGGTCCTGATGCGCTACCTGCTGGACACGAATATTGTCAGCGTCTGGGCTCGACAGACTTCACCGAGGCTCCTTGACAAGCTGCTTGCAACACCGCCAGCCGATCTCTGCATCTCCGTACTCGTTGAGCATGAATTGCGCTTCGGTTTTGCACTGACGCCGGGAACCAGAGCCGAGGAACTGACGCTCCGGTTATTGGAAGCTCTTCCCAGTGTTCCCTTTGGTTCTGCGGAGGCGAAACGCGCAGCCTTCTTGCGCAGCAAACTCTCCCGAGTTGGCAAGCCCATCGGCCCCTACGATCTGCTGATCGCCGCCACGGCTCTCGAACATCAACTCATTATCGTGACGCACAACGTCCGCGAGTTCCGCCGTGTCGAGGGGTTGGTTGTGGAAGACTGGACTCTTTGAAACAGAGCCGTCATTGGGCCTGTAGTTGATGACGCGGTACTGCCGCTCGGCTTTCTTCCGGTCATCAGCTCTGGCTAACTACCGATATCGATGATCTGATCAAGTGTTTCGCAGGCCAGCATATACGGCTATTCAGGCACCCTCTTCCACGGATGGGGCTTTGAGCCTCTCGCCCGCCAGTCTAATGACTTCGGCTGATGGCCGAGAATATAACTGACCGTTCCTTTCCGGCCGTTGAAGTTCACGGCGAAGGGGTTGGTCTCGTTATAAGTTTCTGTCGTCATTGGCAAGCCGATCACGGTTCCCGTGCGTTCGTTGAACTCCTTAGGGGACAACACCACCAGCAGATACATGTCCTTCATTTCCCGACCCGCCCGCGGATTGCAGTTGATCCAGATCATGTCGCGACGGTCAGGACACCAGGGCTTCCGCACTGTCATCAGAACACCTCCTTCCCGACATGCCCGGTAGCCATCACCTCGCCCCCATGTCGAGCGGGATCAAAGGCTGCCAGTTTCTGCTTAAGTGTCAGCCTTGGGTAACCAAGGGCTTTTACGAGCACGTTTGCCATCCGGGACTGCGGGGGATTGCCCGGATCCTCACGATCAAGATTAACCCGCCGGGGACGCAAGCCCAATTTGAGTAAGCTGCGACGACTTGGCGCAGTGGCTGAAGCGGGCATTCCAGGAGGACCGTCGAGTCAATAGTCAGAACAGCTAATTTTGTCCAGATTCCGGGATTGTGCCGGTGCTGCAGCTGGCGAATCGCCCGACGTCGACAGCTTTGTCAATGACGTGCTTCGGCATGCCGCCCAGCAAAGCATTTCCTACGACGCCTGGTTCTGTCGGGAAATTGCTCAGGCGGTCCGCGAAGCCGATGCCGGCGATTTTGCCACCGACGAGGAAGCTGGTCGCGTCTTCGACCGACGGCCGTAGTGGGTGTTCGGTGGCTGCCAGCGCTTCGGGCTGGCACACTGATCGTTCACGGGGTTTGAACTTCCTGTACCTCGGCGCCCGGTCTCAGCGCGTTCACCGACAGGGATCGCGGCTTCTTCGCCTGAGCGGGCACGTCCACCATCCCCAGCGCGGGGTGATCGAGGACGGTGTCCTCGCGCTCGAAGTTCAGTGCGGCGGAGGTGCAGCGGATCGGCTGACCGGACAGCGGGTCGGCGCGGGCCGGCTCGACAGGAACAGGCACAGCCCGGCGAGCCCCGCACCCACCAGCACTGACGCCGTCGTGAAGCCGACG
>ENA-ORBV01000390-ORBV01000390.1-microbial-mat-metagenome-genome-assembly--contig:-NODE-390-length-101489-cov-8.559076_pt1 | contig 101489 bp, 78 predicted proteins | sample MGYA00237777_ERZ505514 | MGnify/ENA primary metagenome ERZ505514 (study PRJEB26160, sample SAMN06269048) | microbial mat metagenome | isolation source: Oligotrophic lake microbial mat | place...
TCGCGGAAGACCGCGTCATCGCCCGCGGCAGCGTCGTGTTTCAACAGGAAGGGACGCGCATTGCGGCGTCACGAGGCGAACTGAACATCAAGACGCGCACCGGTGTCTTTGAGAACGCGAATGGCACACTCCAGCTGACCGACCGGAAGATCGACAAGACCCTGTTCGGGACGCAGGAACCCGAGGCCATGTTCTCGGCCGAGCGCATTGAAAAGACGGGGCCACGCACGTACAAACTCACGCGCGCCGTGTTTTCCGCCTGCGTGCAGCCCAATCGGCGATGGGAAGTGACGGCGAGCCATTTGACCTTCACGGTGGACAAATACGCGATCATGCGCGGCGCCGTGCTGAAAGTGAAGGAAGTCCCGATCCTGTACCTGCCGATCTTCTATTACCCGATCCAGGAGGACAATCGCGCCACAGGATTCCTGATGCCGTCGTATGGCTCCTCCTCGTTCCGGGGCTTCACGCTGAGCAACGCGTTCTTCTGGGCCATCAACCGCAGCCATGACGCCACGATCTACCACGACTGGTTTGCCAGCAGTGGGCAGCAATTCGGCGCAGATTATCGGTACGTGGCCGGCCCGAACTCACGGGGCGACGCGAGCGTGTCGACCATCCGTGAGAAGGAGCAGATCGGCGCGACCGGTACGGTCACGTCTCCATCGCGACAGTCGTTTGCCGTGCGTGGCAACATCTCGCAAAGCCTGCCGGGCCGCATCCGCTTTCAGGCGCGCGCCGACTACTTCACCGACGTGACCGCGCAGCAGTTGTACCAGGTGGACCTGGCCGCGTTTTCGCGACGGTCGCGCTACTTCGGCGCCGACGCCAGCGGCAACTGGGGGCGCATCCGGTTGTACGCCCAGGCGGAACGCAGCGACGTGTTTTACGGCACCTCGGCCGCCAGTAACCGGTACAAACCGCGCGCGAGTCTGAGTCTCTCTGAAGCGCCACTCCTGGGCACGAAGATCACCTTCGGGGCCTCGCTCGATACCATCAATGCCGAGCGATTGGATGATGTGGACCGGCCTGAAACGCGGGTGGCCGTCTTTCGCAACGACGGCCAGATGACGCTGCGATACTCGCTCGCACTGGGATCGGCGCTGAGCCTTCGCAGCAACGTGACCGTGCGGCGTACCGAATGGAATACGTCGCGGGATCCCGTGACCGGCAAATTCGTCGAGGCGCCACTGAGACGGAATATCGTCGAGACCAGGGTGCAGATGACCGGACCGCGGTTCACGCGGGTCTTCAACACGCCGGGCAACGGATTTGCCGACCGGTTCAAACACGTCATTGAACCCTCGGTGAGCGTCACCCGTACTTCGGCCTTCGATCGATTCAACCAGGTCGTGCAGTTCGACCATGTGGACACCGTCCTGGGCGGCGATACGAGGGTGACATACGGCATCGTGAATCGGCTGATGGCCCGGGTGCGGCAGGGCGACCAGCCGGCCGTCGCGCGCGACATCATGAACCTCGAGGTGAGCCAGACCTACTACAGCAACTCCCTCGCGGCGTCCTACGACCAGAACTACCAGTCGAGCTTCGGGAACCTCTATTCCTACCAGCCGCCGCCGAGCAAATTGTCGCCGATGCGAGGCGCGCTCAACTTCATGCCCACGCCAGATCTCGGTGGCAGTTTCACCGTGGAATACGACACGCAATTTCGCGCCGTCCGCAGCTACCGGGCGTCGGTGAACCGATCCGGCGAGGCGTTGAATCTGAACGCCGATTGGTCGAAACGCCAGGTCATCCCTGGCCTGGCCGGCTACAGCAATCCAGCAAACGCCGATCACTTCATATCGGTCTCGACGCGCGCGAGGAAACCCAGCGGGGCAGCCTCGTTCGGCTACAGCATGACGTACGACGTGTTGCGCGAACGGATGCTGCAGCAGCGCATCGGCGCGGTCTACAACGCGCAGTGCTGCGGTGTGTCGGTGGACTATGCCGTCACGAACCTGAAACATCTGGGGCTGAGAAACGACAGGCGTTTCAGCCTTTCGCTGACCCTGGCCGGGGTCGGGTCGTTCGCAAACCTCCTGGGGGCATTCGGCAATAATGAGATCCAGCGATGATGCGAGTCCTTGTCACAGGCGGTGCGGGTTTTATCGGTTCGAATTTCGTGCGGTGGGCCCACAACGCCCACCCCGACTGGCAGATCACCACCCTCGACAAACTGACGTATGCCGGCCGCCTGGAAAACCTCGCGGACGTCATGGAGAGTCCGCGCCATCGATTCGTGCACGGGGACATCGCGGACGCCGGCGTGGCCGCGCCCCTGGTACGCGAGTCGGAACTGGTGGTGCACTTCGCCGCAGAGACCCATGTGGATCGGTCCATTCAGTCTGCGGCTGACTTCATCACCACGGACGTCATCGGCACGTTCGTGCTGCTCGAAGCGGCCCGGCAGGCACCGGGTCTGCGGCGGTTCGTGCAGATATCGACCGATGAGGTGTACGGCAGTGTGCCTGAGGGCGCCAGCACAGAGACCGACGAACTGCGGCCCCGCAACCCTTACTCGGCCAGCAAGGCAGGCGCCGATCGCCTGGCGTACAGCTACTGGGCCACCTACGACGTGCCCGTGATTGTGACCCGTGCCTCGAACAACTACGGTCGCAACCAGTTTCCGGAAAAAGTCATCCCGCTTTTTGTGACCAACGCGATCGACAACATCGCACTGCCACTCTATGGCGATGGCCTGAACGTCCGCGACTGGCTGCATGTGGACGACCATTGCCGCGCCATTGACCTGGCGATCGACCGAGGCACCAACGGCGAGGTCTACAACATCGGCGGTGGCAATGAGGTCAGGAACGTGGACCTGACCCGACGCATCCTCGACCTGACGGGACGGCCCGGCTCGTTGATTCGGCCGGTGGCCGATCGCCCGGGCCACGACCGCCGCTACGCGCTCGACACCACCAAGCTCCGAACGCTCGGATGGGCGCCAACCGTGGCGTTTGAAGAGGGCCTGGCGGCGACCGTGGATTGGTACCGCCAGAACGAGTCGTGGTGGCGGCCCATCAAAGAGAAGGATCAGGCCTTCCGCGACTACTACCGGGCTCAGTACGGCAACCGCGCAGGCGCCTGAATCGAGATGACGGGTTCGCCGACTCTGGTGACCGGTGCCTCGGGGTTTGCGGGGCGGCATCTGATGGCCCGCCTTACCGTGTCCTCCACAGGACGACCCCTGCTGGCGTGGACACGACGGCCACAGCCCGACACCGCATCTGTCCAATGGCGCCAGGTGGAAATCACCGACCGGAATGCGGTACGAAACGCCGTGGCCGAGGCGTTGCCCGACCGCATTGTGCACCTGGCCGGCTCTCCGCACGTCGGGGACTCGTGGCGCAGTTCCCTGCTACCTCTGCAGACCAACGTGCTCGGCACCCATTACTTGCTTGACGCGGTTCGCCAGCACTGCCCGGATTGCCGCGTCCTCGTGGTGACGTCGGCCATGATTTACCAAGCGTCCGACGAACCCCTGGACGAGGATGTCCCGCTCGAACCATCGAGTCCCTACGGCCTCTCGAAACTGGCACAGGATCAACTCGCCCAGCGTGCGGCGCGACATGACGACCTCAATGTGGTGGTGGCGCGGCCCTTCAACCACATCGGGCCGCACCAGAATCCGAGCTTCGCGCTCTCCAGCTTCGCCCGACAAATCGCCCTCATCGAGGCCGGCGTGCTCGCACCTGAGATTCAGGTGGGCAATCTCGACGCCGAACGCGACTTCACCGATGTGCGCGACGTCGCGGACGCGTACGCGCGGCTGCTGGACGCCGGTCAACCCGGTCGCGTCTACAACATTTGCTCCGACACGCCGCACCGCATCGCGGACTTGCTGGCCCAGTTGATGGCCATGGCCCTGGTCCCCGTCACCCTCGCGACCGATCCCACGCGACTACGCCCAAGTGACCAACCGCGCATGGTGGGTAACAGCTCGCGGATTCGCACGGAACTCGGCTGGCAGCCGCAGTGGTCGATTGCCGACACGTTGGCCGGCCTCCTGCAATGGTGGCGCGACGAGGTCGTCGCAGGCCGCGTCACAGCCTGACGCCACTGCCGCATGGAAGTCAGCCGGCAGTTGGTGCACATCGGCGTGGGAGCCATCGCGCTCCTGTTGCGCGACTTGACCTGGGCCCAGGCGGCGGCTCTGGCGGCAATCGCGATTGTGTTCAACGCCCTGATGTTGCCCCGGCTGGCCCCTGGTGTCTTTCGCCGTACCGATCGCGGACGACGCTGGACCTCCGGCATCGTTCTCTACCCGGCAGCCGTGTTGACCCTGATCCTGCTGTTACCGAACCGGCTCGATCTGGTAGCGACCGCGTGGGCCATCCTCGCGGTGGGCGACGGGATGGCCACCCTCATCGGGGCGCACGTGGGCACCAGCTCCCTGCCGTGGAATCGGGAAAAATCCGTCGGCGGATTGCTGGCGTTCATCCTCTTCGGCAGCGCGGCTGCGGTGGGCATGACCTGGTGGTCGGCGGCTTCCACGATGGGGGGCTGGATGTTCACGGCGCCGATCGCAGCGGCCGTCCTGGCGGGTTTCGCCGAAACCGCGCCGGTGCACCTCGACGACAACATCACGGTGCCGGCGATCGCGGCGACGGTTCTCTGGAGCATGAGCCACATGACTCCCGAGGTCCTGTTGGCACATGTGACGGCGCCAGGTGCCACGACATGGACTCTGGTGGGGCTGAACGCGGTCGTCGCCACCGCAGGCTGGGCGGCTCGCACGGTGACCGTCGCTGGCGCGGTGACAGGAGCCATCATCGGCGCGATCATGATCGTGGGCAGTGGCGTCGCTGGGTGGGCCATGCTGATTGCCACGTTCCTGGCCGCGTCGCTGGCCACGCGCGTTGGTCATGCCCGAAAAACCCGCGCCGGTATCGCCGAGGACCGAGGCGGACGCCGCGGTCCAGGCAATGCCATTGCCAACACCGGCGTGGCGGCGTGGGCCGCGCTGATTGCCGCCGGATCGGCAGACGCCACCGTGCCGCATCTGGCGTTGGTCGCCGCGCTGGCCACGGCCGGCAGCGACACCGTGGCCAGCGAAGTGGGCAAGGCCTGGGGACGCACCACATGGCTCGTGACATCATTGAGGCGAGTGGCGCCCGGGACCACCGGCGCGGTGTCCCTTGAAGGCACCGTAGCGGGCATCCTGTCTTCCGCACTCCTTGCGGGAATTGGGGCCTGGGCCGGGCTGGTCTCCCCCAGCGCGGTCCCTCTCGTCGTCGTCGTGGCCAGCGCCGCCTCGCTTGTGGAAGGCGTCATCGGCGCCACACTCGAAGCTCGGGGTATGCTCACCAACGACGCCGTCAATTTCGTGAACTCCGCGATGGGCGCGGGCTTGGCGATGCTGCTCTGGTCGGTCCTGTAACCTGCAATGGCGGATTGGCGCACGTACTCGGACCTGGCACGGCCCTTCACCCTGGTCGCTCCGGCTCTCGGCTTTTTCTCTGGCGCCGTGACCGCGATTGGCGCGGCGCCCCAGGATCGCTGGAGCCTGGAACTGCTGCTCCCGGCGGTCACGGGCGCCGCCATGGCCGCCGTCTTCAACGCGGGCAGCAACGCGCTCAATCAGATCTACGACCTCGAAATCGATCGCGTCAACAAACCCAAACGCCCCCTGACGTCGGGCCGCATCACCATTCGTCAGGCGTGGTGGTTTACCGGCGTCGCCTATGCGTTGACGCTGCTGCTTGCGTGGCTGGTCGCGCCAGGCGGGCGCCACGAATGTTTCTGGATCGTCACCATCGCCGTGGTGGCGACCATCGTCTACTCGGTGCCGCCACTGCGCACCAAGCAGCGCGGCATGTGGGCCAATGTGACCATCGCCATACCGCGCGGCGTCCTGCTCAAGGTGGCGGGTTGGTCCGCGGTCAAGTCGGCCGTGGGCGTGGAGCCGTGGTTCATTGGTGGCATCTTCGGGCTGTTCCTGCTGGGCGCCTCGACGACCAAGGACTTTGCCGACATGGCCGGCGATGCGAAGGGCGGATGCCGGACGCTGCCCATCATTCACGGCGCCAGAAAGGCGGCGTGGATGATCTCGCCGTCCTTCGTCCTGCCGTTCCTGATGATCAACCTGGGCGTCTGGCTCGGAATCCTGACCGGGCAACGCGTGCTCCTGCACGCGCTCGGCGCCGGCATGGCCGTCTACGGCGCGTACGTCTGTTATCTGATGCTGCGGCGTCCCGAAGATCTGGCCACCGACGAAAACCACATCTCGTGGGCGCACATGTATCGGATGATGTTCGCCCTTCAGATCGGCTTTGCGCTCGCTTACGTACTTTAGCCGCCGAACTGCAGGCGCATGAGCGCGTCCACGCGGGCCTGCGTCGAGGGGTGGGTGGAGAACAGCGAACTGAACCCCTTCCCCGTCAGCGGCGACACGATGAACATGTGCGCCGTGGCCTGATTGGCGTCCATGGGGATTTGCTTCGAACCGGCTTCCAGGCGCTTGAGCGCCTGAGCCAGGCCCATCGGCGATCCGGCAATCTGCGCGCCGGTTCGATCGGCCACGAACTCTCGCGACCTGGACACGGCCATCTGAATCAGCATGGCGGCGAACGGCGCGAGGAGCATCGTGGCGATCAGGGCCACCGGGCTCGGTCCGTTCTCGCGGCCGCGGCCGCCCCCGCCAAAAAACATCGAAAACTGCACGAGCATGGTGATGGCCGCGCCGATCGTGGCCGCCACGCTGCTGATCAGGATGTCGCGGTTCTTGACGTGAGCCAGTTCGTGCGCCATCACGCCCTCAAGTTCACTGTCAGACAACAGGCGCAGGACGCCCTCGGTGGCCGCCACAGCGGCATGCTGCGGGTTGCGGCCGGTGGCAAACGCGTTCGGAGACATGTCGGGAATCACGTAGACCTTGGGCATCGGCAGGTCCGCGCGGCGGGCCAGGCGCGCCGTCATGTCGTACAGGCGGTGCCCAGCCGACACTTCCTGCGCGCGATACATGCGCAGCACGATCTTGTCGGAAAACCAGTAACTCCCGATGTTCATCACCACGGCGACGCCAAATGCGAGCACCAGTCCAGTCTGTCCACCGAGGACCGCGCCCACGGTGAGGAACAGGCCACTCAGCGCGCCCAGCAACACGGCCGTCTTCAATCCACTCATATCTGCCACTCTCCGGAAAATTGGTGTCCCTCAAGTATGCCACGAGGGCCAAGGTCGCCGTGGTCGCGTCTTGTATACTGACGAGTGATGCGGATGATACGTTTCAGCCTGTGGTTGCTCCTGGCGGCCGCGGTCGTGTCTGACGGAGTGCGCATTGGCGCGCAAGTCCCGGTCCCGTTCCCAGCGGCGGGCGCCGGTCGGGGCGCGGCACCGGGGCAGGCCGCGCCGGATTTGTCGGCCGGTGTCCCCCTCTACCCCGCCGCCCAGTTCCTCGAGACGTTTGACGCCGGCAAGGGCCAGCACTATCACCTGTATGGCACCGACGCGCCGTTCGCGGAGATCGTGACGTACTACAAGACCACCCTCAAGAACACCGGGCGCGTGATCTTCCAAGGCCCGCTCATGCACCAGTTCGACCTCGGCCGCTTCCAGGAAGAAACGATGGCGTATCCGCCGAGTGTGGTGGTGAAGGACTACACCTGGAACGGCGAAACGGGGTATTTGCACGTCTCGGGCAGCACCAGCACCCGCTACAAGACCATCATCCAGATCGTCAAGCCGCCCGAGCGCTGACGCGCGACCCCGGATGGAGGTCGCGGCGGCTGTCTGGGAACCGGCCTGGAGCCGGGAGCGCAAGACATCTGCTTGCGCTCCCGAAGCCGGCCGGACAACCTGGCCGCGAACAGTCAGCGCATCACATCAGAATCGGACCTTGACCCCAAGCTGCAGTTGCCTTGGGTCATACGTGGAAGTAATGGTGCCGAACCCGGCCGCGCTTCGATTCCCGTTGGGAGCGCGGAAGTTCGCACGGTTCATCAGATTGAAGACCTCGAGCCGCAATTCCAGCTGGCTCGCCCGCCAGGGGAGCGTCACGTTCTTCGAGAGCGCCATGTCGATCTGCCACACGAGCGGCCCACGCACGTTATTGCGTGGCGCGTTGCCAAAGGGCTGGCTGGGGTCAGTGGGGATGACAACGGCGTCCTTGTTGAACCAGTTCGTAATGGACCGCTGGCTCCCGGGCGCCATCGGGTCACCGACGAGATTGGGCCGATAGATGTTCGCGCCGCGGAAGTCCTGCTGGATACCTGACACCGCGAATGCCGTGCCGGCCGTGTACGTGAACGTCACCGGGTCGCCGGCATACACGCTGTTGATCGCGGCAAGCTGCCATCCGCCAAGCAGCAGATCCAGCGCCGGCGAAATGTCCGAGAGGAAGCGGCGATTGCGTCCCACGGGTAGTTCCCACACCAGGCTGGTGGTGCTGTTGAACGGCTGGTGATACCCCGAGAGTCCATAGTCGGCGTCCATGTTGTAAAAGTCCTGCGGCGCCGGCGCGTTGCCGTTGGCGTTCTCGAGCGACCCGGCGCCGTTGTCCTTGCTCTCTGAGAGTGTCAGCGCACTCAGGAACATCAGGCCGCCTCGCGCGCGCCATTCCAGCTTGGCCTGCAAGGCCTTGTAGGCCGACTTGCCGCCGTTGAACGCGTAGGTGATGTCGGCAAACTGCGGAATCGGCCTCCGCGCCTGCAGCGCAATCGTTCCGGCGGCGTTGTTTGGCGTGGCCTGGTTGTAGTTGGCGAACAGCAGCAGGCCGTCAGCCTTGTTGCCGACGTACGCCAGGTCCAGCACAACGTTACGGAACAGTTCCCGCTGGACCGACACAAACCAGCTCTGCACACGGCTCGAACGATAATCCTCAGGCATGTACGTGATGTTGGCCGCAAGCGGATTGAACTTGCTGGGGTCGGTCAGGTCCGCCGGGTACCCCTGCTGGGTCGTCCTGAACGCCGCGTCCAGCGGATTGCCCTGCACCACCACGGCGTTGACCACCTGGGGGCCGTTGATGGGCAGAATGTTCGCGCCGCCCGCGCGGTGAAAGTGCACGTAGCTGATGCCATAGCCGCCACGGAACACCGTTTCCGGCGTGGCCGTGAATGCAAAACCCAGCCGTGGGCCGACATTGTTCCGGTCTGGATTAATCGTGGACCGATCCTTGAGGCTGCCGTCCCGGGCCATCACCATTTTCAGACCCACGGGATCAAAATTCGACAGCACGTTGTTCTTCTCCCACATCGGCGTGGCGTATTCGTACCTGAGCCCGACGTTGGCGGTCAGACGATCGTTGATGCGAATATCGTCCTGCGCGTACAGAAAGTGCATGTTCTGGCGCATGTCCGCCACCAGGATGTTGCTCAGCGCGAACGTGCCACGCATGCCGAACATGAAGTCGGCCAGGTTGTACACGTTGTTGGCCGCCGCGCCGGCTGGACGTGAAAACTGGCTCGCGTACTGGTCGCGGCCGTACAGCGGATTCACATCCTGCACCTGCGTCTGGATGTGCTGGAACTCGTATCCCGCCTTCGCCGAGTGCCGGCCCCAGCTGCGCGTGTAGTTGACCTTCGGATTAAAGACCGTGGGCCACTGCCACTGAGGGTTGGTCGCCTGCCGGCCAAGCGTGGTGTAGCCCGTGATGAGCTGTGACGGCAGGCCCCCAGCCACCCTCGGATCGCTGGGCAAGCCGGTGATGCCGTAGGCGTCAAGAGCCGACGCGGAGCCCAGCGCCGGCGGATTCTTGCCGGCCTCAGTCCGCGACCAGCCGAACCGGAACTCGAGCAGCGAACTGCTGCCGAGCGCGTAGGTCGAGCCCACCGCGATTTGGAGGTTGTCTGCGTAGGTGGTCCCGTTGCCGTCACCTCCGGATGGTCCGGGCAATCCCGCCTGGTCCAGAATCTCGGCCGAGCGCCATCCAAACCGGCCAAACGCCGTCCAGTCGGAATTGATCACCACGTCGATCTTGCCGCCAGCCTTGTTGCTCACGGTCTTCTGGGTCGTCAGCGCGACATAGTTGTTCGCCGCACCGGACGATGTTGGTTCCGGAAGATCACGCAGTACCTTGGTGGCAAACGCTGACATCGGCACTGGCGTACCGGCTGGGTACACCTGGCCGGTCTGCGGATGACGAACCGCCACCGTGAACACGCCATCCCGCTGCGCCATCGTCGGAATCGTGGACGTGGACACCGTGGTGCGGTTCTGGCGAAGGCCTTCAAAATCACCGAAGAAGAATGCCCGGTTCCTCGCCAATGGCCCACCAATCACCCCGCCGAACTGGTGGCGATCGAACGTGGGGGCCTGCCCCGCAGCCGGCTTGAAATACCCTTCAGACGTCAGGGCGCTGTCGCGAAAGAACTCCCAGGAGCCCAGGTGGAACTGGTTGGTGCCGCTGCGATACGCCACGTTCACGGTGGCTCCGGCCGCCCGGCCGTATTCCGCGCTCATGTTATTGGTCACGACCTGGAACTCACCGACGGCATCGGGCGCGGGCTGCATGACCTGGTTCGAGAATCCCTGATTGCTGGTGCCATACGCGTTGTTGTCCACGCCATCGATCAGGAAGTTGTTGAAGGTGCTGCGCAGACCGTTCACGTTGAAGGATCCCTCGCGCGACGACGCCAGGGCCGAAGGGCGCACACCGGTGGTCAGGAGGGCCAGGGCTGAGTATTCACGATTGATCACAGGCAGCTTCTGCAGGTCGGCGCCACGAATCGTCTGGCCACGCTGGCTGGTATCAGTATCGAGGACGTCTGTGCCTGCGCTGACGGTCACGGTTTCCGACAGCACACCAATCGCCAGCGACAGATCGACCCGCCGGCGGGAGCCGATGCTGACCTGCACGTTATCGGCCAGTGCCAATGAGAATCCGGCCTTTTCGGCGGTGACAATGTAGGTGCCGATGCGCACCGTGAAAAACTCGTAGTGTCCTGACGCATCGGTCATGACCGTGGCACTGACACCGGTTCCCGCGTTGGTCAACGTGACCTTCGCACCGGCCACCACGCCACCTGACGAATCCTGCACGATACCCACAACCGCCGCGGTTTCGAACTGCGCATTCGCCCGCGCCGGAAGGCTCAACACCAACAGCGCACACACACTCAGACGCCACACTTGCTTCAACATGATCGTTCCTCCGCAGACGAAGCTACCGGGCGCGCGAGACGATGGTGTGAGGACGTTGCAGCATTCTCGTAACGGCGCGCGTCACGGGTTTGTCACGACGGACCGGTAGCGTGTTCGCCATGAACGTGCGCACTCGTCTCTTGGTCAGCCTCGTGTTGTGTGTGACGCCGCTGTGCGTCATTTCGGAAGCCCGCCAGCCCTGGATCACGAAGCGCGCGGTCGCACACAGGGGCGCATCGTCGTACGCGCCGGAGCACACGGCGGCGGCCTACCGATTGGCGATCGCACAGGGTGCGGATTACGTCGAGCAGGATCTGGCGGTGACCAAGGATGGCGTGCTCGTGTGCCTCCATGACGACACGCTTGAGCGCACCACGAACGTTGAAGAAGTATTTCCTGACCGATCGTCAACGGATGCGGCCGGCCGCACCCAGTGGCTGGTGGCCGACTTCACGCTGGCCGAGATCAAGCAACTCGATGCGGGCAGCTGGTTTGACCCGACGTTCACCGGTGAGCGCGTGCTCACCTGGGACGAGGCCGTTGACCTGGTGTGGGACAAAGCCGGGATGTTTCCGGAACTCAAGGCGCCTGGGCTCTATCGCGGTCGCGGCATCGATATCGTGGCGCTGTTTGCCTCGGCCGTCCGAGCCCGGAACATGGACCATCCGACGCCTGCGGGCAGCATGCCAAGACTGAGGGTCCAATCCTTCGACGAGCAGGCGGTGCGGGACCTGGCGACGACACTCCCAAATATTCCAAGGACATTCCTCTTTGGGCGCGGCGCGCTGGTGGAGCGGTGGCTGTCGTCGCCGGAACGAGTCAAAGAGGTCTCGCAGTTCGCCAGCGATCTGAGCCCCACGAAAGCGATCGTTGAGACTCAACCGGCGCTGGTGGGCTGGGCACACGCCGCAGGCCTTAGCGTCACCCCGTACACCTTTCGCTCCGGGGCCACCGGTCGCTTTCCGGATGTGGAGGCCGAGATGCGCTACTTCCTGTACGAACTTGGTGTGGATGCCGTCTTCACCGACAATCCGGATCGGTTTCCTCGCCGCTAGGCACGACGTTCACCCCTTCAGCACCGGCCGACGGTTGCCAAGACCCGTTGCGGCTTCGATCACGCGGGCGACCACGAGCAACCCGGCTTCGTCGTACAACCGGCCCGCGAGTGTGAACCCTGTGGGAGTGCCGTTCTCGCGGAACCCCGTGGGCACAGCCACGGCCGGGTGGCCGGTCAGGCTCGTGATGGGATTCAGGCTGGTCGGGTCAAGCGTCACCGGGCCTGAGACCATGACGTCCACGTCCCTGGTCGCTCGTGCGTAGGCCTCCATCAGCCTCAGGCGCACGCGATTGGCCTGCAGGTAGTCCACGGCGGTGACCAGGTGATAGGCGCGCAGGTCGTTGCGCACCCGCTGCGCCCGCAGACCGGCATCGGCACCTGTGGTCACGACGGTCTCAAAGCCCGCAGCGCGCTCGGTGTACTCGATGAAGTACGTCAGGTCGCTCTTGGGCACATCGACAGACCGAATCTCGAGGCCGGCCGCGCGGAGGGCGCCGAGCGCCCTCTCGTTGTTCGCCCGCACGGACGGGTCTTGCTCGAGTTCCAGCATGCCTTCGACGACACCGACGACTCTGCCCTTTGCCGATTCGCGACTGTCCCAGGCGAATGGCAGGCCCTCGGGCACCGAAAGGTCGTGACCGTCGGGGCCGGCGATCGCGTGGAGCACGATCGCGCAGTCTTCAACGGTCCTGCAGATGGGCCCGATCTTGTCGAGCGTCCATCCGGCGGCCATCACACCGCGCCGGCTGACGCGGCCAAACGTCGGACGGAGTCCCACCACGCCGCAGCGCACGGCGGGCGAAAGGATCGAACCTCCGGTGTCGGTCCCGATTGTGAAACCCACGAGCCCAGCGGCGGTCGCCGCACCCGAGCCCGCTGACGATCCGCTGGACCCTTGCGCCGGCTCCCATGGATTATTGGTCCGGCCGCCAAACCACTGATCGCCAAACGCGAACTCGCCGGTGGTCAGCTTCGCCACGAGGACCGCGCCGGCCCGGGTCAGTCGTTGCACGACCTCAGCGTCTTCATCGATCACCCGGCGCTCAAAGGGCGCAGCGCCCCAGGTGGTCGGTGCGCCCCTGGCAGAGACGATGTCTTTCACGCCCCAGGGGATACCGTGCAGGAGGCCGCGATACCTTCCCAGCGCCAGTTCCCGATCGAGGTCGCGCGCCTGAGCCAGGGCCCGATCGGCCGTCAGGTTCACGACGCAGTTGAGCGACGGGTTGTACCGCTCCAGCCGGCGCAAATAGAGCTCGGTCAGTTCGACCGACGACACCACGCGCCTTCGAACCAGATCGGCAAGTTGCGCGATCGAACGAAACGCGAGGTCGTCGAGGCTGGACGGCCGCGCCTGCCGCGCCGGCGCGCTCGGGCGATGCACGCGCGCGGGCAGCACCACGGGGAAACCCGGCACCCGTGGGTTGAACAGGATGGGCGACGGGACGTCGTTGTCGGGTGGCGCCTGATGGAGTTCCTCGGCGCGAAGCAGAATTCGATTCAGCGAGGCCACCATGCCCTGCTGTTCAGTTTCGCTGTACTTCAGGCCGGCAAGCAGCACGGCTGCGCGCACCATCTCGGCCGTGACGCGCGACGGCGGCGCCTGTGGAGCCCGCGCAGAAAGCGCCCGGCCAAACGATTCGGCACCAAGGCCAAGCGCGGTCAGGGTCGCAACAAACTGCCGCCGGTTTGCCCCGTGAGTCACGCGTCGCCTCCTCAGCCCTTCATGCCTCGTGTGGAATCCGCCCTGGCGACCTGGCGCAGGTACTCCTCGGCCTTGCCCGCCAGGCCGAGCGTGCGCGCCTCATCCACATCGACGGCCTGCGCATCCGCGAAGTCGCGAATCTGCTGCGTGATTTCCATGCTGCAGAACTTCGGTCCGCACATCGAACAGAAGTGCGCCACCTTCGCGCCGTCCGACGGCAACGTCTCGTCGTGAAACGCGCGCGCCGTCACCGGATCGAGCGCCAGGTTGAACTGGTCTTCCCACCGGAATTCAAAGCGCGCCTTCGACAGCGCATCGTCCCACACCTGCGCGCCGGGGTGGCCTTTGGCGAGGTCGGCCGCGTGTGCGGCGATTTTGTATGCGATCACGCCGGCCTTCACGTCGTCGCGATTGGGCAAGCCCAGGTGTTCCTTGGGCGTCACGTAGCAGAGCATCGCCGTGCCGTACCAGCCGATCATGGCGGCGCCGATCGCCGAGGTGATGTGGTCGTAGCCAGGCGCGATGTCGGTGGTCAGCGGCCCAAGCGTGTAGAACGGCGCTTCGTCGCACCACTCCAGCTGCTTCTCCATGTTCTCGCGAATACGGTGCATGGGCACGTGGCCGGGGCCCTCGTTCATGACCTGCACGTCGTACTCCCAGGCGATCTTCGTCAGTGCACCCTGCGTCTTGAGTTCCGCGAACTGCGCCTCGTCATTGGCGTCGGCGATCGAGCCGGGACGCAGGCCATCGCCCAGCGAGAACGACACGTCGTACGCCTGCATGATTTCGCAGATCTCGCGGAAGTGCGTGTAGAGAAAGCTCTCCTGATGGTGCGCCAGGCACCACTTCGCGATGATCGAGCCGCCGCGCGACACGATACCGGTCAGTCGGCGCGCCGTCATGGGGATGTAGCGCAACAGCACCCCCGCGTGCACGGTGAAATAGTCCACGCCCTGCTCGGCCTGCTCGATCAAGGTGTCGCGGTACACCTCCCAGGTGAGGTCTTCGGGACGCCCGCCCACTTTCTCGAGCGCCTGATACAGCGGCACCGTGCCAATCGGCACGGGCGAATTGCGGACAATCCACTCGCGCGTCTCGTGAATGTTCTTGCCCGTGGACAGATCCATGACCGTATCGGCGCCCCACAACGTGGACCAGCGCAGCTTGTCCACCTCTTCGACGATCGACGACGAGACGGCAGAGTTGCCGATGTTGGCATTGATCTTCACCAGGAAGTTGCGCCCGATGATCATCGGTTCCAGTTCCGGATGGTTGATGTTGGCGGGAATGATGGCGCGGCCGCGGGCCACCTCGGCGCGCACGAACTCGGCCGGCAACCCTTCACGCAGAGCGATGAACTCCATCTCCGGCGTCACATCACCGCGGCGGGCATAGTGGAGCTGCGAGACGCCCCTGCCGGCGCGCGCTTTCAGAATCCGGCCGCAGCCGGTCTCGGCCACGTCGCCCCGCGACAGAATCCAGTCACGGCGCAACGCGGGCAGCCCCACATGGGCATCGAATCCGCGTGGTCCGCTCGAGTCGTACACACGAAGCGGCGGTTCTCCGGCGGCCAGACCAATCTCGCGCATCGGCACCCGGACACCTTGCGGGCCCGACATATACACCTTCGTCGACCCCGGAAACGCACGGTCGAAGTCTTCTTCGGTCAGGGGTTCGTACGCGGGTCCACTCATGTCCGGACTATACATCGGGTCGGGTCAGAGCTTCCGGACGACGAAACACTTCAGATACGCGGTTTCTGGCACACCCAGCAGCACGGGGTGATCGCGCGCCTGCAGCCGCTTCTCAATCAGCGCCACCGACGCATGCGCGTCAATCGCCGCGTGCAGCAGCATGTCCTGAAACAAGGCCTCGTCCACATGGTAGGAACAACTGCAGGTGATCAGGATCCCGCCGGGCTTGAGCAGCTTCAAGGCCCGAAGATTGATCTCTTTGTACCCGCCCAGCGCCTTGGCCAGCGTGGCCTTGTTCTTGGCGAACGCCGGCGGGTCCAGCACGATCGTGTCGAAGCGCTCCTTGGCGATTTCGAGCTCCCGAAGCTCGTCGAACACATTCGCCAGCCGCGCCTCGATGTTGGTCAGGCCATTGCGGCGCGCATTGTCGGCAACGGCCGTCACGGCCAGCTCCGACCCGTCGATGGACAGCACCGACTCGCACCGGCGCGCCATCTGCAGCGCGAATCCGCCGTTGTAGGAAAACGCGTCGAGCGCGCGCCCGCGGGCGTACTGGCCTGCCGCCAGGTGGTTCTCACGCTGGTCGAGGAACAGGCCGGTCTTCTGCCCGTGCCTCACGTCTACCCGATGCGTGATGTCGCCTTCCCGGATGTCGATCAGTTCCGGCACGTGGCCGGCCACGACCTCGACCACCTCAGGCAAATCCTCCAGCCGCCTGATCTTGGCGTCATTGCGGGCCAGTATGCCCTTCGGTTTCAGCGCCTCGCTCAACAACTCCACCACCAGGTCCAGCCGGCGGTCGATGGCCTGGCAGAGCGTCTGGACCACCAGATAGTCGCCATAACGGTCGACGATGAGCGCCGGAAGGCCGTCGGCCTCCGCACTGACCAGCCGGTAGGCGTCCCCGTCTGGCGCCAGCGCCTCACGGTACGCCAGCGCTGCCCGCAACCGGTCAGCGAACAGCACCCGCTCGTCGCGCGGTCCTTCGCCCAGCATCCGCAAGGTGATCTGGGACGTGCTGCTGAAGAACGCCAGCCCAAGGGGCCGGCCGCGTTCGGTACGGACCTCCACGAGATCCCCCGGCTCGGCCTCGACCGTCATCACGTCGGATCGATAGATCCAGGGATGGCCCGCGCGCCACCGTTCTACGCCCCTGATGGAGATCACTGCAATGGGAAGCACACTGGATTGTAGACCCTCGGACTATACTCAGTGCGATGCGCATCGCGATTGGCGCCGATCATGCGGGAGTCACGCTCAAGGACGCACTGGCGCTCCTGCTTGATGCTCGAGGCCTTCCGTACACCGACTTCGGCACGCATGGCCCCGAGTCCGTGGACTATCCCGACATCGCGGCCGAGGTGTCGCGCGCCGTGGCGTCAGGCGCGTACGACCGCGGGGTACTGGTGTGCGGCTCGGGCATTGGCATGGCGATTGCCGCCAACAAGATTCCTGGAATTCGCGCCGCCTCAGTGACCGAGATCGAGGCCGCCAGGCTCAGTCGCAGCCATAACGACGCCAACGTGTTGACGCTGGGCGCCCGGCTCACCTCGCTCGAACTCGCCCGGCAGATCGTGACCACGTTTCTCGAGACTCCGTTCGAAGGTGGTCGGCACGAGCGCCGCGTCAACAAACTGACCCAACTCGATGGCGTCTCGCCAAAAACACATCACCTGGATTGACCGTGACACACCTGACCGAGACCGACCCGGACATCGCTACTGCCATTGGGCACGAGTTGGAGCGCCAGCGGGAGGGCCTGGAACTCATCGCCTCGGAAAACTTCGTGAGCCCGGCTGTGCTCGAAGCCGTCGGTTCGGTCTTGACCAACAAATACGCCGAAGGCTACCCCGGCAAGCGGTACTACGGCGGGTGTGCATTCGTCGATGTGGCCGAAACGCTCGCGATCGACAGGGCCAAGGCCCTTTTTGGCGCTGACCACGCCAATGTCCAGCCGCACTCGGGCGCACAGGCCAACACGGCCGTCTACCTCGCGATGCTCAAGCCGGGCGATGCCATCCTGGGCATGAACCTCGCCCACGGCGGGCACCTGACCCACGGCCATCCCCTCAATTTTTCCGGCAAGTACTTCAGGATCATTCCCTACGGCGTCCGGAAAGACGACGAACGGCTCGACTATGACGAGTTGGAGCGGCTGGCGCGCGAGCACCGGCCGAAGATGGTGGTCGTTGGCGCCAGCGCCTACGCGCGCACCATCGACTACGCGCGGATCCGCCGTGTCGCCACCGACGTGGGCGCGCTCGTCATGACCGACATGGCGCACATCGCCGGCCTCGTCGCCGCGGGCCTGCATCCCAGCCCGGTGCCGCATTCGGATTTCGTCACCACCACCACCCACAAGACCCTGCGCGGCCCGCGCGGCGGCCTCATCCTGTGCCGTGCAGAGTTCGCCAAGGACATCGATCGCGCCGTGTTTCCCGGCGTCCAGGGCGGCCCGCTGATGCACGTGATTGCCGGCAAAGCCGTGTGCTTCAAGGAAGCCCAGAGCGAATCATTCCGTGCCTACCAGCGGCAGGTGATTCGCAACGCGGCGCGGCTCGCCGACGGTCTCGCCGCCGCTGGCTTCCGCATCGTCAGTGGCGGCACCGATAACCATCTGGTGCTGGTGGATGTGTTCTCGAGGGGACTCACCGGCAAGGCGGCTGAAGCCGCGCTGGGCCGGGCCGCGATGACCGTCAACAAGAACGCGATTCCCTTCGATCAGCAGCCCCCCATGACGGCGAGCGGAATCCGCCTGGGCACACCAGCCGTCACCACGCGCGGCCTGGGTGAGGCCGAAATGGACCTGGTGACTCAGTTCATCGCGCGCGTGCTCGCCTCGCCCGACGACGAGTCGGTCGCGCGAGCGGTCCGATCGGATGTCGAAGCCCTGTGCCGGACGTTCCCGCTCTACCCCACGCTCGGTCACTGACGGCGCGCGTCGCCGAGGTCTTCGCCGACGCCGGGCCGCTGGCGCGGAGCGACGAGATGTTCGAGGCGCGTCCCGGGCAGCGTGAGCTGGCGGCGCGTGTCGCCGACACATTCGAGCACGGCGGCGTGCTCATCGCCGAGGCCGGCACCGGCACCGGAAAGACCTTGGCGTACCTGGTGCCTGCTGTGCTCTCGGGGCGTCGGGTACTGGTATCAACAGGCACACGCAACCTCCAGGATCAGATCTTCTACAAGGACATTCCCGCGCTGGCACGTGCACTTGGCGTGGAACTGCGAGCCGCGTACATGAAAGGCCGCGCGAATTTCCTGTGCCGCCACCGCTACGACCGCCTGCAGGAAGTGCGCGGGTCACTTGGCGAGGAGGAACAGCGCTGGCTCGACACGTTGGCCGAGTGGCTGCCGGACACCCAGACCGGGGATCGCGCAGAGCTGACCGACATGCCCGACAGCTTTCCGTTCTGGACGGAGCTGACCGCGACCAGTGAGCAGTGCCTGGGTCGCGAGTGTCCGCAGTTCGCCGACTGCTTCATCACGCGCATGCGCGAACGCGCCGACGAAGCGAACGTGATCGTGGTGAACCATCACCTGTTGTGCGCGGACGCATCGGTCCGGCAGGGCGACTTCGGCGCCGTGATTCCGGCCTGTGACCTGGCCGTGATCGATGAGGCCCACCAGCTCGAGGATGTCGTCACCCAGTACTTCGGCCTGGTGTTCAGCACGCATCGGCTGGACGAGTTCGTGCGCGACGCGACACAGGCGGTCGCGTCCATCCCGGCCGAGCAGGGCAGGACTGCGGTCGGCGTGCAGCATGCGATTGGCGATGTGGAGCGGGCGGGGCGCCGGCTCTTCGATCGGGCGCGCCTCGAAGCCACGCGCGAGCGGGGCGGCGACCGCACCACGCTGACACCCGATTCGGCAGCCCGGATGGACCACGAAGGCACCGTGATGCGGGAGGAACTACAGCGGCTCTGTGGTGCGATGGCCGCGTGCGAACCCGTGCCGGAAGACCTGAAGGCCATCATGGCTCGCGCCGTGGCGATGCGAGAAGACGTGCGGGTGCTGTTGGCGGTGGACGACCCCGCGTTTGTCCACTTCCTCGAAGCACGGGGGCGAGGTCTCGCACTGCGCGCGGCTCCCATTGACGTGGCGGCCCTGGTGCGCGACAAGGTCATCGGCGACCGGAGCGCCACGGTGCTGACGTCGGCCACGCTCACCGTGGCAGGGTCGTTTGATTACGTGCAGGGCCGGCTCGGTCTGGCGACGGCGAAAAGCGTCCGCCTGCCGTCGGAGTTCGATTTCCGCACGCAGGCGCTGCTCTACCTGCCGCCGGACATGCCTGATCCCCGGTCGCCCGAGTTCAACCGTGCCGCTGCGGGCGTCGTCGCGGAATTGCTGGAGCGGTCGCGGGGCCGGGCGTTTGTGCTGTTTACGTCCTACGCCGCCATGCGGGACGTCTATGAGCAGGTGGCGCCCCACGTGCCGTGGCCCCTGCTGCTGCAGGGCACGGCGCCGCGGCCCGCGCTGTTGCGCGATTTCAGGAACACGCCGAATGCGGTACTGTTTGCCACCGCAAGTTTCTGGCAGGGCGTTGATGTGGCGGGTGAGGCGCTCAGCTGCGTGATCATCGACCGGTTGCCGTTTGCCTCACCAGGCGACCCACTGGTGGCGGCCCGCATCGCCGCCATCGAAGCTGCCGGGGGGCATCCCTTCCACGACTACCAGGTTCCGCTGGCCACCCTGGCCCTCCTCCAGGGGATGGGCCGGCTCATCCGGAGCCAGTCGGATCGCGGTGTGCTGGCGGTGCTCGACCCGAGGCTCAGCCGCATGTCGTACGGGCGCCGCTTCCTGGCCTCGTTTCCCCCGGTGCCTGTCACGCGGGATCTTGACGCCGTCAGCCGGATGTTCCTCCGGTGACGGCGCGGGCGCGAATACCGATATAAAATAGACGGCGGAGGACGCCATGGTTCGTCAGTCACTTCGTCGCGGTTGGATGGGAAGCGCCATCGCTCTTGGGTTGCTGGTTTCGGCCACGTCAGCCTTTGGACAGGCTCAGGGGTCGCTGCGCGGCCTCGTCACTGACGAGGCCGGCAAAGGTGTGGCCGAAGCCGAAATCATCATGAACTACATCGGCGACGTGGAGATCACCGTCACCCTCAAGACCAACATCCGCGGCGAGTTCACCCGCGCGGGGCTGCGCACGGGGGAATGGAAGATGACGGCGACCAAGGGTGAACTGACCGGTTCGCACACCGTGCGCGTCATGATCAATGAAATGGCCCGCGTCGCCACGCTGATCATCAAAGTGCCGGTCAAGGGCGCAGGCACAGACACGTCGGGCATGACTGCAAAAGACGTTGAGGCCCGCAACAAACTGATGGCCACGATGCAGGCCGAGTTCGACGCGGGCGTCGCCGCCATTGCCACGGCGCCAGACGACGCCATCGCCAAGCTCCTTTTGGTGGCCGGACAGATCCCCAATTGCGCCATCTGCCACTCGAAGATCGGCGACGCCCACATCAAGAAGGAAGACCAGGCCGGCGCAGAGGCCGCCTACAAGAAGGCGATCGAACTCGACCCGAAGCTGGCCGATCCCTACGCGGCGCTGGCGATCCTCTACAACCAGCAGAAGAAGTTTGACGACGCCAGCGCGATGAGCACGAAGGCCAACGAGTTGCTCGGTGCCTCGGCCACCGGCGGCGACCCCGCCGCGCTCTACAACCAGGGCATCATCCTGTGGAATGCAGGCAAGTTCCCGGAAGCCAAGGCCGAGTTCGAGAAGGTCATCAAGCTCGATCCGAAGATGGCCGAAGCGCACTTCCGTCTCGGTATGGCCAACCTGAACCTCGGCCAGCTCCCTGACGCGGTGAAGGCCTTTGAGGAATACCTGAAAATTGCGCCGACTGGCGAAAACGCCGAAATGGCGAAGGCCATTCTGAAACAGATCAAGTAACATGTCCGGCCCTGCGCTGGACGCCGAGATTGCCCTCAACCTTGCCACAGTGCGCCGCCGACTTGAGACGGCGGCGCACCAGGCTCATCGTGCACCTTCCAGCCTGCGGCTCATCGCCGTCTCAAAAACATTCCCAGTCGAGTCAGTGTTCGCAGCGGCCCGAGCTGGTCAGCGTGATTTTGGCGAGAACCGCGTGCAGGAAGGCCTCGACAAGCTGGCCTCCACCGCGGACCTCGGCCTGACGTGGCACCTGATCGGCCACCTCCAATCCAATAAGGCCCGCAAAGCCGCGGCGGCGTTTCACTGGATTCACTCGATCGACTCGATGGAGCTGCTGAAGAAGGTGGACGCCGGGGCCCTCGACGCCGGCACGCAGCCACAGATCCTGCTGCAAGTCGATCTCGCCAGGGAGGCGACAAAGTTCGGCGCGGACCGCGGCCACGTCGAAGACCTCGCGCGCGCAGCGCTGCAGTCTCGCGCCGTCGAACTGCGCGGCCTGATGACCGTGCCGCCAATCGCCGATGACCCGGAAGACGCGCGGCCGTGGTTCCGGCAACTGCGCGACCTTCGAGACGCGCTGGTGGCGTGCGGATTGCCCGCCGAGGCTCTCGCGGAACTCTCCATGGGCATGAGTCACGACTGCGACGTGGCGGTTGGGGAGGGCGCAACCATGGTGCGTGTCGGCACGGCCATCTTCGGGCGCCGCCCTCCACCGGTGACACCCGCATGAGCCCCAGCACCGCAGCACTCCAGCGCCCGCACATGCCTGTCACTCTCCTTCTTGAACACCTCGATCAGCTCTACACGGTGGCTGGTGATGCTCCCCGCGCAGGGGTGCGGCAAGGCGACATCTCTCCCATCACCGACGGCGCTGTGGCGTGCCACGGACCCACCATCGTGGCGGCCGGGACCACCGCGTACGTCCGCGCGCACGTCACACTCCATCCGCAGGCCATCGTCGTGGATGGACGCGGTCAGTCTCTCGTTCCGGGGTTTGTCGATCCCCACACTCATGTGGTGTTTGCGGGCGATCGGCGAGACGAGCTTCGGCGCCGGCTGGGCGGCGCGACGTACTCGGAGATCGCCGCCGCAGGCGGCGGCATTCTCTCCACTGTACGAGCCACCCGGGCCGCATCGGAAGACGAGCTGGCGGCCCAAACCGCCGTTCGGTTGGCCGAAATGCTGCGCCAGGGCACCACCACCGCCGAGGCCAAGAGTGGCTACGGCCTCGACACGGCCACCGAAGTCCGCATGCTCCGCGTCGTCGCACGTCTCAACCACACGCAGCCGATTGAACTCGTGCCGACCTTCATCGGCGCGCACGAGGTCCCGCCTGAGTTCCGCGGCCGCCAGGCCGACTATGTCCGCCTGGTGATCGACGAGATGATTCCTGCGGTGGCCGAACACGCTGAGTGGTGCGACGTCTTTTGCGACCGGGGATTCTTCACGCCTGAAGAGTCGACGGCCATCCTCGAGGCGGGCACCCGGGCCGGAATGAAGCCGCGGATTCACGCCGACGAACTGGCGGCCAGCGGAGGGCCGCAGGTGGCTGCGGCTGTGGGTGCGCGGTCGGCCGATCACCTCGTGCGTGTGGACGCACAGGGCATCGAGGCGCTGCGGGCCGGAGGCGTCATCGCCACGCTGCTCCCCTGCGCGGCCTTTCATCTCAAGCTGGGCCAGTTTGCGCCGGCGCGCGATCTCATTGCCGCCGGGGTCCCGGTGGCGCTGGCGACCGACGTCAATCCCGGCGGCGGATTTTCGCCGTCCATGCCATTCGCCATCGCGCTCGGGTGTTTTGCGATGCATCTGACATTCGAGGAGGCGCTCGTCGCGGCCACCATCAATGCGGCGGCATCGCTCGACCGCCAGCATCTGGTGGGAAGCCTCGAGCCTGGCAAACAATTCGATGGGGTGCTCGTCCATGGCCCCGCCGTCAATCTCCTGCGTGTGAACGCGGCGCCGATCGCGGGCGTCTACAAGAAGGGTGTTTTATGTTGATCGATCGCACTGTCACGAGCCTCCTCGACGCCATCAGCGCGGCCGACCCCACTCCGGGGGGAGGCTCAGCCGCGGCCCTGGTCGGCGCCGCGGGAACGGCGCTGCTCGTCATGGTGACGGGCATGCCCAAGTCGCGCACCAACGCGATCGCGGAACGCGAGGCCCTCGATTCCGCGCACACGGAATTGCTGCAGCTGCGTGACGAGCTGGCCGGGTTGGTGGACCGCGACGCGGCCGCCTACGACCTGGTGGTGGCCGCTTTCCGCAAACCCAAGGTGACCGACGTGGACAAACTCGAACGCAAGGCCGCGATTCAGGACGCCACCCGCGTTGCGACCGAAGTTCCACTTGAGACGATCCGAGCTTGCGTACGGGCGATGCAGGAAGGCCGCGCCGCCGCCGCGTACGGCAATCCTTCGGCCGCGAGTGACGTGAAGGTGGGTTATCGCCTGCTGCTGGCCGCCGCGGAAGGCGCGCTCGATAACGTCGACATCAATCTCGGGGGGCTGGCGGACACGGGACTGCAGACGGCCATTCGTGACGAATCAGCGCACTTGATGCGCGACGCTCGTACCCTGCTCAACGCTGTCGTTCCGGTGGAATGACTACTTGACGGAATCGAACAGGCGCTCGAATCGCGTGCCTTGGAGCATGTGCGTGATCGACTCGCCTTCTTCGAACGAAAAATAGATGAAGAGCGCCCGGCCCTTCACATAGTGGGCCGGCAGGAACCCCCAGTACCGGCTGTCCTGCGAGTTGTCGCGGTTGTCGCCCATCATGAAGTACTGCGAGGCCGGCACGGTGACAGGGCCGTAGAACTCACGCAGGTCCCCTGTCACCCCGGCCGAGTCAGACGCCGGCGCCGAGAGGTGCGCGTAGCGCTCCTCAAGCGGCGACCCGTTGATATACATCGTCTTGCGCCGCAGTTCCAGGCGGTCGCCGGGCAGGCCGATGACGCGCTTGATGAAATCGCGCTCGGGTTCGTCCGGGTATTTGAACACCACGATGTCGCCACGCCGGATCTCGCGGCCGGGCATCACCACCCGCTCAACGCCGGTCGCCGACGGCGAGAAGATCATCTTGTTCACGATGAGGTGATCGCCGATGAGCAGATTCGGCTCCATCGAGCCCGTAGGAATCTTGAACGCCTGGAAGACCCAGGTCCGTACGAACAGCGCCAGCACAACCGCGATGATCAAGGACTCGGCGTACTCGCGCACCACGGACTTCTTCATGACTCGGTCCCGACCTTGAGCACCGCCAGGAACGCTTCCTGCGGAATCTCGACACGGCCCACCCGCTTCATGCGCTTCTTGCCTTCCTTCTGCTTCTCGAGCAACTTGCGCTTGCGCGAAATATCGCCGCCGTAACACTTGGCCAGCACGTTCTTGCGAAGTGCCCGGACGCTCTCGCGCGCCACGATCCGGCTGCCAATCGCCGCCTGAATGGCAATGTCGAACATCTGTCTGGGAATCAGCTCCCGCATCTTCGCCGCCAGCAGGCGGCCACGGCTGTAGGCCGAGTCGGCGTGAAGCACCGTGGACAACGCGTCCACCGGCTCGCCGTTCACCAGGATGTCGAGCCTGACGAGTGACGCTTCCTGATAGCCGATGACGTGATAGTCGAGCGACGCATACCCGCGCGACACGGTCTTGAGCCGATCATAAAAATCGAGCACCACTTCATTGAACGGCAACTCGTACGTGATCACGACGCGGTCCGATTTGAGGTATTCCATCCCCCGCTGGACCCCGCGCTTTTCCTGACACAACTCCAGAATTGCGCCCACGTGCGCCGCCGGCGTCAGCATCGTCGCCTTGATGATCGGCTCTTCGAACTTCTGGATGCGACCCGGGTCTGGGAGCTTGGAAGGACTGTCGATTTCCTGCACCACGCCGTCGGTGGTGGTGACGCGATACAGGACGCCCGGCGCGGTGGTGACCAGGTCCATGTTGTATTCGCGCTCGAGCCGTTCCTGCACGATTTCCATGTGCAGCAGGCCCAGGAATCCGCAGCGGAAACCGAAGCCCAGCGCCACGGACGTTTCGGGCTCGAAGAAAAACGCCGAGTCGTTCAGCCGCAGCTTCTCCATGGCCTCGCGCAGTTCCGAGTACTGCGAACTCTCCACCGGGTACAGCCCGGCAAAGACCATCGGCTTGAGTTCCTTGAAGCCGGGGAACGGCGTGGCGGCAGGAACCGCCGCGTCGGTGATGGTGTCGCCGACCTTGGCCTCCGCCACGTTCTTGATATTGGCCACCACGAAGCCGGCTTCGCCGACACCGAGCGACATCACCGGCACGGGCTTGGGTGAGAAGGCGCCCAATTCGTCAATCTGCAGGTCGATGCCCGCGTTCATGAGGCGGATCTTCTGGCCGGGCTTCATCGTGCCGTCAATGACGCGCGTGAGAATGACCACACCGCGGTAGGCGTCGTACCAGGAGTCGAAGATCAGGGCTTTGAGGGGCGCATCAGGATTCCCCGCCGGCGGCGGCAGGCGATGGACGATGGCTTCCAGGATCTCGTGGACGCCCAGGCCCTGCTTCGCACTGGCGAGGATCGCCCCGTCGGCATCAAGGCCGATGATCTCTTCGATCTGGCGTTTCGCCTCTTCGGGCTGGGCGCCGGGCAGATCAATCTTGTTGATGACCGGGATGATCTCGAGGTTGTTCTCGATGGCCAGGTACGCGTTGGCCAGCGTCTGCGCCTCAACGCCCTGCGAGGCGTCCACCAGCAGCAGCGCGCCTTCGCAGGCGGCGAGCGAGCGCGTCACCTCATACGAAAAGTCCACATGGCCCGGCGTGTCGATCAGGTTCAGGACGTACGCCTGCCCGTTGTCGGCGGTGTAGTTCAGACGAACGGCGTGGGCCTTGATCGTGATGCCACGCTCGCGCTCAAGGTCCATTGAGTCCAGCACCTGCGCCTCCATCTCGCGGGGCTGCAAGGCGCCGGTGGCCTCGAGAAAGCGGTCCGCAAGCGTGGACTTGCCATGATCGATGTGCGCGATGATCGAAAAATTGCGAATAAAGCGTTGATCCATGTGGTGCGGTCGTGTCAGCCGGCGTTAACGCTGATCACGCGGCAACACCTGTTGCGGATACGCCGGGCCGATGTACTCGGTCCGCGGGCGAATAAGCCTGTTGTTGGCGTACTGCTCCAGCACGTGCGCGGTCCAGCCTGCAATGCGGCTGACGGCGAAGATCGGCGTGTAGAGCACAATCGGAATGCCGAGCGAGTAAAACATCGACGCGGAATAGAAATCCACGTTCGGATTCAGGCCTTTGTCCGCCTTGACGATGGCCTCGATGCGCTGCGACATGGCGAACCACTGCGGCTGTCCGGCCTTTTCGCCAATGGACTTCGAAAAGCGGCGCAGGTGCGTGGCGCGGGGATCTTCCGTGTGGTACACGCGATGGCCGAACCCGGGAATCTTCTCCTTGCGGGCCAGTTTGGCGCGCACGTATTCAGCGGCGCGCTCCACGCCGGCGTCCTGGCCGATGTCGAGGAGCATCTTCATGACCTCGGCGTTGGCGCCGCCGTGCAGTGGCCCCTTCAGCGCGCCGATCGCCCCGACGATGGCCGAGTGCAGGTCGGTGAGAGTGGCCGCCGATACACGGGCCGCAAACGTGGAGGCATTGAGTTCATGATCGGCGTGCAGGACGAGCGACACATCGAACGCCCTGGCGGCGAGCGCCGAGGGGCGTGTGCCCGTGAGCATGTACAGGAAATTGGCCGCGTGACCGAGGGCCGGATCGGGGTCAATCGCGCCGCCGCCGGCCGCCAGTCGGCCCCAGGTGGCGACGAGCGACCCGATCTGGCCGGTGAGGCGTACGGCCTTGCGGTAGTTGGCTTGCGGCGTGTGGACCGCGGCGTCCGTGTCGTAGTGGCCGAGCATCGACGTCAGCGTACGAAGCGCGTCCATGCCGTCTCCGGCCGGCAACGACTTCATCGCGCGCAGAATCGGCTCGGGCAGCCGCCTGGCAGCGTCGAGCTGTGTGTGCAGGTCGCCCAGTTCGGCCCGGTTGGGCAGTCGGCGGTGCCACAGGAGGAAACAGGTCTCCTCGAACGACACGCCGTGGTCCATGTCGGCGAGATCGTGAATGTCGTACCCGCAGTAGGACAACACGCCGCGGTCGCCATCGATATAACAAATCGCCGATTCGCCGGCGACCACGTCTTCCAGGCCGGCCTTGGCCTTCACGTCACTGACGGTACTCATGATCCATCCCGACTGTTACCCGGGGCCTCAGTCTGCAATCTGCGGCGCCTTCACCATCACATCATCACCGAACTGCTGCAGGATCGAGGTGAGCCCCACATACAGGAAGCCGAACTGGAACAACACGAGGAACGGCAGCGTGCCGTAGATCCCGTGGGCCAGGGCGTACACCACCGTCGCGGAGAAATAGAGTCCGAGCGCCAGCTCGATGATCGGCTGCACCGACATGGCCTGGTGGTATTTCTTGTGCTGCCATCCATCCTTGGATGACGCGATGCCGTATTTCGCCGTACGCGTAAACTCCCCAGGGGCACCACACAGTGCTTCGAAGACGGCTTTCGTGTTGTTGACCGCCAGGCCGATGCCGATGGCCATGACGATGGGCAGGTACTTCACGCGCGATTTCCAGTCGGGGTACAGCTCACGCTGTGAGACGAGATAGAAATTCGCCACCGACGCCGTCGCCGCCATGAACAGCGGCACGTCGATGAGCAACATCTCGGTCCAGCCCATGTTGTAGCGCACGACCATCGCCGGGAACATCAGCACCGACAACAGGCACATCAGGAGGTAGTTGAAGTTCGCGGTGAGATGGAAAAACGCCTCGATCTTCACCTTGCGCGGCAGGTCGGAGGCAAGAATGGCCGGAAGCACCTTGCGGCACGTCTGAATGCTGCCCTTGGCCCAGCGATGCTGCTGCGACTTGAACGCATTCATCTCCACGGGGACTTCGGCCGGCGTCACCAGGTCGGGCAGGAACAGGAAGCGCCAGCCGCGCAACTGCGCGCGGTAACTGAGGTCCAGGTCTTCTGTGAGCGTGTCGTGCTGCCAGCCGCCGGCATCGCCAATCGCGGTCCGGCGCCACACACCGGCCGTGCCGTTGAAGTTGAAAAAACAGCCGGCACGATTGCGCCCGCCATGTTCAAGCACAAAGTGGCCGTCAAGCAGGATGGCCTGGATCTTCGTGAGCAACGAATAGTCCTGGTTGATGTGTCCCCAGCGTGCCTGTACGAGCGCCACTTTGGGATCCTGGAAATACCCGACGGTCTTCATCAGGAAGTCGGTCGTCGGCACGAAGTCCGCATCAAAAATGGCGACGAACTCGCCGCGCGCCACTTTCAGCGCTTCATCGAGCGCGCCCGCTTTGTACCCAACTCGATTCGTCCGGTGCAGATACGAGATGTCGAACCCGAGCGCCGCCTGGCGCCGCACTGCCAGCGCGGCGATCTCACGCGTCTCATCCGTCGAATCGTCGAGCACCTGGATCTCGAGTTTGTCCTTCGGATAGTCGATCTCGCACACCGCATCGATCAGCCGATCGGCCACGTACATTTCGTTGAAAATCGGGAGCTGAATCGTCACGACCGGCAGGTCCGTCATGGGCGGCGGCGGCCCGGGGACCCGGTCTTTGTTCTTCATGTACTCGTACACCAGGTAGTACCGGTGCCATCCGTAAATGCCGAGGATGCTGAGGATGAAAAAATACGCGACGAGAATGAGTGTTTCGTATGGCTGCATGGACTGGAACCCGGTCGCGATATCTGATCCTTCATTTTACGAACGTCTCTGGCACCGAGTCAAACGAAACGCCCAGACAAAAACGTCAGAATCCGCCGCCCCCTCTGCCCCCGCCCGGAGGCGCGGAGGGAATCTCATAGTCTCTGGGTGGCTCGGCGTCGAGCAGGTGCCTCACGAAGTAGTCCCACCGTCGACGCATCACGTAGTTTCCCGCCGCGAACCCGTGGCCCGCGTTCGGAATCATCAACATGTCGAATTCCTTGTTGGCCTTGATCAGGGCGTCGGCCACCAGGTAGGTATTGTACGGCGGCACATTGTTGTCCATCGTGCCGTGGATGAGGAACAGACGCCCCTTCAGGCCAGCCGCGTGTGTCTGGTTGGCCTCGATCGCGTAGTTATCCGTGCCGTCCGCGTTCTTGACGAGCGGGCCCTGGTACCGCTCGCCCCAATCATCTTCATACTGACGCTGGTCGTGATTGCCGGATTCGGCGATGCCGACCTTGAAGAAGTCGTTGTACGGCGCCTGCAACAGCGCGCCCGCCGTGATGAATCCGCCGCCCGAGTGGCCCCACATCGCGGCCTTGTCGATGTCAATCCACGGGTACTTCGTCGCGAGTTCCTTCATGCCGGCCACCTGATCTGGCAGCGTGTTGTGACGGCCCATCCTCCCGAAGTAGGCGTCGGTGAACGACTTCGATCGATTCGGCGTACCCGTGCCGTCGATGCTGACGACGATGAAGCCGAGTTCGGCGAGCGCCTGCCGATCGCCACGCGCCGCGGAAAAGGCGCGAGATCCCACACTCCCTGACTGGGGACCAGGGTAGGCCTGATTGATAATCGGATACTTCTTCGTGGCGTCGAAGTTCGTCGGCCGGAAGAGTACGCCGTAGATGTCGTGCTTGCCGTCGGCGGCGCGCATCGTGATTGGCATCGGCGGCTTCCAGCCGGTGGCCAGCAGCTTCGAGATGTCGGCCTTTTCAAGCGGCATGATGAGCGCACCCGTGACGCCATCGCGCAGCGTGGTCTCGGGTGCCACATCGGGCTGCGAAAAGGTGTCGATCACGTACTTGCCGTCGGGCGAAATCTGAGTCGTGTGGGTGCCGTTGTCCGGCGTCAGGGACGCGTGGCTCCTGCCGTCGAGGCCGACCCGGTAGAGATGCGTGTAATACGGATCCTGCCCAGGCTCCTTGCCCACTGCCTCGTACCACATCGTTCGCGTGGCCTCATCAATGCGGACGACGCGGGTCACGGGGCCGACGCCGTTGGTGATGCGATTCTTGAGCTGGCCGGTGTTCAGATCGTACAAGTACATCTGCGCGGTGTCGTCGCGTTGCGAGTACCAGAGCACCTCGCTCGACTTCCAGAGGATCTGCCACTGCACGCGCGTCTGCACATGGGTCTTCTCGGTCTCGGTGAACAGCGCCCTGACCTCGCCAGTAGCCACGTCGGCCAGCTTCGCCGTCGACCACTTGTGGAACCGGTCAGTGGAGACAAACCCGAGTTTCGTGCCGTCCGGGCTCCACAGGTACTCGCCCATGTCGATGTCGTCTTCGGACATGGCGCGGTGAAAATCCGGCGGCATCAGCAGGCGCGTCATCTGGCCGGTCTCCACATCAATGATCACGCGGGTGATCATCGCTACCACGGGGTCACCGGCCAACGGATACTTCCAGGCCCGGAGCACCGGATGCCCGCCGTTCACCGGCGTCTGCACGAGATACATGTCGCCGACGTTCCGCTCATCCTGCTGCTGCGTGACAATCTTCCTGCCGTCGGGCGACCATGACAGCGCCGGCGCCGCGCTCGTCGTCCACCCGGCGTTGCTGGTGGCATAACCGAAGTCCTTCACACCGTCCGTCGTGAGTTGACGATCCTGGCCGGTGGCGACGTCGCGCACCCACAGATTCCAGTCGCAGATGAAGAGCGCCTTGCGCCCGTCGGGGGACATGGACGCGGGCGGCGGACCGGTAAGGCCGGTGACATTGGGCCCGCAGGTCCTGGTGATCGCCATGCCGCCGCGCCCACCACGACCGCCGCCACCGCCGCCGCGCCCGGCCGCTGCCGCAGGCGCCTGGCCGCCGGCCGGCGGCGTCGTCACGACCGCTCGGGTCTTCTTCACCGGATCGACCACGACATTTTCGCTGCCGGTCAGGGTCGTCCGCTGATATGAGAAGCGCCCGTCAGGCAGCCAGGTCGCGGTGACCGTGCCTCCCACGACCAGACCGGCCAGGGCGGGCGCGAGCATCCGCGTGGCCCGGTCGTAGTCGGCGGACGAGAACACGCGCCTGTTCTGCGCCAACGCCGCAGACGTAAAGACCACAAAGAGGATGAGGACGCGGGCAATCGTGCGGGTCATGGGATCTGCTCCTGGGATATCTTCGCGCGTGTGCGCGCGCCCAGTTTCTCATAAAGGGCTGCGGGTGCAAGCCCGCCCTACCACAGCCCGCCCTACCGCAGGAACTGAATCGACCCGACGACTTTCCGGAAGGTCGCGTCGTAGGACGCGAAGCGATCCTGCGGTGCAATCCCGAGCGCGTAGAAGAACGTGCCATCGTCGAGCAGCAGCGTGAAGACGGCGATCCGCTCGTCGTGGCCCGTGCCTGGCGACCGATTTGCCAGGGTGGTGCGAAGCCACTGACGGCGGCCCAGAGTCGTGCGGGTGTACCTGACGTCTCGTCGCACGTTCGGATTGCTCGCCGCGAGTGACTCGACGAAGGCCTCCGTGGCGGCCGTGATGTCTCGCATCTCGTTTCGCGTACCGGCAATCACCATCCCATGGGTGATCACGCCCTGCCCCGCCGCCTCGCCGACCGCACCGTCGGGAGCAAACGTGACGGAGTCGTTCCCGGGCAGCTCGCGCCAATTCGACGGCACGCTGACCCGAAACAAATCGCCTTCGGTATAGGTGGTGGACGACGCGGCGGGTGCCGCCACACGGCCGGGGTCCAGTATGCCCTCGTCGGCCGTCGCGTTCTTGGTCGTGGGCGCCGGCGCCATCTGGCTCAGCCGGCTTCGCGCCGTGTCGAAGGCGCGTGTATCGCGCACCGCATTCTGAATCTGGAGAAGCGCAGCCTCGCGCGCAATGGCCTCTGACCGGTTGCCCGGATCGGGATGGCTGCTGAGCCATTCCGGTCCGCCGGCCCCGCCCTGCTTCTGGATGATCTGGAACATGCTGGCCATTTCGCGTGGGTCATACCCGGCGGCCGCCATGATGTGGGAGCCAAGCAAGTCGGCCTGGCGCTCGTATTCGCGGCTGAACCGCAGGAAATAGGTGCCGAGCCCAATCTCGCTGCCCTGCGCGACGGCGCCGCCCCATTTGCCACCGATGAGCGCGCCCAGGACCGCCCCTGCCATCGCCCCGACTTCGTATTTCTTCGCTTTCGTGGCCTGTGCCGTGCCGTGCCTGAGCGCCACGTGACTGATCTCGTGGGCCAGCACACTGACGGCCTCGCCCTGCGTACGCGACTGACTGATCATGCCGCGATTGACGAACATGGGGCCGCCAGGCAGCGCGAACGCATTGATCTCGCGAACGTTGACGACCTGGAATGCATAGCGGAACTCCGAATGGCGGAACTCGGGCGGAATGTCAGCGACCAGCCGTTGTCCGACCGACTCGAGCCACGACAGAACCTCCGAATCGCGCAGGATCGGCATCTCCTTCTCGACCTCGGCCGCCGCCTGACGACCCAGCTGGACGTCCTCGGCCGGCGTGTATTTGTTGTCGGGCGCCACGATGACGGTCTGCGCACGAAGCGCGACCGCGGCCAGCACCAGGGTCACGCCCGCCACTGCCATGCGGCGCGGGAAGCGTCCGGGTATCACGAGCGGCGCCCCGAGAGCAGATGCAGGAGCGCGACAAACAGCGCGGCGCCGATGATCGACCACAGGACGGGGAATGACTCGCCGGCCACGCGCAGCACAAACGGCTCCGACAAGCCGAGCTGACCGGCGAGCCATGGGCCAACCAGCGCGCCGATGAACCCAAGCGCGGTGGAGGTGACGATCCCGCCACGTCCGCCGCCGCCAAGTGACTTGCCGACGGCGCCGCACACAAAGGCGATGATGATCAGAATCAGAAGACTTGTCAGTGTCAGGGTCATGTTCGCGTCCTACCGTTTCGCTTTGTGTGACGATTCCAGCAGGACGAGCCCTGCGGCAAGGCCCGGTGGCAATTTCAGCGCGTCACTGAGCGAACCGAAGTTGAATCCTTCGCGCACCCGGCCCTTGACCGTCACCCGCGCCGTCCGGCGAGGCACACCCGTCTCTGACACAATCCACAACTCACCTGTGCCGTCGTCAATACGGTAGGTGCCCCGGTCAGCCACTGAGAAACTCTCGACCACCTCACCAGAGAGTTGGACGGTGCGGTTCCGGTAGCGCGAGGGGTCGGCCAGGAGTTCGTTGATGGTCCTGGTCGAGGCGCAGGCGCCGGTGGCCAGTGCGGCCGAGGCCATGAGGATGAATGAGGCAAGTCGGACGAGTCGTCGTGCGGGCATATGTCGGGTCTCCACACGCAGCACAGTACAGGGTCGTGGAGCCGGGCCCCTGTTCAGAACGGCACAGGGTGAGGGGGCCCGGCGCGGGTGCGTTGCACCCGCGCCGGGCCCTCCTGCGGTGCGTGTCAGCGCGCGCGGAGGTAGTACGCGATGCCGATGCTGAAGTAGTTCGACGAATCGTCGTTCAGGCCCAGACCAAATTCGGAGACGAAGTCGATCTTCGGGCTGACCTTGTACTCAATTCCCGGCACGAGGTGCAGCGTCGAATAGCTGAAGTTGGCATCGTCGATCGAGATGCGTGAAAAGTCCACGCCGCCATAGAGCTCAAGCCGTTCCCCCACCTTGCCACTGGCCAGGCCTGTCAGGTCGAACCCCTTCGCATTGGCGCCGTCATTGCGGACCACATGAAACCCGCCGATGACCGACACATTCACGGGACCGGTGTTCACGAGCCAGTACTCGGCGTCGGCGCCGATGAACGTAATGTCGCTGAACAAGGCCACCTTGGCTTCAACGTCGAACCGGCTTCCGAATCCGTAGCCGCCAACCAAGGCCACGCCCGTTTCGCTGTCGGCGTTGTTCTTGCCGAATACCACGATCGGATTCGCCATCAACTTGACGTTGCCCTTGTTGATCGTTTCAGCGGAATTCATGACACCAAAGTCCTGCCCTGCGGCCGCAACCGGAAGGAGGATACCGAGAGCCGCGACCGCGGCAACACGTAGAACACGCACAATTCACCTGCCTTGTTTAGAGAGAAATACGCAGTCACCATAGCAGACCGACCCGAGTCGCGCCTGTCCCATCCAGCACAGCTGCGCGTGTCACACGTGTCCCCTCCTGTCCCATACGGCACAGACCTGGGATCGAGGCGGGGTTTAGCATGCAGCACATGTCCTCCCCCAATCGACTCGCCTCACTGCTGTTGTTATCGTTCGCGGCCGCCTGTGCCCCCGAGTCATCGGTCGACGTCGAAACAGTCCCACTCGGGGCCGAAGTGGCGGTCACCAAAGAAGACGGCGGCGTGGTGCAGGGCACACTCGCCGAGCGTGATCCACAGAACGTCCGGGTCAACGTCGGTCGCAGCGTCAGGTCGGTCCCTCGTGAAGCCATCTCGGACGTGCAGGTGGTGACCGAGGCGACGCCCGTCGTGCTGCCCCCGGCCGCGAAGTTCCGCGAGTACACGGTGCCGGAAGGTACGACGCTCCACGTGCGACTCGATACCGGCGTGAACTCCGGTTCGAGCAAGGTGGAAGATTCCGTTGAAGGCACACTGACGCAGGCGCTGGTGGTGGACGGCGTGACCCTGGCGCCGATCGGCAGCCGGGTGAAGGGCGATGTCACCGCGGTTGAACCGTCCCCGAAACACGGACGAGCCAGCCTCGCCTTCCGTTTTCGAACGTTGACGATCGCCGGCCATGACGACCCCTACGACATTGTCGCGGGCATCACCCGCGTGGCGCCAAGCGAGAAGAAGGACGACATCATCACGATCGGCGCGCCCGCGGCGGTGGGCGGGGTCGTTGGCGGCATCCTCGGCGGCAAGAAGGGGGCCATCATCGGCGTCATCGTGGGCGGTGGCGCCGGCACTGCGGTGGTGTTGACCACGACGGGCAAAGAAATCACCCTGCCCTCGGGCACGGACATCACGATGGCGCTCAAGGCGCCGGTCGAGATTCGGGTGCCACTCAACATCGAAAAGGCCCCGAAGCGATAGGCGGCACGTGACGCCGCCGACGCGTTGGATCAGGCGTGTGCCGGCGGTCGAACCGCCGCTGCGCGCCGAGCTGCTGAGCATCGACCGCATCGAGGACCGCGCGAGGGTCCTTGCGGCCGGCCTGCTCCTTGATCCCAATCCCCGACGCCGGCCGCGCGATACGTTCCCGCGGTTTGAAGAGAACGTGCGCCTGCTGCGCAGCGCCTATCGCACACTGGCCGACGACGTGCGCGCCGGGCGGTTCGTCGCCCCTGCTGCAGACTGGCTCATCGACAACTTTCCGCTGGTCATCGCGGAAATGTCGGAGATTCGCCGCAACCTCCCGCGCCGGTACTCCCGCACACTGCCGACGGTGGGTGGTGGTGAGCACGACGGCCAGGCGCGCATGTACGTGCTGGCGCTTGAACTGATCCGCCACAGTGACAGCCGCCTCGATCGGCAACAGCTCCTGCAATTCCTGGACAGTCACCAGCGGCTCGCGCCGCTGACCATCGGCGAACTCTGGGCCTGGCCGAGCATGCTCAAGATCGTGTTGATCGAGAACCTCCGGCGGCTTGCCGAGGCACTGATGGCGGACCGCACCGCGCGGTTGGCGGCTGATGCGTACGTGTCGAAGATGACCGAGGCCACTCAGCACTGGGCCGACGACCACACCTCACTCCCGACCGCGCTCGCGCCCACGTTTATCGTCCAGCTTCTGCATCGGTTCCGCGAGTACGGCCTCGGGATTTCGTCCATGCGGCTCACGCTCGATGACGACCTTGCGACGCTCCATACCACCGCAGAAGAGACCATCCGTCTCGAACACCAGCGGCAGGGGGTGGCGCAGGTGTCGGTGGCGAATGCGGTCACCAGTCTGCGGCTGTGTGCGTCCATGGACTGGCGCGACTACGTTGAAACCGTCAGCCTGGTCGAACAGGTGCTCCAGTGCGACCCGGCCAACATCTACCGCCGGATGGACTTCCTGAGCCGCGACGACCAGCGACATGCGATCGAGTCGATGGCCAAGCCCAGCGGCGAGGACCAGCGCCGAGTCGCCTGGCGTGCCTTCGAACTCGCCCGAGAGGCTGCAGCGAGCGGCTCGGTCGCCGACCCGGAGGCGCACGTCGGGTACTACCTGATCGACCGCGGGCGCGCCATCCTCGAGGCCGATCTCGGCTATCGGCCGCCGGTCCACACGCGCCTGCGCCGACGCCTGGCTCGCCATGCCACCACGCTGTTTCTCGGCGCACTGATGGTCGGCACGAGCCTGCTGATGGCCGGCGCGGTCGCCTACGCCGTCTCCACGAGCGGCAACGCTGCGTGGTGGCTGCTCGTCGCCTGGCTTGCGCTGGTGCCGGCGAGCGACGTGGCCCTGTCGGTCATCCAGCACCTGGTCACGCGCCTGATCTCGCCAGGACGGCTCCCTCGCCTCGAACTGGCCGACGGCGTCCCGGACTCCGCCCGCACGATGGTCATCGTGCCGACGTTGCTGACATCCGTGGCGCGCGTCGATGCGCTCATCGAACACATGGAAGTGCTGGCGTTGGGGAATCTCGACCCGTGCATCCACTTCGCGATTCTGAGCGACTGCTCCGACACCACTTCGCGGGAGACACCGGGAGACGATGCCATTCTCAAGCGGGCCCGCGAGGGCGTGGAGGCCCTGAACATGAAACTCGGGCCGGACCACGCCGACCGCTTTTTCCTCTTTCATCGAGACCGGCAGTGGAATGCTGCAGAGAACTCGTGGATGGGCTGGGAGCGAAAGCGCGGCAAGATCGAAGAGTTCAATCGCCTGCTCCGCGGAGCCACCGACACCACGTTCTCTACCCAGGTGGGCGCGCTGGACGTGTTGCCGCAGGTCCGCTACTGCATCACCCTCGACTCCGACACGCGGCTGCCGCGCGATGCGGCCAGAAATCTGATCGGGATCATCTCTCATCCGCTCAATCAACCGCGGCTCGACCGCCGGCTGGGCCGCGTCACCCGCGGGTACGGCATCCTGCAGCCGCGCGTGAGCGTCACGATGGCCAGTGCAGCCGGGTCACTCTTCGCCCGTACCTATGCCGGGCACACGGGCGTGGACCCGTACACGACGGCCGTGTCGGACGTCTATCAGGACCTGTTCAGCGAAGGCATCTTCACAGGGAAAGGCCTGTATGACGTGGACGCCTTCGCCGCGGCCCTCGACGGGCGCGTGCCGGAGAATACCTTGCTCTCGCACGATCTGTTCGAGGGCCTCTATGCGCGTACAGGTCTGGTCACCGACGTCGAAGTCGTCGATGACTACCCCTCAAGTGTGCTCGCGCACGCGCGCCGGCAGCATCGCTGGGTGCGTGGCGACTGGCAAATCCTGGGATGGCTGTTACCCTGGGTCCCGTCGCGAACTGGGTGGATTCGCAATCACCTGCCCGCCATTGCCCGGTGGAAAATCCTCGACAATCTGCGGCGCAGTGTCGTGGCTCCCGCCACCCTGATCCTGATGGTGGCCGGGTGGACCGTGTTGCCCGGCTCCCCACTGGCCTGGACGTCAATGGCGCTGCTGCCGCTCCTGTTTCCCTGCGTGGCGAGCATCGTGGCGCTCGTACGGGGACCGCAGTCCGGACAGTCGTGGCACGTCTTTCTGCGCACCCGATCCGACGACGTAGACACGGCCCTGGCGCGGGTCGGCCTGCAAATCGCGTTCCTGGCTCACGAGTCGGCCGAACGTCTTCACGCCATTCTCGTGACGCTGGCCCGTCTGGTGATCACCCACCGCCGCCTGCTCGAGTGGGAAACCGCGGCCGACAGCGCGGCCCGCGTCAACACGGTGCGCCTGCGTACCTTCACGACCGACATGCGCGCCAGCCCCGTGATCGCGCTTGGCCTATGGCTCGCCGTGGTGACCCTGCGGCCGCCAGCCCTGCCGGTGGCCGGTGTCTTCCTCGCCCTGTGGTTCATTGCGCCGTGGATCGCCTTTCGATTGAGCCAGCCGACGCCTCGACGTCGTGCGACGCTGCCCGAGCAGGACCGCGACTACCTGCTCGCCATTGCGCGAAAGACCTGGGCGTACTTCGACACCTTTGTCGGCCCCACCGACCAGCATCTGCCGCCAGACAACGTCCAGGTGGTTGAGCCCGCCCTCACCATTGCCCACCGGACGTCGCCGACCAACATCGGGCTGGGCCTGCTCGCGACTCAGGCCGCGCACGATCTGGGGTTCATTGATGCCGCCACCTGTGTCGCGCGCATCGCATCGACGCTCGACACGATCGAACGCCTCGAACGGCACGAGGGGCACCTGCTGAACTGGTACGACACGCGGACACTCGTCCCCCTGACGCCGCAGTACGTCTCCACGGTGGACAGCGGCAATCTCGCCGGTGCGCTGGTCACGGTCGCGGCCGGGCTGCGTGACCTCGCACCCGATCTCGCAGTGCGCGCCACGGCGCTGTTCGACGCGATGAACTTCCAATTTCTGTTCGACGCGAAGCGGCAACTCTTCGCCATTGGATATCGCCTGGCCGACGCCGACCATCCCGGACGACTCGACTCGGCATCGTACGACCTGCTGGCGTCCGAGGCACGACTGGCCAGCTTCATGGCGATCGCCAAAGGCGATGTCCCGGAAAAACATTGGTTCCGCCTCGGCCGCCCCACCACCAGCCTGCGCGGATCACCCGTGCTGCTCTCGTGGAGCGCGACCCTGTTCGAGTACCTCATGCCCCTGCTCCTGATGCGGTCATCGCCAGACACGCTGCTGGATGACTCGTGCCGTCTTGTGGTGCGGCGACAGCGCGCCTATGCCGACGCCCTCGGCATTCCGTGGGGTATTTCCGAATCCGCGTACAACCTGGTCGATCGACTCGGCCAGTACCAGTACAAAGCCTTTGGTATTCCAGGGCTCGGCATGAAACGCGGGCTCGGCGAGGAAGTGGTGGTCGCCCCCTACGCGTCGGCACTGGCGCTCGTGATTGATCCGATCGCCAGCACAAGCAACCTGCGCCGGCTCGGCCGGGACGGTCTGGAGGGCGAGTATGGATTTTTCGACGCCATCGACTACACGAAACGTGGCGCCGATCGCCCCGACGCCGGCCATCCCGTGACATCGACCGTCGGCGTGGTGGTGCCGACCTACATGGCCCACCACCAGGGCATGATCCTGCTCGCCGTCGCGAACGCGCTTGGGAACGACCGCATGATCGATCGGTTTCACTCCGACGCCCGCGTCCAGGCCACCGAACTGCTGCTGCAGGAGCGTGTACCCCGAGACGCGGCGACGATGGTGCCGCGACCGAACGAGGAAATGCGGCCCGTGGTCCCTGTCGTCTCCATTCCGGTCCGGCATTTTCGTACGCCGTTCACCGAAGTGCCTCACACGCAGTTCCTGTCGAACGGCCACTACGTCACGTCGATCACGAATGCCGGCGGGGGTGGCAGCACCTGGAACGGACTGCCCGTGACTCGATGGCGCCGCGACGCGACACGCGACGCGAACGGCCAGTTCATCTACCTGCGCGACGTGCGCGGCGGCAGAGTCTGGTCCGCCACGTATCAACCTACTCGCATCACCGCTGACGACTACGCCGTCACGTTTTCCCCCGACCGGGTCGGCATCCGGCGGCGCGACGACGGATTGTCGACCCACCTCAAGATCGCGGTCTCGACTGAAGATGACGTGGAGGTGCGGCTCATCAAAGTCCGCAACCATGGCAGTCGCATGCGGGAGATTGACGTCACCAGTTATGCGGAGATGGTGCTCACCTCCGCCGAGAATGACTACGCCCACCCGGCCTTCGGCAAACTGTTCGTTGAGACGGAATTTCACGCGAACAGCAACGCACTGGTCTGTCACCGGCGCCGCCGGGACCCTCGCGACGCGGAGGTCTGGGCCTTTCACGCACTGAGTCTTGAAGGCCGGCCACAGGGACCGCTCGAGTGGGAAACGGATCGCGCGCGCTTCCTCGGTCGCGGCCGCACGCCACACAATCCGCAGGCGATGGACGGGCGCGCGCTGTCGGGTACCACGGGCATTGTCCTCGATCCCATCGTCAGCCTGCGGCAGCGCATCCGGCTGCCGCCTGGCGCCACCGCGCGGCTCTGTTTCTCCACAGGCATGGCGTCCGATCGGGCCACCGTGGAAGCCCTGGCCCGCAAGTACCACGACCCCGCCGCCGCCACCCGGACGTTCACGCTCTCGAAGACGCGTGCGGAGAGCGCCCTGGGGCATCTTGGCATTTCGGGTGACGAAGCGTTGTTATTTGAACGCCTGGTGTCGCGCGTGCTTGGCACCGACGGATCCATGCGGGCTGAGGCGCGTGTGATCAGCACCAACACGCTGGGACAGCCCGGGCTGTGGCCGCATGCGATCTCGGGAGACGTCCCCATCCTGCTGGTGCGCATGATGGGCGCCGCAAATGTCACGCTGGTGCGGCAGGTGCTGCAAGCCCAGGAATACTGGCGCCTCAAGGGCCTGATGGCCGACGTCGTGTTCATCAACGAACATCCCATCGGGTATCAGGATGATCTGCACGCCTCTATCACAGCGCTGCTCAATGAAGGACCCTGGACGACGTGGCAGGCCAAGCCGGGCGGCGCGTACCTGCTCCGCGCCGACCGCATGACGGACGCCGAACGGGGTGTGCTCGAAGCGGTGGCCAGCGCCGTCCTGCGGGGGGACCACGGCGACCTGCGCACGCAGCTGGACCGGCCGGAGATCATCGCACCACCTCTGGAACCGCTCGTGGCGTCGAGACCGGAGCGAGGGTATTTCACGGACACGCCGGTCACCATCCCGCCGCTGACCCATGCCAACGGGCTGGGGGGCTTTGCCGACAGCGGCCGCGCCTACACCATCGTCCTTGAAGGAGACGAGGAGACGCCGATGCCGTGGGCGAACGTGATCGCCAATCCGCACTTCGGCACGATCGTGACGGCCTCCGGCGCGGCACAGACGTGGTCCGGCAACAGCCGCGAGAACCGGTTGACACCGTTCGCCAACGACCCGATCAGCGACCCCACGGGCGAAGCCATCTTCATCAGGGATGACGACACCGGGGAAGCGTGGACGCCAACGCCGGGCCCGATGGTCCGCCGCGCCAGCGCCGGCCGGTGCGTCGTGACGCACTCGGCGGGGGTGACGCACTTTGCACGCGCCACCCACGGCATCACCCACGAATTGGATGTGTTCGTGGACGACGCGGATTCGGTGAAGTTCTCGCTGCTCACCCTGACCAACACCAGCGACAAGGCACGGTCGCTCAGTGTATTTGCCTACAACGAGTGGGTGCTGGGGCCACCCAGGGAGGGAGACCGCCTTCAAGTCGTGACCGAGTGGGATTCGCACAACGGATCGATCCTCGCGAGGAATGCGTACAACCCCGACTTCGCGACTCAGGCGGCGTTTCTTCATGCCAGCGAACCGGCCGTGTCCGTCACCGGGGATCGCGCGTCGTTCATCGGCCGCCAGGGACATCTGTCCCAGCCGGCCGCGCTGCAGCACGCGGCACTGTCGGGCCGCCTGGGCGCCGGGCTCGACCCGTGCGCGGCCGTGCAGGTGCGATGCGAGTTGCCGCCGGGGCAGCAGCATCGCATGGTCTTCCTGCTGGGCGCAGGTGTCGATCAGGCGCAGGCGCGGGCGTTGATCGCACGCCACGCCGGTGTACCCGCGGCCCTTCTGGCGCGCGACCGCGTACGCACATTCTGGGACGCCACGCTCTCCACGGTGCAGGTGCGTACGCCCGACGATTCGCTCGACGCCATGCTGAACGGCTGGCTGCTGTATCAGGCCATCAGCTGCCGGCTGTGGGCCCGCAGCGGGTACTACCAGCCGGGCGGCGCGTATGGATTCCGCGACCAGCTGCAGGATGTGATGGCGCTGACATTTGCGCGACCGGACCTGGCGCGCGCGCACCTGCTGCGCGCCGCCGGACGGCAGTTCGTCGAGGGCGATGTCCAGCATTGGTGGCACGAGCCGGCCGGCCGCGGCATTCGCACACGTTGTTCTGACGACCTGTTGTGGCTCCCTCACGTGGTGGCGGAGTACGTGCGCTCGACTGGTGACACGGGCGTGCTGGACGAACAGGTTCCGTACCTGACGGCGCCGCCTCTGGTCAGCGGCCAGGAGGATATGTACGCGTCGCCCACGGTGTCGTCTGAACGCGGCACGCTGTTCGACCACTGCCTGCGTGCGATCGATCGAGGCCACACCGCGGGCCTCCATGGACTGCCCTTGTTCGGCAGTGGCGACTGGAACGACGGCATGAACCGGGTCGGCCACGCTGGCAGGGGCGAAAGCACCTGGCTGGGATTTTTCCTCCACGGGGTGCTTGTGGATTTTGCAGCACTCTGCGACTCGAGGCACGAGACCGACCGGGCGCGCCGGTACCGCACCAATGCGCAGCGGCTGGCGTCACAACTGGCGCTGACCTGGGACGGCGAATGGTATCGGCGCGGCTACTACGATGACGGCACCCCGCTCGGGTCAGCCCAGAACGATGAATGCCGGATCGATTCGATCGCACAGTCCTGGGCCGTCCTCTCGGGTGCCGTCCCTCTGCGGTTTGCCGAACGCGCCATGGACGCGGTCCGCGCGCACCTCATCGCACGAGGTCCCAAACTGGTGTTGCTCTTCGATCCTCCGTTTGATACCTCCGCTCAGGACCCGGGCTACATCAAGGGCTACCCGCCCGGCGTGCGTGAGAACGGCGGGCAGTACACCCACGCCGCCATCTGGGTGGTGATGGCCCTGGCGCGCCTGGGGTGCGGCGACGAAGCCGCCGAGCTGTTCCACATGCTCAACCCGATCAACCACTCGCGCACCGCCGCTGAAGCCGCGAAATACAAGGCCGAACCGTACGTGGTGGCCGGTGACGTCTACGGACGACCGCCACACGCGGGCCGTGGGGGCTGGAGCTGGTACACGGGGTCGGCGGCGTGGATGTATCGCGCGGGGATCGAAAGCATGCTCGGGCTTCGCCGCCGGGGCCAGACCTTCATCGTGGACCCGTGCATCCCGACATCGTGGCCCGAGTACACGATCACGTGGAGGGTGCAGCACACCACCTACGTCATCCTGGTGCTCAATCCGGACAAACACAGTCGAGGCGTGCTGCACGCGACCCTCGACGACCAGCCGGTGGACGCCAACGCCATTCCGATCGTCAACGACGGCCTCACGCACCAGGTCCGTGTCGTCCTTGGACGCCCGTGACACGTGTGCCCAAGTGTACAGCCGCGCGGCGGCGGCGCCCCCTAGGATGATCTCGCGGACTCTTCTGGCCCGCCTTGAAAGGACTCGCTCATGCGACGGATTCTGTTCGCTCTCCTCATGCTGTTGACGTGGACATCGGCCGCAACGGCCCAAACGGCGCCAACTCAGTCGCAGGACGCCAGACCCGTGGCTGACACACGCCCGGCCACTGTCTCGGTCAGCGGCGACACCGGCCTCTGGTTCCTGCCCACGGCTGAAATCCTGCCGCACGGCAAATGGTCCCTGAGCCTGTATCGCGCCAATGCCGATTTCGGCCAGGGTTTCTCGGACGTCTCGAACTTTCCGCTGTCGTTCGCCGTTGGCGTCCGTGACCGCGTCGAGGTCTTCGGCAGCTGGACAGCGGTGACCCGTATCGACCGCGACTCCAGGCCACTGTTTTCTTCTCCCGCAGAGCCCGGATCGGGCGGCGGCATCGTGAACGACTACCCGCTCGTGCGCCAGCAATGGACCGGCGCCAGCCGAGGCGACCTGCGCGTGGGCGCGAAAATCAATCTGATGTCCCAGGCCGACAACCGGCCGTTGGCTTTGGCCGTCAGGGGCAGCGTGAAGCTCCCCACCGGCAATGAAGACACGGGCGCGTCGAGCGGAAAAGCGGATTACACCGTGGACCTGGTTGCCAGCGGCGAGGCGCGAGTGGTCGAGCTCACGGCCACGGCCGGGATGATCATGCGTGGGGACCCTGAGGGGTTCGCACTGAGCAATGGCATTCGGTGGGGCGTGGGCGCCGCGTTGCTTAGCCGTTCGCCGATTCGGCTCACCGCCGAACTGCACGGCGAACGGTATCGTGGAGACGTGCTCACAGCTCCCACGGGTTTCGTGGCTGAGGACGGATCGTTCGCCCCGACGAAGACCACGGTGAAGAATCCGGTGTACGCGGCGCTTGGTCTCACCTGGCAGTCATCGGGTGGGTTCTTTGCCGGCGGCGGGTTGAACTGGTCCAGCGCGGTCAAGGATCGCCTGGTCGGTGACAACGGATTCCGCGACAAACTTGGCATTCAGGCACGTATCGGCTACCACCCCGGCGTGCGGAAGTACGTCGCGCCTGCGCCACCGCCGCCAGTGGACGCGGCCGCCGCCGCGGCCGCCGCCCTCGCGATGGCCCCGGCCGCGACCGTCAACCGGCCCCCCACCGTTCGCGCCACCTGCGACCCGTGCACAGTGGAAGTGGGCAAGACCTCGACCGTGACTGGCATCGGTGCCGATCCGGACGGCGACGCGCTGACGTATCGCTGGGTCACCAATTCCGGGAGACTGGCGAACCCGGGTTCGGCGCAGACGATGTGGACGGCGCCGATGACGGTGGGGCCCGTGCCCATGACCGTGACGGTGACTGACCCGGGCGGACTCAGCGCCAGCGCGGACGTGACCGTGCAAGTCGTACGGCCGGCTGTCCGGGAGTACATGTTCGAAGACGTGCACTTCGACTACGACCGCAACCTGCTGCGTCCGGACGCACTCGCCGTACTTGACGGGGCGATCGCCGCGATGAAGGAATCGCCCGAGCTGAAACTGCAGGTTGAAGGTCATACCTGCAACATCGGCACGTCTGAATACAACATGGCGCTCGCCAACCGGCGCGCCCAGGCCGTGCGCGACTATCTTGTCTCGCGCGGTGTCAGTGCCGATCGCCTGACCGTGGTCAGCTTCGGTGAAGAGCGGCCCAAGCACGACAACGAACGTGAGGAAACGCGCCGGCTGAATCGCCGCGCGGCCCTTGTCGTGTCGGTGGTGCGCTAACCATGTCTTCCAGCAGGAGCACTCAGATGCGTCTACTCATCACGTTTGCCGCCGGAGTTATCGCGCTTAGCGCCGGGAGCGCATGGGCGCAACCGGCGTCGACCGCGACGCTTGGCACCGTTCGTCTCACCCAGTCCCTCAAGGCCGATGGCCAGCTCCTTCCCGCCGGCACGTATCAGGTCCGACTGACCACGGCGAGTGTGACGCCGGTGGTGGGCCAGTCGCCTGAAGGCGCCCGTTGGGTGGAGTTCGTCAAGGGCGGCACCGTGACCGGCCGTGCGATGGCCACCGTTGTGTCCGCCGACGACATGCGCACGATGGCCAAGATGCCAAAGAAGTCGGGCGCCGTACGCGTGGAAGCCCTCAAGGGCGGTGACTACCTCCGCGTGTGGCTGGTCCACGGCGGCAGTCACTATCTGATCAACCTGCCAACAGTCAGCAGGTAGGGGAAGAGTGGCCCATGGCACCCGGCACTGAGACGGAGTCACAGCGCGTCGAGGCGGAAATCGCCAGGCAATTGGCCGAGAACAGCCGGCAGGATGGTGAACGGCTGAGGGAACTGGCAGAGGGCGCGCGCACGGCCGGTGAGGATGCGCGCGCCTCGGCGGACGCCGCGCGTCATGCGACGGTCGAGGCCGTTCGTGCAACCGCCGAGAGCCTCAAGGTGACACTCGACCACATGAAGGTGGTCGAGGAAATGCGGCGGACGCTGCACGACATCAGGTCCGCCAACACACTCGCCTCACACTGACCGCAGGAGGTCCAATGACCATCACGAAGATTCGGTCCGCCGCACTGCGCCAGATGTTGCTCGACCACAAACGCGAGCGGCAGGTGGCCGTGGAAGGCCGCGTCCGTGAGGGCCGTGCCCCACGCGCGCGGGACGTGGGCGACTCGCTCGACAGTTCGGATGCCGACATTCAGAACAGCCTCGAGTTCGCGCTGCTGCAGATGCGGGCCGCCACGCTTACCAAAATCGATGAAGCCCTGGCCCGGCTCGACTCGGGCCACTACGGCAGTTGCGCCGAATGCGGGGAAGACATCGCGGAACGGCGCCTCCGGGCGCTGCCGTTCGCGGTGCGCTGCCACGACTGCGAGGACCAGCGCGAAGCCGAGCATACGCCGTCGGCGCAGGCAGCCCAGCAACGGGGCCGGACCACGCTGTTCCCCGACAGCGCCGGGACCTGACTCGCGCGACCCGCGCACCGTGCCGGGCCTGCTGTGCAGAATGGGACAGCGGCCGCTTCACACAGACGACTACGATCAATTCTACACAACAGGAGACCTTGCCATGCTCTCAACCATCATCATCATCCTTCTCGTCCTCTGGGTGCTCGGCGCGTTCGTAGTCCCAGTCGGCGGTTCCCTGATTCATCTGTTGCTGGTCATCGCGGTGGCCGTCGTGTTGATTCGGATTATTCAGGGCCGAAGCCCGATAAGTGGCTAACTAAGGGGCTTAAAGCACCTGGCCGTGCCATAATCCCCGATGGGGAACCTGTGGCGACTGCGCGAAAAGCCGTAATCAGCTCGGCCACAATGGCGGGCTTTGAAGTGGAACCGTACCTCGCGGCCGCCGGAGGAATCCGGAAGGTCGTCCAATACAAGAAGGGCCAGGTCATCTTCTCGCAGGGCGACGCGGCCCCGGATGTCCGCTACGTTCAAAAGGGCGTGGTGAAGGTCTCAGTCCTCTCCCAGATCGGCAAGGAAGCGGTGGTCGCGATGTTGGCGGAGGGCGACTTCTTCGGTGAGGGCATCATGGCGGGTCAGACCGTCCGGATGGCCACAGCGACGGCGGCGACGGCGTGTTCGGTGATGCTCCTCGACAAGGGCGCGATGGATGGTCTGCTGCGCGACGAGCCGACCTTCGCGGCGCGATTCCTCTCGCACATGCTGGCCCGGAACATCCGCATAGAGGCGGACCTGGTCGATCAACTGTTTAATTCAAGCGAGAAGCGCCTGGCGCGCGCGCTACTGCTGCTGGCACGGTATGGGCAGGCGCATTCCGCCCAGGTGCCGAGAATCTCTCAGGAGACGCTGGCTGAAATGATCGGCACCACCCGATCGCGCGTGAACTTCTTCATGAACAAGTTCCGCAAGCTCGGCCTCATTGATTACAACGGCACGCTCAAGATCAACAGCGCATCGTTGCTCAGCGTCGTCCTGCACGATTAGGGTCTTCGCCCGCGTCATCTGCCGGGCGGCCGTGCGATAATTGAAGGCTCCCCCGGCCGGCCGGGGACCTGCCATGCAACCTGCTGTCCTGAAGGCGCTCGAGTTTGACCGCATTCGCGAGGCCCTGGCGCGCGAGACGCTGACGCCCCTGGGCCGCGCGCGCGCGCTGGCGCTTGAGCCCTCGCCCGACGCCCGACAGGTGCAGCAACGCCTCGACACCACGACTGAGGCCGTCGCGCTCGTCACGAGCGGCGCGGGCCTGGACATCACGGCGCCCGAGGGCCTGCTCGATCTGCTCGACGCCCTGCAGGTGTCGGGACAGCCGCTCGAACCCCTCGGGCTGATTGGCCTCGCCGAGTTCGTCGATTCGGTGGACCGCGTTTGTGGTGTCATCGGGCGCGCGCGCAGCACAGCGCCGCTGCTGGCCGGTGTCGCCGCCTCAGCCGCCTCATTCGCCGACGAGGCGGCGGCCACGCGGCGTGCCATCGCGCCAACCGGTGATGTCACCGACACCGCGAGTCCTGCGCTGCGCGGCATTCGCGATTCGCTGCGCCGCCAGCGCGCGCACCTGCGCTCAACCCTCGAGGGGCTCACCCGCGGCCGCGACACGGCCAGGTACCTGCAGGATCAGATCGTGGCCGACCGCGGCGGACGATACGTGCTCATGGTGCGCGCCGAGCACCAGAGCGCCATCCCCGGTATCGTCCACGGCAGTTCGTCCAGTGGCGCCAGTCTGTACCTGGAACCGCTCGGCACGGTGCAGACCAACAACGACATTGTGGCCCTGGCCGATCGGGAAAAGGCGGAGGTGTACCGCATCCTGCTGGAGCTCACCGACGGGTATCGCCGCCGCGCCGATGAACTCGACGCCACGCTGCATGTGGCCAGCGAGCTCGATGTACTGCAGGCCAAGGCCCGCCTCGCCGCGCGCATGCGCGCCATCGCGCCGGCCCTGGCCAGCGATGGTCGAGTCGAGTTGCGCGGCGCGCGCCATCCCTTGCTCGGGACATCGGGGATTGTGGAAAACGACATTCTCATCACGCCGCCCGTCCGCGCCCTCGTCATCTCGGGCCCCAACACCGGTGGCAAGACCGTCGCCCTGAAGGCCGCCGGACTCCTGCCCCTCATGGCGCAGGCCGGACTCCACATCCCCGTCGACCCCGGCAGCACCCTGACGCCGTTCGCATCCATCTTCGCGGACATCGGCGACGACCAATCGATCGCCGCGAGCCTTTCCACGTTCTCCGCGCGCATCGCGCACATCGTGGAAATGGAACGCGCGCTTGAACTCCCCGCCCTTGTCCTGCTCGACGAGGTCGGCGGCGGCACCGACCCCGTGGAAGGCGGTGCCCTCGGCGCTGCAGTCATCGATCACTTCCGCCAGCGCGGCGCCACCATCGTCGCCACCACGCATGACGATGCGTTGAAGTCGTACGCGGCGACGACCGACGGGATTGTGGCCGCCGCGATGGGGTTTGTGCCCGAGACGTACGCGCCCACGTTCCGACTCGTGTACGGCGCACCCGGACGGAGCCTCGCGCTCGAAATCGCCGAGCGGCTGGGGATGCCGGCGTCGGTGATCGCCACCGCGCGCAGCCGGCGATCGAATCGCGAGAGCCAGTTGGTGGCGCACCTCGCGCGCGTCGACCAGGAACTGGCGGCGCTCGATCAGGAGCGCCAGGCGCTGGCACACGAGCGTCACAGCGTGGCCGAAGCGCGACAGTCCCTCAACGCGCGCGAATCCCAGGTGACCGAACGCGAGGCGGTGCTTCGCAAGCGCCTGGACGACCGCGTCAACGAAAAGCTGCGCGAAGCCCGCGCCGAGATCGATCGCGTGGTGGCACACGTGAAGACCAAGGCGCAGACGCTGGTGCAGCACAGCGCCGTCGGCACCGTGGGGGTCTCCACGGGAGAAATCGGCCAGTTGCGCGTGCAGGGGCGATCGGCTCTCGAGTCCATCGCTGTGGCGGGCGACACCGGCGATACCAGCGATGCTGGCCCTGCGCTTGCCGCCCCACCGGCCTCGGGCGACCGCGTGTTTGTTCCGGCGTTTGGCACCCATGGCGTCGTGACCGGCGTGTCGGGCACACGCGCCGAGGTGGATATCCGAGGCAAGCGGATGAAGGTAGCCTGGCGCGACCTGCGTCGGGCGAGCTCGACGACCACGCCGGAGAAACCCGCGACCGGCGGTGTCAGGTCTCCCGCGTCGTCGGGACTCACGAGCGCGGTGCGCGAACTGATGATCATCGGCAAGACCGTCGATCAGGCGACCGACGAGGCCGAGAAATTTCTCGACGCAGCCCTGCTGAGCGACAGCCGACGACTTCGGGTGGTGCACGGGCACGGCACGGGCCGGCTGCGCGAGGCGATGGCGAAGTTCTTCCGCGAACATCCCCTGGTGGCCAGCGTCGGTCCCGCACCCGACAACGAAGGCGGCGCGGGCGCGACGATCGTGGAGTTGAAGGACTGATGGCGCTGTTTCCGCAGACCTTCCTTGACGACCTCAAGGCCCAGACCGATATCGTCGCGATCATCGGCGACGTCACACCCCTGAAGAAGACCGGCGCCAGCTGGAAGGGCCTGTGCCCGTTCCACACGGAGAAAACGCCATCGTTCAACGTCCTGCCCGACAAAGGCATTTTCAAGTGCTTCGGGTGCGATGCCAAAGGCGATGTCTTCAAGTTCCTGGAACTGCACCAGAAGATCACGTTTCCGGAAGCGGTCCGGTATCTGGCCCAACGGGCGAGCATGACCATCCCTGAGGCTGTGGATGGGTCGGACGACCGAGTGGCGTCCGCCGAACGGGAGGCGCTGGTCAAGCTGCACGAGGACGCGCAGACTTTTTATCTTGAACAGTTGACCGGCCCGGCTGGGGTCAGAGCCCGGCGGGAGCTTGAAAGCCGTGGCCTGACAGAGGCCACCATCAACACGTTCGGGTACGGGTATACCCCGGCCGCCGGCCGTGACACGCTCAGTATCCTGTTTTCCGGTAGAAAAGTGCCTCTGGACCTGCAAATCAGGTCAGGCCTGGTCATGCAGAGAGACGACGGCCGGTTGGCGGACAGGTTTCGTCATCGTCTGATGATTCCCATCCGGAGGGACACCGGGGCGCTGATTGGTTTTGGTGGCCGGGCTCTGGACGAAGGGCAAGTGCCCAAGTATCTGAATTCGCCGGAAACCCCGATTTACACAAAAGGGCGGACTTTATACGGGTTGGACGTGACGAAAGGGGCCATTCGGAAGCACAATTACTGTGTGCTGGTCGAAGGTTACTTCGATTTGGCTCAGGTCTGGCAGGCCGGGGTGGCTCCGGTCGTGGCCTCGAGCGGCACGGCGTTGACGGTCTCCCAGGCCAAGCTGCTGAAACGGTTTGCCGGGAAAATCGTCTTGAGTTTTGATCCGGATGCGGCTGGTCAGGGGGCAGCGGTGCGGTCATCCGAGCTCCTGGTGGCTGAAGGGTTCCAGGTCAATGTGGCCCTGCTGCCGGAAGGCAGCGACCCCGATACGTACATCCGGAAGGCCGGCGGGCGCGCGTATACCGAGCGCCTGAAGGGGTCGCGGCCGTATCTGGAGTTTCTGCTGGATCGCGCTGCGGAACGGCTCGATTTGAACCGGCCCGAGGGACGCCGGATGTTCATCGGGCAGATGTTGTCAGTGGCCGCGACTATTCCCGACGCGGCGGCGCGTGACCAGTTTGCGGATCGGCTCGCGCACAAGGCGCGCATCACCGAAGCCGTGGTGCGGGATGAAATTCGGAAAGCCGCGGCACAGCGGAAAACCGAGGCTCCCGCGGTGGCGGTGCCGGTGACGATGCGGCTGCTGGCGGCGGAACAGGGGTTGTTGTGGGCGCTGGTGCATCAGCCGGTGGAGGGACTGGCGGCGCTGGCGCACCTGGAACCCGGTGATTTGGACGGCCTGCTGTCGGGGCCCGTGTTCCTGATGGCGCAGAGCCTGGCGGACATGCCGGCCGACGTGCTGCCCGAGCTGCTTCAGGAGCGGCTGAACGAGGGAGAGCGGGCCTTGCTGACCCGTGCGGCGGCCACCGAAGCCGCGGCGCCGCCGACCGAGTGTGTGAACGCCTTGAAGCGGCGGCGATTGGAGCGAGAACGGTCCGAGGTGCAGGAACAGATCGATCGCCTGCAGGCATCGTCTGGCACGGGGAACGACCCGCAGTTTGCTGAATTGTGGGCACGAAAGTTGGAGCTGCTGCAGCGGCTCGAGAGTCTGAACGGTTAACGCGACGCCAGGAGAGATACCTTGTCCATTGAGGAAAAGTACGACGAAATCAAAGCGCTCATTGCCATGGGCAAAGAGAAGGGCTACCTGCTCTATGAGGAAATCAACGAGCTGTTACCCGCCGATGTGACGTCGGCCGAGGAACTCGACGACCTGTTCAGCGCCTTTGGCGCGGCGGGCATCGAGATTGTGGATTCCGAAAAGACGTACCGCGACGAAAAGGTCGGCGGCGAGGAAGCGGAGGGCGGCGGCAGTGAACTGGACCTGACGCCCGGCGCACTCGACAAGACCAACGATCCGGTCCGCATGTACCTGCGTGAAATGGGCACGGTGCCGCTGCTCACCCGCGAGGGAGAGGTGGCGATCGCCAAGCGGATTGAACGCGGCAAGCTCACGGTCATCAAGCTCATCTCGCGCACCTCGAAGGTCACGCAGGAAGTGGTCGAGATGGGCGAACAGCTCAAGCGGGGTGAGCGCACCATCCGCGAGCTCGTGGTGTTCAACGAAGAAGAAATCACGGACGAGAAACTCGAACGCCGGCGCAAGCAGCTTGAGAAGCAGCTCGATGCCGTGCGTGTGGCGCAGGAGAACGCGATCAAGATTGAGGAAAAAGTGGGCGACGTGCCCAAGGCCGAGAAGCGGAAGTACCGCAAGGCTCGCTGGAAGGTCCTGCGCGCCAAGGTCGCCACCTCGCGCGCGATCCGGAGGATCGAGTTCACCGAACTGGTCAAACGGCGCCTGATCGAAGGCCTGAAGTCGGCCGTCGAAGACATCCAGTGGAAGCAGAAGGAAGTCCGGCAGATCGATCAGAAGCTGGAACCCAAGGGCAAGCAGAAGAAGCTGCGCGAGGAAGAAAAGAAGATCCTCCTCAAGCACAAGGAGGAACTGCGCAAAGAGATCCGCGTCATGGCGCTGAAGCTCGAACAGCCGGCCGATGACCTGACGCAGATGCTGCGCACCATCCTTGAAGGGGAAGCGCAGGCCGAGCAGGCCAAGAAGGAACTGGTTGAAGCGAACCTGCGCCTGGTGGTGTCGATTGCGAAGAAATACACCAACCGCGGCCTGCAGTTTCTGGACCTCATCCAGGAAGGCAACATCGGCCTGATGAAGGCGGTGGACAAGTTCGAGTACCGGCGCGGCTACAAGTTCTCCACGTACGCCACGTGGTGGATCCGGCAGGCGATCACGCGCGCGATTGCCGACCAGGCGCGCACCATCCGCATCCCGGTGCACATGATCGAGACCATCAACAAGCTCATCCGCACGTCGCGTGCGCTGGTGCAGGAGCTGGGCCGCGAGCCCACGTCGGAAGAAATCGCGCAGCGCATGGACATCCCCGTCTCGAAGGTCCGCAAGGTCTTGAAGATTGCGCAGGAGCCCATTTCGCTCGAGACGCCCATTGGCGAGGAGGAAGACTCGCATCTGGGCGACTTCATCCCCGACACCAACGTGTTGTCGCCTGCCGAGTCGGTGATCAACCTCAACTTGAAGGAACAGACCGACTCCGTGCTGCGCACCCTCACGCCGCGCGAGGAACGGGTCATCAAGATGCGCTTCGGCGTGGGCGAAGGGTCGGAGCACACGCTCGAAGAGGTGGGCCAGAGTTTCGCAGTGACGCGTGAGAGGATTCGCCAGATCGAGGCGAAGGCGCTCAGAAAGCTGCGGCATCCATCACGCAGTCGCAGATTGAAGCCCTTCCTGGAAGGGCGCTGATTGGCGCGCCTACAGAAATGAGGCAATGAGCCAATGGGGCAATGAGGCAATGGATTGAGGCAGTGTGGGCGGTCGGTGCGCCAATGCGGTCTGTGGCCATTGCCTCATTGCCTCATTTTAAGAATGTGGGCCCTTAGCTCAATGGTTAGAGCGGCCGGCTCATAACCGGTTGGTTCCAGGTTCGAGTCCTGGAGGGCCCACTACGAATGGCGAAATGGCCGAAATGTGCAGGAGGTAAGATAGTCGCTCATGCTTGAGGCCTTGTCTTCTCTGATTGCGCTGCAGGCGCTCGATTCAGCCGCCGACGCCGCGCGTAAGCGAATCAGCGACATGCCCGCGGCAGAGCGGGCCCTTGACGCGGCGGCGGCCGCGGCCAAGGCGGTGGTCGAAGAGGCCAGGGTAAGGGTCGATGCCAACGGCGCGAGCCGCCGCAGCCTCGAGAAAGACGTGGCGACCATCGACGGACGCATGGCCAAGTTCGAAGAACACAAGGCCGCCGTCAAAACCAACCAGGAATTCCAGGCCCTGAACCACGAAATCGAAGTGGCCCTCACCTCCAAGTCGACCCTCGAGGATCAGATCATCGCGCTGATGGACGAAGCGGATTCGCTCAGCGCCGTCTTCAAAGAGGCTGAGGGCGTCCTTGCCGAACGGCGCCGCGCGGCCGACGCTGAACGGGCCGCGATGCACGCCGACCGTGCGACCCAGGAAACCGCGCTGGCACATCTGGCCGCGCAGCGCAGCGCGGCCACCCCTGCCGTACCGGCCGCGTTGCTCTTGAAATACGACCAGATCCTCAAGAGCCGAAAAGGCCTGGCCGTGGCCGCGATGGTGGCGGGCCACTGCACGGCATGCCACGTGCGCCTGCGTCCCCACATCGAGCAGCAGGTGCGCCGCAACGACAGCATCCTGCCGTGCGACAGTTGCCAGCGCATGCTCTACTACGTCGCACCACCGGCGACTGACGCGGCACCGACCCCGACCGCCTGACATCGGCCCGCCCGCGCGGCGACGACTATCGATGTGCCGGCGGGCCCAGACGAATCGCGGCCACCATACGACCGGTAGCCGGCCCCTCAGCGCGGTGCGAAAAACACCGGTCGAGATGCGCTGCCGTGCACATGCGTGAGGCGTGGATGTCTTCTTCGCGCACGCCCGCCCGCACCAGTTGATCGATGTTGGCCTGCCAGAGATCGAGCTTCCAGCGTTCCACGCCGTCGTCAACCATCCACGCCGCCGCGTCTGGTGTCATTGCCAAGAACGAATGACGGACGCGGGTGTCGACCTGGTAGCAGCACGGACCGATGCTGGGGCCAATCACGGCCACCAGGTCACGCGCAGGAACGCCCAGGGCGGCGATGGCGTCAACGGTGGCTTCAGCGATCGCGGCACACGTGCCCTTCCATCCAGCATGCACGGCCGCGACCACGCGGCCGTGCCGGTCGCCGATAAGCACAGGCACACAGTCGGCCACGCGCACGGAGATCACGCGCGCAGGGTCAGTCGAGACGATGGCGTCAGCCTCGGTGCCGGCGGTAAACGGTTCCCCCGGCCGCACATGGACCACGCGCCGGCCGTGCACCTGCGTGACCCGCATCACGGCGTCTGCTGTGCGGCCAAAGACGCGCGCGAGTGCGTCGTAGTCGGCCCTCGGCTCGGAGCGGAAATTCAACGCCCGACTGGTAAAGACGTGAGGCGCAACCAGGCGTAACGCGTCGTGCTCCAGCACCGCGCCACACGGCTCATCGCGCCAACGCCATCCCTGCGGCTCGGCGCTTGTCGTTTTCCCGTTGTGCTGGCTCGAACCGTCAATCACGGTAGTCACTCTCCATCGACCGAGACGAGGCGCTCGGCGGTCGATCGCATCAACCTCCACTCTATCTGAGGGTTACGCCGACGCGGGGACTGACGGCCCGTTGGCCGCCAACTTGCTCCCTTCCCAGGTGACCGGACATCCCGGGGCGGAGGAATTGACCATGACCGTAAAGTTTGTGCCAAACGACAAAGGAAATCCCGCAGGCAAGCTGGCGGATGCTGAACTGCATTTTTCGGGCGGTCCGCTCAATGGACTGAGGCTGGTGGGCTTCGGCGTGTGGGAGCGTAAACAGGGCGGCCGAAACGTGACGTTTCCGGCGAGGCAGTACTCGGTCAATGGCGAGCGGCGCAGCTACTCGCTGTTGCGCCCCATCCTGGACGCCACGTCTCAAGATGCCCTGCGTGACCTCATCCTTGAGGCGTACAAAGAGCACGAGGTCACTTTCGCCGAGGCGGTGTGAACTGTGTCGGGGTCCTGGGGTCGGTCAGGCGGTGACGCGCCGCGGCTGGATGGTCTGCTCGGCGCGCAGGCTTTTCTCGAGCTCGCTGCGGAAGAAGCTCTCCTTCATGCCGCCGTCGATAATTTGCCACGGCAGGAACGCGTCCGCTTCGCGATTGCGGTAGAGGTAGGCGTCGGCATCGAGGCCGACGTCTGCGACGGCCGCGCGCCACTGCCCGCCGTTCTGTTCGGCGCGTTCAATGACGTCGGACACCCGGCGGTCGCCGAGCGACAGCAGGCCCTGGTAATACGAGTGCCGCTCAGACTTGATGTTGAAGTACACGTTGTCAATGTCTGCCACCAGGTGACGCAGGCGTTTGCTTTTCTGGTCGATCGTCGCCGTGTCGGTCATCGGCATCCACTGGTAGGTAGTCCCCGGTTTGGGCACCAACGGATTGACGGAGGCCACAATGCGACCAACGGTGCCGCGAACTTTGGCGTGCGCCATCATCCGCTCGCGCATCGCCATCGTCAGGTCCCGAATCGCCACCAGGTCATCGTCTTCCTCGGTGGGAATGCCGATCATGTAGTAGAGCTTGAGGTTCTCTATGCCGCTCGAGAAGATGAGTTCGGTGCGAGTGAGGATGTCGTCGTTGGTCACCGTCTTGTTGATCACACGGCGCAGACGGTCAGACCCGGTCTCCGGGGCAATTGTGATGGACTTTTCCCCGCTCTCGCGCAGCAGGCGCACGATGGGCTCGGTCAGGTCGTCCATGCGCAGCGAAGCCGGGCTGATGCCGTACCCCATGGCCAGGAGCTGCTCGAGGATCGGCACGATGTCGGGATGGTCGCAGAGGGCGATCGAGACCAGCCCCACGCGTGTGGCATACGGACGCGCCGCCTCGGCCAACGCCAGGATCCGCCCGGTGTCGAACGGGCGCACCGGCAGGTAGTTGTACCCGGCCCAGCAGAACCGGCACATGTTGGCGCAGCCGCGTACCACCTCGATGAGGAATCTGGCGCCGAACTCCGTGTCGGGCGTGAAGATGCACGTGGAGGGCGGGTCCACGTGATCGGTGGCACGGACCGCCGCCTTGTGCACCACACGGGGCGCCCCCGTGCCCGCGCGGGGCGTGATGGCGGCCACGCGTCCGGGCCCGTCGTAGGTCACATCGTAGAACGACGGGATGTAGAACCCCCGCTCCTGCGCGAGCAGGCTGAGCAGTTCGTCCCGGGATCGGGCGCGATGCCAGCTCTCGACCAGCGCCGGCACAAGCACTTCACCCTCACCGGCGGCGATCACATCCGCGAAGACGGCCAGCGGTTCGGGGTTGACGAACGTCACGGCGCCGCCAATCACGATGAGGGGGTCGCGATGATGGCGGTCGGCCGCCCGCGCCTTGAGCCCGGCCAGACGCAGCATCGTCAGCACGTTGGTGTAGTCCCATTCGAACGAGACGGAGAACGCGAAGATGTCGAAGTCGCCGACCGGCGTCTGCGACTCAATCGTGACGAGCGGGTCGTGGCGACCCCGGTCGTCGCCCAGGTCCTGCTTGCCGGGCAGGAACACCCGCTCACACACCACCCGGTCATCCGCGTTCAACAACCGGTAGACCGTCTGCAGTCCCAGGTTCGACATCCCCACGAAGTAGGTGTTCGGAAACGCGAGCGCCACCCGCAGACGCCCGCCATGGGGTTTGCGGACATACCCGACCTCGCGCTCCAACGTGGCCAGAGCATCGGCACGCCGATGCCCGGGCCCCAGGCCGGCTCCGGAGCGGCCGGCGTACTTGCGAGGAGCGAGTTTCTTGGGCATGTAGGAAAGTCGTGGGTGCTCGAGCCCCGGCTCAGGCGGCGACGGAGCAGGGGAACGGGGCTGTGGAGATTGTACCTGCGAATTGAGGATTGAGGATTGAGCGATTGAGGATCGGGATTTCGCGCATGGCGGATTTCGGATTGCGGATTGGGATGGCGGGATCGCTGGATTTGCAGGGGGTGCGCAGGAGCGGGGGCTTGGGGTCTGGTTGCGCGACTGTCGCCTCATTGGCCCATAAGGGAGACTTATGGCTGGTCAGTGCGAGGTACCTGTCACACCGGAAAGTGATCAAAGGGCGGCTGGAGCGTTTCGTTGTGGGAGTGTTGGAAACGACGCGTCCTCTGCTGTCAGAGACCGACGGCAGGGACATCGCCGTCCAGTTGCGGAGATCGGCAGCCGCCGTGTATTCGAACTACGGATCGGCGTGCGTCGCACGCTCGCACGCGGACTTCACATCGAAAATAGGAATTGCCTTTGAGGAAGCCGATGAAAGCCGCCGCTGGCTCCGTCTACTGAAGGCCGCGGACCTGCTTCACGACGTACGCGCCGAGGCGCTCATTCGCGAGGCCGGTGAACTGCGGGCCATTCTCTCGTCGGCCCATTTGACGGCGAAACGCAACCGGGACAAATACCGCCGACAAGAACGGTAAGACACGTCGGGGTCCTGGGGTCCTGGGGTCCTGGGGTCCTGGGAGAATGGGCCAATCCCGCAATCCCGCAATCCCGCAATCCCAATCGAAAATCAAAGATCAGCAATCCGTCCAATCCCGATCCTCAATCGCTCAATCCTCCATCCTCAATGGAGGCATCAATTACTCATCCGTCTTTGCGGCGGAGAAAGGCCGGCACGTCGAGCGGCGACGGGCCGTCGTCGTCATCGGCGGACACGCTTGGCGAGCGGTCCATCAACGGCAGATCAAGACTCGGCCGACGCGTGAGGGCAAGGCGCGTCGTACTGAGCGGCGCGCCGTTCACCACCTGGCGTTCTTCGTCGAAGATGCGCTGCGCGCTGAACGCCGTCATATCGATCGGCGTGGGGATCGACGACTGCGCCGACGGCACCCCCTGGGCGCCGACGTGGTCGAAGCCCGTCGCGATCACCGTAATCTTGACCTGGCCTTCCATCGCGTGATCCACCACGGCGCCGAAGATGATATTCGCGTCTTCGTGCGCGGCGTTGTAGATGATTTCAGACGCCTCGCTGACCTCGGCGAGCGTCAGATCGGGGCCGCCGGTGATGTTGATGATGACGCCGCGGGCACCGCTGACGGTGGCATCTTCCAGCAAAGGACTCGACACGGCCGCCGTGGCTGCCACCTTCGCGCGATCGGTGCCAGAGGCGATGCCGGTGCCCATGATGGCCAGCCCCATGCGCGACATGATCGTGCGCACGTCGGCGAAGTCGAGGTTGATGATGCCGGGCACCAGGATCAGGTCCGAAATACCCTGAATCGCCTGGCGCAGCACATCGTCGGCGGTGACGAAGGCGTCAGACATGCTGGTCTCGCGGTTCACAGTGGTCAGCAGGCGCTCATTGGGAATCGTGATGAGCGTGTCCACACACTCCTGCAGTTCCTTGAGGCCGCGGTCGGCCTGCGTCGCCCGCTTGCGCCCCTCGAACTTGAAGGGCTTGGTGACGACGGCGATCGTCAGAGCACCGATCTGATTCGCGAGGCTCGCGATGACTGGTGCCGCGCCGGTGCCGGTACCGCCACCAAGACCGGTGGTGACAAACACCATGTCAGCGCCTGCGAGGGCCTCCAGAATGTGCTCGGTGTCTTCAAGCGCGGCCTCGCGGCCCACGTTCGGGTCTGCGCCCGCGCCCAGGCCTTTGGTCAACTGGCGCCCCAGCTGAATCTTGACCGGTGCCGCGCTTTGCGACAACGCCTGCTGGTCGGTGTTGGCCACAATGAACTCCACGCCGGTCACGCCGGACGTGACCATGCGGTTGACGGCGTTGCCGCCGCCGCCGCCAACGCCGATCACCTTGATGCGGGCGCCGGTGCGAGTGCCTTCCTCCTCAAGCAGGATGCGAAGCGAGTCGGATCGATCTGTCGTCAGATGCAGTGGGTTCATCTCGGCTCTCTCCTGGGCGACTAAAAAAATTCCTTGAACAGCGTGCGCAACCGTCCGGTCAGTTTCCCGATGGTGCCGCCGCCCACGCGCACGGGCTCCAGATGGATGTTGCGATGCGCGTACATGACCAGCCCGACCGACGTGGCAAACGCGGGGCTGTTGACGTGATCGGCCAGGCCGCCGACCCCCTCCGGCTCACCACGGCGCACGGGCAGGTCGAAAATCTGTTCGGCAATCTCCACCATGCCTTCGAGCATGCTGCCTCCGCCGGTGAGCACGATGCCGGAATTGAGAGACTTCTCGAAGCCGGCCTTCCGGATTTCGTCCCACAGCAGGTGGCAGATCTCCTCGGCGCGCGGCTGCAGGATCTCCGACACCACGCGTCGCGACATCACGCGGGCACGACGGCCCGCGATGCTCGCCACTTCCATCGTTTCGTCTTCCGGCACGAGCGACGTCAGCGCGCACCCCGATCGGCGCTTGAGTTTCTCGGCCTCTGGAATCGGCATGCGCAGGCCGATCGCGATGTCATTGGTGAAGTGGTCGCCGCCGACAGGCACCACTCCGGTGTGCCACAGGCTGCCGCGTTCGAACACCGAGAAGTCCGTGGTGCCCCCGCCGATGTCCACCACGGCCACGCCCAGTTCCTTTTCGTCGGCGGTCAGCACGGCCTCGCTCGATGCCAGCTGCTCGAGCACGGTATCGCCCACTTCCACGCCGGCGCGATTCACACACGCCACCATGTTCTGCATCGACGACGAGTTGCCCGTCACCACGTGGACGTTCACTTCCAGGCGCGAGCCGGTCATCCCGACAGGCACCGCGATGCCGTCCTGGTCGTCCACCACGAAGTCCTGTGGCAGCACGTGCAGAATCTCGCGGCCGGCCGGCAGCGCCACCGCGCGCGCGGCATCGATCGCCCGTTTGACGTCGTCGCGCGTGATTTCCCGGTTCCGCCCCGCCACCGCCACGACGCCGCGGCTGTTGAACGCCTTCACGTGGGCGCCCGACAGCGCGAGGTGCACCGTGTCGATCTCGACGCCTGCGGTCAACTCCGCTTCGTCGAGCGCCTTCTTGATCGCTTCGGCGGCTGAATCCACGTTGTTGACCACCCCGCGGCGAATCCCCTTCGAGTCGGCCAGGCCAATGCCGATGATGTCCAGCGTCCCGTCGTCCATCATTTCGCCGACAATCGCCGACACCTTGGACGTGCCCACGTCGAGCCCGACCAGATAGCGTTCTCTTCGTGCCATCACACCTCTCCTGCGGCCGGTTCGCCCGGTCGTTTCTTGTTCTTCACGACGACCCGTTGGCCGAACCGCAAATCCACCGACTCCACATCGTCCATCCGGTCAGTGAGCGTTGGCCGAATCTCGAGGTAGGTGCGAAGGCGCTCAACGAAGTGTTCATCGCCCAGATACAACTGGGTCGGGTCGTCATTGAGCAGCACGACCACGTTGGCCTCACGCGACACATTGATCTGCGAGAGGGAACGCTTCAGCTCAGGGCGGGCGTCCAGGGCACTGAGGAACCGCCCCACGAGCTGCGCACGCGCCGGATCGATCGCCGTTCCCCCGTCGGCGGCCGTCGTCGCCATGCCGTCAACAATCGGCAGATCGAGATCCGCATACGGCGGGCCATAGTCGTCGAGGATCACGCCCGTGCCATCCACCAGATACAACTGCTGCCCCAGGCGGGCAATGACCACAGGCTCGCGCTCGACGATGCGGACATCGACCGTGGACGGGAAGATCCGGCGAACCGTGACGGACGCCACCCAGCGCGAATCGAGCAGACTGGCCTGAAGCTGCTGCAGGTCCACTCGCAGCAGGCTCTGGCCGATCACACCTTCCTTGAGCGTGTTCAGCGCGTTGACCGACAGGCGCTGCTGGCCACGCACCTCCACGCGATTCACGGCCAGGATGTCCGCATCAACCACGCGTGACGACGCCATGACGCCGATCGCCACGAATGCCGCGCCAAACAGGATGGCGCCGCCAATGCGCCACAGCCGCGGACTGATGCGGCGATATTTCCCCGGACGGTCTGGACGCCGAAAACGCTTGTCTGCCACCGACGCGCCACCGCCGGGCAAGCCGCGCCGCCGGTGTTGGGCTTCGCTCATTGCGTCACCTCGCGTCCATCAAGGCCGGCCATCTGGCGGAGCGCCGCGAGAACGCGGTCGGCCACAAGGCCGATTGAGCCGGCGCCCAGCGTGATGATCAGATCGCCGTCACGAGCCAGCATGGCCACGTGGCCCGGCACGTCGGCCACCTGCGGCACCACCACCAGTTCCTTCACGTGGTCGCGAACGCGGTCGGCCAGCGCCTGGAGCGTGACTCCAGGGATGGGCGCCTCGCCGGCGGCATAGATATCGGTCAGCACCACCACATCCGCGAGACCGAGCGCAGGACCGAACTCCCCCATCAGGTCGCGTGTGCGCGTGTAGCGATGGGGCTGGAAGACCGCCACCAGACGCTGCGGCGACCCCTCGCGCGCGGTGCGCAACACCGCCGCCACTTCGGTGGGGTGATGACCGTAGTCGTCCACCACGGTGACACCCGACACGTCGCCCCGCACCTGATAGCGCCGTTCGGCGCCATGAAACTCGTGCAGCGCGGCTGCCATGCGTTCGAACGGCACGCCGATCTCCCGGCCAATCGCGACGGCGGCCAGCGCGTTCAGCAGGTTGTGTCGGCCCGGCACGCCGATGGTCAGCTCCTGACGCCGCGCCTGGCCGGCATCAACGGTCCTCACCATGCAGCGCCCCACGCGCCCGTTGCTGACCGCACCCTCGCCTCGCACGTCGGCACCTTCTGAAAATCCATAGGTGATCACCCGGCGCGTGAGCCGCGGCAACAAGGCCGCCACCGCCGGGTCGTCCAGGCAGGCCACCACCGCACCGTAAAACGGCACCTTGTTGCCAAACGTCACGAACGCATCGCCGAGGTTCTCGAACGTGCCGTAGCTCTCCATGTGTTCGTGGTCGAGATTCGTGATCACCGCGAACGTGGGCGAGAGCAGCAGGAACGAGCGGTCGCTTTCATCGGCTTCCGCCACCATGTACTGGCTGCTGCCCAGCCGCGCATTGCTGCCAAAAGCCGAGAGGCGTCCGCCGATGACGGCCGTGGGATCGAGTCCGCCTTTTTCGAGCAGCAACGCCACCATCGAGGTGGTGGTGGTCTTGCCGTGAGCGCCCGCGATGGCAATTCCGGTGCGCAGCCGCATCAGCTCGGCCAGCATCTCTGCGCGCGGAATCACCGGCACATGCGCCGCCCGAGCGGCCAGCACTTCCGGGTTATCTGCGGCGACGGCCGACGACGTGACCACCACGTCGGCGTCTCCGATGTGAACGGCGTCGTGGCCTATGGCGACTCGTACGCCGAGTTCGGCGAGCCGGTCGGTGGTCTCGGAACGACGCGCATCGGACCCCGACACGCTGTAGCCGAGGTTCGCGAGCAACTCGGCGATGCCGCTCATGCCGATGCCGCCAATGCCGACAAAGTGTACGCGCCGCGTGCGCCCCATCATGGTCATGCGGCAAGCTCCAGAATGCGGGACACGATGGCGTCCGCCGCGCCAGGCCGTGCGGCCGCACGCATGGCGGTGCGCATCGAGGCCCGACCGGCCTCGTCGGCCACCAGTCCGGCAATGGCGCCGGCCAGCCGGACCGGGCCCTCGGGTTGAGTCAAGAGACGCTCGTCCACGAGCCTCGCGGCGCCCAGATCGACCAGCACCTGCGCGTTCTTCCGCTGGTGGTCATCAGTCGCGGTCGGCAGAGGGATGAAGATGGCCGGACGGCCCAACGCGGCCAACTCTGCCAGCGTCGTCGCGCCCGCGCGCGACACCACCACGTCGGCGGCCGTCATCTCGGCCGCCATGCCGTCGAGAAAGGCGACCACGCGCGCACGGATTCCGGCGGCATCGTACTGCGACTGGACCCATTCGCAATCGCGGGCGCCGGTCTGATGGACGATCTCCACAGCCGGGCACTGGCGTACCAATTCAGGCGCCGCGGCCGCCATGGCCACGTTGATCGCGTGCGCACCCTGTGAGCCGCCCACGATCAAGACGCGTGGCGGATGCGCGGCTCGCGGCGCGTCACCCTCGACCCCCACGAACTCGGCCCGTACAGGGTTGCCAGAGACAAAACCCTTGCCACGAAAGTGGACCAGCGTCCGTTCGTAGTTGACCGCTGCGGCGCGCACGAACGGCGCAAGCCACCGGTTGGTCAGGCCGGGCACCGCGTTCTGCTCCAGCACCATCGTCGCCATCCCGCGCAGCGAGGCGAGAAGGACGACGGGGCCGGAACTGTAGCCGCCGACGCCGACCACCACATGCGGCCGGCGCCGCGAGAGGAGGCGCCACGCATCGAGAAGTCCGGCCGGCAGAAGCGCCGCCCCACGCAGGCGGTTCGCGATCGACTTGCCTTTCAGGCCACGACTGCGAATCAGGTCGAGCGCGAAACCCGCCTCAGGCACGACGCGCGCTTCAAGACCCCGTGACGTCCCGGCAAACGACACCTGCGCCTCAGGGACGCGGGCCACAAGCGCCCGCGCGACGGCAAGGCCCGGATAGAGGTGCCCTCCGGTGCCGCCCCCGGCGATGACAATCGTCAAGGGACCACCCTTCACGCCTCGACCCTCGCCGGCTGGGATAACACCGCTGTGTGGGCGGCTCGCTGGGCGCGCCCGCCCGGGTCGACCGCGGTCGCGTGTTGCGTGATGTTGAGCAGGATGCCCATCGCGATCATGTTCGCGATCATCGAGGAGCCGCCGTTGCTGACAAACGGCAGAGGAATCCCCTTGGTCGGCAAGAGTCCGATCACCACGCTGATGTTGACGAACGCCTGTACGGCGATCATCGCGGTGAGTCCGGTGGCCAGCAGCGCGCCGAGCCGATCGGGCGCGAACATGGCCGCACGAATGCCCCGCACGGCGATGACGCAGAAGCAGATGAGGACGGCCGTGGTGCCGACGAGTCCCAGTTCCTCACCGATGATGGCGTAGATGAAGTCGTTGTGCGCCTCGGGAATGTAGAACAGCTTCTGCACACCCTCCATCAGGCCGCGTCCGAACGGACCTCCCGATCCGACCGCGATAATGGACTGCAGCAGCTGGAATCCGTTTTTGGTCGGATCGGCTTCAGGATTCATGAACGTCGTCAGGCGGGTGACGCGATACGGCTCCACCAGGACCACCACGGCGGCCACCGGCAACAGCACGGCCACCACTGACGCCATATGCCGGAACGACAGCCCGGCGGCGAAGATCATGACCAACACCACTCCCGACAGGGCCGCCGAGGTGCCGAAGTCAGGCTGAAGCACAATCAGGCCGGTCAACACGCCGGTGACGATGCCAATGGGCAGCAGGGCGTACCTGGGGTCGTTGATGCGATGCATCCGTCGCTCAAGCAGCGCTGCGGTGAAGAAGATCGCCGCAAGCTTCGCGAACTCCGACGGCTGCAACGTGAACCCGGGGAAGGAAATCCAGCGTCGGGCGTTATTGATCTTGTCGAATCCGAACACGGCACACAGCAGCACCACCACCACGGCCAGTGCCGACCAGATCACCGCCGGCCGCCGATAGACGTGATAGTCCACACGCATCGCGACGGCCAACAGCAACAGGCCGAGACAGATGTAGGCCGCTTGCTTGTTGAGAAATCTGTTCTGCGAGTCGAACTTGTCCTGGGCAAACACCGCCGAGGCGGAGTACACCATCACCAGGCTGACGCCCAGCAATAGCACGGTGGCCCAGAGGAGCCACTTGTCCGACTTCAGTGTTCTTGCCACAACGTTCCTTTCGCCCCTGCCTGATCGGTCTGCCTTGCGGCGCCGGCCCTAAAGCCCGGCGCGTCTCGTGCCGACATTGGTCACAGCGCTGAACAATCGACAGTCATCAGTCGAGCCTCGGGTAACGACACCAGCCTCACAAGCCGGAAATGGCCTGTGTTCCCAGCGGCCAGCTCTTCACCGCGGTGCCAAAACTGATGACTGTCCATCGTTCATGCGCTGCACCTCCTCCACAAACGCGCGCCCACGCGCGCTGTAGTCTGCGAACATGTCAAAACTCGAACACGCCGGCGCCAGCAGCACCGTGCCGCCCGAGGGCGCCATCGTGCGCGCCTGACGCACGGCCTCGCCCATCGTTCCCGCATCCCACACAGGGACGACGTCGGCCAGCGCCGCGCGTACCAGCGGCCGCGCTTCGCCGATCGCCACCACGCCTGCGCACTTTTGCGCCACCACGTCGCGCAGGTCCTCGAAGCGCCCGCCCTTGTGGCGCCCTCCGAGAATCACCACCACACCGCCTTCGCAGCTGTCGATCGACTGCCGCGCCGACACGATGTTGGTGGCCTTCGAATCGTTGATGAACGTGATGCCGTCGATGACCGCCACACGTTCGAGCGCATGCGCGAGTCCGCGAAACCCCTCGACCGCCCGGTGCATCGCGTCGGGAGACACACCGACCAGGCACGCGACGGCGGTGGCGGCCAGCACGTCGCTCAGCAAGTGCCGTCCCGGCAACTGGACGGCGCCGAGCGGCACCAGGGGCGCGCTGACGCCGCCCGACCGCCTGACGATGACGCCGTCTTCCACGGTCACACCGTCGGCGAGGGTGCCGTCGAGCGAATAATCAAAGCGCCGAGCGCGGACGCCGTGTGCCAGGGCCACCGCAGCCGGGTCGTCGGCATTCACCACCGCCCAGTCCTCACCCGTCTGATTCATGAAGATGCGGGCCTTCGCGGCCGCGTACGCCTCGAAGGTGCCGTGGCGATCGATGTGGTCGGGCGACAGGTTGAGCAACACAGAAATCCACGGGTGGAACGTGTCGATCGCGCTGAGCTGAAAGCTGCTGACCTCGACCACGTGATAGGTCGCCGGCGTGGACGCGCCCACCTGCGCGCCCAGGGCGTCGCCGATATTGCCGCCGGCCGGCGCATTCAGCCCGCCTTCAGTCAACATGCGCGACGCCAACGTGGTCGTCGTGGATTTCCCCTTGGTGCCGGTGATGGCAATCACCGGTCCCTGGAGCCATCGCGACGCAAGCTCAAGTTCGCCGATGATGGGCACGCCGGCGTACCGGGCCTGCGCGAAGGCTGGTTGTTCGAGGGGCACGCCGGGGCTCACCACGAGGAGTTGCGCCTGCAGAAACTGATCACGCGTGTGCGGCCCAAGCTCGAGGCGCACCCCGCGGGCGCGCAGGCGGTCTTCGAGCGTGTCGTCGGGCAGCCGCAGCGCGGAATCGGCGAGGGTCACGTGCGCACCTTGCGCCTGCAGCAGATCCACCGCCGCAAGGCCGCTGCGAGCGGCGCCCACCACGGTGACGTTGAGATGAGTGACACGGAAGTCCATCGCCATCACCGCAACTTCAACGTGGTGAGACTGAGCAGGGCGAAGATGATCGCGAGAATCAGGAATCTCGTGATCACCTTCGGCTCCGCCCAGCCGATGAGTTCGAAGTGATGATGCAGGGGCGCCATCTTGAAGATGCGCTTGCCGCGCAGCTTGTACGACCCCACCTGCAGGATGACCGACAGCCCTTCCAGCACGAAGACGCCGCCGACGATGGGCAGCAGCAGTTCCTGTTTGATGAGCAATGCCACCGTGCCCAGCGCGCCGCCCAACGCGAGCGAACCGACATCGCCCATGAAGATGTCGGCCGGATGGGAGTTCCACCAGAGGAAACCCAGGCTCGCGCCGACCAGGGTGCCGCAGAAAATCGTCAGCTCGGCTGCCGTGGACGACGGCGCGATGAGCAGATAGTCGGCGATCGCGCGATGCCCGGTCACGTACGTGAGCGCGGTGAAGGTGGCCGCCGACACGGCGAAGGTGGAGATCGCCAGGCCATCGAGCCCGTCGGTCAGGTTCACGGTGTTCGATGTACTGATGAGCACGAACATCGCAAACGGCACATACCACCAGCCGAAGTCCGGCACCCATTCCTTGAAGAAGGGGATCATCAGCCGCGTGTGGTACTGCGCGGGATTGACCTCGGACAGCACAATCAGCGCCACCCCAACCGCGAGCCCGACCATCACCTGCGACAGCAGTTTGTAGCGGGCGAACAGGCCGTGATGGCTGCGCCGTGCCACCTTCAGGTAGTCGTCAACGAACCCGATCACCCCGAAGGCGGCCGTCGCCAGCACCGCGATCCAGACGTAGGCGTTCCCGAGGTCCGCCCAGAGCAGCGTGGGCACAAACACCGCCGTGAGAATCAGCAGACCACCCATGGTCGGCGTGCCCGACTTCGCCTGGTGGCTGGCCGGGCCGTCCTGCCGGACCACCTGCCCTACCTGAAACGCGCGAAGCCGCCGAATCATCCACGGCCCGAGAAGCAGCCCGATGGCAAACGCCGTGAGACTCGCGGCCGCCGTGCGGAACGTGATGTAGCGCGCGATGTTGAGACCGAGGCCTTCATAGAGGAGGTGGTACAGCATCAGGCCACCTCCGTCAGGCGATTCGACACGAGTTCGGTCTGCGTGCCGCGCGAACCTTTGACGAGCACCAGGTCGCCGGCGCGGATGATCTGGGCCACAGCGCCGGCCGCCGTCGCGCTATCGGCGAATCGGAACAGCTGCGACGCGGTCATGCCGGCCTCACGGGCGCCGTCGATGAGGCCGTCGGCCGCCGGCCCTCCGATGGCGACGAGCACGTCGATGCCTGCGGCGCCCGCCGCCCGGCCACAGGCCGTGTGCAGTGCTGCGGCCCCATCCCCCAACTCGCGCATTTCGCCAATCACCGCCACGCGGCGCCCGACCGTGGCCGTGGCCGCAAGCGTCGCCAGCATGGCGCTGACCGCCGCGGGACTCGCGTTGTAGGAGTCGTCCACCAGCCTCGCGCCAGAGGCCAGGTCACGCACCGCACCGCGCTGGCGTAGCGCCCGGAGCGCCGCCGCAGCGCGCACCACGTCGGCCGCAGGTACGCCCAATTGCAGCGCCACGGTGGCGGCCGCCAGCACATTCAGCACATTCGCGCGCCCGGGCAGAGCCAGCGCGATCGACAACGGGCCCCACGGCGTCGTCACCGACGCACGCGTCCCGTCAAACCCGCGGTCCTCCACCTGCACCGCACGAACGTCCGCACCTGCGCTGAAGCCGAATGTCCTCACTGTCGCGGGGCATCGCGAGACGTGATGCATCACGCGAGGGTCGTCGGCGTTTGCGACCACCACGGTGGCCGGGCCGGCGCCTTCGAGCAGCTCGGCCTTGGCGTCAGCAATGGCATCGGCCGAACCGAAATGCCCGATATGTGCGTCGCCGACATTGGTCCAGACCCGGACGTCCGGCTCCGCCAGTCCGACGAGCGTCCGGATTTCTCCGGCGTGATTCATCCCCAGTTCCACGACGCCCACGTCGGCGCCATGCCGGAGTTCGAGCAACGACAACGGCAGGCCGATGTGGTTGTTGAGATTGCCGACGCTGCTGAACACGCGGAAGCGCGGCGCGAGGCACGCCGCCGTGGCTTCCTTGGTCGTCGTCTTTCCCGCACTTCCCGTGATGGCCACCACACGGGCGCCGGATCGCCGGCGCACCTCGTGCCCAAGCCGCTGCAGCGCGGCCAGGGGATCGGGCACCACAATGACCGCCGCGTGGCCCACAATCACCGGCGGCACGGCCACCAGCACCCCGGCCACACCGCGCGCGATCACATCGGGCAGGAACGCATGACCGTCAAACGTGGGCCCGCTGAGCGCGATGAAGAGGGGCCCGGCCGCGTGCGCCGAGGCCGGCGCCGGCGGCAGTGTGCGGCTGTCCGTGGAGATCGCATCAAAGACGCGGCCAGGATCGCCTGAGACCAGCTGTCCCCCGGTGGCTTCAGCCACCATGCCGGCCGTCAACAGGAACGCGCTCACGACGCCACTCACACGCCTGACGCCACTCGGCGCTGGGAAAGGGCCGCTCGCGCGACCTCGACATCGTCAAACGGCAACGTCCGGTCGCCAATCACCTGATATTTTTCGTGTCCCTTGCCCGCGATGAGCACCACATCACCAGCGCTGGCCGCGCGGATGGCCTGTTCGATCGCAATGCGGCGGTCCTGATGCACGAGCAGATGAGTGCTGGCGCGGCGGGGCGCGCCCGTATCACCCGGCTGCACGATGCCGCGCTTGATCTCGTCGATGATGCGGGCCGGATCTTCGGAACGGGGGTTGTCGGAGGTGAGCACGACGAGGTCGCTCAGGCGCGCGGCCACCGCCCCCATCAACGGGCGCTTCGAACGGTCGCGGTCACCGCCGCAGCCGAAGACCGTAATGAGACGGCCGTGCGTGAGGGGCCGCGCGGTCTCAAGCAGGTTCTTCATCGCATCGTCGGTGTGGGCATAGTCGACCACCACGCGCACGTCATCGTCGGCGCCCGAGACGACCTGAAAGCGGCCTGGCACCCCCTCGAGTTGCGAGAGTCCCTGCTCAATGGCGGCGGTGGGAATGTCGAGTGCCAGCGCGCACGCCACCACGCCGAGGATATTGGACACGTTGGGCCAGCCCACGAGCCGCGAGCGTACGGACAGTCGTTCGCGCGCGGTCACGACATCGAACACGAGACCGTCCAGCGTGGATTGCACCGACTCGGGACGCACGTCGGCGGCACGGTTGATCCCGAAGGTGATGGCGCGCGACACCGACGCCGCGAGTTCGGCGCCGCGCGGATCGTCAATGTTGATGGCCGCGGGCGCACCGGCGGGCAACAGGTCAAACAACCGGCGCTTGGCCTCAAAGTACTGCGCCATGTCGCCGTGGAAGTCGAGATGGTCTCGCGTGAGGTTCGTGAAGATGGCCGCCGCAAACCGCAGAGAGGCCACGCGATGCAGCACCAGCGCGTGCGACGACACTTCCATCGCGCAGGCGCGGCACCCGCGCGTCACCATCTCGCGGAGCAGGCGCTGAACTTCGTTCGACTCGGGCGTCGTGTGCGCGGCGTCCGTCTCATCGCCAGGGACAGGCCCGGTCCGCACACTCACCGTGCCGAGGCGTCCGCACGCAAGCCCGGCGGCATCCATCACCGCTGCCAGCAGGTACGTCGTGGTGGTCTTGCCATTGGTGCCGGTGACACCGATCACGGTGAGCGACTCGCTGGGATGTGCGTAGAGGATGGACGACAGTTCCGCCAGCGCCAGGCGCGCGTCAGCGGTGCACAGCCACGGCACGCGAACGCCGGCCGGCGCCGGCGATTCAGCCACGACCGCCACCGCGCCCTGAGCCACGGCCTGCGAGGCAAACTGCGCGCCGTCCGACCGACGGCCCGGCACAGCCACAAACACGGTGCCCGGCACCACCGCGCGCGAGTCGTGCGCAATCGACGTGACCGGGGTGCCCGCAAGGCCTGCCTGGGCGACGACCGACGACGCGTTGGCCGGCAGGAGCCGCGAGGCGGCCACCAGGGCGCCCAGTGTCATTGGCCTCCTCCGCCCGCAGGCACCACGACGGGCCTCATGAGGCGCAGTTGCAGCACGGCGGTATCGCCCGCCTCAACGGGCATTCCGGCCTCGGGGAATTGCGACACCACGACGCCGTCACTGATGAGGTGGACCGAGAGGCCGGCGCGGGTCAGGAGGCGGGTTGCGTCCCGAGCGCCCAGGTTGAGGAGCGAGGGCATCACCACCTGGCCGCCGTCGGTGTACGCCACGGTCTCGACGGTCGGGCTCGCGCTGGCGGGACGCGCCACGAGCGTGGCGTCGGCCGAGATGATCACCGGCGCCACCGGATTGATCGTGGCCGGCACGCCGAGGTGACGCAGCGAGGCGACGGCAATCTTCTGGAACACGGGCGCGGCGACTGCGCCGCCGTAATACGCGCCATTGCGCGGCTGATCGATCACCACGAGAATCGCGAGCGCCGGCCGTCGTGATGGGACGAACCCGACAAACGAACCGTAGTGAGCGGATTTCGAATAGCGGCGATCGATGATCTTCTGCGCCGTGCCGGTTTTCCCCGCCACCTGGTATCCCGGCACCTTCGCGGCGGTGCCGGTGCCGCGCTCGACCACCGCCTCCATGACGGTCGTCAAGGTGGCGGCCGTCGCCGGCTGAATCGCCATGCGTACGGGCACGGGCGCGATGGCCTCGCGCGTGCCGTCGCGGATCACGGCGCGGACGAGGTGGGGCTGGAACAGGGTGCCTCCGTTGGCCACGGCGGCAGCGGCGTTCACCATCTGCAGGGCCGTCACGCTCACCTGATAGCCCATGGACACTGACGCCAGCGCTCCCGCGTCGAGCGTCTCGGGCGCCCACACTTTGCCTGGCGTGGCGCCGCGAAAATCCTTCGACAACACTTCGCCGAATCCGAAGCGCCGGACATAACGATTGAGGCGTTCGGCGCCAACCATCCAGCCGGCCTTGATCGCACCAACGTTGCTCGACTTCACGATCACGTCTTCGAACGTGAGGACGCCGTACCGGTGCTCGTCGGGCACCACGCGGCCCTTGGCCACCTGAATCCTGCCGGCCGACACATCGATGAGATCCGTGGTGGACAGGACGCCTTCTTCAATCGCCGCAGCGGCCGTCACGATCTTGAACGTGGACCCCGGCTCGTAGATGTCTTCCACCGCGCGATTCCGCCGCTGCTCACCGGTGACCGCACCAGGCGTGTTCGCGTTGAACGTCGGATAGGTGGCCAACGCGAGAATTTCCCCCGTCATGGGATCCATGACGATGGCCGTGCCCGAGACAGCGTTCTGGGCCAGGACGCCGGCCTTGATTTCACGTTCGGCAAAGTGCTGGATGGTCTGATCGATCGTCAGCTCGATCGTCGCGCCAGCGGTGGGCGCCACCTGCACCTGCCGGTCCACCGACCGCTGGTGCGCGTCGTTCACGCGCAGGACACGCCCCGCCTTGCCGCGAATCTGCTTGTCGAACGCCTGCTCGACACCGCTCAGGCCCACGTTGTCCCGACCGACGAACCCCAACAGGTTCGACGCCAGTTCCTTCTTCGGGTAGTAGCGCTTCGTTTCGCTCTCAAGCCGCACGCCGGCCAGCTCAAGCGCCATCACGCGACGCGCCACGGTCGGCGACACGCCCCGCCTCACGTAGTGAAAGGGTTTCGACCGGCTCAGTTGGGCGGTGAGGTCCACGACCTCCTTGGCCGAACAGTCCCCGAACGCATTGCAGAGCGCCCGAGCCGTCGCCGCTTTGTCCTTCACGGCGCGGGGATTCGCCACGACACTGTCCGCATCCACGGAATAGGCCAGCACCTCGCCGTTGCGATCCAGAATGTCCGCGCGTTTGGGCGCCAGTTCCTCGACGTCGAGGTGCTGCTTGTTCGCCTTGGTCAGGTACGCCTCGTGCCGGGCGATCTGCAGGTAGGCCAGGCGGGCCTCAATCCCCGCCGTCCACACGGCGAGCACCGCGCCCACAATCAGGAGGCGGCGCCGGTACGACCGACGCCAGGTGGCCTCAAACGTCTCGTCGGGGCGGTCGCCGACGAGAAGGGGATCCAGGGTCTCGCGCGACAGGGCCGACCGACGCTGCTGATCCTGTTCCTGTGCCATACCGATTCCCTCCGCTGCCGTCGAAAAATGCGGGCTACCGCGCGCTGGCCACGATCGCCCGGGGGGCCGTCGAGGCATTGACCCGTTCGATCACCACGGTGTGCTCCACGGCCGGGTACACCATGCCGAGCTCCTCCATCGCGCGCCGCTCCACCAGCGCCGGCGCACGCAGGGCGTCCAGTTCCAGCCGCAGGCGACGATTGAGCCGCTCCTGTACCGCCTGCTCTCCGAGCAGCGTCTGCACTTTGTACCCGTGGTCAATCAGCAGGTACTGCTGCGAGGCCCAGAACAGCAACATGCCGACCACGGCGGCCGCCAGGAACACGCCGCGCGCGAACTCGCGCTTCTGCTCGGGGTCCACACTGCGCACGACCGGGTTGTTCCGGACGTCCTTCTTGATGGCGTATTCCACGTCAATACTCATGCGACCCTCTCCACCACCCGCATCCGTGCGCTGCGCGCCCGGGGATTGCGATCCGCTTCCTCGTCCGACGGCATGACCGGCCGGCGCGTCACCACGCGAACCGTGCCGTCATCCTGCGCCCCCAGCCGGCGGAACGTGTGTTTCACCACACGGTCTTCGAGCGAGTGGAACGCAATCACCACCACCCGGCCTCCGCGCGCCACCAACTGCACTGCGGACTCCAGAAACGCCTCAAGGCCCTCGAGCTCGCGGTTGGTCCAGATGCGCAGCGCCTGGAACGTCCGCGTCGCCGGGTCCAGCCGCTGCCATGTGCCGCCGCCCGCCGCTCTTCGCACCACCGACGCGAGCGCCGCCGTCCCGGTTAATGCGCCGGCATCGCGGGCCTCAACGATCGCCCGTGCCACGCGGCGCGACTTGCGCTCCTCGCCAAACTCGTAAATCACATTCGCGAGCGTGGTGGCATCCACTGCCGCGAGCTTCTCTTCCAACGTCGGGCCGTCCGCCCGGTTCATGCGCATGTCGAGCGGCCCGTCCTGCCGGAAGCTGAACCCGCGGCCCGGCTCATCGAGTTGCATCGACGACACGCCAAGATCCACCAGCACCCCATCCACCTCGTCGCGGCCGGCCTCGCGCGCCACCCGCGGCAGGTCGCGATAGTCGGCATGCACATACACCACGCGATCCCCGTACCCCGCCAGCCGCTCCCGGGCGATCGCCAACGCATCACGATCGCGATCGATCCCAATCACCCGGCCCGCGCCGGCATCAAGCAACGCGGCCGTGTGGCCCCCGAGCCCGAGCGTGCAGTCCACGTAACACCCGGTGGGCGCCGGGGACAGGTACGTCACCGCCTCGGCCACCAGCACCGGCTCGTGCGCAGTCGTCAGATGCCGAACTCCGCCAGCGCCGTGGCGTCAGCATCCGTGAACGGGTCACGCTCGAACTTCGCCAGCAGGCGCTCGTGGTTCCACACCTCGAGGTAGTCCACCTGTCCCAGCACATCCACGTCGCCCGCCATGCCGGCGCTGTCGCGCAGCCGCGGCTGCAGGGACACGCGACCCTGGTTGTCAAATTCGCTGAGCTGGCCGAAATAATTCACGCGGTCGAGAAACTTGAGGCGCGCCGGATGCGTACTGGGCATTCGACGCAGGCGCTCTTCAACGCCAAGCCAGACGGGCATGGGGTAGATCCGCACCGACTCCCCCGTCACGCTTGTGAGGTAGAGGCCGGCGCCGTGCTGATCCTCCACGAGTGCCCGGAAGGCATTCGGAATTTTCAGCCGCCCCTTGTCGTCAATCTTGGCGGAATAATTTCCCCGAAGCACGTTTTACTCCACTTTGCTCCAAATAGGTCCACCGCGATAGTAGGAGCGTGGAGGGGCACTGTCAATCGCAAAGTGTGGCAGGAATTAGACTTACGTCTAATTTTCGCTCCGTGTTACCATCGGCCGTTCGCATGCCTGAAGCCCCCTCCACACTACCCGTCCGGCCGTCGGCCCCCCGGACCACAAGATGAAGACGGTTCTGGTCTGCGAAGCGCAGGTGCCGTTTGTTCACGGCGGGGCCGAATATCACGTGCGGGAACTCGTGGCCCAACTGCGCGCACACGGCCACCTGGCCGAACTGGTCAGCGTCCCGTTCAAGTGGTATCCGAAGGAGGAAATCCTGGCGCACGCGGCCGCCTGGCGTCTGCTCGATCTGTCCGAGAGCAACGGCCGCCCCATTGATGTCGTGATTGCCACCAAGTTCCCAACGTATTTTGTGCGGCACCCGCACAAGGTGGCGTGGCTGATTCACCAGCACCGCGCCGCGTACGAGCTGGCCGGCACAATCTTCAGCGATTTCTCCCACACGGAAAGCGACGTGGCACTGCGGGCCAGGATTATTGCGCTCGACACCGAGATGCTGGGCGAGTGCCGGCGTCTCTACACCAACGCCCAGAACACCGCTGACCGCGCCTTGCGGTTCAACGGCGTGGCCGCCGAAGGGCTGTACCATCCGCCGCGCCTGGCCGATCGCCTCGCATCGGGGCCCTATGGCGACTACGTGCTCTCGGTGGGCCGGCTCGAGTCAGTGAAACGAGTGGACCTGGCCATTCGCGCGTTGGCCTGCGTGCCCGGCAGGCTCCGCCTGAAGGTGGCGGGCACCGGCACACAGGCCCACACCTTTCAGGCCCTGGCAGAGTCGCTCGGCGTGGCCGATCGGGTGGACTTTCTGGGCAGTGTGGACGACGATGCGTTGTTGGCGCTGTATTCGGGCGCGCTGGCTGTGATATTTCCGCCGTTCGACGAGGACTTCGGGTACGTCACACTGGAGGCGTTTCTCTCGCGCAAAGCCGTCATCACGACGGTGGATGCGGGTGGCCCCAACGAATTCGTGGTGGACGGCGTGAACGGGTGCTCGTGCGTCCCGGATCCAGCCGCCCTTGGGCAGGCGATGGCCACGCTCGACGCCGATCGGCGCCTGGCCGCTGCGTATGGCGACGCGGGGTACGCGCGGGCCCGCGAAATTACCTGGACGGGTGTGATCGAGCGCCTGGTGGGCGCGTGAGGCTGACGTGACCAAACTCATCATTCAGATCCCCTGCCTCAACGAGGCCACCACGCTGCCGGCCACGCTCGCCGACCTGCCCCACAGCGTGCCTGGCATTGACGTGGTCGAGTGGCTGGTGATTGACGACGGATCACGCGATGGCACGTCGGCAGTGGCGCGCGCGCACGGCGTACACCACGTGGTGCGGTTTCGTCGGCACAAGGGGCTGGCGGCGGCGTTCACGGCAGGCATCGATGCCTGCCTCAAGGCCGGCGCCGACTTCATCGTGAACACCGACGCCGACAATCAGTACGCCGCCCAGGACATTGCGCGGCTGGTGGCGCCACTGATCGCGGGCGAGGCCGATATTGTCATCGGCGATCGCAACATTCGCGATCTGGCCAGCATGTCGTGGCAGAAAAAATTATTGCAGCGTCTCGGCAGCTGGGTGGTGCGCCGGGTGTCGAATACGCAGGTGCCAGACACGACCAGCGGCTTTCGCGCCTACACGCGCGAAGCCGCGCTGCGCATGACGGTGGTCTCGGACTTTACCTACACGCTCGAATCCATCATCCAGGCGGGCAAGAAACGCATGGCCGTGGCGCACGTGGAGATTGGCACCAATCCCAACACGCGGCCGTCGCGGCTGTTCAGCAGCGTCTACGGGTACATCAAGCAGTCGGCGGCGACGATCGTCCGCACCTACACGATGTACGAGCCGTTGAAGGTGTTCAGTTACATCGGCGGCACCATCTTCGCGATGGGCGTCGCCATCTCGCTGCGGTATCTGTACTTCCTGCTCAAAGGCGACACGTTCGGCGATCGCCACCTGCAGTCGCTGATTCTTTCGGCGGTCCTGATGATCGTGGGTTTCCAGGTCATCCTGATCGGCCTTGTGGCCGACGCGATCTCGGGCACGCGCAAGCTGCTTGAAGACCTGCTCTACCGCGTGCGTCGGCTGGAACTTCGCGACGACAACACGTCCAGGGACGACCGCTGATGGCGCTGCCAGCCCAGGTCTCCGTCGTCATTCCCGCGTTCAACGAGGCCGGGTCGATTGCTGAGGTCGTGCGCGAGCTGCGCGCCGAGGCCAACTGGCACGAGATTCTGGTGGTTGACGATGCGTCCACAGACGAGACCGCGTCGCTGGCGGAACAGGCCGGCGCCCGGGTGGTGCGCCAGCCCTACAACAAGGGCAACGGCGCAGCGGTCAAGGCCGGCATCCGGGCCGCGACGGGTGAATACCTGCTCATCATCGACGGCGACGGACAACACAAGCCGTCGGACGCCGTACGCCTGGTCACGCACCTCGGCCGTCATGACCTGGTCGTCGGCGCGCGGACATCGGCGACGCAGGCGGGCCCGGTGCGCCACATGGGAAACACGTTGCTGAACTGGCTGGCGGGATACCTGGCCGAGCGCAAGATCCCGGACCTCACGTCGGGTTTCCGAGCCGCCCGGCTCGAACAGTTGCGCGAGTTCCTCTTCCTGCTGCCCAATGGGTTCTCGACACCGACCACCACCACGATGGCGTTCATCAAGGCGGGCTACAGCGTGCACTTCGAGCCGGTTGAGGCACGCCAGCGCATCGGCCACTCCAAGATCCGGCTCTCGAGCGACGGCGTGAAGTTTCTCGTGATCATCCTGCGCGTGATTACGATTTACAGCCCGATGCGCATCTTCCTGCCGGTGGCGGGCCTGTCGTTCGGGCTTGGGGCGGCGTACGCGGCGTGGGCCATTGCCACCGAACCCCGGCAGATCACCAATTGGTCGGTGTTGCTCATCCTGTTTGGCGTGATGGTCTTTCTGGTCGGCCTTGTGTCCGAACAACTGTCGGCCCAGCGTTTCGATGGACGCAAGTAGGCACGCGCCGCCTGAGGGCGGCCGGCGTGAGGTGGTCGTCATGGTCACCACGTCGTACCCGCGATTCCCCGGTGACGGCATCGGCAGTTTCATTGAACCGATTGCCAAGGGTGTGGCCGCGCTCGGCCATGAAGTGCATCTCGTGGCGCCCTGGCATCCGGCAATCACGCGCGGCCGCGAAGAAGACGGCGTGTTTTTCCATTTCTTCCGGTACGCCCCGATCCCGTCGCTCAATGTGTTTGGCTACGCCTCGGGCCTGCGCGCCGACACCGATGTCCGGCTGGCCGCGTGGGCGGTGGCACCGGTTGCGCTGGCCGCAGGCTGGTTTAAAGCGTGGCGTGTGGCTACCAAGCGCCGCGCCACGATCATGCATGCCCACTGGGTGATTCCCGGTGGCGTGATGGCGGCCGCCGCCGCGCGAGACCTTCCGCTCGTGATCAGCCTGCATGGATCGGATGTGTTCGTTGCCGAGCGGCACCCGATCATTGGCGCGGCGGCGCGGCGCGTCTTCAGTCGCGCGGGCGCGGTGACTGCGTGCAGCGACGACCTGCACCGACGCGCCGTGGCCCTTGGGGCCGACGAGGCACGGACCGAAACCGTGCCGTATGGCGTGGACACGGGGCGCTTCGCGCCTGACGCCGGTGTGCGCGCGCAGGTGCGCGAGTCACTGGGCGTGGGTGACGCGCCACTCGTTCTGGCCGGCGGCCGTCTGGTGAGCAAGAAGGGGTTCGAGTACCTGATCGACGCGGTGGGCACACTGGTCCACAGCCATCCGCGCCTCCAGTTGCTCATCGCCGGCGACGGCGACCTCGGTGATGCGCTTCGCGCTCGGGCGGCTGGCCTGCCCGTCCAGTTCCTCGGCAACCAGACACAAGATGCGGTGGCGCGTTTCGCCGCCGCCGTTGATGTCATTGCGGTGCCCTCGATCCGCGATGACGCGGGCAACGTGGACGGCCTGCCGAATTTCGCGCTCGAGGCGCTGGCGTCGGCCACGCCGGTGGTGGCCACACGTGCCGGGGGCCTGCCGCAGGCCATCACCGATGGCGACAACGGCCTGCTCGTGCCGGAGCGCGACCCGGCGGCCCTGACGGCCGCGATTGCGCGCCTGCTGGCGTCCCCGGGGCGTGCGCGCGACCTGGGCGCGCGCGCCCGCGCGAGGGTGGCCCACGACCATTCGTGGGCGCACACGGCCGAACGGATGGCCGCGGCCTATGCGCGGGCGCGGGGCCATGTTAGCGTTTGAGTGCATCGATGGTCAGCGCCCCTTCACCCACAGCCCCCGGACTCAGCATTTTTTTTCCGGCGTACAACGACAGTGGGACGATCGCAAGTCTGGTGATTGCGGCCCGCGCCAGTGCGCAAAAGCTGACGACCGACTTCGAAATCATCGTCGTCAATGACGGCAGCGCCGACCACACGGCCCAGATTGCCGACGAATTGGCGCAGACCTATCCGGAAGTGCGGGTCATCCATCACCCGGCCAATCGCGGGTACGGCGGGGCCCTGCGCACCGGTTTTTCCGAGTCGCGCAAGACCTTGATCTTCTATACCGACGGCGATGCCCAGTACGACCCGGCCGAAATGGAAGCGCTGTGGCCGAAGATGGAGCCGGGTGTGGACGTGGTCAACGGCTACAAGATCAGCCGGTCTGATCCGATGCACCGCATCATCATCGGCCGCGTCTACCATCACACCGTGAAGATCCTGTTTGGCCTCAAGGTGCGTGACGTCGACTGCGATTTCCGGCTGATTCGACGCGCGGTGTTCGACCGGATCACGCTCGAACACAACAGCGGCGTCATCTGTCTGGAGCTCATGAAGAAACTGACGGATGCGGGCTGTCGCATCGAAGAAGTGCCCGTGCACCACTATCACCGCACGTTCGGCAAGTCGCAGTTCTTCAACGTCCCGCGACTGTGGCATACCGCGCAGGACGTCTTCAGGCTCTGGGTCAAACTGGTCGTGGTCGGCGCGCATCGCACGCCGGGGGCCGCGTGAGCGACTACGGCGGCTTCTACCGCGACCGACCGGTGCTCATCACCGGCGGACTGGGCTTCATCGGCTCGAACCTCGCCCGCCACCTCGCCGATCTGGGCGCGGACGTCCTCCTGGTCGATTCGCTGATTCCCGACTACGGGGGCAACCTCTTCAACATCTCGGGACTCGAGGGGCGCGTGCGGGTGAACGTGGCGGACGTGCGTCAGGCCAGCACGATGAACTACCTCGTGCGCGATCGTGAGGTCATCTTCAACCTCGCGGGCCAGGTCAGCCACATCGACAGCATGCGGGATCCGGCCACCGACCTCGACATCAACTGCCGCAGCCAGCTCACGCTGCTCGAGGCGTGCCGATGGCACAACCCGGCGGCGAAGGTGGTCTACGCCAGCACGCGCCAGATCTACGGGCGTCCCGACCGCCTGCCGGTGGACGAGTCTCATCTGGTGCGGCCGACCGACATCAACGGCATCAACAAGGCCGCAGGCGAGCAGTACCACCTCGTCTACAACAACGTCTTCGGGGTCCGCGCGTGTTCGTTGCGGCTGACCAACGTCTATGGGCCGCGCCAGCTCATCAGGCACAACCGCCAGGGCTTCATCGGCTGGTTTATCCGCCTGGCCCTCGACGCAGGCGAAATCCAGATCTTCGGGGACGGCTCCCAGGTCCGCGACTTCGTCTACGTGGACGATGCCGCGCGCGCATTCCTGCTCGCCGGCGCAACCGACGACGTCAACGGGTTGGCGCTCAATGTCGGCGGCCACGAACACATCGCGCACCGGGATCTGGTGGAAACGCTGATCGACATCGCCGGCACCGGACGTGTGCGCTACGTCGAGTGGCCCGAAGAGAAGAAAAAAATTGATATCGGCTCGTTCATCTCTGACTCATCGCGATTCCGCGCGGCCACCGGCTGGCAGTCCACCATCGGCCTGCGGGAAGGTCTGTCGCGGACCCTGGCGTTCTATCGCGACCATCGCTCACACTATGTGGACGACTCGGAGACGCCCGCGTGACCACCGCCCCCGCCATTCCGTTCATGCACCTGACGCCCGGCGCCGACGCGGGAGCGATTCGCGACGCCATCGATCGGGTGATCGCCCGTGGCTGGTTCATCCTCGGCCCTGAACTCGCGGCATTTGAAGCAGAATTTGCCTCGGCGTCAGGCGCCGCGCATGCGGTGGGCGTCGGCACAGGCACCGACGCCATTGCGCTCGCGCTCCGTGCGCTCGGGATTGGCCCCGGCGACGAAGTCATCACCGCGCCGCTCTCGGCGGCCTACTCGGCCCTGGCGATCATGATGGCCGGCGCGACACCGGTCTTTGCCGACATCGACCTCGATCGGCTCACGCTCGATCCGTCACAGGTGGACGCTGCGGTCACACCGCGAACGGTCGCGATCCTTCCCGTCCATTTGTACGGGCAGCCAGCCGACATGACGACGATCCAGGCCATCGCGACGCGCCACAACCTCGTGATCGTCGAAGACGCGTGCCAGGCGCATCTGGCAATGTCTGAAGGACGGCCGGTCGGCACCATCGGAGCGGCTGGCGCGTTCAGTTTCTACCCCACCAAGAACCTCGGCGCGCTCGGCGACGCCGGCGCGATTATCACCAACGACGCCGCGCTGGCCGAGAAGCTCAAGCGTCTGCGCAACGGCGGCCAGACGGATCGCTATCACCACGTGGAGTTCGGGGTGAACACCCGTCTGGACGACATGCAGGCGGCGATTCTTCGTGCGCGCCTGCCGTTGTTGCCGGGCTGGACCACGCGGCGCCGCGAGATCGCCGGCCGCTATCGCGCCGCCCTCGCGGGCGCGCCGGTGATCGTGCCGCCCGAACGGGATCCCGGCCACGTCTACCATCTCTTCCCCGTGCGATCGGCCCGACGCGCACAGGCACAGGCCCACCTGCGACGCCTGGGCATCGAAACCCTCATCCACTATCCGGTGCCGATTCCGCGCCAGCCCGCATTGGCCGGTGCGCCGGCGGCCGTCTGTCCCAACGCGGACCAGGTGTGCGGCGACGTCTTCTCGCTGCCGCTGCATCCCGCGCTCACCGATGCCGAGGTCGATCGTGTGGCCGATGCGGTGCATCGATTCAGCGCCGCGGACGCCGACGGCAGGTAGCGGGTGATGATCGCGACGCTGGTCGCGCTGCTCCTCGTCGCCTACCTGCCGGGCGCGATCATCTATCGTCTGCCGCTCTGGAACAGGGATCGCCGCGGCGCGCTGGACGCCGAAGAGCGCGTGTTCTGGCATGTGAACCTCAGCATCGCCTGGTCACTGACGATGGTCCTGGCCCTGGCGGCGATGGGGTGGTACCGCTTCGAACTGCTGCTGATCGTCAATGCGGGTCTGGTGGCCGCGCTGGTGCTGATCGCGCGCGGACGCCTCGCGTATCGCGGCAGCGCCGCCCGGCCGACCTGGACGATCGTGCTGCCCATCGGCCTGATCGCGCTGGGCCTGTGGCGGTTCTGGCCGGTCTCCGAGTACATCATCGGCGGGAAGGACCCTGGCGTTTATGTGAACGAGGGCGTCCAGATTGCGCAGCGCGGCACACTCGTGATTACCGATCACGCGATCGCCGCCGTGCCTGATTTTGCCCGTGACCTGTTCTTTCCGTCACAGCACCGGGTCGAGTACTACAGCCCGGGGTTCATGGGGTTCTTCATCCAGGACCCAGCCACGGGACGCGTCGTCGGACAGTTTCCACATTTGTTTCCGGCATCGATCGCCATCGGCTACGCACTGGGCGGGATTACGGCGGCGAGAGAGACGGTCGCCTGGTGGGGCCTCGCCGGTCTGCTCGGTGTGTACTTCGTCGGCGCGCGAGTGTTCGGCCGGTGGACGGCCCTGGCCGCCGCCACACTGCTGGGGCTGCATGTCGTCCAGGTCTGGTTTGCGCGGTATCCCAACAGCGACATCGTGCTGCAGGCCGGATTGTTCGTGTCCCTCCTGGCCTTTGCGCGAGCCCATCAGGACGACGACGCGTTTTTTGGCCCCGTGGCGGCCTGGGTCATCGGCCTGCAATTGTTGTCCCGGGTTGAGGCCGCGCTCGCGATCGTGATCATGAGCGGCACGGTGGTGCTGCTGTGGCTCGTGACCTCACAGGGTCGGTTGAAAGTGCGCTTTCTTCTGCCGATGGCGGCGGCCTCGGTCGTAGGGTTCTACTACCTGACCGGCTTGATGCGAGGGTACTTCTGGCGCCCGAATGTGTATCTGGCCAACCTGCCCCAAACCAACGTGATCGGCGGCATCGTCGCTGGTCTGGCGCTGTTGGGTCTTTTGTGGTGGGCCCGTCGGCGTCATCCGGGCGTGGCCGCTCGGTGGATTCCGATCGGCGTCGCGGGCGTGGTGGTGGCGCTTGCGACGTACGGGTATCTGTTCCGCGCCCAGGGCGGCAAACTGGCGCAACACGACGCCGACGCGGTGCGGACGTTTGTGGACATCTACCTGTGGTGGCCGATGCTGGTGGCCGCGATGCTGGGCTTGGCGCTGGTCGCACGCAAAGGCTTTTGGCGCGACCCGGTATTTGTGCTGTTGTTCGCCGCTTTTGCGACGTTCCTGCTCTACAAGATCCACATCGTGCCCGAACACTTCTGGCTGTCACGACGGTTCCTGGCCATCATCCTTCCGGGCGCCCTGCTGCTCGCGGCCTCGGCGGCGCTTGGCCCGTTGACCGGACGTCTGCGCGGCATCGCACTCGTGCGGCCCATCGCTGGCGCGCTGTTTCTCGTCGTGGTGGCACAGCACTACGCGGTGGCGGCCGCACCACTGATCCCGCATGTGGAATACCGCCACATCATTCCGTACGTGGAGCGACTGGCCGCCAGGTTCACCGCGCGTGATCTCATCATCATGGAGTCGCGCGACGCCGAGTCTGACATCCACGTGCTCGGCCTGCCGCTGTCGTACATCTACGCCAAGCCGGTGCTGGTCCTCAATTCCGCGAGACCCGATCGCGTCAGGTTCCGCGTCTTCCTGGAACGTGCGCTCAGGCAGTACGACCGGGTGTTTTTCGTCGGCACGGGCGGCACGACGCTCTTGTCGAAGGGGCTCGTCGCCACGCCGACCGACAGCGACCGCGTGCAGATCGACGAGTTCGAGGTCACAACCGACCGGCTGCCACGGGTGGTGCGGCACAAGGAATTCGACTACGGCGTCTACCAACTGACCATCGGTCAGGGCCTGAGCGGCCCCTTCACGCTCGATGTCGGGGTGCGCGATGATCTGCATGTGCTGCGATTCCACGCCAAGGAATCCGTGGACGGCCGGACCGTGCGCTGGACGCAGGACCAGTCCGAGGTGGCCCTGTCGGGGCTGGAAGGTGGGGAGCGGTCTGTCACGATCGTCATGAGCGATGGTGGCCGGCCCGCCGGCGCCACACCGGCCCGGGTGCGAGTGCTCTTCGAGGGCGTGTTGATTGGCGAAACGGCCGTGGGATCCCGATTCCAGACCTACGTGTTTCCCATTCCGCCGGCGCTCGCGGCCACGGCCGCCGCATCCGTCGTGCCGGCGGCGCTGCGGTTCGAGTCAACGCTCTGGAGGCCGAGCGAGCACGGGCGCGCGATCGATACGCGCCAACTCGGCGTGCTCGTGGACAGCGTGGCGGTGCGATAAGAACGCAGATCACGATGTTTGATCACCTGCAGATTTATGTGCCCCGCGAACGGGTACTGGTGGGCCTGGCCGACATCGCGCTGGCCCCGCTCGGCTGGAGGCGTCGCGCGCGCCCGGCCACGCCGCCGGCGCGCGTGCTGCTGTTGCGGCTCGAACGCATCGGCGATCTCCTCATGGTGCTCGACGCCGTTGCTGCCGCGCGCGCGGCCTGGCCGGACGCCGAAATCGATCTCGCCGTCGGCAGTTGGAACGTGCCCCTGGCCGAACTGATTCCAGGCGTGCACCGCGTGGACAGCCTCGACGTGCCCTGGCTCTCGAGGGAGGGCACCGGCCTGTCCTGGAGCGCCCTGCTCGCACGCGCGGGTGCGTGGCGTGAACGACGGTATGACATGGTGATCGCCTTCGAACCCGATATCCGCACCAACCTGCTGGCGTGGCGCAGTGGCGCCCGGCAGCGCCTCGGCTATTGGACCGGCGGCGGTGGCAGCTTCCTCACCGACGCGCTCGCGTACGATCGGAACTCGCACGTCTCGGCGAACGCACTCGCCCTGATCCAGCATGCCTCCGGCGGTGCGACACCGCACCCGCCAGCCGGGCCGCGGCTGGTGCCCAACCGCAGCGCTGTCGCTGCGGCCGATCGCGTCCTCGGCGGCCGTGACGCGACGCGGCTCATTGGCCTGCACGTGAGCGGCGGCCGCGAGTCGAAGCAATGGCACCTCTCGCGATTCGCCGCCGTCGGCCGTGCGCTCACCCACGAGGCCGGCGCCACCGTCGTGCTCACCGGTGCCTCGACCGATCGAGGCATCGTCGATCAGGTGCGGCGCGCGATCGGCGACCGGCCGATCATTGACGCGGCCGGCGCGCTCGACCTGCCCGGCACGGCTGCGCTCCTGTCGCGTCTGGACGTGCTCATCACCGGAGATACGGGACCGATGCACATGGCGGCCGCCGTGGGCACACCGGTCGTGGCATTGTTCGGGCCGTCAGACCCGCGGCGATACGGCCCGCTCGCCACGAAGCAACGTGTGTTGCGCGTGCAGTTGCCGTGCAGCCCCTGCGGGCAGGTGCGCCTGCCGCCGGAGCGATGCCGCGGGCACGTGCCCGACTGCATGGACGGCATCACGGTGGAGGCCGTTGTTCGGGCGGCGCGTGAACTCATGGCCGAGAGCGCGCGCTGACATGAACGAGACCCGCGTCACGTGCATCTCGGCGCAGGGGGCCGAACGCGAACTGCCGTTCGCCGATCTCGTCACGCCCGATCTGGCCGATCAGGCGCGTACCGACACCAACACGTGGATCAAGCGCCTGCGCCTGGTGCCCTACGGCGGCGTGTCGATGCGCGAACGATTCCGGTACCGCGACGACTCGCTGTGGTGGTTCACCGAGTTGTATCTCCAGAAAATGCGCCAACTCGATCAGGCGGTGCTGACGGTGCTCGCGCTCGACCACGCGCGGGCGCAGCATGCGCCCGCGCGGCTCGTGATCGCGGCGCCCGACGCCACCACCATCGCCGCCGCGCGCGCCTTCGGCGCCGCGCGCGGCGTGCCGGTGGACGTGCGTGGCGGCGCGCCCGCGCCGCCACGCCTCTACTGGCCCGGCGCGCAGGTCGGCGTCACCGCCGCCCTGTCGCGCGCACGCCGCGTCGTGACACAGGGCGTGGGCCGCCTGCGTGGCGGCCGACGCCCACCGCCCGCGCCGGGCGCAATTGCCGCGTTTGTCCACACCGCGTTCTGGCGGGGCGAAGAGGGATACATCGGCCCCGTCCTCGACGCGATCACACACGCCGCACCAGGCGCCTTGCGCCTGGTCGGCGTGGGGCCACAGCGCAACTTCACCACGCGCCGCTGGTGGGACCCCATCACACCCGCGGCGACGCTCGACACCATCACCCCCGTCGAAGACCTCGCGCCCTGGTCCGCCCTGCGCGGCTCGCTCGCGCTCTGGCGCAAGCGAGCCGCGCTCGCCGACGCGGTGGTCGGCGGCGAGGGCATCCGCGCGGCGGCCCTCGTCCACGGCTGCGACCTGTGGCCCGTGCTGGCCCACGAACTGCGCGGCGCGGCCATCGTCCAGTGGCCGTGGTCGGCGCGCGCCATGGACGAAGCCGGCGCAGCCATCGACACCCTCACATGCCAGACCGTCGTCACCTACGCCGAAGCCGGGGGATGGGGACGAGCGCTGGTCCTTGAAGCGCGCCGCCGTGGCGTGGCATCGGTGGGCCTGCAGCATGGCTTCATTTATCGCCACTGGCTCAACTACATTCACGAGCCCGACGAAATGCAGCCGACCGGCACCGACCGCGGCTTTCCAATGCCCGACAAGACACTGCTCTTCAATCGTTACGCCGAAGCGCACCTGCGCTCGGCCGGCGCCTTCCCTGCCGATCGGCTGGAAGTCACCGGCAGCCCGGGACTCGACGCGCTGGTCACCCGCATCGCCACCTTCAGCGACGCCGATCGCGCCGCGATGCGCCAGACCTGCGGCAGCACGCGCCCGGAACAGAAGCTGGCTGTGCTCACGGCGAAGTTCACCGAAGTCCGCGACGTCCTGCCTGCCCTGGCCGAGGCGATGCGCCAGAAGCCGGATCTGCGGCTGGCCATCAAAGCCCACCCGGCCGAAACCGGCGCCGTCTACGCGCCGTATTTCGAGGCCTTGCCGAACGTCACGATCCTTCCGCCCCACACCGATTTGGCCGGTGTCCTCTCGGTGGCCGATGCACTGATCACCCGCAACTCGACGGTGGCCATCGACGCCCTCGTGCTCGGCCTGCCGGCCGTGGTCATCGGCCGCCCAAGTAATCTGAGCCCGTTCGTCGACGAGGGGGTGATGACCGGGGTGAACGAACCCGGCAATGCCGACCGGATTGCGGAGGCACTTGAGCGCCTCCTGTATGATTGGGATGTTCGGACCACTGTGACCGCTGCCGCCGACGCGTTCGTCGATCGGTACGGCCTGCGACCGATGCCGACATCCGCCGCGCGGGCCGCGGACGTCATTCTGGAGATGGCAAGACGATGAGAGCGTTGTTGACGGGTGGAGCGGGATTTGTGGGGTCGCATCTGGCCCAAGCGCTGCTGGATGCGGGCCACAGCGTGGAGGTCATCGACGACCTGTCCACCGGGTCGCTCGACAACATTGCGCACCTGACTGGGCGCCCGGGCTTTCGCTGCACCATCGACACGGTGATGAACGAGACGCTCGTGGGCCAGATGGTTGACCGTTCGGACGTGGTCTTTCACCTCGCCGCCGCCGTCGGCGTCAAGCTCATCGTCGAAGCCCCGGTGCGGACGATTGAGACCAATGTGCATGGCACCGAGGTGGTGCTCAAGCAGGCCAAACGCCGCAAGCAGCGCGTGGTGGTGTTTTCGACCTCCGAGGTCTACGGCAAGAGCACGGCGGTGCCGTTCACCGAAACGGCCGACCTGGTCATGGGGCCAACCAGCAAACACCGCTGGGCCTATGCCTGCAGCAAGGCGCTCGACGAGTTCCTGGCGCTGGCCTACTTCAAGGAGTATGGGCTGCCGGTGGTGGTGGTGCGGTTGTTCAACACCGTGGGGCCTCGACAGACCGGCCGCTACGGCATGGTGATTCCGACGTTCGTGGGCCAGGCGCTCTCGGGCACACCGATCACCGTGTTTGGCGATGGCACGCAGTCGCGCGCGTTTACCTATGTGGGCGACGTGGTGAGCGGGTTGATGCGGCTGGCCGAGTCGCCGGCCACGGTGGGCGAGGTCTTCAACATCGGCAATCACGAAGAGATCTCCATGATGGCGCTGGCGCAGAAGGTCAAGGCGATGACCGGCTCGTCGTCGGACATCGTGCTCATCCCCTACGATCAGGCGTACGAAGCCGGGTTCGAAGACATGCCGCGACGAGTGCCCGACTTGCGGAAAATCAACGCCGCCGTCGGCTACACGCCGCACGTGGGCCTGGACGAGATCCTGCGGCGGGTCATCGACCACGAGCGGGCCGCGGTGGCCTCGAAAGGATAAGGGGAGACGTGCCAGGACTCTCCACACGCGCGCGCAAGCTCGTCGAACGCGCCCTGCTCAGGAATGCGAAGACCGTACGGGCGGTCCTGCTCAAAGCTGGACGCGAGCGCACGGCACGCTGGCCCGATATCGTCCAGATTGAAAGCACGAACCTGTGCAATGCGAAGTGTGTCTTCTGTCCGCGCGACGAGATGCATCGGCGCCAGGGCGTCATGGATATGGACCTGTTCAGGAAGATCGTGGACGAGTGCGTCACGCTCGGCATCACGCATGTCCGCGTCCACAACTACGGAGAACCGTTTCTCGACAAACAGCTCGTCGAAAAGGTGCGTTACGCCAAGGAACGCGGCATCGGCGAAGTCGGCATGATCAGCAACGGGTCGCTGATCAGCGAGGACATCGCGCAGGGCATGATCGACGCCGGGCTCGATGCCATCAACATCAGCGTGGACGCGTCGGGCAAGGAGGTGTTTGAGAGCACCCGCCTCAACCTCGACTACGACGTGGTCATCGGCAACATCGAGACGCTGGTGCGGCTTCGCAAGGCGAGTGGCCGCGTGCGGCCGAAGCTCATCCTGTCGTTCGTGCGGCAGAACAACTCGGTGGACGAGCAGCAGTTCATCGAGCACTGGCGCAAGATTGCCGACAAGGTGCACATCACCGATCTGCACAACTGGGCCGGTACGCTCAACGCGACGTCAGACGTGAACTACCCCTGTTACCGCATGTGGCAGACATTCACGGTGCTGTGGGACGGCCGCGTGTCGCTCTGCTGCGCCGATTTCGACGGACGCCACATCCTCGGCGACCTCCGTACGTCGTCCATCGCAGACGTCTGGAACGGCCCGGCCTACCTCGGGGTGCGGCGCCAGCACCTGGAAAACGGCGGCCCGGAAATCTGCCGCTCCTGCGACCTTCCGAAGAAAGACTCGCCGCTGTGGGTCTCTCGGCTCATTTGACGGCCCGCAGCCGTCTGAGTCGTCGCGACGTCTAACGAGGCGTATGATGGTTGTGAGGCTCCCATGATGATCAAGCGCGCGCTCGTCGTCGTCGCGTCTCTGCTCGCCGTCGCCGTCCCCGCCCAGGCTCAGGACGGCGCGCGAAAGCTCGATATCTCGTTCAACGACGGCAAGGTGACGCTGGTCGCCCACAACGTCACGCTGCGTGAAATCCTGGCCGAATGGGCGCGCAAGGGTGGCAGCCGCATCACCAACGCCGACAAGCTCAGCGGCGCTCCCATGCTGCCCGTGGAATTCCGCAATGAGCCCGAGGCTGTGGTGTTGCGCACGTTGCTGCGCGATGCGCCTGGCTACGGGGCGTCGATGCGTATTGCGCCATCGGCCTCGGCGTCGGTCGTCGAAGCCGTGTTCATCCTGGCCACCAGATCCCTCACGTCCGGCAGCTCGTCCGGTGCCTCCGCGGCGCCGCCTCCGGCCAGTCGTCTGCAGTTCCAGGAACCGCCGCAGCCGCAGGCCGCGCCCCGCATGATTCAAGGGTCGCCTGACGATGAGATTCCGCCCGTGCGGCCCCTCGTCGGCGATATGCCGCCGACCACGCCGAATGCGCCCGCCGGGCAGCCCACCCCAAACCCGAACCTGCGTGTGGGCCCGGGCGGCATGGTGACGTCAACGGTACCGGGCGTGATTATCCCCGTTCAGCCCGGCACGGCGGGACCGGCTGGCGCAAAGCCGCCAACCACGACCGGCCGCGGCGGCGGTGGCGGCCGCCGCTCCTCGTAGCGCGGCCTGGGTCTCAAGGCCGCGGCCGCTTATCTCAGCTCTCCGTAGAACTTCCAATCCAGGGCATCGAGCCCTGGAGCACCACGGCGTCGTGGAACTCTTTCAGCGTCATCTGGCCGGTGTCCACGAGTTCGGCTTTGAGTCCGCGCAACTGGAGGCCGCCAAGCGTGCGGTGCATGCGCCAGAACAGGGCGCCCACTTTTTTCTCAGGCGTGTCGAGGAAGCCAATGTCGTAGAGCAGGGTGTCCCAGTAGAGCGGCCAGCCTTCACCGTAAAACGGCGTGCCGATGCCGAGGTTGGCGCGGTGGCCCGCGAGGCGCTGCCCCATGTCCACGCGGACGCGGGCGGCGTCGATTTCGATGAGGTCGGAGGCAAACGGGAGGATCGGGGCGATCGCCGCAATGACCTTTGCGTCGGCCTCGAGCGTCGCGAGGTTGTTCGCGATGGTGGTCTTCACCTGCGCAAGGGCCCGCCTGCGCCGCCGGCGAGAGGCGCGCTACGTCAATGCGGGTAAGCGCCAACTGCCAATCCATGTCGAGCCGTTTGAGGCGTGCGATGCGATTGCGCGACAGGGAGGGAAGGACGATGGCCTGGGCCGAGGGCTGAAGTGGCCGGCGCCTGCTGGGCGCGTGGAGTCGTGGTCAACGGCCACGGCCGCGCGGCCTCGTCCGGCGGCGTCGAATGGCCTGCGCATCGTGCCAACTGCCAGCAGACTTGCGACCCACCACGCTCGAGCCATTCGGGAACCCCCGTGTGATTCTACGCGGTACAATCCGAACGGCATGACCGGCACCCCCACGGGAGAGTACGCAGTCCGCGGCGACTACCACAGGGAACCTTCGCCCGACTGGGAGTTCTACCCCACCTACCTGGCCAAGCTCACCTATGTGCGCGGCTATCTCTCGGCGCTGCCGAGGGAAACGAAAGTCCTCGACGCGGGCTGCGGGGAAGGCGTGCTCGTTGAGGAGTTTCGCAGCCGGCTCGCTATCGAGGGCATCGACCCCAACTACAGTTCCGAGTTCGTCACGCGCGGCTCCCTGCTGGCGCTGCCCTACCCGGACGGCACGTTCGACCACGCCACCTGCCTGGACGTGCTGGAACACCTGACGTTTGAAGACCAGCCCAAAGCGCTCGCGGAGTTGTTTCGCGTGTTGCGCCCGGGCGGTGAACTGCTGGTCTCGGTGCCGAACCTGGCCCACCTGCAGTCGCGCATCCACTTCCTGCTGCAGGGCCGACTCATTCATACGGCGAGCCTCGAAAAACATCCCGGCGACCGGCCAATCGGCGAATACCTCGACCTGGCGCGCCGCACCGGATTCCGCCTTGTCGAACGACGCGGCATCTTCCCCACGGTCCCGATTCTCACGCGATGGATTCGAAAGTCGCCCGCGCGGTTGCTGCCGTTGCACCGCGCGCTCACCCGGTTGCTGCCAATCCCAGGCTGGTGCTTTCTGAACCTTCTGCGCTTCACACGATGACCGCCAGATTCATCGCGGGTGCCGCCCTGCTGGGCCTGGTCCTTCGCCTCGGATTCGGCCTGGGGTACTGGGTGGACAAGCCGCTGATGAAAGACGAGCAGGAGTACCTGCTGCTGGCCACACGCGTGGCCACGGGTCACGGGTTGACGTACCCGGCCGACTCACCATCGAGCGGGTTCTTCGAACGGCCCCCAGGCTTCGTGGTGCTCCTCGCGACGATTCTTGTGGTCACCCAGGACGCGCTCGTCACCACCCGTGTGCCGGAGAGCCTGGCCGACTTGCCGCCGAACTCATCTCACATTCCCACCGCGATCACCGTGGCTCAATGCGCGATCGGCACACTGGTCATTGTGCTGGTCGCCGCGCTCGCCGGCCGCGCCGGCGGTGCGCGCGCCGCGAAACTCGCCGCCCTCGGTGCAGCCGTCTATCCCCCGATCGCCTGGGTGTGCGGCTACGTCCTCACCGAGCCGCTCTATTCCGCGCTGGCGCTGGCCGCCGTGTGGGTGTTGCAGCGCGCCAATGACGCCACAGGCGCACGGCAACTGAGGCTGGGAGCCATGGCCGGCCTGGTCGCCGGCGCGGCGCTCCTCACCAAGGAAGCGATGCTCTTCTTCCTTCCGCTCGCCGCGCTCTGGCTGCTTCTGCACAAGCGCCGTCAACTGTTCGCCGCGTTTACGGTCGGCGTCGCCCTCCTGGTGCTGCCGTGGATCGCACGCAACTACGTGGTGCACGATCAGTTCATCCTCACCGCGGCCCACGGCGGCGTGACCCTGTGGACGGGCAACAACCCGCTGGCCCACGGCGAAGGCGACCTGGCCGCGAACCCCGCAATGGGCCTTGCGCGAAAGGCGCTCGAAGACCGGCACCCTGGCCTGAGCAACCAGGCGATGGACGATGTCTACTACAGCGAAGTGAGGAACTTCGTGCGTGAGCACCCAGGCCGGTGGCTGCTGCTCGAAGCCAAAAAGTTCTTCTACACGTTCGTGCCGATTGGCCCGTCATACACGCTCCATTCCAATCGCTACTACATCGCGTCGCTCGTCTCGTACGGCCTGCTCGCGCCCTTCGCACTCGTCGGACTCTGGGGCCTGCTGCGCCAGCCAGGCGCCTCACCGCTTTGGGCACTGGGCCTGCTCGCCCTGTCATCCGTGATCGTCTGCCTCGTGTTTTTCCCGCAGGAGCGCTTCCGGATTCCCGTCATTGATCCCGCCGCCATCGTGGCGGCAGCCGTGGCCCTGTCGTCACGCCGCCCTTCACGCTCATGAGGACCCCGATCGTAGACGCGCCTGCGTGGCGGCGATCGGCCCTCATCGTCCCGCCCGTCTTCGTCGCCGCGTTGCTCGTGCATGTCTACCTGCTGCAGGGCTTTGCCAACTCGGGCGACGAGTACGCGTACCTCTGGCAGGCACAGGCATTCGCCGAAGGCCGCGTCACGGCCGAATCTCCGCAACCGGTGGACGCCTTCAAACAGAATCATCTCGGTGATGTTGACGGACGCCGCTTCAGCAAGTACCCACCCGGCTGGCCGCTGCTCCTCGCCGTGGGCGCCCGCGCCGGTTGGCCGGGCCTCGTCAATCCGCTGCTGGCCGCGCTGGCACTGGCAGGCATCTATCGTCTGGCCTGCTCATGGGTGGGCCCACGCGCTGCGGCCTCTGGCGTGCTCGTGACGGGCCTGTCGCCGTTTTTTCTCCTCAACGCCGCGTCGTACCACAGCCACCCCGCGTGCCTCTGTGCCCTCACTGCACTCACGCTGTCACTGGCGTGGGCCAACGAACGGCCCGGCGCCTGGCCGCTGCTCCTTGCCGGAGCCAGCTTCGGCCTTGCGGTCCTTGTGCGTCCCTACACCGCGCTGCTCATCGGCCTGCCCCTCATCGTCGGACTCGGTCGCCCGATCATCCGGAACGTGTGGGCAGCCGATCGCAGCGCATGGCCGCTCGGCGCGTGGTTTGCCCTGGGCGGCGTGCCGGCACTCGCCGCGCTGCTCGGCGTCAACATGGCCGCCACAGGCTCCATCTGGACACTGGCGTGGAACCAGTTTGATTCGACAGAAGCCCTGGGCTTTACCAGCTATGGTCATTCGCTGTGGCGCGGACTGAAGACGGCATTGGTCCTCTGCGGCGAGGGCGTGGTCTACACCTCGTTCGTCGCCGTACCGCTGCTCCTCGCCTCTCGCCACCAGGCTGTGGCCCATCGTCGCCTGTTGTGGCTGCTGCTCGTCGCGCCCGTCGTCGGCTACATTTTCTGGTGGTCGCACGGCGGCAATCGCTACGGCCCTCGGTTCTACTTCGAGGCCCTGCTGCCGCTGACGCTCCTGGTCGGCGCCGGCCTCGGCCACCTGGCACGGACTCGCTACGCCTGGAGCGTGGTCACGGCCACGGTGATTGCTATGGTGGCGTCAGGCGCCGTCCTGGGCCACCGCGCCTACACCCAGGTGCTGGCGCGCCGCGACGTCTATCGCGTCGTCGAAGCCGCCAAGCTCGACCGCGCCATCGTGCTGCTCAAGACGGCCTCTGCCGATCTGGTGCGGCTGGATCTCAATCGCAACCCGCCCAGCTTCAAGGATGCACCGGTGTTATTCGCGATGGCCACACCGGACCTGGATCGCGAGGTGGCGGTGGCGAATCCCGGCCGGCAGGTGTTCTACTACGAGTGGCGCGAAACCGGCGGCCAATTGTCACCGGCACCGCGACGATCACCGTGAGAAAACCCCTTGGTGCGCTGACCCGCAGTGTGGCGATTTACGGCGCCGGCGACGTGGCCGTGACCGTCGTCAGCATGGCCCTGCTGCCGTTGTATCTGAAGGTCCTCTCGCCAGCCGACATGGGCGCACTCGGGCTGCTCATCGTGACCGAGACGCTGGTCAAGATCGGCTTCCGCTGGGGCCTGGACGGCGCATTCATGCGGTTCTATCTCGACCGGGACGAAGGGCCACAGCGACAGAGACTGGCCAGCACACTCCTGGTCTTCCTGGGTCTCGCATCCGGTGTGTTGCTCGCCGTGCTCCTGCTGACCTCACCGCGGCTGGCGGGCCATCTCTTCGGCGTTGCGGCCGGCGAGTACCTCACGGCGCTGCGCCTGGTGCTGGTGAACACCTTTCTGCTCACCTTCACGTTCGTGCCGTTTCACGTGATGCGCATGCGCAAGCAGGCCGTGACCTTTTCGGCGTTCACCTTCGGCCGTTCGGTCGCCACGCTCCTGCTGCGTATCGGGTTCGTGTTGTACGCCGGCTGGGGCATCACCGGCATGATGCTGGCCGACCTCATCGTCACACTCGTCCTGCTGCCCTTGCTCTGGCCCTGGATTCGGACGATGTGGCGGCCGTCGTTCTCGACCGTCGACCTGCGCCTGTGCCTGCGCTTCGGCTTGCCGCGGCTGCCGCACGGCCTGGCGCAGCAGGCGCTTGATGCCGGCAACATTTACCTGCTGGGGCGGTTCATTCCGCTCGAACGCATGGGCGTCTACCAGATCGGCAACACGATCGCCCGCGCCATCAAGCTGTTTCTGTCGGCGTTTGAAACTGGATGGGCGCCGTTTTATTACGAGACGGCAAAGCAGCCCGACGCGCCCATGGTCTTCAGAAAGATCACCACCTACGGCATCGCCATGTTGTCGATACTCGTCGCGGGAACTACCGCCATCGCCACCGACCTTGTGAACATCCTTACGCCTGTGGCGTACGACGACGCGGCGCTTGTGGTGCCGATCATCGCCTTGGGCATCGCGTTTCAGGGCGTCTACCTGCTCACGTCGATTGGCCTCAACCTCACCAGCCAGACGAAGTACTACCCGCTCTCCACATTCGCGGCGGCGGCCGTGGGACTGGGCAGTGGCTGGATGCTGATGCCGCGTTACGGGGTGGTCGGCGCGGCAGTCGCATTCGCGCTCTCGTATGCCACGCTCGCCGCCGTGGCCGGATACTTCGCGCGGTGGCACTACCCGATGACCTACGAGGTGGGCCGTATCGCGCGGGTCATTCTTGCGGGCATCCTGGCCGCGGCCGCCGGATGGGCGCTGCCGGAGATGCCGGCACTGGCGGGCGTGTTCGCGCGTGGAACAACGACGGTCGTAGTCTTTGGCGTGCTGTTGTGGGCGGGAGGATTTCTTCGCGCAACTGAACGCGCACTGCTCACCTCGGTGTGGCCGCGCGCGCAACGGAAGGCCCGTGTCTCGTAGCGTCCTGATCGCCACTGTCGCCCTGGCCTGCGGCGTCGGACTCTGGCTACGCCTGAACGGATTGGGCTTCGGATTGCCGGCCGTCTACAACATGGACGAGGTGGCGATCATGAATCGGGCGCTGGCGTTTGGCACCGGCGACCTCAGTCCCCACAACTTCCTCTACCCCACGTTCTACTTCTACGCGCTCTTTGCATGGCAGGGCCTGACGTTCGTCACTGGGTGGGTGATGGGCTGGTGGGACTCGGTCGCAGCGTTCCAGCGCGAGTTCTTCGTCGATCCGTCGCGCCTGTACTGGTCGGGCCGCCTGCTCTCAACCTTGTGCGGCGTGGCCACGATTGCGGCAGTGGCGGGCCTTGCGTCGCGGTTGTTCGGCAGGACCGCGGGGGCAATCGCGGCCCTCGTGATGGCGATCATGCCCATCGCCGTCATGGACGCGCACTACGTGAAACACGACGTGCCCGTGACGTTGCTGATCGTCCTCGTGCATCTCTGGCTGGCCCGCGTGGTCACGACCGAGGGACGGGCCCGGATGAAGGATGTGCTGGTCACCGGCGCGCTGGCCGGACTGGCGATGTCCACGCACTACTACGCCGTCCTTGTGGCACTGCCCGTCGGCGCGGTGCTGTTGTCGCAGCCAGGGGTCACGTGGACGAATCGGCTGCGCGATGGCGTCACGGCCGGCGCGGCCGCGACGGTGCTGTTCCTGATGGCCTCACCATTCCTGTTGCCCGAGTGGCAGACCGCCTGGATCGACATCACTCAGAACCAGGCCATCGTCATGGGCCGCGCCACGGAAAACCGTGGCATGTTCGACGGGTTGGGTCGTTACATGACGATGATCTGGGAACATGGCCTGAGATTCAGCCAGTTGCTCCCGATAGTCACTGGACTGATCCTCGCGTGGCAGCGTCCGCGCCGCGGCATGCTGGTGACGTTGTTTCCAGTCACGTTCCTGCTGTTCATCGCAAACACGGTGCCGGCCACGCGCTACCTGAATCCGGTCCTCCCGTTCCTGGCCATCGGCGCCGGGGTGCTCATCACGATCATCGCGACTGGTATCAAGTCGCGTAAATGGCAGGCGGTGATCGTCGCGGCCTTCACCCTCAGCCAGGTCACACGGGGCCTGGAGTACAGCCTGACGATGGGCTCGTTCTTCAAACAGACGGACACGCGGACGTTGGCCCGGCAGTGGATTGAGACCGAGATTCCGGCCGGCGCATCCGTCCTGATTCAGCCCTACAGCGTGCCCCTGCGCATGTCGCGCGAGGGCCTGGTCGAGGCCCTGAGGCACACCCTGGGCTCTGAGGCCCAGGCCTCAATCAAGTTCCAGCAGCAGTTGGCCCTGTCGCCCTATCCCAGCCCGGCCTACCGCACGATCTACCTGGGTGACGGCGGGCTGGACAAAGATAAAATCTACGTGTCCCCTCGCGAATTCGACCGCGAGGCCACCCTGGCGCCACTGCGGGCGCTGGGGGTGCAGTACGTTGTTCTGAAGCGGTACAATGTTCCAGACGCGTCGCTGGCGTCGCTTGATCGGGCGCTGGCGAGCGGCGGACGTATCGTCGCCACGTTTTCGCCCTACCGATCGGATGTCGATCAAGGGCAGTTGGCGACGGTGCCGCCGTTCCTGCACAACACGGATGCCCGTCTGGATCCCGCACTTGCGCGGCCAGGTCCGGTCATCGAGATCTGGCGGATCGACTGATCGCATGAATTTGAGCACACGTCTTCGCGAAGTGGTCGCCCGTCGGGCGCGGAGTGTGCCGGCGCTGACCAGCCTGTGGGCGAAATACCGCCGCCTGAAGTACCGAAATCACGTCGAGCGTTTCGAACGCGAGAAAACCGGTGACGCCGGGCGCCTGCCCATCGGCGTGGTCTACGAAGCGACGATGCGGTGCAACCTGACGTGCGAGTTTTGCTACGTCGGCGACCTGCTGAACCTCGAAGGTGAATGGCGGCAGGAGATGCCGATCGACGTCCTGCAGCGGGCGTTTCCGCCGCAGGACGGTTTGCAGGTCAGTCTGACCGGTGGCGAAATTTTCATGCGCAAGGACATCCTGGATGTCATGGAGATGTTCCGCGACAAGGGCTACACATGCGGCTACCTGACGACCAACGGCACGATCATCAATGAAGAACGCGCCGAAGCGCTGGCCGATTTGGCGGCCAGGGGATTCCTCAAGCACATCAGCGTGTCCATTGACGGCCCAGGCGAAGTGCATGACCTGGCGCGTGGCGTGAAAGGCACGTTTGAGCGAACATCAGCCGGGCTCACTCGCCTGCAGGCCGCCGCGAAACGCAAGGGCGCGCCCCTGCGAGTCAGCATCAACACGACGGTGACGCACGAAAGCCTCGACGTGCTGGACCAGATGGTGGATGTGGCCGACGCGCTGGGTGTGGACGCGATCGGCTTGAACCACCTGATGTTCAGCACGCCCGACGAAGTGCAGCAGACCATCCGCATGCTGGGCACCGATGACCCCAAGGTGATTTCCACCTTCGTGACGGAAGACCCGGGCCTGGATGCCGCGCGCGTGCAGACGCAGGTGGACGCGCTGGCGGCCAAGTGCCGCGCGCACGGGGTCCGCTTCGATATGCGGCCCAAGGTGCGGACGCCGATTCTCAAGGACTACTACACCCCGGGCACACCGCTCAGCGGCCGGTGTCTCTACCCGTTTCTCTACGCGCGGGTGTCATTCAGCGGCAAGGCCTACTTCTGCCCTTTCATCCGGCTCGAGGTTGGCGATCTCACGACGCAGTCCCTTGAAGAAGTGTGGACGGGCCCACGGTACATGGAACTGCGGAAGAAGCTGCTGGAAGAACAACTGTTTCCTGTGTGTCGCCGCTGCTGCAAAGTGGAACTTGATGGTGCGCCGATATGATTGGCGACCGCACACTCCTCGTCAATCCGCCGCTGGTGGGAGGCATCGCGTTTACGCGGCAGGGACGCTGCCAGGAACGCGAGGAGGTGCTGGGCACCACCAAGCCGCCGTATACGCTGGCGCTGCTGGCGGCCCTGCTGCGCCAACGTGGCCAGCAGGTGCGGCTCGTGGACCTGACGGCGTCGCGTCGAAGCGTCGCCAGCCTCATCAAGGACCTCGACGCGGAGGGCTTCGCCCCCACCCTGATTCTGTTTCCCAGCACCACGCCAACGCTCGCGGCCGACGTGGCCGCGATGGCCGAACTCAAGGCGCGGTACCGCGCGCCCCTGTTCTGCTTCGGCCCCCACGCCTCGACCACGCCGGCCGAATCGATGGCTCGGGCGCCGCAGGTGGACGGCATGTTTGTGGGCGAGCCGGAAGACGGCGCGCTGGAGCTGGCCGCGCTCACCGGCGTCAATGAGATCGGCAACGTCGCCAGCCTGACCTATCGTCGCGGCGGCGAGGTCATTCCGCACCGGGCGCACGGCAGTTTCAACGACTTCCTGACGGCGCCCATTCCTGCGTGGGATCTGCTCGACCTCTCGCAGTACAACTTGCCTCTGGCCAACCAGTCGTATGTGATTCTCGAGACTTCGCGCGGCTGCCCGTACACCTGCGACTTCTGCGTGGCCCCCATTCACCAGGGCCACAAGTTCCGCGAACGCAGTGCCGCCTCCATCGTGGATGAGATGGCGCATGTGGTGCGCACACACGGCGTCCATTTCTTCTATCTCTGGGGCGACACGGTCACGCTGAACGTGAAGTCGTTCAGCGCGATCTGCGAAGAAATCATCGCCCGCAAACTCAACGTCCAGTGGTTCGGCAATGCGCGCGCCGACAACCTGCAGGACCCGGCGTTTGTGGATCGCCTCAAGCGGTCGGGTTGCTGGATGCTGGCGCTCGGCATCGAAACCGAAAGCGACGAGACGCGCAAAGACATGATGAAGCGGCTCGAGAGCGACAAGATCCGCAAGGCCCTCATCAACATGCGCGCCTCGGGCGTGAAGTCGTTCGGCTTCTTCATTCTTGGCTACCCCGGCGAAGATGCCACGGCGATGGAGCGCACCATCAACTACGCCATCGATCTCGACCCCGACTTCGCAAATTTTTATCCGGCAGTTCCCTATCCAGGCACCGAGCTGTACAACAAGGCCAAACGCGAAGGCCTGCTCGTGAGTGAAGACTGGACGAAGATGGAGTACTCGTACTATCTGATGAAGGGCAACGGCCTGGACGAGCAGACGGTGATGGCGGCCACCAACCGCGCCAAACGCCGGTTCTTCCTGCGGCCACGTTACATCGCGCGCCACTTCGGCGACATCGTCAAGCTCGCCGTCACCAAGCGGCACGTGGCATGGGAGATCGGCACCCGCATGATTCTGGGAGCCAAGGTCACCGACGCCAAGACATAAGGCTGCAACGTGCGCTATTCTCTGCTGAATTTTGTCGTCTGTCCCCGCTGCCACGGCGACCTGACGTGCGTGACCGTCTCGGAAATCGAGTGCGGCGTGTTCCCGCAGGGGTTCAAGCCGTTCGATCGAGTGTCGACCGGGCCGGGCGTTGGACCAGTGCCGGCCACGGCCGCCACAACCGAGCTGGGTGCCGCGCTGGCCCGGCTGGCCTCACCGGCGGCGCCGCCCGACCGCAACTACGAAGTGGCGGTCGAGACCGGCGTCCTCACGTGTGGCGCCTGCGGGGCCTGGTTCCCGATCATCAAGTGCATCCCGGAGGTGCTGTCCGACCACCTCAGGAATCCTGTGCGCGAGCAGGAATGGCTCGCAGGCATCAGCGCCCAGTTGCCGCCCGAACTGGTGACGCTCTGGAACGCCTTCCGGTTGCGGAGCGCAGTTGATGCCGGTGCGCACCACAAGCTTGCGGAAATCGCATTACCCGCCAGCATCACCGATCCGTTTTTCTGGGGCCCCGGCCATGCCGCGCCCTTCAATCTGTGGACGCCCGAACATACCTGGCACCTCATCAGAAATCTGGTGGTGGCCGAGCCCCTGCTGCAGCTCGTCCGCGCAAGCGTGGTGCTCGACGTGGGATCGGGATATTCGTGGACGACCGAGTGGTTCCTGCGCAGCGGCTACGAGCCCATCGGCATGGACATCACCCGCGAGTACCTTGAGATCGCCATTCACCGTATCGGCATCAATCGGCCTCATCTGCTCGTGGGGGATGCCGAGTGCCTGCCGATTCGGGAGAATAGTGTGCACGCCGTGCTCGGCTTCGAGGCGTTTCACCACATTCCGAATCGCCCCGCGGCCATGCGCGAGTTCAGCCGCGTCCTGCTCGACGACCGGCCGGTGCTGCTGGTCGAACCCGGGGGCGCCCACGAACATGCCGCGGTGTCGATCGAAGCGATGGACAAGTACGGGACGCTTGAGAAGGGGATGGATCTGGCCGACGTGGCGGAATACGCCGTGGGTTCCGGCCTGGGCGACTGCCGCCAGCACTTCATGTACCGGACGTCGGCCGGACTCGCTCCCGTGGCGCTGACGGCCAACAACGTCTACACCCTCCGCAAGGGCGCACCTGAGGGCATTGCTGCGGTGCCAGCGTGCGAGATCCATCGTTGTCCGAAGACGCGCGCTGGAACTTCGTTGTCAAGAGTGCGATCCGCGGCGCCC